>Ga0335076_10004745_pt1 | contig 13769 bp, 12 predicted proteins | sample Lox_Sample_25_FD_206717 | JGI IMG/M metagenome (GOLD analysis project Ga0335076, IMG submission 206717) | Soil microbial communities from Loxahatchee National Wildlife Refuge, Florida, United States - Lox_Sample_2.5 | ecosystem: Environmental > Terrestrial > Soil > Wetlands | place: USA... | reverse complement strand
TCGAACATCGGGGACTTGTTGGGGATGCGCACGTAGGCGGACAGCCGCTCGGTGATCGACTCATCCCAGGCGCGGTCAATGGTCCCGCGCAGTGCTTTGACGTCCATTTGGATCTCTTTTGGAGTTGTCTCAGTAGGTTATGCGATATACCGCAGGTGCCGTCGAGGGCCTTCACACCACGGGCAGGCCGAAGAGCGCGCGCGCCGCCGCGGAGCTCGAGTGCGCCAGCGCCTCGACAGTCTCCCCGCGCGCCCGCGCGACGGCCCGCGCCACGTGCGGAAGATACATCGGTTCATTGCGGCGCGAGGCCGGCTTTGGCATGAGGTCGCGCGGCAGCAGATAGGGCCCGTCGGTCTCGAGCAGCAGCCGCGCGGCGGGCACGCGGGGCATGAGCGCGAGCAGGTGCGTGCCGCGGCGCTCGTCGTTGATCCAGCCGGTGATGCCGATGCACAGCCCGAGCGCGAGGTAGCTGTCGAGCTCCTCGGCGCCGCCGGTGAAGCAGTGGGCGACGCCGCGCCAGCGGCCGGCATGCTCGCGCAGGATGGCGAGGAAATCCGCGTGCGCCTCGCGCTGGTGCAGGAACACGGGCTTGCCGAGCTCGGCGGCGAGCTCGAGCTGGCGGTGAAAGGCCGCCTGCTGCGCCGCCGGCGGGGAGTAGTTGCGGAAGTAGTCCAGACCGCATTCCCCGAGCGCGACCACCCCGCGCTCGCCGGCGAGCTCGCGCAGCTCCGCGAGCCGGCTGGCGGTGAGCTCCGCGGCGTGATGCGGGTGCACGCCGGCGGTCGCGAACAGCCGGCCCGCATGGGTGCGTGCGAGCTCGAGCCCCTGGCGGCTGCTCTCGAGAGTTGAGCCGGTGACGATCAGCTGCAGCACGCCCGCCGTACGCGCGCGCTCGATCACGGCTTCGCGATCGGCATCGTAGCTGTCGTGCGCCAGATTGATGCCGATGTCGATGAGTGCTGGCGCGGCGGCGCTGCCGCCGGAGGCTGTGTTAAGGTCCTGCATCGTTGCGCATTTTACGTAAACGGAGGCGCGGTGCAGGGCAGCTCGCACACTCACCTCGGCCGCAGGCTCGCGCTCGCGGTCGCGTTGCTCACGCTGGCGCTGCGCCCCGCGGCTGCGCCCGCGGATGAGACCCAGTGGCGCGACTACGAGAGCCGCATCCAGTACGGCTACTACACCGAGGACGTGCGCGCGCTGCGCACGATCGGCGAGGCCATCGCGCAGGATGACTCGCACGATCCGCTGCGCGGCTACTACGCGGCACTGGCCGCGTGGCGTCTCGCGCAGCTGGCGCTCCTGAATGGCGCGGCGCAGCCGCAGACCTCCCCGGGTGCGCTCGCCAGCCGCTGCGTGCATGAGCTCGATGCGGTGCTCGAGGCGAACGCGGACTTCGCGGCAGGGCTCGCGCTGCGCGCCGCCTGCGGCAGCCTGCCGCTGGAGAGCGGCGGAATGCACGCACCCTTCGCCGCACACAAGCCGCGCAAGGACCTGGAGCGCGCGCTGCAGCTCGCGCCGCGCGACCCGCGCGTATTGCTGCTCGATGCGGCGGCCGACTACCAGCTGCCGCCTTCGCAAGGCGGCAACAAGGAGCGGGCGCTGCCGAAGCTGCGGCGCGCGGTCGCCGCCTACGAGAGCGAGCGCGCCGGCCCGGAGCCGCTGCCCGGCTGGGGCGCACCCGAGGGCTACGTGCTGCTGGCGCGTGACCTCCTCGACCACGGCGACGGCGTCGGCGCCCGCGATGCGCTCGAGCGCGCACTGCTGCTTGCTCCCGAGTACGTCCAGGCGCGGCGCCTGATGGCGAGAATCACCTCGGGCTGACGCATTTTGACTTGACGCGGACGGTCACGGATCTGACATCTGTGGCCGGCGCCGCCGCGCCGTATCCAGTCCCTGCAGGGGCCACGGCCTGTATGGCGGCGGGGGCCGGCAGCGGGCGGCAGCTGTGCTATCTTTGCGCGCCTTCGCCCGCGAACCAGCCTGCGGATGCCCACGGAAACCGAAAACAAGGCGCTGCTCGAGCAGCTGCGCATCGATCGCACGGAGCGCACGACGGAGGGCTCCAGCATTCCGCGCCGCTGGCTGATCGGGGCCGGGCTCGCGCTCCTGGCGCTCGGTGGCACCGGCTATTACCTGTTCGCCGCTGCCAAGGCGCTGCCGGTGCACGTCGTCGCCGCGCGCGCGCTGCCGGGCGGCGCGGCCGGGGCCGCCTCGGTGCTCGATGCGACCGGCTATGTCACCGCGCGCCGCGAGGCCACGGTGTCAGCGCAGATCACCGGTACCGTGAGCGAGGTGCTGATCGAGGAGGGTGATCACGTCAAGGCCGGCCAGATACTCGGACGCCTCGATGACACCTCGCAGCGCGCCGCGCTTTCGCAGGCACAGGCGCAGCTGCACACCGCTGAGGCGCTGCTCGCGCAGTACCAGGTGCTGCTGGCGCAGAGCGAGCGCGACGTGAAGCGTGCCGAGGACCTGGTGAAGCGCAACCTCGTCTCCGAGCAAGCGGTCGAGCAGGCGCGCACCCAGGTCGAGGCGCAGAGCGCGCAGGTCGAGGGCCAGAAGAAGCAGATCGACCTCGCGGCCGCCAACGTGCGCTCCGCCCAGGTGCAGCTCGACTACTGCACCGTGCGCGCGCCCTTCAGCGGCGTCATCATCGCCAAGGCCGCGCAGGTGGGCGAGATCATCTCGCCGTTCTCCGCCGGCGGCGGCTACACCCGCACCGGTATCGGCACCATCGTCGACATGGACTCGCTCGAAATCGAGGTGGACGTCAACGAGGCGTACATCAACCGGGTGCAGCCCGAGCAGCGCGTGGAGTCGGTGCTCAACGCCTATCCGGACTGGAAGATCCCCTCGCACGTGATCGCCATCATTCCGACCGCGGACCGCTCCAAGGCGACGGTGAAGGTGCGCATCGGTCTGGACCTCAAGGACGACCGCATCGTGCCGGACATGGGCGTGCGCGTCTCGTTCCTCGAGGACAAGCCGGCCGCAGCGGCGCAGCAGGCCCCGCCCGGCGCGCTGGTGCCTGCCAGTGCCATCCGCACCGAGGGTGATGTCAACGTGGTCTACGTGGTCAACGACAAACGTGCGCACCGGCGCACCGTCACCCTGGGCGGCAACATTGGCGATGTGCGCCAGGTACTCTCGGGGGTGATCGTCGGGGAGTCGGTGATCACCGACCCGCCGGCGCAGTTGAAGGATGGCGCCGCCGTGGCGGTGGCCAAGTCATGAGTCGGCGGCCGCGTGTCGGGCCGCCATTTTCTCTCAGGAGATGAGGTCATGCCGGAATCCATGGTCGAGGTGCGCAACGTCACCAAGGTGTACGAGCGCGGCAGGCAGAAGGTGGAGGTGCTGCACGGCCTGACGCTGGAGATCCCCAAGGGGGACTTCGTGGCGCTCATGGGCCCCTCCGGCTCGGGCAAGACGACGCTGCTCAACCTGATCGGCGGCCTCGACCAGCCGACCTCTGGGGAGGTCAAGGTCGGCGGGCAGCGCATCGACCAGCTTGGAAGCGGCGAGCTGGCGCACTGGCGCGCCCACAACGTCGGCTTCGTGTTCCAGTTCTACAACCTCATGCCGGTGCTCACCGCCGAGGGCAACGTCGAGCTGCCGCTGCTGCTCACCAAGCTCTCCGCGGCACAGCGCCGCAAGAACGCCGCCGTGGCGCTGCAGGTGGTGGGACTCGCCGACCGTGCCAAGCACAAGCCGCGCGAGCTCTCCGGCGGCCAGGAGCAGCGCGTCGCCATCGCCCGCGCGCTGGTCTCGGACCCGCAGCTGCTGGTGTGCGATGAGCCTACCGGCGACCTCGACCGCAAGACCGCGGATGAGATCCTGGGACTGCTGCAGGTGCTCAACCGCGAACATAACAAGACCATCGTGATGGTGACCCACGACCCCAAGGCCGCGGACTTCGCGCGCCGCACGCTGCATCTGGAGAAGGGGCAGCTGCTCGAGCAGGCGGCCTGAAGGCCCCAAGGTGGAGCGCGCACCATGACCAAGAGCGGCTTTGTCGTCGCCAACCTGTTCCGCAAGCGCACGCGCACGGTCCTGACCCTGCTGTCGGTGATCATGGCGTTCCTGCTGTTCGGGCTGCTGCAGTCGCTGAACACCATCTTCAACGCCGGTGCGAACTACGTCGGCGCGACGCGTCTGATCACCCAGGCGCGCGTCTCCTTCACCGTGGCGCTGCCGCTCAGCATGGTGCCGAAGCTCGAGGCCGTGCCCGGCGTGTCGCGCGTGGCCTACCAGCAGTGGTTCGGCGGGGTGTGGCAGGAGAACACGCCGCTGTTCGTGTTCGCGGTCGACCCGCTCCGCCAGCGCGACGTCTATCCCGAGTACGTGATGCCGGATGCCGCCTGGCAGGCCTTCGCCAACACCCGTACCGCCATGGTGGCGGGCAAGATGGTGGCGGACCAGTACGGCTGGAAGGTCGGGCAGAAGATCCCGATCTCCTCCAACATCTATCCGCAGAAGAACGGCAGCAAGGCCTGGGCCTTCGACCTGGTCGGCATCTTCGACGGCAAGGACGAGGACGCCAAGAAGCGCACCAACCAGATCTTCATCAACCACGACTATTTCGATGAAGCCAACCAGTTCGGCAAGGGGCGCGCGAACTTCTTCGTGCTCAAGCTCGGGGACAGCGGCAGCGCCGAGTCGGTCAGCAAGACCGTGGATGCGATGTTCGAGAACTCCCCGGACGAGACCAAGACCCAGACCGAGCGCGACTTCAACGTGAGCTTCGTCAAGCAGATCGGCGATATCGGGCTGATCGTGCGCTGGATCCTGTTCGCGGTGTTCTTCACGCTGCTGCTGGTGGTCGGCAACACCATGGCGCAGAGCGTGCGCGAGCGCATCCCGGAGCTCGCGGTGCTCAAGACCCTGGGCTTCACGGACGGCGCGGTGCTCGGCTTCGTGCTCGCCGAGGCGTTCGCGCTGTGCCTGTTCGGCGGCCTGGTCGGCCTGGCGCTCGCCACCGTCGCGGGTGCCATGGTGGAGAAGGGCACCGGCGGGCAGTTCCAGTTGGATGTCGACTGGCACGTGTGGCTCATCGGCCTGGGCGCCGTGGTCCTCATGAGCATCGCCGTCGGGCTGCTGCCGGCGCTGCGCGCGCGACGGCTGAAGATCGTCGACGCACTGGCGGGCCGCTGAGCGCGCCGGTTGCGCACCGAAGGAGACCGTCATGTTGCGTCAAGCACTCGCCATCACCAGCATGAACCTGCGCAGCATCCCCGAGCGCTGGGCGCCCTCGCTGGTCATCGTCATCGGTCTTGCCGGGGTCGTGGCGGTGTTCACCGCGCTGCTCGCCATGTACACCGGCTTCGAGAGCACGCTCAAGGCCACCGGGCGCACGGATGCCGTGATCATCATGCGCGGCGGCTCGGACGCGGAGCTCAATTCCGGTCTCGACCGCGAGCAGACCGACCTCATCAAGCAGGCCCCGGGAATCCGCCAGGCCAGCGACGGCAAGCCGCTCGCCTCCGGCGAGGTGGTGGTGATCGCCGAGCTGATGCGCAAGGATGACCCGCGCAGCAGCTCCAACATCACCGTGCGCGGGGTCGACCCGGAGGCCTTCGAGCTGCGGCCGAACCTCAGGATCGTGGCGGGGCGGCGTTTCACGCCGGGACTGCGCGAGCTGATCGTCGGCTCGGGGGTTTTGAAGCAGTTCGCGGGCGCCAACCTCGGGGCCACGGTGCGCATGCGCGGCTCGCAGTGGACGGTGGTCGGGGTTTTCGACTCCGGCGATGCGCACGACTCGGAGCTGTGGGCGGACATCAACGTCGCGCGCAGCACCTTCGGCCGCGGCGGCTCGAGCTCAGTGCTGGCCGCGCTCGATGGCGCCGCGGGCTTCGAGCGGGTGAAGAACGGCCTGGCCGCCGACCCGCGCCTCAACGTCGACGTGATCCGCGAGCAGGATTACTTCAGCGGTCAGACGCGCGAGTTCCGCCGCACCATCGGTACGCTCGCCGGCATCGTGACCGTCATCATGGGACTCGGGGCGGTGTTCGCCGCGCTCAACAGCATGTACGCGGCGGTCGCCACGCGCGGCAAGGAGATCGGCACCCTGCGCGCCATCGGCTTCGGCGGCACGCCGGTGCTCGTGTCGGTGATGGTCGAGGCGCTGTTGCTGGCGCTCGCCGGCGGGATACTCGGCGCGCTGATCGCCTACGCCCTCTTCAACAATTTCTCCGTCGCGACGCTCGGGCAGAATTTCACGCAGGTGGTGTTCAGCTTCAAGGTGACCCCGGAGCTCGTGGTGCGCGGGCTCGTGATCGCGGTACTGATCGGCATGATCGGTGGCTTCATGCCGGCCCTGCGCGCGGCGCGCCTGCCGGTGACCACCGCGCTGCGCGAGCTCTAGGGGCTAGAGGCGCTGCAGCGCGGCGCACAGCGCCGCGACGTCATCCTCGGGAGTGTCCCAGGAGACCACCAGGCGGGCCTCGCCGCGCTGCGGCGGTCCCCAGTCGTAGAACTCGAAGCCCGCCGCGCGCAGCCGCTCGCGCGGCTCGACGCCGAGCTTGAGGAACACCTCGTTGCCCTCGGTCGGATGCAGCAGCGCATCCGCCGCGCTCAGGGCGATGCGCCGGGCGAGGGCGTTGGTGCGCTCGGCGTTGCGCTTCCACAGGTCGCCCGCGAGGTAGGCGAGCAGCTGCGCCGCCACGTAGCGCGACTTGGAGAACAGTTGCCCGGCGCGCTTGCGCCGCAGCTCGAAATCGCGCACCAGGGCGGGATCGAAGAACACCACCGCCTCGGCGGCCAGCGCACCGTTCTTGGTGGCCCCGAAGGACAGCACGTCGATGCCGGCGCGCCAGGTGATCTCCGCCGGGTGGCAGCCGAGGAACACGACCGCGTTGGCGAAGCGGGCGCCGTCCATGTGCACCTTGAGTCCGCGCCCGTGCGCGAGCGCGGCGAGCTCGCGCAGCTGCGCCGGCCGGTAGGCGGTGCCGAACTCGGTCAGCTGGGTGAGCGAAAGGGCGGCGGGCTGCACGCTGTGCACGCCGCTGTAGAGCGCCGGGTGAGTGGCGAGGGCGGCGGCGAAGGTCTCCGGCGCGATGCGGCCGTGCTCGCCCGGCAGCAGGGCGAGCTGCGCCCCGCCGGAGAAGAAGGCCGGGGCGCCGCATTCGTCGGTCTGGATGTGGGCCTCCTCGTGCGCGAAGACCGCGCCGTAGGGCGGGCTGAGAGTCGCGAGCGCGAGTGAATTCGCCGCGGTGCCGGTGGCGACCACGAAGGCACGCACCTCGGTGCCGAAGTACTCGCCGAGCGCCTGATCGAGGCGCTGCGTCCAGCGATCCTCGCCGTAGCTGTGCACGTGCTCGCGGCTGGCCTCGTTGAGCGCCGCCAGGATCTCCGGGCAGGCGGGGGCGGTGTTGTCGCTCAGGAAGTGCACGCCGGGCTCCTTGGTAGCGGCCGTCAGTCGATGCGCCAGCGGAACGACCAGGCCCCGAAGGCGAGGAAGGCGAGCGCCGTGGCAGCAAGATACAGCAGGTTCGGGGCGATGGCGCGGATGCCGGCCCCGTCCAGCATCACGGCGCGGGCGGCATCGAGGGCGTGCGTCAGCGGGAAGATGTGCGCCACCCACTGCACCCAGCGCGGCGAGCCCTCGAGCGAGAACCAGATGCCCGACAGCAGCATCATCGGCCAGGTGAGGACGTTCAGCAGGCCGCCCACCAGCTCCTCGCTGGAGAAGCGCGCGGCGATGGTCAGGCCGAGCGCCACCATGGACAGGGCGCTCAGCACGGCGACGAGAATCAGCAGCAGCAGGTTGCCGGCATTGTGGAAGCCGATGATGGTGCTGATGCCGACGTACAGCACCGCGGTGACGAATAGAATCAGGATCAGCCGCGACAGCACCTGCGCGCTCAGGAACTCGAAGGCGGTGAGTGGGGTCGCGTGCAGGCGCTTGAGGAAGCCGCTCTTGCGGTAGCGCACCACCACGTAGCCGACCCCGAACAGGCAGCTGAACATCATGTTCATGCCGAGGATGCCGGGGAACAGCCAGTCGACGTAGCGCACCGCGGCCCCGGCGACGCTCTGGCGCTGCGCCTCCGGGTGAGAGGCGAGCAGCAGCTTCTCGATGATGTAGCCCTTGGGAGAGTCGGTGTTGACCCAGTAGCGCACCGGGGCGTGCACATCGAGCAGCAGGTCGATCTCCTGGTGGGTGAGCCGGTGCATGCCGACTGCGGCCTCGGGCTCGGCCACGAACTGCACGTAGCGCTCATGCAGGAAGGGATCGGCGTCGTGATCGATGCGGGGGGCGATTACCCCGACCTTGAACAGCGGCCGCTCCGGCCCGCTGAAGACGAAACCCATGCCGACCACCAGCGCGATCGGCAGGAGCGTGGTGAACAGCAGCGTACCGCGGTCGCGCAGGAACTCGAGGTTGCGGGCGTGCAGGATCGCGAGCAGTCGGCCGATCACGGGCGCAGCTCCGAGCCGGTGAGCTCGAGAAACAGGTCCTCGAGGTTCGGCGGCCGGATGCGCAGGTGCTGCAGCGGCACCTGCGCGCCGAGCAGCGCCCGCAGCGTCCCCTCGAGGTCCGGGGTGCTGATCTCGATGCGCTCGCCTCCCTCGATGAGGTTCAGCTGCAGCTCGCGGGCCGCGGGCGGGAAGTCGCGCCGCGGCAGCTCGAGCAGCACTTCGGCAAAATGCTCGGCCAAGAGTGCCCGCGGTGCGCCCATGGCGAGGATGCGGCCACGGTCCATGATCGCGATCTCATCGCACAGCAGCTCCGCCTCCTCCATGTAATGGGTGGTGAGGATGATGGTCTTGCGGCGTGCCTTGATCGACTCGACCAGCTCCCAGAAGCTGCGGCGCGCCTGAGGGTCGAGGCCGGTGGTCGGCTCGTCGAGGAACAGCACCGCCGGGTCATTCACGAGCGCGATCGCCAGCAGCAGCCGCTGCTGCTGGCCGCCGGAGAGCTTGCGGCTGTCGCGGTCGGCGAGCTTCTCCAGCGCACACAGCCGGATCACCTCCTCGACGTCGAGGCCGCGCGCGTAGAGTCCGCGGAACAGGGCGATGCTCTGGCGCACGGTGAGGAAGTCCTGCAGTGCGGTCTTCTGGAAGAGGATCCCGGCCTCCTCGCGGAAGCGCGTGCCGAGGGCGTCGCCGCGGTAACGCACCTCGCCGGCGGTGGGTGGCAGGATCCCCTCCATGATCTCGATGGTCGTGGTCTTGCCGGCGCCGTTGGGGCCGAGCAGCCCGAAGCACACCCCCTCGGCGACGCGAAAGGACACGCCGTCGACGGCTGTGGTGGCGGGGTACTGCTTGACGAGGTCGCGGACCTCGAGGATCGCGGCGCTCACGCGGTCGGGGTGGGGCTGAGGCTCAACACAGGCGCGCGATCCTAGCGGATTCCGCCCCCGGGTGCCTCGCCCATTGGCGGCGGTTGCCGCACGGCGGGCGACGTGTACCATCGGCGCCATGGCCGGCGATCTGTATGACAAGTCCCAGCGCGTCGAGCTCGCCGACGAGGCCGTGCACTGGGACCTCGGCGCCTCGCTCTCCTACGGCGAGTACCTGCAGCTCGGCAAGCTCCTCAACGCCCAGCAGCCCCTCTCGGCGCAGCACAACGAGATGCTGTTCATCATCGTGCACCAGGTCTCGGAGCTGTGGATGCGTCTCATCCTGCACGAGCTCACCGCCGCGCTCGCCTGCGTGCGCAAGGACGACCTCGACCCGGCGCTGAAGATGCTGGCGCGCATCTCGCGCACCCAGACACAGCTGATCTCGGTGTGGGAAGTGCTCTCGACGCTCACGCCGTTCGAGTACTCCGCGTTCCGCAGCGCGCTCGGGCGCTCCTCGGGGTTCCAGTCGGTGCAGTACCGGCTGCTCGAGTTCCTGTTCGGCAACAAGAACGCCGACATGATCGCGGTACACCAGCGCGACCCGGCGGCCCTCGAGCTGCTCAAGCGCGCGCTCGAATCTCCCTCGCTCTACGACGAGGTGCTGCGGCTGCTCAGCCGGCGCGGTTACGAGATCCCGGCCGATTACCTGGAGCGCGACTTCAGCGCGCCCTATCGCGCCAGCAAGCGCGTCGCGGGTGCCTGGCTCGGGGTCTATCACAACGCCGATACCGGCTGGGACCTGTACGAGCTCGCCGAGCGCCTGGTCGACCTCGATCACAACTTCCAGCTGTGGCGCTGCCATCACCTGAAGACGGTCGAGCGCATCATCGGCTATAAGCCCGGCACCGGCGGCACCGGCGGGGTTTCTTACCTCGCCAAGGCGCTCGAGCTGAAGTTCTTCCCGGAGCTCTGGCAGATCCGCACGTCGATGTAGGGCCGGCGCTTCAGCGCCAGGTGGCCTGCGGTACGCCGTAGCGGCGCGCCGCGGCGCGGGCGCGCCGGCTGCCATTCACCAACAGCGGCCGGTCGGCCATGCGCAGGTGCGGCAGGTCGCTGGCAGCGTTGCCGTAGGCGGCAAACTGCTGCCGCGGGTGCTCGGCCTTCAGCTGCTCGAGGCAGCGCACTTTTTCTTCGCCGCGGCGGTTGGGCGTCGTGAGGTGCCCGTCGAGGCGCTCGCCCTCCCACTTAAGGCCGGTGCACACCACCTGCGTGAAGCCGAGGGCCGCGCCGATCGCCGGCACGTACAGGTCGGGGCTCGCGCTGAGGAGCACCAGGACATCACCGTAGCGTCGGTGCCGCTCGAGGCGGGCGCGCGCGTCGCGGAACAGTCCGCGCCGCACGACGCGTGCGACGAAGCGCGCCGTCCAGGCGGCGAGCGCCGTGCGGGTCTGCCCGCCCAGGGTGGCGCGGATGAACGCCGCCTTGAGCGCGCCGTGGTCGCGGCGCGCCAGGAAGCGCAGGGTGGCCGGGATCACCGCGAGCAGCAGTGGCAGCCGCCACGGCCGGCGCACGAGGTAGCCGAACACGTAGGCGCGCAGCGTGTCGCCGCGCACCAGCGTACCGTCGAGATCGAACACCGCGACCAGCGTGGTGCGGTTGCTGGCAGGCGCCGGCTGCGCGCTGTCCGTCAGGCGGCGCCGCCCGTCGCCGCCAGCTGGCGCAGCACGTACTGCAGGATGCCGCCGTGGCGGTAGTACTCGCGCTCCTTCGGCGTATCGATGCGCAGCCGCGCCGTGAACAGCACCGGCGGTCCGCTCTCGGGCGTGGCCGTCACTTTGACTTCACGCGCCTCGGGCTTGCCCAGCCCCTCGATGGTGTACAGCTCGCGGCCGGTGAGGCCGAGGCTCGTGGCGTTCTGGCCGGGGGAGAACTGCAGCGGCGCCACCCCCATGCCGATCAGGTTGGAGCGGTGGATGCGCTCGAAGCTCTCGGCGATCACCGCCTTCACCCCGAGCAGCATCGTGCCCTTCGCCGCCCAGTCGCGCGAGGAGCCGGTGCCGTATTCGCGCCCGGCGAGGACCACGAGCGGCGTGCCCTCTTGCCTGTAGCGCATGGCGACGTCGTAGATGGAGCCCTGGGTGCCATCGGGCAGGTGCACGCTCACCCCGCCCTCGACGCCCGGCACCATGAAGTTGCGCAGGCGGATGTTGGCGAAGGTGCCGCGCATCATCACCTCGTGGTTGCCGCGCCGCGCGCCGTACGAATTGAAGTCCTTCGGCTCCACCCCCTGCTCGATGAGATAGCGCGCCGCCGGGCTCGACTTGGAGATGTTGCCGGCCGGGGAGATGTGATCGGTGGTCACCGAGTCACCGAGCACCGCCAGCGCGCGTGCCCCGCGCACGTCGGCGAGCGGCGGCGGTGTCATGGTCATGCCCTCGAAGTAGGGCGGGCTCTTCACGTAGGTGGACTTCGCGTCCCAGCTGTAGAGCTTGCCGGCGGGCACCTGGATGCCGGCCCAGTTGTCATCGCCCTGGAAGACGCTGGCGTAGCTCTGACGGAACATCTGCGAGTCGATCGAGCGGCGCAGCACGTCCTGCACTTCCTGGTCGCTCGGCCAGATATCGGCGAGGTACACCGGCTTGCCGTCCCGGCCGGTGCCGAGAGGGTCCTTGGTGAGGTCGATGTCGAGGCTGCCGGCGAGCGCGTAGGCGACTACCAGCGGCGGCGAGGCGAGGAAGTTCATGCGCACTTCCGGGTGCACGCGGCCCTCGAAGTTGCGGTTGCCGGAGAGCACCGCGCAGGCGGTCAGGTCACCGGCCTTGACCGCCGCGGATATTTCAGGCTTGAGCGGCCCGCTGTTGCCGATACAGGTCGTGCAACCATAGCCGACGAGGTCAAAGCCGATCGCCGCGAGGTCATCCAGCACCCCGGCCTTCAGCAGATAATCGGTCACCACACGCGAGCCGGGCGCAAGACTGGTCTTGACCCAGGGCTGCGACGTCAGCCCCTTGGCGCGCGCCTTCTGCGCGAGCAACCCGGCGCCGACCATGACCGAGGGATTGGACGTGTTGGTGCAGCTGGTGATCGCCGCAATCAGCACCGCACCGTCCTTCAGCTCGAGGCTGCGGCCATCGAGTGACAGCGCGGCGGCGCCCTGGCCGCTGCCGCCGCGCGCGACGCGCTCCTCGGCGCTCTTCCTGGCGCTGCTCGCGTAGACCGCCTGCGCATTCTTCAGCGCTACGCGATCCTGCGGACGGCGCGGCCCGGCGAGGCTCGGCTCGACCCGGCCCAAGTCGAGCTCCAGCACATCGGTGTAGCGCGCCGGCGTCGCGCCCGGATCGCGCCACATCCCCTGTGCCTTGGCGTAGGCGCTCACGAGCTCGATGCGCTCGCGCGGGCGCCCGGAGAGCTCGAGGTAGCGCACGGTTTCCGCATCGACGGGGAACAGGCCGCAGGTGCTGCCGTATTCGGGCGCCATGTTGGCGATGGTGGCGCGGTCGGCGAGCGGCAGGTTGGCCAGGCCGTCGCCGAAGAACTCCACGAACTTGTCCACCACGCCTTTCTTGCGCAGAAGCTCGGTGACGGTGAGCACCAGATCGGTGGCGGTGGCCCCGGGCTGCAGCTTGCCCTCGAGGCGGAAGCCGATCACCTGCGGGATCAGCATCGTGACCGGCTGCCCGAGCATGGCGGCTTCGGCCTCGATGCCGCCGACGCCCCAGCCGAGTACCCCGAGGCCGTTGATCATCGTCGTGTGCGAGTCGGTGCCTACGAGGGTGTCGGGGTAAGCGCGCCGCACCCCGTCGCTCTCGGCATCGAAGATGACCCGCGCCAGGTATTCGAGGTTCACCTGGTGCACGATGCCGGTGTTCGGCGGCACGACCGCGAAGTTGCGGAATGCAGTCTGGCCCCAGCGCAGGAAGGCGTAGCGTTCCTTGTTGCGCGCAAACTCGATGGTGGTATTGGCCGCGAGCGCGCCGGGGAAGCCGTACTCGTCGACCTGCACGGAGTGATCGATGACGAGCTCCGCAGGGGCGAGCGGATTGACCTTCTCGGGGTTGCCGCCGAGGCGCACGATGGCATCGCGCATCGCGGCGAGGTCGACCACGCAGGGCACGCCGGTGAAGTCCTGGAGGATGACGCGCGCCGGGGTGAAGGCGATCTCATGCGCGGGCGTGGCCGCCGGGTCCCACTCGAGCAGCGCCTCGATGTCGTGGCGCGTGACACTGACACCGTCCTCGAAGCGCAGCAGGTTCTCGAGCAGCACCTTGAGCGAGTACGGCAGGCGCGCGAGTTTGTCCTGCGGCAGCGCCGCCAGACTCCAGATCTCGTAAGTGCGATCCGCGGCCTTGAGTGTCGAGCGCGCCCGGAAGCTGTTCGTCATGCGTACCTCCGCTGTGAGCCGCACATTATATCGGGCGGCTCCGGGGGTTGCTGCCTCGACTTCAGGCGGCGGCGGCGGCGCGGATGCCGGCGAGCTCAGTTGAC
>Ga0335076_10004744_pt1 | contig 13771 bp, 13 predicted proteins | sample Lox_Sample_25_FD_206717 | JGI IMG/M metagenome (GOLD analysis project Ga0335076, IMG submission 206717) | Soil microbial communities from Loxahatchee National Wildlife Refuge, Florida, United States - Lox_Sample_2.5 | ecosystem: Environmental > Terrestrial > Soil > Wetlands | place: USA... | reverse complement strand
CCCGATTCGACATGCGGCAGGAACGCGTCCTGTTGTGCCTTGTTGAAGCGGTGCACTTCGTCGACGAATACCACCGTTGACTTGCCGTCGCGCCGCAGGTTTGCTTGTGCGCGCTCGACCGCATCGCGAATGTCCTTAACGCCACCGAGCACCGCGGAGATGGACACGAAGTCGAGGCCGAACGCATCGGCCATCAGCCGCGCGAGCGTCGTCTTGCCGACTCCCGGCGGTCCCCACAGGATCATCGAGTGCGGTCGTCCCGACTCGAACGCGACGCGTAGTGGTTTCCCCGGCCCGAGCAGGTGCGCCTGGCCGATCACCTCGTCGATCGAGCGCGGCCGCATGCGCTCCGCGAGGGGAGCACCGGCGGGGGTGCTCGCGGCCGGACGCTGCGAAGCGAAGAGATCGTCGGTCATGGCAGTACATGGTAATGACTTGCGCGACTAGACTCGACGCGCTCTTCGAAGGGGTCGAAAGGAACCGGCATGAGTCACGGCGGCAGCGGCGGTGCGTTGCGCGCGATCCTGTATGCGCTGGGCGCGAACGCGGGCATCGCGGTCACCAAGTTCGGTGCCGCCGCGTACACCGGCTCGGGCGCGATGCTTGCGGAAGCGATCCACTCGGTCGCCGACTGCGCCAACCAGCTGCTGTTGCTGCTCGGCATGCGCCAGGCGCAGCGGCCGGAGAGCGTCGAATACCCGCTCGGCTACGGCCGTGTCGTCTACTACTGGGCGATGATGGTCGCGCTGCTGCTTTTCATGGTCGGCGGACTGTTCTCGATCTACGAAGGCGTGCAGCGCGTGCGCCATCCTGAGACCGTGTCGAATCCCATGATCGCACTGGTCGTGCTCGGGATCGCGATCGTGCTGGAGACGATCTCGCTGATGGGCGCGCTGCGCGAGATCGCGAAGGTGCGCGGTTCGCGTGCATTCCTCACCTGGTTTCGCGAAACGCGCCAGTCCGAGCTGCTGGTCGTGGCGGGCGAAGACATCGCCGCGCTCGGCGGCCTTGCGCTGGCGTTCGTCGCGGTGCTTGCCTCGACGCTGACCGGCGATCCGGTCTACGACGCGATCGGATCGATCGCGATCGGCGTCCTCCTCGTGGTGGTTGCGATGGCGATCATCCGCGAGGTGAAAGGCATGATCGTCGGCGAATCGGCGGAGCCCGCCGTGCGCGCGGCGATCGAAGCGCATCTGCGTGCACAGCCCGACGTGCGCAAGGTGATGCGGCTCATCACGCTGCAATGGGGCGAGCGACTCGTGATCGCCGTGCAAGCGGAAATGGACATGAGCGGCAGCGCGAGCGATCTGGTGGCCGCGGTGAATCGTGTCGAGGCGTCGATCCAGGAGAAGTTTCCGCAGGCGCGCTGGGTGTTCTTCGAACCGGACACGCACGACCGGCAGGACTGAATCGCGACCGACATGGCGGGCTACTCAGGCACACCGCTCGCAAAGAAGCTCGGCATCGTGCCCGGTTGTCGGGTCGGCCTGATCGATGCACCCACCGAATTGAAAGCCTGGCTTGCTCCGATTCCGGAGGCGGCTGCGTTCGGCCGGCCGAGTGCGAAGAGCGATCTCGTGCACGTCTTCGCGCTTCGCCGCGACATCCTCGCGCGTCACCTCGCCTCGCTGCGCAAGATGCTCGACGACGAAGCCGCCGTCTGGGTCTCGTGGCCGAAGAAAGCCGCGAAGGTCGAGACCGACATCACCGAAGACACGATCCGCGGCGTTGCACTGCCGCTTGGCTATGTCGATATCAAGGTCTGCGCGGTCAGCGAAGTCTGGTCGGGCTTGAAACTCGTGGTGCGCAAGGAACTGCGCCGCACGAAGCGCTGACTCGCCGACTATTTGTCCTCCAGCACGTCCGCGCCGGCCGGCGGGGTGAACTTGAACGCCTGCGCATCGACTTTCGGATTGCGCTCCACCTTGGCGAACTTGAGCTGTGTGGTCTGGCCGAAGCTGTCGACCAGTTGCATCGCGGCCGGCAGACCATCCTTGAAACCGAGCTGGATGCGTTCGAACGTGGTGTCCTTCTTGCGCGGCCTTGCATCGACCCACTCGAGTCCATCCTTGGAGCCGGCGTCCTTGACGTCGAACTCGCGGTCGAAGTCGTTGGTACCGAACAGGATCGACGCGGGACTCGCGGGCAAGGCGGTGCCGATCTTCTTCACCGTGACTTGGTTCAGGTCCTTGTCGAAGATGAAGAGCTTCTCGCCGTCGGCGACCAGTACCTGCTCGTACGGCTTTTCATAGCTCCAGCGGAATCTGCCCGGCCGTTCGAAGGTGAACGTGCCGCTCGAGTTCTGCGCCTTGGTGCCTGGGCGCGCATTCGGGCCGGTGACGCTCTGAGTGAATTCGCCCGACGCGGTCTTGGTCTGGGTGAGGAACTGGCGCAACTGGTCGGCGCCGGCCGCGTGTGCCGAAGCCGCAGCGCCGAGCACGAGCAGCGCGATCGCTGCTCCCAGCATTCGTCTTGTTATCAAACGAAACCTCGATGAACGGATCAGGTGGGCTCGCGATGCGGCACCAGGATCTCGCGGTTGCCGTTGCCCTGCATCGGCGACACCAGCCCCGCTTTCTCCATGTCTTCCAGCAAACGCGCTGCCCGGTTGTAGCCGATGCGCAGGTGCCGCTGCACGAGCGAGATCGAGGCGCGCTTGTTCTTGAGCACGATCTCGACCGCCTGGTCATACAACGGGTCGGCCTCCCCGGTCGGTTGACCGTCCGGGCCACCTTCCATGCCCGGCATCGCGGCCTCCGGCGCATCGAGAATGCCCTCGACGTACTGGGGCGCGCCCTTCGATTTCAGGTACTCGACCACGCGGTGCACTTCGGCATCGGAAACGAACGCGCCGTGTACGCGCACCGGCAGTCCGGTCCCCGCGGCGAGATACAGCATGTCGCCCTGGCCGAGCAGCGCCTCGGCACCCATCTGGTCGAGGATCGTGCGCGAGTCGACCCGGCTGGAAACTTGAAAGGAAATACGCGCCGGGATGTTCGCCTTGATGAGCCCCGTAATCACATCGACCGATGGCCGCTGGGTCGCAAGGATCAGATGCATGCCCGCCGCGCGCGCCTTCTGCGCGATACGTGCGATCAGTTCCTCGACCTTCTTGCCGGTGACCATCATCAGGTCGGCAAGTTCGTCGATCACGACGACGACGATCGGCAGCGGTTCGAGCGGCTCAGGCGCCTCGGGCGTCAGCGTGAAGGGATTGGTGATCGGCTGCTCTTTCGCGCGCGCGTCGGCGAGCTTCTGGTTGTAGCCGGTCAACGAACGCACGCCCAGCTTGCTCATCAGCCGGTAGCGGCGATCCATCTCGATGACGCACCAGTTGAGCGCGTGGCCGGCTTCGCGCATGTCGGTCACCACCGGCGCGAGCAGATGCGGAATGCCTTCGTAAACCGAAAGCTCCAGCATCTTCGGATCGATGAACAGCATCCGCACCTGCGACGGATCGGCCTTGTAGAGCAGCGACAGGATCATCGCGTTGACGCCGACCGACTTGCCGGAACCCGTGGTGCCAGCCACCAAGAGGTGCGGCATGCGCGCGAGGTCGACCACGATCGGCTTGCCGCCGATGTCCTTGCCGAGGCCCAGCGTGATCAGCGAATGGCTTTCGTTGTAGACGCTCGAACCGAGGATCTCCGAGAGCTTGACGATCTGCCGCTTGGGGTTCGGCAGTTCGAGGCCCATCAGGTTCTTGCCGGGAATCGTCTCGACCACGCGGATCGATACCAGCGAAAGCGCACGCGCCAGGTCCTTCGCCAGGTTGACGATCTGCACGCCCTTCACGCCGACCGCGGGTTCGATCTCGTAGCGCGTGATCACCGGCCCCGGATAAGCCGCGACGACATTGACCTCGACGCCGAAGTCCCTGAGCTTCTTCTCGATCAGGCGCGACGTGAACTCGAGCGTCTCGGTGGGAATCGCCTCGACGCTCGGGGGCGGCTCGTCCAGCAGATCGAGCGCGGGCAGCTTGCCGTCGGACATCTCGGCGAACAGCGGAACCTGCTTTTCCTTCTGCTTGCGCGAGGACTCCGGCACGCGTGTCGGCGGACGTTCGATGTGGACCGGGCCCACCTCCTCGATGCGCTCGCGCTCGTGTTCCAGCTTCTGTTCACGCGCGTGCGCGACCGCCTCGCCGATCGCACGGTCTTCCTTCGCTTCGCGCGCCGCACGAAAGCGCGTGAAGATCCCTTCGAATGCGGCGCCGACCCGCTCGGCAACCGCCAGCCACGAGAAGTCGAAGAACAAACTGGCCCCGATCCCGATCAACACGATCAGAAGCACGCTGGTCGTCGTGTTGCCGAGCAGTTCCTTGTCGGCGAGCGGTTGCGCGATGACCTTGCCCATGACTCCGCCGGCTTCGCCGGGAAGCAGTCCCGCCAGTCCGCGCATGCGCAGCCATTCGAGGCCCGACGCAGCGAGGAACAGAACCACAAGACCGATCGCCTGGATCCAGTCCGGCAGGCCTTCGTCGTCGTACGGGGCATGCAGGCGGCGGAACCCGCGAATCACCCAAGCGGCACCTGCTGCGACCCATATCCAAGCCGAGAAGCCGAACACGTTCAGCAGGACATCCGCGACCCAGGCGCCGACGCGGCCGCCGGCATTGGCGATCGCGCCCGGCGAGACCGACGTAAAGAACCCGGGATCGGACTTGTTGTACGTAAAAAGAAAGGTTGCCAGCGCGAGCACCGCCACGCCGCCGACGATGCAGGCGGTCTCCGCGAGCAGGCGCGCGAGCCGGGAAGGTGGTGCCGGTTCGTCCTTGCGTTGCGAGCGGCGGCGGGCGCCCGGGACTTCTGCTGCTGTGCGACTGGCCATCGGCCGGATTATAGGTAGCGCATCCTGCAAAACCCGGCGACGGCGGCTTTCATCGCCCAGCCGCTGCTTTGGCCGACCGCGCTGCCGGATTCGTCGCACCGGATCGCCCGGGAAAGCCGCCCCCGCGCAAAATAGCGTCGATCATGAGCGCAATGGCCGCCAGCTCCGCCACCTCGGTATCGACCGCCGCACCGCGCGGCCGGCGCCGTGCCGAGTTCTTGCGGGTCTTCAACCTGCAAACCATATCGATCGCCTTTTATCTGTGCCTCGGCGTCGTGCTGCCGCGCTTCCTGCCGGTGATGGCGGTGAAGTTCGACGAGTACGCGATCGCGAGCACGTTCACCTTCCTGCGCCAGAACCTGATCAGCGCGTTCAGCGTGCTGCTGGTGATCGCGCTCATGCGTGCGTTCGCGGTCGATCGCGGCTGGTCGCGCGCCCGTTCGCTGACGATCGGCGTGCTGGGCATCAGCATTGCGGCGATCCTCAGCGCGGGTTTTCGGCTGATGGCGGTTCACGTGTCGTTGCAAGAGATGCCGGGGCGCTGGCCGTGGGCCATCGGTGTGTGGTTCCTGTGGTCGATGATCGGAGCGATGGGCTACGCGATCCTCAACTACATCCAGGACAGCGATGATGCGCGGCGCGCACTGGCCGAAGAAACCACTGCGCAGGAGGCGTTGACCGCGCAGATGACCCAGGCGCGGCTCTCGGCGCTGCAGGCGCAGATCGAGCCGCATTTTCTTTTCAACACGCTCGCCAACGTCAAGCGCTTGTACGAAACCGCGCCGGCGCGCGGGCGCGAAATGCTCTCGAGCCTGATCGGTTATCTGCGGGCGGCGCTGCCGACGATGCGCCAGTCGGGATCAACGCTGCAGCGCGAACTGGACCTCGCGCGCTCATACCTGACGATCCTGCAGATGCGCATGGGCGAGCGGCTGAGTTTTTCGATCGAAGCGTCGGACACCTTGCTTTCGGCGGAGGTGCCGCCGCTCGTGCTCGGCACTCTCATCGAAAACGCGCTGAAGCACGGCCTGGCGCCGCTGCCCGAGGGCGGCAGCATCCAGATCCGGGCGCTGCGCGAGGGCGAACAACTGCGCATCGAGGTGCGCGACACCGGCCGCGGCTTCTATGGCCAAGGCGGCAGCGGCGTCGGGCTCGCCAACACCCGCTCGCGTCTCGCGGCGCTCTACGGCGGCGGCGCGGCGCTGCAGCTGGCGGCAAACCATCCGCGCGGCGTGGTCGCCACCGTCGTGCTCCCGATCGTGGTGCCGCGCGCCGCGCGCACCGGGCAATTGCAGGAGGCTGAGGCGTGAACAGCATCGTTATCAAGGAATCGGCGCTCGGACGCGGTCATGCCGTGATCGTCTGGTTGCGCTTCGCGATCGGTGCGATTCGCAGCATCACGTGGCGCGAGTTCGTCTACTTCCTGTTCGTCAACCTGACGGTCGCCTGCCTGAACCTCGCGTGGGCGGTCGAAAGCATGATGAAGGAAGGCAAGAGCGACGTGATCGCGCTCGGCATCCTGATGCCGATGCTCGTGCTGCCGTTCGTGCTGATGAGCTGGGCCGTGGCCGACCGCACCCAGAGCGGACTCACGCGCAGCTGGCGCCTGGCGATCGGCGTGCTGGCGGGCGCGTTGGCGGCGATCCTGATCGTTCCGCTGATGGTCCAGGCGCTCGGCTTCGACATCAGCAAGCAACTGCATTGGGACGAAGAGCCGGGGGTTGTGATCCCGGCATGGGCGTACTGGAGCGCGGGCTTTCTCGACGTGAGCTTCTACACCGGCATCGGCGTCGCGGTGCTCGAGATGTACCGGCGCCGCACTCAGGCGCAGCGTGCGTTGGAGCACGCGACCCGCGAACAGGCTCGCCTCGCGCGCGAGTTGCTCGTGTCGCGCCTCGCGGCGATGCAGGCGCAAGTGGAGCCGCATTTCCTCTTCGACAGCCTGGTCGACGTGCAGGCGACTTACGACCGCGATGCCGACGGCGGCGCCGATGTGATGGATCTGCTCATCACCTACCTACGGGTCGCGTTGCCAAGGCTGCGCGAATCGGGCTCGACGGTGCAGGCGGAAGTGGACCTCCTGGCGGCCTATATCGCGGTCGTTACCGCACGCCACGGTGGTCGGCCGGTGGCCCGTTTCACGGTGGATCCGGAGTGCGCGAACTCGCGCTTTTCGCCGATGTTGTTGCTGCCACTGGTCCAGCGCGCGATGCGCGGCGGGGACAGCAGCAAGGTGCCGGAACGCGTCGACGTGGATGTGCGGTCCGCGGGCACGGACGTGGTGGCGCAGTTGCGCATCGAAGCGCCGGGGTTGTGTACCGATGACGCCGAACTGGCGCGGGTACGTGACCGGCTGGCCGGGTTGTACGATGGCCGCTCGCGGCTTTCCTGCGAAGAGCCGCAGCCCGGAGTCAGCCAGTTCACCCTGTGCGTACCGCGTTGAGCACCGCCACTGCCATCGTCGCCGAGGACGAAGCCACGCTGCGGCAGCAGCTGGTCGAGCAGCTGGGCCAGCTCTGGCCGGAGCTCGACATCGTCGCCGAAGCGGCGGACGGCATCCAGGCGCTGCGCCTGCTCGATGAGCATCGCCCGGACGTGTTGTTCCTCGATATCAACATGCCGGGCGCCACCGGGATGGACGTCGCGCGGCAGGCGAATGGGCGCGCCCGCGTGGTGTTCGTCACCGCTTATGACGAGCATGCGGTGGCGGCGTTCGAGCAGGGCGCGATCGACTACGTCTTGAAGCCGATCTCCGCGGCACGGCTGTTCACGACCGTCAGCCGGCTGAAGGAACGCATCAGCGCACCGCCGGCTCGGCTGGACGCGGTCCTCGATCGCATCACACCGGCGTCGTCCGGCCGCAGCTACCTGCGCTGGATCAACGCGTCGGTCGGACAAAACCTGCGGCTCATCACGGTCGACGAGATCGTGTACTTTCAGGCCGACAACAAGTACACGCGTGTCGTCACGAGCGATGGCGAGGCGCTGATCCGCAAACCGCTCAAGGAACTCGTCGAAGAGCTCGATCCGCAGACGTTCTGGCAGATCCATCGCTCGACCCTGGTCAACGCGCGCACGATCGCCGGCGTCACACGCGACTTTCGCGGCCGCATGCTGGTGAAGCTGAAGGATCGCGACGACACATTGCTGGTGTCGGATACCTACACACACCTTTTCAGGCAGATGTGACTCACGGCTCGCCCGGCGAGCCGGAGTCACATCGCAACCAGGGTCCGAACCGTCAGTGCTGGGCGCCCTGCTCCCAGACGATCCGATGGTCGAACACCCACGCCATCGGGTCGCGATCCGCGCCGCGTTGTTGGCGCAGCATCAGTCGCAGCATCATGTCGCGTACCCAGCGGCCGAGCAGCCCCGGTGTCTTGCCGTTGCCGCGGCGCCGGCCGAGAGCGACGATCTTCTCGACACGCTCGCGTCGCGACTCTTCATAGGTCCCGAACGCGCCCTCGATCGTCGATCCGTCGCGCAGGCAACGTGCGAGCACGACCGCGTCTTCGATCGCCATCGAGGCCCCCTGTCCGGATGACGGCGAGGCCGCATGGGCCGCGTCGCCGATGATGACCATGCGCCCGCGATGCCACTGCGGCACATGCGGAAAATCGTAGGTTCCCCACGGCCGCAGGATGTCCCTGGTCGCCCGAATGAGGTCGCGCGCCGGCGTTTCGTCGTCGGCGAACAGGCGGTTCAGCTCGGCGCGCCACTGCTCCGGCGTGATGGCTGCGAGCTCGTCACGCGACGGTTCCTTCGCACGACCGGGGTTTGCAAACCACAAGACCTGGCCATCGGGCCGCGGGAAGTAGGCAAAGAAACACCGCTTGCCGAAATGCATGTGCATCGCACCGGGTGCGCCGGGTACGCGTACGTTCTCCGCGTAGCCGCCCGTGTTGAGCAGACCGGCGTACCGCGCACGCGGTGCGTTGGGGTCGATCAGTGCGCGCACCTTCGAGTGCAGGCCGTCCGCACCGATCAGCGCATCGGCCACTGTCACGCTGCCGTCGGCAAACCGCACGCCGATGCCTGACGCGATCGATTCATCGACGCCGACCACCCGCTTGCGGTAATGAATGCTCGCGCCGCGCCGCACGGCTTCGTCGCGCAGGCAGCCATACAGCTCGTCACGCCGGATCGTCCGCGCCACCAAACCGTCCGCGCGGTTGAGCGGGCCGTTGCTGAATTCGGCAAGCCGGCGGCCGTCGCCAAGCGAGATCGTCATGCGCGGCGTCTCGAAGCCGCCCAGGGCGAATGGACTGACGCCGATCACGCGGAGCGCGTCCAGGCCGTTCACGCCCACCGTTAGAAACGCGCCGACACCGTCCGCGTCGCGACCGAATGCCTCGTAAACGTCGGCCGCGATGCCCGCCTCCCGCAACGCGATCGCGCACGCCGTTCCCGCGATTCCGCCGCCTGCAATCAGTACCTTCATCGAAACACTCCTTCCGGTTGATCGGTCAACCATGACAATCAAGGACAAGTAAAACAATGAATAGTTACAACATAATTAGTCATAGAATGTATAAACATACAATCTATGACGATCGACGTCAAATGCCCTCGAACAGGTTGCCGACAGGTGCCGCCATGCCCGACCGATCGCGCCAGCGTTCCCCGCTCGCCCTCACGGTTCTCGCGCTCCTCGCCGAGGCGCCGATGCACGCCTACCGGATGCACGAGCTGATCAAGCGACGCGGCAAGGACAGCGTCGTCAATGTCACCCAGCGCAATAGCGTCTATCAGACGATCGCGCGGTTGCTGCGCTCGGGACTGATCAGTGTCCAGTCGACCGAGCGCGACGAAGGCCGCCCGGAGCGGGTCGTCTACGAGATCAGCGACGACGGCCGCTCAGCCCTGACCACCTGGCTCAAGGACATGCTGGGGGCGCCCGCGCGGGAGTACCCGGACTTCCCGGCGGCGCTCGCCTTTCTCCCCGTCCTGACGGCGAAGGACGCGCTGCTGGCGCTCGAGCAGCGCGCCGGCGAGGTCGACGCGCAGCTCGTACAGTCGCAGGCAATCGCGCGCCAACTGCTGGATGGCGGATTGCCGCGGCTTTTCCTGATCGAGGACGAATACAAGCAGGCCATGCTCAAGGCTGAATTGGCCTGGTTGAAGAAGCTGGTCGAGGACCTGAAGTCGAAGGCGCTGACCTGGAATACGCAGTGGCTGCGCAAGATGGCCGCCGAGCTCGAAGGACCGCGCGCGGCAGGTTCCAACGACAAGTAAGCAGGAAGCGCGCCGGACACGGTGCAGGCTTGATTCCGCAGCCCGCACCTATAATTTCTCGATTCGAACCAGCGTCCGTCGTGCAGCGGCACCGAAAGACCTTCATGGCAACGAAGAAGCATGCTCGTGTCTTGATCCTGGGATCCGGTCCCGCCGGTTATTCGGCCGCGGTGTACGCGGCGCGCGCCAACCTGGCGCCGGTATTGGTCACCGGGCTCGCGCAAGGCGGCCAGCTGATGACCACCACCGACGTCGACAACTGGCCTGCCGACGCTGACGGCGTGCAAGGCCCCGAACTGATGGAGCGCTTCCAGAAGCACGCCGAACGGTTCGGCACCGAAATCATCTTCGACCACATCAATGCCGCCTTCCTGCACGAACGGCCGTTCCGGCTGGTCGGCGACGCCGGCGAATACACCGCGGATGCCCTCATCATCGCCACGGGCGCGTCGGCCAAGTACCTCGGCCTGGAAAGCGAATCCTCGTTCATGGGCAAGGGCGTTTCGGGTTGCGCAACTTGCGACGGATTTTTCTATCGCAACCAGGATGTCTGCGTGGTCGGCGGCGGCAACACCGCGGTGGAAGAAGCGCTTTATCTGAGCAACATCGCGAAGAAAGTGCACATGATCCATCGGCGCGACAAGTTCCGCGCCGAGCCGATCCTGGTCGACAAGCTCAAGGCCAAGGCGGCCGAAGGCAAGGTTGAATTCCACCTGTGGCACGAGCTCGACGAAGTGCTTGGCGACGCGAGCGGCGTCACGGGCGTGCGCGTCCGCAACAACGGCACCGGTGCGAAGGCGGAGATTCCGCTGCAAGGCTGCTTCATAGCGATCGGCCACCAGCCGAACACGGAACTCTTCGTCGGGCAGATCGAGATGGCCAACAACGGCTACATCGTCACGCGCGGCGGTTCCAACGGCATGGCGACCACGACCAGCATCCCCGGTGTGTTCGCGGCCGGCGACGTGCAGGATCACATCTACCGCCAGGCAGTGACCTCGGCGGGCACGGGTTGCATGGCCGCGCTGGACGCGCAGCGATGGCTCGAAGCGCAGCTCGAAGAACCGGCGTCGCCGCACGCGATCGCGGCGGCCGCCTGAATCAGCTCAGCGTGTGCCGCTCAGGCGGCGCTACCCTGCCGGTGAAGCTGCAACAGCTGCGCGAGCGTGCGCACCGACGCGAAATGCTTGCGCGTCTCCTGCGAATTCGGTGAAAGCTGCAAGCCGTAGCGCCGCTTGAGCGCGACTGCGATCTCAAGCGCATCGACCGAATCCAGCCCGAGACCTTCGCCGAACAACGGTGCCTGCGCGTCGATGTCCGCGGGCGCGACGTCTTCCAGCTGCAGCGACTCGATGATCAGGCGCTTGATTTCGTCGTCGAGGTTTTCCATCGCTTCTCTTTTCCGCGGCTTTGCACGGTTAAACTGCCCTTCCCTCCGCGCGGTCTTTGCAGTCTAGCCCGGATCGTCAGCGCCGGACGGGATTCGTCCATTCGAACGAGAAGGCGCCGACCCACGTGTCTTCGGCCGAGGCCCCCGCCGCGCTGAGCGTCACCGACCTTCACTATCGATACGCACCCGATGCAGCGTGGGCCGTCGATGGCGTCGATCTGCGGCTGATGCCCGGCGAGGTGCTCGGCCTGCTCGGTCCGAATGGCGCCGGCAAGTCGACGTTCCTGAAGCTGGTCAGCGGGCTGCTGCAACCCGAGCGCGGCCGCATCGAGCGCGCGCCGGCACCGGCGTTCGCGCTGGTCGGACAGGAAAACGCGTTCTATCTGCGCCTCAGTTGCCGCGAGAACCTCGCCTTCTTCGCGGCGGCGGCGCGCGTGCCTCCCGAGCACCGTGCGCAGCGCATCCGCGCCTGCCTGGAGATCGCGGCGTTGCAGGACCTTGCGGATCGACGCGCCGAACAGTGCTCGGGCGGTGCGCGCCGGCGCTTGAATCTCGCAATCGGGTTGCTTGCCGATCCGCCGCTTCTGCTTCTCGACGAGCCGACCGCCAACGTCGATCCGCAAGCGCGTGCGTTCCTGCTCGACGCGGTGCACGCGCTGGCGGCACGCGGCAAGGCGGTGATCTACGCCTCGCATTACATGGAAGAGGTGGAGGCAATCTGTGATCGCATCGCGATCATCGACCGCGGCACGTTGATCGCGGCCGGACGCCTCAGCGAGATCCTCGGCTCTGAACGACGCGTACATGTGCGTGCACCGGATGACGCGTCACCACCGGCGGGCTGGGAGGCCGATCGCAACGGCGCATGGAGCAAGGATCTTGCACCCGGCGAGCCGCTGAGCGGCGCGCTCGCCCAACTCGAACGCGCGGGCATCGCGCTGCGCAACGTGCAGTTCGGCGCGCGCGACCTCGAGGACGTTTTCCTCGCGCTCACCAGCCGGTCGTTGCGCGACTGAAACGCAAGGCCGTGCTGCGCGCATTCATCACCAAGGAATGGCTGGTCCTGCGGCGCGACCCGCACGCGCTCGTCGTACTGTTTCTCATGCCGACGGCGTTCATCCTGGTGATGTCGCTGGCGCTGCGCGACAGCTTCCGGCTCGATGCCGCCAGCACCCTGCGCGTAGTGGTGATCGACGAAGACAAGTCGGCCGACTCGCGCCGGCTGCTCGAGCTGGCTGCAGCGGCGCCTTCGTCCGATCCAATCGAGGCCGCGCAGGCGACGCTGCGCGCTCGCAACGCTGATGTGCTCGCGGTGGTCGGCAAAGGCTTCGCGAAGGCGCTCGGGCAGCGCCAGGCTGCACCGCTTTCGCTGCTCGCCGAACCCGGAACTCCGGTCGCGTTGCTCGAGCGAGAACGCGGGCGCTGGGAGCGTGCCCTGGGAGTACTGCGCGCCGAGGTTGCGCTGCGCTCGCTCGCGGCGATGTCGCCGGGGTTGAACGAGGTCGATCTCTCCTCGCAGGTCGCGCTGTCCGGCGTCACGCTGCAATCGGCCTCACCGGTGCCGCTGACATCGGTGCAGCAAAGCGTGCCGGCATGGCTGGTGTTCGCGATGTTCTTCGTCGCGCTGCCGGTCTCCACGCTTCTCATCGGCGAGCGCCAGCAGGGCACCCTGGACCGGTTACGCAGTCTCGCGGTTGCGCCATCGACGATCGTGCTCGGCAAGTTGGTGCCGTTCTACGTTGTGCACCTGGCTCAGGTCGTCGCGATGCTGGTTGTCGGTCGATGGATCGTGCCGCTCGTCGGCGGCGATGCGCTGTCGCTGGCAGTCGACCCGTTTGCGTTGTTCTTGGTCGCGAGCGCCACCAGCCTTGCGGCGCTCGGGCTCGCGCTGCTGATCGCGAGCTTCGCCCGCACCTCCGAGCAGGCGACGATCGCGGCCGGCGGAACCAACATCATCCTCGGCGCGCTCGGCGGCATCATGGTTCCGAAGCAGGTGATGCCTGCCGCGATGCAGTCGATCACGCAGTTTTCACCGATGGGGTGGGGACTCGATGCGTTCGTCGACGTGTTCGCGCGGCAGGCGTCGATCGGCAACGTGTGGGCTCAGTGCGTCGCGTTAGTGTTGTTCGGCATCGCGACGCTGGCGCTCGGCGTGCGGCGGTTGCGCATCGGGTAGGTCAGATCGCGGCGCGCACCGCGCGGAACAGCGCACCTTCGCGTTCGGCGATGTTGTTGAGTCGTGCGGAGAGCTGCGCGCCATCGAGCGGCAGCCGGCCCTTGCTCATGCGCGCGGCGTCATAGGCGAAATCGCGCCAC
>Ga0335076_10004742_pt1 | contig 13773 bp, 9 predicted proteins | sample Lox_Sample_25_FD_206717 | JGI IMG/M metagenome (GOLD analysis project Ga0335076, IMG submission 206717) | Soil microbial communities from Loxahatchee National Wildlife Refuge, Florida, United States - Lox_Sample_2.5 | ecosystem: Environmental > Terrestrial > Soil > Wetlands | place: USA: Florida... | reverse complement strand
GGCATCGACCGCGAAGCGCACGCCCGGCAGCAGCAGCGTGAGGCTCTCGACCGCGCCGCGCTCGAGGCCCACCGCCTGCGCGAGCCGCAGCCACGACTCGATGCCGCCGGGATCGTCGCCGTAGCCGTCGTGATCGAGGATGCGCTGCACCCAGTTGCGGCGCACCGCGCGCTCGTCGCAGTTGGCGATGATCGCCGCGTCCTTCACCGGGATGCTCACCTGATAGTAATAGCGGTTCGCCACCCAGCCGCGGATCTGCTCGCGGCTCGCCTTGCCGGAGTTCAGCATCACGTTGAAGGGGTGATGGATGTGATAGGCGCTGCCGCGCTCGCGCAGGCGCGCCGTGAATTCATCGCGCGACCAGGCGGCCTCGCTCACAGCGCGATCTCCATGCCGTCGTAGGCGACCTCGATCCCCGCCCGCGCCAGTGCCGCGCGCTCGGGCGAGTCGTCGTCGAGGATCGGGTTGGTGTTGTTCACGTGGATGAGAATCTTGCGCGTCGCGCGCGGCAGCTTCGCCAGCCACTCGAGCATGCCGCCGGGGCCGCTCTGGGGCAAATGCCCGAGGTCGCGGGCGCGCTGCGCCGCGAGGCCCTGCGCGATCATCTCCTCGTCGCTCCAGAAGGTGCCGTCGACGAGCACGCACGCGGCTGCCTCGAGCGAGCGCCACAGCGCCGGCTCCATGGCCCCTAAGCCCGGCGCGTACACCGCGGCCCGACCCGTCGCGGTCGCGCGGATGACGAGCGCCACGTTGTCCCCCGGGATGGGGAGCGCGCGGTGGGGCGAGTACGGCGCGGGTTTGCTCGCCACCGCGATCGCCGCCCAGCGCACGCCGTCGACCCCCTCGATCGCGAACTCCTCGCCCGAGATGTCCAGGCGGCGCCGGTCGACGCCGCAGTAGTGCCCGAGCACCGCGAAGATCGGATTGCCGCTGCTCAGGTCCGCGTGTGCGGCATCGGTGCACCAGATGGCGAGCGGCGCCGTCGACTCGCGCAGCATGAAGAGCCCGGCGGTGTGATCGATCTGCGCATCGACCAGCACGATGCCTGCGATACCGGTGTCGCGCGCGGCGCGCGCCGGCTGCAGGTCGGGGTTACCCTTGAGCTGCGCGAGGATGTCGGGAGAGGCGTTGACCAGAGCCCAGGCGCTGGCGCGGTCGCCGGCGACGGCCAGCGAGGATTGGGTTCTCGCGACGGCACGCAGGGTGCCGTGGCGCAGGCCCGAGCAGTTACGGCAGTTGCAGTTCCACTGGGGGAAACCGCCGCCGGCGGCCGACCCCAGTACCCGGATTCTCACGATGCATCGAAGTCAGGCGGAGCCGCGGTGCCGGGCCGCCTGCAGGCAGCGGTCAGCGCCTGGAGATGTACATCGTGATTTCCATGCCGAAGCGCAAGTCGATCGCCCGCGGAGTTTCCCAGCGCATACCGATGCTCCTGATGCTGTAGCGCACCACGATACCCAAATATCCCCGGCGCCGCAAAGGCGCCGGCTTTCATCATGTCGGGAAAGAGAGACGGTCGGTGGCTCAGCGCTCGGCGCTGCGGGTCACGACCACGCGGCGGCTGAGACGCTCGAGCGAGCGGCGGGCCGCTGCCTTGGCGATGTGCTTGCACCAGAGCGGCTCGCGCTGGCCGGCCTGGCGGCGGAACTTGTCGCAGTCGCAGGTCCAGAGGATGTGATCGTCCTGGGTCCTGAGGACCTGCACCGTGCGGCTGGTAAAGCTGTAGGTGCCGAGAACTTCGTTCTCGGCCGGTTTCCGACGGCGCAGGCGCAGCGCGACCATGACCGACAGCCTAACGCACCCGCCCTGTGGATCGCTTGTGGATTAACTGTGGATAGGCGGTTCAGGGAGCCACGATCTTGGCCTTGATGGCCTCGTACTCGGCGTCGGTGATGAGCCTGGCGTCGAGCAGCCGCTTCGCCTCCTGGAGCCGCCGCACCGCATCATCGCCGCCCGTCGTGGCTCCCGACGGGGCTCCTCCCGACACCTGGATGCCGCCGGAGCGTGCCCGCAGCTCCTCGAGCTCGCGCACCCGGCGCTTCTCGCGCCAGGCCTGATCCTGCGCCTGGCAGATGCGATAGACCGCCTGCGCCTGGTCCTTGCGCAGTCCCTTGAGCTCGAGGCGCTGCGCGCCCTGCGCGCCGAGCGAGGCAAGGTCGGTGGCCTTGCCGGCACGAATTCCGAGCTCGGCGCCGAGCACGCCCACCCGCAGGGTGACCTCCTCCAGGTCCTGCCAGCGCACGCTGACGAGATTGAAGCCCCCGAGCAGCGGTCGGACGATGATGATCAGCCGTCCGCTGGTCGCGGCGATGAGCACGCGGCGGTGTGTCACGGCGAACATCCGCCGTTGGATCGCCCAGGCTTCGACCGTCTCGCCGACGATCAGCACCGAGCGCAGCTCGCCGAGCGGCCGCTCGAGGCCCGCTTCGTCCGCCGTCACCGGTGGGTCGCTCATTCCTGCCGCGCTACTTCTTCGCCACGATCTCGGCGCGCAGCTCGCGCAGCTTCGCCTTGACGATGCGCGCGTTCGCCGGGCCCATGCGGATCAGCAGCTTCTGTCCCGCGGAGCGCGCCTCGAGCGAGGGGTCCTGATACGTATAGAAGACGCGCGGCTGCTCGAGTGGGATCGGCGCGGCAATCTCGGGCGTCTCGAGCAGATGATCGATCACCTCGACCAGGCGGTCGTTGAAGTATTTGCCGGGATAGCCGAGATCCTCGTAAGCCTGCTGGAACAGCGGATAGAGCCGCTGGTAGAGGGCCGCGAGACTCTTGACGTCGGCCGCCTGCACGGCGCGCACGAAGGTCGCATAGCGGTCGAAGTTGGCCTCGCTCAGCACGGTGAGATCGCCCTGGGTGGAGACCACCGACTGTCCGCCGGTCGGCTTGACGGGGCGCAGCTCCACGGCAACTTTGTGGCGCGGCAGGTTGTCGACCGTGACCACGATGTGCCGCACGATGTTCTGCGGCACGAGCAGCGTCTCGATGGTCGGGCGTCCCAACACCTGGACGAGCGACTCCTGCACCAGCGAGTCGCTGTCGTTGAGCGCCGGCAGCGCTTCGGGCCCGCCGTTCGCAGCCGCGACCGGGTGCGACACGGCGGGCGCGGCGGCGGCCGGTGCGGGCGCGGTCGACACCGCGGCCGCGGCCGGCGCCGGCGCGGGTGGATGGAACAGGAACTTGTACCAGAGCCCGAAGGCGATGGCCGCGACGATCACCAGGCCGCCGATCCACCACAGGAGTTTGCGGCGAAACGAATCCGCAGTCTCTTCTTCCCACATCGTGAGACGTCCCCGCGCAACCAACCGAACGCCGACTCTACTCCCTGAGCGTCCACGCGCATACAGGCGGCGTCTGCGCACCACACTGTACGTTGGATTAATTCGGCGCTCCCTCGGCTCCCCGCCCCGCGCCGGGTGTGCTTCAATATCCGCATGCCCGCCGAGTTCCATCCAGCCGTCGCCGGCTGGTTTGCCCGCGCTTTCGCCGCCGCCACCCCGGCACAGGCCGCCGCGTGGCCGGCGATCGCAGCCGGGCGTCACGTACTGATTGCCGCGCCGACCGGCTCGGGCAAGACCCTCGCGGCATTTCTCGCGGTGATCGATGAGCTGGTGCGCACCGGGATCGCAGCTCATGGCCTCGAGGACGAGACCCGTATCGTGTACGTCTCGCCCCTCAAGGCGCTCTCCAACGACATCCACCGCAATCTCGAGGCGCCGCTCGCGGGTATCGCCGCGGAGCTCGCCGCGCTCGGGCTGCCCGCGCACGGCATCCGCACCTTCGTGCGCACCGGCGACACGCCGCAGCACGAGCGCGCCGCCAGCGTCAAACGCCCGCCGCACATCGTGGTGACGACCCCGGAGTCGCTCTACATCCTCATGGGCTCGGAGTCCGGCCGGCGGATGCTCGCCAGCACGCGCAGCGTCATCGTGGACGAGATCCACGCGATGGCGGGCAGCAAACGCGGCGTGCACCTCGCCCTGACGCTCGAGCGGCTCGAGGCGCTCGCGGGACGGCGCCTGACGCGCATCGGGCTGTCGGCGACGCAGAAGCCGATCGAGGAGGTGGCGCGCTTCCTGGTCGGCGGCGGCGGGCTCAAGGCCGACGGCAGCCCGGACTGCGTCGTCATCGACACCGGGCACGTGCGCGAGCGCGACCTGGCGCTCGAGATTCCCTCCGCGCCGCTCGAGTCCGTCATGTCGGGCGAGGTCTGGGAAGAGATCTACGACCGGCTCGCCGAGCTCATCGCCGAGCACCGCACCACGCTGGTGTTCGTCAACACGCGCCGCCAGTCCGAGCGCATCGCGCGCCACCTGTCGGAGCGGGTCGGCGCGGCACACATCGCCGCGCACCACGGCAGCATGGCGAAGGAGTCGCGGCTCGACGCCGAGGCGCGCCTGAAGCGCGGCGAGCTGCGCGCGCTGGTGGCGACCGCATCCCTCGAGCTCGGCATCGACATCGGCGAGGTGGATCTGGTGTGCCAGCTGGCCTCGCCGCGCTCGATCGCCGCCTTCCTGCAGCGCGCGGGGCGCTCAGGCCACTCGCTGGGCGGCCGACCCAAGGCGCGCCTGTTCCCGCTGTCGCGCGACGATCTGGCGGAGTGCGCGGCGCTCCTCGCCGCGGTGCGCCGCGGCGAGCTCGACCGGCTCACGGTGCCGGAGAAGCCCCTCGACGTGCTCGCCCAGCAGATCGTGGCGGAGGTCGCCGCGCGCGAGTGGCCGGACGAGGAGCTGTTCGCGCTCTACCGACGCGCCTACCCCTACCGCGATCTCGGGCGCGCCGAGTTCGACGAGCTGGTGCGCATGCTCGCCGAGGGGTACAGCACGCGCCGCGGCCGCCACGGGGCGCTGATCCATCACGACGGGGTCAATCACCGCATCAAGGGCCGGCGCAACGCGCGGCTCACCGCCCTCACCTCCGGCGGCACGATTCCCGACACCGCCGACTATCAGGTACTGCTCGAGCCGCAGGCGCAGTTCGTCGGCACGGTGAACGAGGACTTCGCGATCGAGAGCCTGCAGGGCGATGTCTTCCAGCTCGGCAACGTGTCCTACCGCATCCTGCGGGTCGAGCCCGGTCGGATCCGCGTCGAGGATGCCCGCGGCGAGCCGCCCAGCATTCCCTTCTGGATCGGGGAGGCTCCGGGACGCACCGCGGAGCTGTCGGAGAGCGTCGCGCGGCTGCGCCGTGAGCTCGAGGTACGGCTCGACGAGGGCGCCGAGGCGGCCACCGCCTGGCTGAGCACGGAGTGTGGCATCAGCGCACCCGCCGCAGCTCAGCTCGTCGGCTACCTCGCCGCCGCGCGCGCCGCGCTCGGCGCGCTGCCCACGCAGCAACTGGTGATCTTCGAGCGCTTCTTCGACGAGGCCGGCGGCATGCAGCTCGTCATCCACTCGCCCTTCGGCAGCCGCATCAACCGTGCCTGGGGCCTCAGCCTGCGTAAGCGCTTCTGCCGCTCCTTCAACTTCGAGCTGCAGGCGGCCGCGACCGAGGACACGATCGTGCTGTCGCTCACGACCGCCCACAGCTTCGAGCTCAGCGACGTGGCGCGCTATCTTCATTCCAACACGGTGCGGCCGCTGCTCGTTCAGGCGCTGTGCGCGGCGCCGATGTTCCCGGTGCGCTGGCGCTGGAGTGCCGGCATCGCGCTCGCCCTGCCGCGCTTTCGCGGCGGCAAGAAGCTGCCGGCGCCGCTGCAGCGCATGGCGGCCGAAGATCTGCTCACCGCGGTGTTCCCCGACCAGGTGGCGTGCGCCGAGAATCTCACCGGCGAGCTCGAGATCCCCGACCATCCGCTGGTTCGCCAGGCGATCCGCGACTGCCTCGAGGACGCCATGGACATCGAGGGGCTCGAGCGGCTGCTGCGCGGGCTCGAGGCGGGCAGCATCCGCGCGCTGGCGCGCGACCTGACCGAGCCCTCGCCGCTCGCGCTCGAGGTGCTGTCCGCGCGGCCGTACGCTTTCCTCGACGACGCACCGCTCGAGGAGCGGCGCACCCAGGCGGTCATGAGCCGGCGCTGGCTCGACCCGCAGAGCGCCGCCGACTTGGGTGCGCTCGATCCCGAAGCGATCGCACGGGTGCGCGGCGAGGCCTGGCCCGATGCCGTCAACGCCGACGAGCTGCACGATGCGCTCGCCTGGCTCACCTTCCTCACCGCGGCCGAGGTGGAGCGCCAGGAAGGCTGGCCGCAGCTCATGGCGCAGCTCGCCGGCGAGCGGCGGGTGACGCAGCTCGCCGCCGTCCCGGAGGTGTCGCTGTGGGTCACGGCCGAGCAGCTGCCGCTCCTCGAGGCGCTCTATCCCGCGGCTGCATTCGAGCCGAAGGTGGTGACGCCCGCCGCGCACGCCCGCGAAGTCGGCCCCGAGGCCGCGCTCATCGAGGTACTGCGCGGACGGCTCACGGGCTCAGGTCCCGTGACGGCCCCGGTACTCGCGGCTCTCACCGGCCTCAGCGTGGCGCGCATCGATGCGGCGCTCGCCGCGCTCGAGGCCGAGGGCTTCGCGATGCGCGGACGGTTCACGCCGGAGGCAGCGGCCGGCACCCTGGAATGGTGCGAGCGGCGCCTGCTCGCCCGCATCCACCGCTACACCGTCAAGCGGCTGCGGGCCGAGATCGAGCCGATCGAGGCGCGCGACTTCCTGCGGTTTCTCTTCGAGTGGCAGCGCGTCACCCCCGAGGGGCGCATGGAAGGGCCCGATGCGGTCGGTGCGGTCCTCGCACAGCTCGAGGGCTTCGAAGCCGCCGCCAGCGCCTGGGAGACCGAGATCCTTCCCGAGCGTATCAGCGAGTACGAGCCGGCGTGGCTCGATGAGCAGTGTCTCGCCGGGCGCTTCGTGTGGACGCGGCTCGGCGCGCGCCGCTCCGATCCCGAGCGGCGCGCGGCACCGGTGCGTGCCACGCCGATCGTCCTGCTCGCGCGGCGCAACCTGCCGCTCTGGTCGGCGCTCGCCGGCGGCGCGGCACCAGCCCAGCTCAGCGCCCCGGCCGAGCGGGTAGCGGCCTATCTAGCCAACCGCGGCGCCTCGTTCTTCGACGAGCTCGCGGACGGCACGGGGCTGCTCGCCACGCAGGCCGAGGAGGCGCTCGCGGAGCTGGTCGCGCTCGGCCTCGTCAACTCGGACAGCTTCGCCGGATTGCGCGCGCTGCTCGTGCCGTCGGAGCGGCGCCGGCCGGCCGTCGGCGGGCGCCGCCGCCGGCGCATCGCGCTCTTCGGCATGGACGCCGCGGGGCGCTGGGCACGAAGCGCGCGCGAGAGCGCAGCGGCCCCGGCGGCCCTCGACCGGGCGCGCGGGGAGGAGATCATCGAGCACGTGGTGCGTACTCTCCTCAAGCGCTGGGGGGTCGTGTTCTGGCGGCTGCTGGCGCGCGAGGCCGCCTGGCTGCCGCCGTGGCGCGACATTCTCATGTGCTGCCGGCGGCTCGAGGCCCGCGGGGAGATCCGCGGCGGGCGCTTCGTCGCCTCGGTCACCGGCGAGCAGTACGCAGCTCCGGAGGCAATCGGGATGCTGCGCGAGGCGCGGCGCAAGCCCCGCGAAGGGCACTGCATCTCGCTGTCGGGCTCCGATCCGCTGAACCTCGTCGGCATCATCACGCCCGGCGGCCGGCTGCCGGCACTGTCAGGCAACCGGGTGTTGTATCGCGACGGCGTGCCGCTCGCGCTGCTCGCCGGCGGCGAAGTCGAGTTCCTCGCCGAGCTGTCGGCGGCCGAGCAATGGGAGGCCCGTAACAAGCTCCTGCGCCGCCACGTACCGGCGGCGCTCGCGGACCTGGCGTAAGATCGCGCCTCAGTCATGTACGCGTACCCAACTCTGCTGGCCCTCAGTCTCGGCGCCGTGGTCTGCGGCGTTGCGCCCGTGTGCGCTGCGCAGACCTCGGAAGGCGCCGCCGCCGAGCCCGCGGTCCACGTGACGGTGATCCGGGCGCAAGCCCTCATCGACGGCATCCACGCACAGCCGCGCCCCTTTCCGGAGATCGTCATTCGCGGCAATCGCATCGCCGAGGTCAACACGGGCAGCAAGCGTCCGCCGCCCGACGGTGCGCAGGTCATCGATCTCGGCGATGCCACGCTCCTTCCCGGCCTCATCGACTGCCATACGCACATCTTCCTGCAGGGAGAGGTGCCCGAGGCAGGCGGCTACGACGTGCAGCTGCTCAAGTACCCGGCGTCCTACCGGGCGGCGCGCGCGGTCGTCGCCGTGCGGCGGGCGCTCGAGCAGGGGTTCACGACCATTCGCGACGTCGAGACCGAGGGAGCAGGCTACGGCGACGTCGGCATCAAGCAGGCGATCAACGAGGGCTACATCCCCGGGCCGCGTATGCTCGTGGTGACGCGGGCCATCTCCAGCACCGGCGGATACAATCTCGAGGGCTACGCGCCCGAGATCGAGGTGCCGAAGGGCGCACAGCTGATCGACGGGCCCGTCGAGGCGCGCAAGGCCGCGCGCGAGCAACTCGATCATGGCGCGGACTGGATCAAGGTCTACATGACCCATCGCTCCTGGCTCGACGCGCAGGGCGAGCTGGTGTCGCAGCCGACCCTGACGGTGGAAGAGCTCAAGGCCATCGTCGACGAGGCGCATGGGTGGCGCCGCAAGGTTGCCTGCCACGCGTACAACGGCATCGGGCTGCAGCGGGCGCTCGATGGAGGTTGTGACTCGATCGAGCACGGCCTCGAGATCAGCGACGCACAGATCGCGCAGATGCTGCGACAGGGTACCTGGCTCGTGCCGACCCTGGCCGTCTACTACTACGACCCCGCTCCGCCCGACACGCCCGCCGGCAAACGCGACCGCAAGCGCGTGGCGGTGCACGGCGTCTCCTTTCAAAAGGCGTTGCGTGCCGGCGTCAAGATCGCCTTCGGCACGGACGTCGGCGGCTTCGTCTGGTCGGATCCCATCGCGCAGGAGTTTGCCCGGGAGGTCGAGTTCGGCATGACGCCGATGCAGGCGATTCAGTCGGCCACCTCACGAGCCGCGGAGCTCCTCGACATGGGCGCGGAGATCGGACGGGTCGCGCCGGGAGCCTACGCCGACCTGATCGCGGTCGAGAAGGATCCGCTGCAGGACGTCGCGGCGCTGCAGGATGTCAGCTTCGTGATGAAGGACGGAGTGGTCTTCAAGGCGCCGCCATCCTCGCAGAGCGAGCGTGCCGCGAGCGAGGGCTCGACCTCCGCGCACTGACCTGCCCGAGTGCGCCTCACGCCTGGTAGACGACCTCGCCGCCGGTGGCCGTACGGACGATCCTGATGTCCTTGATACGCTCGGGATCCACGGAATGCGGGTCCTCGGCGAGCACGACGTAGTCGGCATACTTGCCGGGCGCGATCGATCCCTTCACGTGCTCCTCGTGCGACGCGTAGGCGCCGTTCAGGGTGTTGATCTGCAGGGCCTCGGCGACCGTCACGCGCTGCTCCGCGCCCCAGGTCTCGCCGTTCCAGCCCTTGCGGGTGACCATGGCCTGGATCGCCATGAGCGGCGCAAAGGGACCGGGCGGAAAGTCCGAGCCCGCCGCCGCGACGATGCCCGCGTCGATGAAGGTGCGGAACGCCATGCAGTGGCGCAGCAGCGCTTCGCCGTAGAAATGGAATTTGTCGGCGTTGTAGTACGGGTAGGTACTGAAGGGCACCGGCACGGCGCCGAGCGCCTTGATTCTCCCGACCAGCTCATCGTTGACGAGCGTGCAATGGGTGATCTGCGGGCGCGGATCGCTCACCGGAGCCTCTCGCTGGGCGCGCTCGAGCGCCGTAAGGAGTTCCCCGATCGCGACGTCCCCATTGGCATGGCAGTTGACCTGCATGCCCGCCCTGTACATGCGCAGCACCCAGGCATCGAGGACGTCCTGGGTCTCGGTTACGTTGCCGCGGTAGCCGCTGCTGGAGCCGGGATATGGAACGCTCAGAGCCATCGTGCGCTCGGAGAACGAGCCATCGACCACATGCTCGACCGTGCCGCCGATGCGCAGCCACTCATCGCCGAGCCCGGTCTGGACGCCCGCCTCGATGAGCTCGTCCAGCGCGCGGCCCGTCACCGCGAAGAAGACGCGATGCTTGAGCTGTCCCGCTGCCCGAATGGCCTCGATGCCGCGCAGGGCCCCCGGGCCGTCGAAGTGCTCGTGGTGCACGCTCGTCAGCCCATAGCGGACGAACTGCCGGGACATGTACGCCATCGCCGCGCGCTGCCGCTCGGCCTGCTGTGCGGGCGTGTAAGTGGGGCGAGAGCCGACGTTGTCGAATACTCCATTCGCCCGATCGGTGACCCGGCCGGTGAGATTGCCGTCGGCATCGCGATCGAACGTGCCTCCGGGAGGATCGGGGCTATTGCGGTTGATCCCGGCCAGCTGCAAGGCCTTGCTGTTGTAAAAGCCCGTGTGTCCGCCACGATGATAGACGGCAACCGGCAGGTCGCGGGAGACGGCATCCAGGTCGTGCACGTTGAGCGCGCGAGCGTCCCTGACCTTGGTGTCGTCGAAGAAGTATCCCTCGACCCAGTAGCCAGGCGGTGTGCTGCGGGCCTTCGCCCGCAGCTTTTCGACGATTGCGCCGATCGTTACGAACTCGACCTCGAAGGGATTGCCGACGGAGGTCTCGTAGAGCACTTCGAGCCCGACCGCGTGGTTGTGGCAGTCGATGAAGCCCGGCACGACGGTCATCTGCCGTGCATCGAAGACCTGGGTGTTCCTGCCGATCAGTGCGCGCACCTCCGCGTTGCTCCCCACCGCGACGAAACGTCCAGCGCGCATCGCACACGCCTCGGCGCGCGGCGCGCCGGACTCGACCGTATGGATGCGCGCATTCACGATCGCGGTGTCTGCGGCGCTGCCCGCCAGCGCCTGTGCCCACAGTGAACGCGATCCGGCGCACACGAGTCCCGCCCCCGCCGCGCCCAGAATCTGTCTACGGTTGACCCCGCGACCGCTCATGGTGCCTCGCATGCTACAGCGTGCGATATGCGTCGGTCTCGCGCCGCAGATCCTCGAGAAACTCCGCCAGCTCCCGCTGCAGCGCCGGTAAGCGCTTCCGGCCGGCGGGCGAGACCACTCCATCGGGCACCCGTGCGAGATTCTTCTCGAGCAGCCTGACCGCCCTGGGGCCATCCGGATCGCCGCCGTTTGGATCCACGAGCGCGAACACGCGGGCCACCCCGATGGCTCCCAGCCAGTCGAGCGCATCGGCGTCGTGCAGATACACGGCCTCGGCCCCGGCCGGCTTGCGATCGAACATATGGGTGCGAATCGCGTTCCTGACCGCATCGATCTTGGCCGGGGGAAAGTCGCTGCCCTCGAGCACGGTATCCATGACGCGTGCTCCCTCGTCCGCGTGGTTGATGCCCTCCTTCTCGCGGTCCCAGGGAGCGAAGGCAGCCATGTCGTGCAGATAAGCGGCGGCGAACAGCACGTCATCGTCCAGAGCGACGTGATCCTCGGCAGCCAGTGTCTTCGCCAGCTCGTAGTCCCGCACCGAATGCGAGTATCCCCAGGCCGGATGCCTGAAGTGCTGCGCGGCGAACTGCCGCACCGTTTCGCGCCAGCCGGTAGCGGTCGCGGAGGCCGTGACGGAGACGGTTCCGAGAGATGACAGCAACAGTACCCAGGCAATCCGGCGCATTCGTGATCTCCCTGCCAATTACGGCTGACTCAGCCGAGAGCTCGACGGAAATAGGACTCCGCGAAATCAACCAGCTCGCGTGTCGAGAAGAGCATCGAATCCGCATCGCCCACGAGCCCGCTGCGCACCGCTCCCGTGTCGATGAATTGCCGGCCGACCACGGGAAAGTGAGTGCCGTTATCCACGGCCATATCGCGCGTCTCCATCCAGACGCGCGCGCCGTCCTGCATCATGGGAAAGCGGCTGAGCGTCGTGCGCCTTCCGGGAACGAGCGATTCGGCATAGTGCAGCGACGTGCAGCGATTGAATCCGACTCCGAGCAGGAGTGTGTGAGCGCCGAGCTCGCAGAGTTTCTCGAACGGCGTTCCGCGTCCTTCGCAGAACTCGAGTGCATGCTCCGCCGTGATCCGCTCGGCGAGCGGGCCATTCGCGCAAACGGAGACGAGCGGATGATTGCTGCGCAGCGTCCCCGGAAACGTTCTGAATGCTTCTGCTATCGCTCCCATCGAGGTGGGCGTCGTTCGTGCGTCGAACACCGGCAGGTGCTCGCGGATCGTGGCGTACCACTCGGGTCTGATCCGAGGGTCGTCCCAGGTACCTGGGTCGCAAACCTGCGGCGACTCCGCCGGCATCACCAGCGTCCCCGTGGTTCCGATCGCCTCGAGCAGCGCGCGAATCACCGTGACCGGCCCACCCACGGTCCATCCCACCCGGCCGAGCGAGGAGTGCACCATCACGGTCATCCCGGCGCTCAGGCCCAGCTCTTTCAGCTCGCGGCACAGAGAGCTCTGAGTATTCGGCGGCGACATTCGGGCAGACTATCCGGGGACGAAAATGCTCTTCGGCAGACGCACGTGGAGGCTGCAGAATGCTCCGATCCGCGCGTCGCGGGTAGTGCCGCGGGCAATCAAGTATGCTCACGTGCGCTAACGCGCAGACTTCAGCGATAGTCATTTTCCCCGGGGATCGTGCCATGCATCGATGCCGCTCAGCCGTGCTGATGGGACTGGTGTGCCTGGCCGCGACCGGCACCAGCCAAGCCGACAGCGGCACGGCGCCGCCGCCTGCCAGGGAGCTGCTGCGGGAGCTGGTGGAGATCAACAGCACGCACACGCACGGCTCCACCGAAGCTGCCAGGGCGCTGGCCGCGCGCTTTCTCGCCGCCGGCTTCGCGCCGCAGGACGTGACGTTTCTGGCGCCGGCCGATCATCCGAGCAAGGGTAATCTCGTCGTGCGCCTCCGCGGCCGCGGGTCGGGGCGTCCCGTTCTGTATATCGGTCATCTCGACGTCGTCGAGGCCAGGCGGGAGGACTGGAGCTACGATCCGTTCAAGTTGACCGAGCAGGACGGTTGGCTGTACGGCCGCGGGGTGATCGACATGAAGGGCCAGGACGTGGCCATGGCGATCGCTCTGATGCGTCTCAGGCAAGAGGGTTTCCAGCCGGCGCGCGAGCTGATCGTGGCCTTCACTGCCGACGAAGAGGCAGGGGGCGATGCCAATGGCGTCACCTGGCTGCTGGAGACGCATCGCGGCCTCATCGACGCGCAGCTCGTGATCAATCCCGATGGCGGCGAAGCCGGCGTGAAGCAGGGTCGCCGGCTGTACGTAGCCGTCCAGACCAGCGAGAAGTATTTCCTCACCTTTGGCATCGAGACCACCGACAAAGGCGGCCACAGCTCCCGGCCGACCGCCGCCAATCCGATCTACCGGCTGGCCGCCGCGCTCACGCGCCTGGCGCAATATCGCTTTCCGGTGCATCTGACGGAGACCACCCGGCAGTACTTCCAGCGCCGCGCGGAGCTCGAAACCGGGCAGACACAGACTGACATGCGCGCCGTGGGACTCGGCAACGCCGACCAGGCCGCGATCGAGCGTCTGTCGGCCGTCGTGGAGACAAACATCATGCTGCGCACCACCTGCACGGCAACCCAGATCGAAGGCGGCCACGCCGAGAACGCCTTGCCGCAGCGCGCCCGCGCCACCGTGCAGTGTCGGGTCATACCGGGCGAGTCGCCGGATTCGGTCCAGGCGGCGCTTGCGGCCGCTGTGGCCGACCCGCTGGTCACGTTCAGCACCATCACGCCCGCGACACCGAGCCCGGAATCACCCCTGAGCGCATCTCTCGTGCGCCAGGTCGAGAACGTGGTGCACGGCCTGTGGCCCAAGGTCATCG
>Ga0335076_10004741_pt1 | contig 13777 bp, 10 predicted proteins | sample Lox_Sample_25_FD_206717 | JGI IMG/M metagenome (GOLD analysis project Ga0335076, IMG submission 206717) | Soil microbial communities from Loxahatchee National Wildlife Refuge, Florida, United States - Lox_Sample_2.5 | ecosystem: Environmental > Terrestrial > Soil > Wetlands | place: USA... | reverse complement strand
CCTGGGGGTGCTGGGGCTGGTGTCGGAGGTGGCCGGGGAGCGGCCGCTGGTCTGCGTGGTCGATGACGAGCAGTGGCTGGACCGGGCCTCGGTGCAGGCGCTGGGGTTCGCGGCGCGGCGGCTGGCGGCCGATCCGGTGGGCCTGGTGTTCGCGGCCCGGGTGACGGGCGCGGAGCTGGCCGGGTTGCCGGAGCTGGCCGTGGAAGGGCTGGGCGAGGATGACGCGCGTGCTCTGCTCGACTCAGTACTGACCGGGCCGGTGGATGCGCGGGTCCGGGACCTGATCGTGGCCGAGACGCGGGGTAATCCTTTGGCCCTGCTGGAGCTGCCGCGAGGGATGGCGCCGGCCGCGCTGGCGGGCGGCTTCGGGCTGCCCGAGGCGGGGCCACTGCCGGGCCGGATCGAGGACAGCTTCCGGCGGCAGCTGGAGGGCCTGCCAGAAGAGACGCGGCGGCTGCTAGCGGTGGCGGCTGCGGATCCCTCTGGTGATCCGCTGCTGGTGTGGCGGGCCGCTGGACGGCTAGGGATCCCGGTCCAGTCCGGGGCGCCGGCGGTGCGGGAGGGGCTGGTGCAGTTCGGCGCGCGGGTGCGGTTCCGGCATCCGCTGGCGCGATCGGCGGCGTACAGGTCGGCGCCGGTGCGGCAGATGCAGCAGATGCACGCGGCGCTGGCGGAGGTCACCGACCCGGCCGCTGATCCCGATCGCCGGGCCTGGCACCGGGCCCAGGCCACGGCGGGGCCGGATGAGGACGTCGCGGCCGAGCTGGAGCGCTCAGCGGGCCGGGCGCAGGACCGCGGCGGGCTGGCCGCGGCGGCCGCATTCTTGGAGCGGGCGGCGCTGCTGACCCCCGACCCGGTGCGCCGGGCGCAGCGGCTGTTTGACGCGGCCCGGGCCAAACGGGACGCCGGCGCGCTGGATGCGGCGCTAGGCCTGCTGGTCGCGGCCGAGGCCGGGCCGCTGGACGCGCTGCAGGCCGCCACGGTGGAGCGCCTGCACGGGCAGATCGCCGACGACCAGGGTCGCGGCAGCGACGCGGCGCGGCTGCTGCTGTCCGCGGCCCGGCTTCTTGAGCCGCTCGACACCGCCCTGGCCCGCGAGACGTACCTGGAGGCGATCCGGGCTGCGATGTTTGCCGGCGATCTGGGCCGGCCCGGCGGCCTGCGGGAGGCGGCCGAGGCGGCGCGCGCCGCACCGCCCGGCCCCGACCCGCCGCGTGCGGTCGACGTGCTGCTCGACGCGGTCGCGCTGTGGCTGGCTGAGGGGCACGCGGCGGCCGCGGCGGCGCTGACCCGGGCACTGGAGTTGCTTGTCACCGTGGACGCCGACGCCGACGCCGCCCGGCGCTGGCTCTGGCTGGCCAGCGGGAGAGCTAGCAGCATCATCGCGCTGGAGCTGTGGGACTTCGAATCCTGGCGTGCCCTGGCCGCCCGCCAGGTTCAGGTCGCCCGTGATGTGGGCGCCCTCGTCCAGTTGCAGTCCGCGCTCAACTTCCTCGGCCTAATCCACCTGTTCGTCGGGGAGGCAAGCGCGGCGGAGCAGCTGATCGAAGAACATCTCCTGATCGCGGAGGCGACCGGCAACCCGCCGACTGGGTATGGCGCGATGATGCTCGCGGCCTGGCAGGGCCGCGAGCAGGAGGCTTCCGAGTTGATCCAGGCCGCCGCTCAGATAGCGGCCGGACGCGGCCGGGCCGTCCTGGCCTTCGAGGCGGCCTGGGCGACGGCGGTGCTGGACAACGGCCTGGGCCGGTACGACGCCGCGCGGGACGCCGCCGGGCAGGCCTTTGAGCGCGGCCAGCTGGCGCTCGGCCACTTGGTCGTGGCTGAGCTGGCCGAGGCGGCAGCCAGGACCGGTGAGCTGACGCTGGTCCAAGCGGCGCTGGACTGGCTGTCCGAACGTACCCAGGTGACCCGCACCGAGTGGGTGCTGGGGATCGAGGCCCGCATCCGGGCCCTGCTCAGCGACGGCCAGACCGCTGACCGCTGCTACCGGGAGTCGGTCGAGCGGCTGGGCCGGACCCGGCTCCGCGCCGAGCTGGCCCGGTCGCACCTGCTGTACGGGGAGTGGCTGCGCCGGCAGGGCCGCCGCATGGACGCGCGGGAGCAGTTGCGCACCGCGCACCGGATGCTGGATGTGATGGGCATGGCCGCGTTCGCCGAGCGGGCCCGGCGGGAGCTGCGGGCCACCGGAGAGACTGTCCGCAAGCGCACCGTCCCGGCTGCCCGCATCGCCGGGGCCACTGACACGCTGACCGTGCAGGAGGCGCAGGTCGCGCGGCTGGCCCGGGACGGGCTGTCCAACCCGGAGATCGGCGCCCGGCTGTTCATCAGTCCGCGGACGGCCGCGTATCACCTGAGCAACGTGTTCACCAAGCTCGGCATCAGCTCCCGGAGCCAGCTCGACCGCGTGCTGCCGGCCGGCCCGGACACCGCCGGGCCGCGCTAGCCGCTCCGCCAGCCTGGCCCGGACCGACCCAGCACGCGCCGGCCAATCCTGGTCAGTTGCACCTGTGCACTGACGGAGGCGAGCGCAGCCCTGCCCAGCTGACAATCGCAGGGACGCCACCACCCGATCACGACGATCGGCCAGGCAGTGACACACCCGGCACACGAGCGAGAAATGAGCCTGCGATGAACTATCCGACCAGCTACACCTCGACAGTGAGCGTTCCCCTTCCCGACGATGACGCCATCCGTTCGGTCGTCGGCGACACCTACGATCCCGGCACCGCCCTGAACGTCATCAAGATGTTCGCCGGCACAGGGGATCTGTACCCGGCACTGATCGGCATGGTAAACGCCATCTTCGGGACCAAGGACATCGACGCCAAGCACCGCGAGATGATCATCCTGCGGGCCGCCAAAGTGCTCGACACACCCTACGAGTGGCAGGCGAACACGACGATGGCCGGCAACGCAGGGCTGAGCGACGCCGACATCTCCGCCGCCGCCTCAGACGGTTCGGTGACCGGAATCGACCCCGAGTACGTACTGATCTGCCGGGCTACCGACGAACTTTCCCAGGCCCACACTCTCACCGACGAGACGCTCACCGCGCTGCTGGACACCTTCGGCGTGGTCACCACCCGGAGATACGTAGCCATGATCGCCTGGTTCAACCTGCTCAGCCTCTTCCTCAACGGCACGAGGGTGCCGCTGGAGACCACCGACAAGCTCGGCAACCGGACTTCGCCGATCTGACGAACGCCTGCCGGTCCCGGCCGGCCCGGCGTCCGACGCCACGCTGGGGACACCCGGGCCACGCAACAGTCAGCCGCGAGTAAGCCAACTTCCCTGGCGGGCAGGCACGCCCGCGGCGGATTGCTCTCCCTACACGGGGAGAACCTGGCAGGTCGCCTACCCCCGCGAGTACCCGAGCCGCGTGTGAGTCCGACCGTCCGCGCTGCCCTCGGCTAAAGCGCAGCATGTACCCCGTTGCTCCCGCAGCCGGGAGCAGTGTTAGGAGCAAGCCATGTCAGCGATCGCCATCGACCTGACAAAGACAGGCGCGACCCAGGCAGACAGTCGCGCGACCCAGGCAGACGTCGTCTTTCCCGGCTGGTGCCGGGCGGCAGCAGGTCTGCAATGAATGCGGTGGTCGGCGCGCTTCTGCCGCTGATCGTGGCGTTGGCTCTCGGGTTTTTTGCCGGCTGGCGTCACGACTTCACTCCGGCGCAGGCATCGGTGCTGAACCGGATGGTCTTGCTGCACGCGCTGCCGCTGATGTTGTTCGCGGGCATGGTGACGATCAAGCGGAGCACGCTGACCAGCGATCTAGGTCTGGCCGCCGCGATCACCGCGGGGTTGCTCGGCACGTATCTGGTGACCTTCCTGATCGTCCGGTTCGCGTTGCACCGGCCGGCTGGCGTGTCGGCGCTTACCGCGCTTGCTGTCGGCGCTCCCGCCATCCCGTTTGCGGGCGTTGTGGTGCTCGGTTACTTGTACGGGCCGTCCGTGAGCGCGGTTCCGGTTGCCGTCGGAGCACTGGTGCTGAACGTCATCGAGGTTCCCGTCACGCTCGTGCTGCTGTCCGCCGCGGCGGGATCGGCGGCGGCCAGCGCGACCGCGCCGCGAGTCGCCACGCCGGTCACACAGCAGCCGGGGCGCCGGCCGGCGCTGCCGCTGAGGCCCGCCTTCGCTGCCGGGGGCGCCGGGCAGACGGCCACCGCGATGCAGGCGCAGGCGACACCCGTACCGGCAGCCGGCCCGCCGCCGGCCGCATCCGCCGCCGCATCCGGGGGCCTGGGGCAGCATGTCCGCTCGGCGGTGGAGGCACCCGTCGTGTGGGCGCCGGTCCTGGCGCTGGTGCTCGTCCTCGCCGGCGTCCAGCTCCCGGAGGTGCTCGTCAACGCGATGAAGCTCCTGGGGTCGGCGACCACCGGCGTCGCACTGTTCGCCACCGGCATCGTGCTGTTTGCGCAGCGCATCACCGTGAGCCGCTTCGTGGTCGGCGCCGTCGCCGCGCGTAACGTCGTGGCGCCCGTGCTGCTGTGGGTGATCCTCGCGGCGATCGGCATGGCGCACACGGACCTGCGCCTGGCGGTCCTGGCCAATGCGCTTCCGGCGCCCGCGGCCGCCGTGATCTTCGCCGTCCAGTACCGGCAGGGGCAGCGCGAGATGGCCTCAGTGGTGCTGTTCAGTAGCGTCGGCTCGCTCCTGACCCTGGCCGCGTTCATCGCCCTGACCTGACACCCGCTTACCCAGCTGACAACCGGAGGTCTCTCATGACATCGACTCACCAGCAACCCAGCCCGGCGACGGCGTCCACGCCACGCGTCCACGCGGCCGGCCACCAGACGCAGGTGCAGGCGCTCGCGCGCTACGCGGCGCGGGCCACGTTCGGCGACCTGTCTGCCCAGTCGCGCCAGCAGCTTCCGGTCCATATCCTGGACTGCCTCGGGTGCTCCATCGCGGCCCTGGGAGCCGGCCCGGTCAGCGCGTGCCGCGACCAGGTCAGGGACTTCGGCGGTGGTCACGGGGTGACGCTGATCGGCGGCGGTGCGGCCAATCCCGTCTACGCCGCGTTCTGGCACACCGTGCTCGTCCGTTATGTGGACTTCATGGACAACTTCCTCGCGCCGACCGAGACGTGCCACACGGCGGACAACTTCGGCGTCGCGCTGACGGCCGCGGAGCTGGCCGGCGGCACCGGCCGTGACCTGATGCTCGGCGTGGCGCTCGGTTACACGGTCCAGTCGCGGCTGGTCGACCACGGCAACTTCATGACCCGCGGCTTCGATCACACCGCGCAGCTCGCCTTCTCGCACAACGCCGCGGCAGGGCGGCTGCTGGGCATGACCGAGGCGCAGATCGCGAACGCGATCGCGATGGCCGCCTCCAGCGATGCCTCCTTTGCGGTCATCCGCGCCAAGCCGCTGTCGCAGTGGAAGGGACTCGCGTCGGCGCAGTCCGCGCTCGGCGCGATGAACGCGCTGTTCCTGGCCCGCCGCGGGGTCCAAGGGCCACTGCGCGTCGTCGAGGGACCCCTCGGCCTCGACCACCTGCTCGGCAGGCCCCTGCGCGTCGACTGGGACGCCGAAGGCTACGAGGGCGTCGTCTCCAGCACGATCAAGAAGTACAACGCCCAGATCCACACGCAGTCGGCGGTCTACTGCATCATCGAGCTCGCGGCCGCGAACCATCCCCGCCTGGATACCGCAGCCGGGTTCGACCCGGCAACGATCGCCTCGATCGGCGCCGAGGTGCCGCAGATCACCTACGACTTCACCGGCGGCGGGCTGTACGGCACCGAAGCGGCCATCACCTCAAAGGAACAAGCAGACCACGACCTGCGCTACCTGCTCGCCGCGGCACTGCTGGACGGGAACGTCATGCCCGCTCAGTTCACCGACGACCGCATCAACCGCCCGGACGTCCAGTCCCTTCTGACGAAAGTGTCCGCACGGCCGAACGCCTCCTACACCGCGCAGTACCCGCGCCGCATGCCCGCGAAGATCACCGTGCGGCTCACGAACGGCACCACACTCAGCCACGAGGTCCAGGACTACCCGGGGATGCCGTCGCACCCGTTCACCTGGAACGACGTGGTCGAGAAGTTCGACCAGCTCACCGCCGATCGCATCGACAGCGACCTCGCGAACCAGATCAAGGACGCGGTCCACTCACTCGAGCACATCAAGGTCACCGACCTGATGGCCCTGCTCGCCCGCATTCACGTCGACTGACAGCACAGGAGGAGCGGTGGAAGGCTACGCCGCCATGGGCCTGCTGCACGCCGGGATCGCCGTCGCGCTGCGCGCCGCAGGCGGCTTCACGCCGATGACATCGAGCTCATCGACATCGGCAATACCCAGACCGCTCCCGGCCATGGCGGCTGTGACCGGCGCGGTCATCGCGGTGGGTACCGCGTACGTACTGCGCGGGCCCGCGAAGGTCGAGGAGGCCAGCGCCGCCGAGGGATAGCCGCTGCACCGGGTCACCTGACTGGGTATGTAGGGGCACCCTGATCGCCGTATTTCCCCCATGCACCAGCACCATCTAGAAAAGGAGCACCACATGGGCACCATCACTACCGCCGATGGCGCGGAAATCTTCTACAAGGACTGGGGAACCGGGCAGCCAATCGTGTTCAGCCACGGCTGGCCCCTGTCGGCCGATGACTGGGACACGCAGATGATGTTCTTCCTGCTGCACGGCTATCGCGTCATCGCCCACGACCGGCGCGGCCACGGGCGATCCACCCAGACCGGCGACGGCCACGACATGGACCACTACGCCGACGATCTCGCCGCGGTGACGGCACACCTGGATCTCCACGACGCCGTTCACGTCGGCCACTCCACCGGCGGCGGCGAAGTCGCCCACTACCTCGCCCGGCACGGCGAGGACCGGGTGGCCCGGGCCGTGCTGATCAGCTCCGTCCCGCCGCTGATGCTGCAGACCGACGCCAACCCCGGCGGCCTGCCCAAATCCGTCTTCGACGGTTGGCAGGACCAGGTCGCCACCAACCGCACCAGGTTCTACCGCGACCTGCCCGCAGGGCCGTTCTACGGCTACAACCGGCCCGGCGCCCAGCCGTCGGAGGCGATCATCGAGGCCTGGTGGCGGCAGGGCATGATGGGCGGCGCCAAGGCCCACTACGACGGAATCGTCGCGTTCTCCCAGACCGACTTCACCGATGACCTCAAGCAGATCACCGTGCCGGTGCTGGTCATGCACGGCGACGACGACCAGGTCGTGCCCTACGCCGACTCCGGCCCCCTGTCGGCCAAGCTGGTCAAGAACGGGACCCTGAAGACCTACCACGGCTACCCGCACGGCATGCCCACCACGCACGCCGCGACCATCAACGCCGACCTGCTGGCCTGGCTGCAGCAGTAGCGAGTACCACGGCCCGTTCGGCAGAAATAATTCACTGATCCCGAACGGGCCGCGGCGCTACAGTCCGCATCCGGCAGGACTGTACTAAAGGGCGGCGCAGTACATCCGCGTCTTCGATGCCATCCTTTGGCGAGGTGGACACGGCCGGCGAGGTCTACCGACATGATGATCAGCAGATATCCCAGCCGACTTTACCCCGACGCCCTGTGGGCGCCGGTGCGAGAACTCATGAAGTAGGTGTGCGATGCCTTCCAGTGGTTCGTCTTCTCCGGGCACGGTCAGCGGAACAGTCCGCAACGTTGTGCTGGTGCATGGCGCCTACGCCGACGGCTCGTCCTGGTCTGAGGTGATCGAGCGGCTGCAAGGCGCCGGGCTAGCCGCCACGGCTGTGCAGAACCCGCTGACCTCACTGGCCGATGATGTGGCGCACACCCGCCGCGTCCTGGCGCTCCAGGACGGGCCGGCGATTCTGGCCGGTCACTCCTTCGCCGGCACCGTGATCACCGAAGCGGGGATGGACCCGCGCGTGGTTGGCCTGGTCTACGTCGCTGCTCGCGCGCCCGACGCGGGTGAGGACTACGCCGCGCTGGCGAACCGGTTCCCGGCGCCGCCTGCGAACGCGGGACTTGTCTACACCGGCGGGTTCGGGGCGCTTTCCGAGGACGCGTTCCTGAACGATTTCGCCAATGGCGTCGACCCCGTCCGGGCGCGGGTCCTTTATGCGGTGCAAGGACGCGTTTCGGAGACTCTTTTCAGTGATAGGACGACCGTGGCGGCATGGCGGTCAAAGCCGTCCTGTTATGCCATCTCCCGGCAGGATCGCACGACGTCGCCCGAGCTTGAGCGCTTCCTTGCCGACCGCATGCACGCCACGACGATCGAGATCGATTCCGGCCACCTGTCGTTGGTCACCCACCCGGACCAGGTCGCACAATTGATCGTGGAGGCCGCCCGGGCTACCAGCCGCAGCCATTGACATAACTGACCCAAGTGTCAAGACGTCCTGGCCACTCGCGACCAAGGCCGGGATCGCTCAGCCAGCGGCCACCGCCGCCTAACCGAGGAGCCCATGATGCCCTTGGTCCGGATCGACCTAGCCCGCGGCAAGCCGCGCGGAGGTACCGGCACGCCATCGCCGACGTGATCTACACCGCCATGACCGGCGTGCTCAACGTGCCAAACGACGACCGGTTCATGGTTATCACCGAGCACGACCAGGCCGACCTCGTGATCAGCCCCGAGCACCTCGGCATCGGGCACACCGCCGACGTCGTGCTGATCCAGGTCACACGCAACGAAGGCCGCACCGTGCCGGTGAAATGGGACTTCTACCGGGCTGTGGCGGACGGCCTGCACGAGCGGACCGGCCAGCGCCGCGAGGACGTGATCATCTGCCTGGTCGAGGTGAAAAGGAGAACTGGTCATTCGGCAACGGCATCGCCCAGTATGCCTAGACCGGGGCGAGATCGAGAGATACCCGCTGAACGTCATGAACGCCGCGTTCCTGGCCGGGAAAACGGGGCGGCCGGCCCAGGCCGAGCGGGGCCGGTGCGTCGCGAGCAACGGCCTGATTGCGCCGTCGGCCCGGCGATGGATCCGGTATGCGCGTACGGCCGCCAGCAGCCACAAAGCCACGATCGCGCCGTCCCCAGCCCGCCAGCACCCCAACGTCCGAGGATGCCACCAGGGAATCACAATGACGATGTGCGTGATGGAGCCGGGAGGCAGATAACCCCCTTTTAGGGCCTGCCAACCTCGCCCGTCGCCGCTGCCGAGGTCGGCACCGGCGAGTACCTGTATTCGATCTTCATGCCCGTAGGTCGTCTGATAGTCGGATATGGGGTATGCCTGCTGTTCATGCCTGGCATTGCGCGCGCGGCCGACCGGGGGGGATACGACTGCCCGCTGCGCTTGGCCCGGCGGGCCTGGGGAACCGTCACAGACCATCGGGGTCCTCCAGCGCGCCTCGATGTCGTACCCGAACGCGCCCGCGACGCGGCGACGGCACCGACCATCCGACCGAGCCCGATCACCGGGGCGATGGCCAGCAGCACCTCTGTGATCTCGTCTTCGGTCGCGCCCACCGCCAGCGCCTGGCTGCTGCCCCATTCCAGGCAGACCTCTATCGTCGGGACGCGAAGGCGGCCTCGGCATCACCCTGACATGGGTATGTACATGGGATGATGAGCGATCGCGGGTGGAGACACCTCGGGTCGGCGGCCCGATAGACGCGGCGGCCGAGGGCTATCGGGCCAGCTCTTCGAGCGTGCGGCGGCGCTGGCGTTTCCCGAAGATCGCGACCATGCAGGCGGGCAGGAGCGCGCCGGGTATCGTGATCAGCAAGATCCAGCCCAGCGGCGCGGCCGCGACGAAGACCACCCCGCTGAGCAGGACCCCGCCCCAGGCGCCGACGTGACCGACGCCCTCGGTCCAGCCGGTGCCCAGCGAGCGCATCCGGGTCGGGTAGTTGCCGGGGATGTATGCCCACATGCTGAACTGCCACAGCGTGGTGCCGACAGTCGCCACGATAAAGAAGGTGACCAAGGCCGGAGTGCTGTGCACGGCGTAGACGCCCCACCAGCCGCCGGCGAACATGATGGCGCCCGCGAGCTGCGTGTATTTGGGCTCGACCCGTTCGCCGAAGGACGCGTTGAGCAGGTAGACGGCGGCGGAGGCCGCCGCGGCCCAGGCGGCCAGGGCGAATATGAAGCCGGCGCTGTAGTGGCGGCTCTCGGCCAGGAACAAGAACCGGTAGCCCGCGTAGCCATAGACGTGGCCGTAGCCGAGCACCATGACCACCAGCAGGAATACGGTGACGCCCACGTACCGCCTGCCGAACGGCGCGAGCCAGCGTGTCTTCTCCTCGGCCACCACCTGGTGCGGGGTCAGATCGGGCTCGGGCAGCACGGGGTGACGCTTGGTGACCCGCGCCTCCATCCGCTCCACGATCGTGCGCGCCTGGTCGCGGCGCTCCCTGGCCTCCAGCCAGCGCGGCGACTCCGGTATCCGCCAGAACAGCGCTAGCGCCACCACGATGTTCAGCCCGGCCAGCAGCCACAGGTACCGCCGGTACTGTCCGGGGATCCAGTAGTGCGGGATGAGGCTGGACAGGACGACAGAAAGAAGGAAGATGGCGAGCACCTGCGCGCTCCTGATCACCTTGCTCCGGACCGCCGGCCCCATCATCTCGCTCATGTACACCACGTTGACGGCCAGGTACCCGGCGAACCCGAGAGTGTCGGCGATCGAGAGGACAACCAGTGCCGGATAGTCCGTCACGTACCCGAACGGCCAGGTAAACACCCCGGCCAGCACCGAGGACAGGATCAGTGCCTCGCGCCGGCCGATCCTGTCGGAGAGCCAGCCGATGGCGTAGCCGCCGATCAAGACGCTGATCCCGGTCCCCAAGGCGTACAGGACCGAGTACTCGAACGAGGTCATGACGTGCCGGGGCAGCCAGATGAACGGGTACAGCCGCGCGCTGATTCCGGCGACCGAGGCCGAGCACGCCCAGCCCACCTGCACGAGCAGGGCTAGCTCCCAGGCCATCCTGCTCATGGGCAGGCGGTCAACCCGGGCCGCCATCTCGCCAGGAATGACCACGGTGGTGCCGCCGACGGCAGCCCCGGCTCCCGGCCTATCTTCTGCCATCGCAGTTCTCCCTGGTGCCCCCTGTGTCAAGCGGGGCACCTGCGCAGGGCGCTTAGGTCCAGGCGTCTCAATTGGTCACGCAGTGCCGCGGCGTGTACTGCCGTCGTTCCTCGCGCCTGGTATTCAGGCCGGTACGGGCTTGGCTTTTAGCCGGTTTGTGTCGCTTGGTCCGATCTGCGTTCTCAGCTGATGATGGTACGGCTACCCTCGGGGGTACAAGGGGAACTGGCGCGTCATGATTGACACGGGCGTGGGAGAGCGACCCGGCCGGGTGGGCAATGAAGCTAGGCCGGTGTTCGATGCTCTGGTCGGCAAGCTGCGCGAGTCCCGCTGCAGGAGGTGGCCAGGCGCTGAAGGTGTTGTACGAGTGCATCGCCGGGCCGGCCAGCACCAGCATGCCGCCACCGTGGCCCGCTCGATCACCAACCCGGACCGGCCGGCGCAGACGCTGGCGACGGTGGCCGAGGCGCTGGCCGCGAGGGGAGAACGAGACAGGCACGCCACGTGGCTTCGGTGGCGTGTGCCGTCGGACGGTGGACAATGGCGCTGGTGCCGATGTTGTCGCTGGAACCGTCGGCGGTTAGGGTGCTCACCGACCGTAATGGAGGCAGCCGCAGGACAGACGTAGCTGCCTGGTAGTCAGGTCCCAAGCGGCAGACGTGAAGCTACCCCCCGATATGGTCGGCGGCGAGAAGTTAAGCTGTGCCGACTGTTCGGGTACCGCACTGGGTGATGCAAGTCACGATGCATTTTCTTAATTGACGCATCGCCTCCTGCATCGCGTCGTGATACCGCTGCGCGTGCGACCGGGTGTCCTCCGCCCCCGCGGGAGCCGACAGCGCATCCAGCACCGCGCCGATCACCGCCGCGCACTCTGGGGTCAGGTCTCCGGTCAGGACACCGGCTCCCTGGAAGGTGGTCTCCAGCCGCACGCCGCGGTCGTTAAAGTCCCGCTCCGGGTCCTCATCGGGCAGGTCGGCGCGGGACCGCTCGTACAGCTCGGCGGCCAGGGCGCCCAGCTCCCGCAGTTCCATGCCCGCCTTGGCGGCGGACAGCAGGATGGCGTCGGCCGCGGCCCGGCAGTCCTCCGGCAGCTTGTCGGTCCAGGTGCAGATCGTCCGGCTGTACGACTCCGATATCTCCCCGGCGGCCAGCGCCGCCACGACCCGCGGGTGCATCGCGGTCCGTCTGGCCCAGGCGGCATGTGCCACCGCGGCGCCCTTGGTGATCCGGGTTTTGTGGATCAGCCAGGCCCGCGGGCTGTAATCCGCATCCGCCGAGTACCCCTGCCCGGCGGTGAAAGCGGACAGGAAAAAGGCCCGCGCCGCGATGCCGATCGCGTCTGCCTGCTCCATAATCTGCAGGCACTCGGCCTGCTCGGCGGCGGCCAGCTGGGCGGCGTCCACAGCGGCCAGATAACCCAGCCCAGCGCGCACCATCTCAGCGGCTTCCTTCGCGCTGGAGAATGCAGGCACGGTCGTCACGGGGTGAGTCACCTCCATTGCGGGATCCGGTGTACGGCGGATGGGCTCCCTTCTTCCGGCTGCGCGGGCCAAGATTATTTTTCATTTTCTAGTTCGACTATAACAGCACCTACTGACATTTCTCGGGAACGCCACACCGAATCAGATATGTTCACCTGAGATTTTTCGAATTGATGGAGTCCATGTGACGTCTCATGCCTCTCGGCCCGCCCGCCCGGGTACCTCTGGCCCCAATTCGATGTGCCTCCCCAGGCCTGCGTCGTGGCGGCTGGCGCTGGGCGCAGCGAACCGGCCCTAATGATCACAGGTTGGCCGGTACGGCAGCCCGGGGATGTACTCATTCCACTGCCGCGGCGTGAGGCCGCCGACCGTGGCGCAGATCCGGTCGATGGCGGAGTTCGGGTCCAGCTTCCACAGCCGGGTGGTGCCGTCGTCGCTGCCGCTGGCCAGCGTGTGCCCATCGGGGCTGAATGCCACCGAGTTGACCTCGGCGCCCCCGCCGGTGAGGGGCCGGCCGAGCTGCCGCGGGTATTCGGGACCGGCGATATTCCACAGCCGGATCGTGCCGCCGTAATCGCCGCTGGCCAGGTTGCGCCCGTCGGGGCTGAACGCCAGGGAATACACGGGGGCGCCGTCGCCGGTCGCGCCCACGCCGAGCGGCAAGGGCTCCGCGGGTTGGGCGATATCCCATAGCCGGACCGTGCCGTCGAGGCTGCCGCTGGCCAGCAGGTGCCTGTCGCGGCTGAACGCCACCGACGTGACACTCTGGCCGCCTGTGCCGCCGGGAAGGATCGGGCCGGTCAGCCGGGGGTGCGCGGGATCGGCGATATCCCACAGCCGGACCGAGCCATCAGAATTGCCGGTGGCCAGTGTGTGCCCATCGGGACTGAACGCCACGGAAAGGACGACGACGCCATCACCGATCGGGATCGAGCCGAGCAGGCGCGGGTGCGCGGGATCGGTGACATCCCACAGCCGGATCGTGCCGACGATGTCGCCGGTGGCCAGGATGCGCCCGTCGGGACTGAACGCCAGCGTATCGACGGTTGCGGTACCAGCGACCGGGATCGGGCCGAGCAGGCGCGGGTGCGCAGGATCGGTGACATCCCACAGCCGGACCGCCGAGATCTCGTCGCTGCTCGCGAGCATGCGCCTCACGGGGTTGAACGCCACCATGTTGGGGCCGCCGCTGCTGCCGGCCAAGATGGTCTGGGGGAGGCTCCACAGCCGGATGATGCCGTCGAGGCCGCCGCTGGCCAGCGTGTGCCCGTCGGCGCTGAACGCCACCGATTCGACGGCAC
>Ga0335076_10004740_pt1 | contig 13777 bp, 12 predicted proteins | sample Lox_Sample_25_FD_206717 | JGI IMG/M metagenome (GOLD analysis project Ga0335076, IMG submission 206717) | Soil microbial communities from Loxahatchee National Wildlife Refuge, Florida, United States - Lox_Sample_2.5 | ecosystem: Environmental > Terrestrial > Soil > Wetlands | place: USA... | reverse complement strand
GATAGCCGTGATGATAGCGGCCGCGCCCCGGCGCTCATTGACTTTGCGGGCATGCGCTTATAAGTAATCGTTATCTGCGCCCGTTGGAGGAAGTCTCATGGCCCGAGCCAGCGCCTCACCGCCATGCTTCGCCGCGACGCTGGTACGTACTCGGCCGCCGCGCGCGCTGCGCGTGCGTGTCAAGCGCGTCTACGAGCCCCCCGCCCGCGCCGACGGCTTTCGGGTGCTCGTTGACCGGCTCTGGCCGCGGGGACTGAGCAAGGACAGGGCGGCACTCAGTGCCTGGGCCAAGGAAATCGCGCCGAGCACGGCGCTGCGACAGTGGTTGCACCAGGATCCGGCGCGCTGGGCGCAGTTCCGCGTGCGCTACCGGCGCGAGCTCAAGGAGCACGCCGTAGAGCTCGAGGCGCTGCGCCAGGTGGCTTTGCGCCGGCCCGTGACACTTCTGTACGCGGCCCACTCGACCGTGCGCAACCACGCCCTGGTGCTGAAGGGGGCAATCGAGCAGCTGCACACGCGCGCAGCGGCCCACCTGCTGCGGCCGCGGCGCTCGCGGGGCTAGCGGCGGCTGCGACCCGAGGCGCTGGCGCGGCGCGGCGTGCGCGGGGATGCGAGCGGCCGTGCCCCCTGTGGACGCACGTGCGTCTCAGGTGCCGCGGCATCCGGTCCGGCGAAGGCCCGCGCCACCTCGCGCAGCCACGCGAGCAGCTCCTGCAGCTTGGGTAGCGCGAGATAGCTCTCCGGGCAGACGAAGTAGTACGAACGCGGACAGGGGATCGCCAGCTCGCTCGCACGCACGAGGCGGCCGTCGGCGATGTCCTGCGCCGCGATGGCCCAGCGCGACAGCGCCAGCCCGTGACCCTGCTCGGCGGCGGCAAGCACAGTGAGCGAGTCATCGAAGGCTGCGCCACGTTCGCGCCACTCGCTGTCGGGCGCAGGGTGCCGCCACAGGCTCCAGGACTCGTCCGAGGACCGCAGTAGCGGGTAGCGCCGCAGGTCCGCCGGCGTGCGGATCAGGCCGTGACGCGCCAAGAGCTGCGGGCTGCACACCGGCAGGAACCACTCATCGAGTAGCTTCTCGTTGTAGAGCCCGGGGGTCGGAGTGGTGCTCATGCGCAGCGCCGCATGGAAGTCGCCCTCGGCAAAGTCCACGGGTGTCGGGGAGGTGTGGATACTCAACTCGATGTGCGGGCAGCGCTCGTAGAAGTGCGGCAGGCGCGGCAGCAGCCACTTCTGCAGGAACGAGGCGATCGTCGTGATGTTGAGAACGCCGCCGCTGCGGTCCTGGCGCAACTGCATCATCGCCTGCTGCAGCTCGCCCAGGCCCCGCCGCACCCCTGGCAGCAGTAGGGCTCCCTCGGCGCTCAGCGAGACGCTGCGGCCGCTGCGCTTGAAGAGTGGCACGCGCAGGTACTCCTCCAGCGTGCGCACCTGCATGCTCACCGCGGCCGGGGTCACATGCAGGGCTTCGGCAGCCTCGGCGAAGGAAAGATGGGTCGCCACGGCCTCGAACACCCGCAGCGCGTTCAGCGGCAGCCGCTCGTAGCCGCTCTTTTTCGCGTCAGTTTTTCTTAAGCGTCGTTCAGACATCGAGTTTGCTGCCTGCAGCGCGCGGATCGACACTGCGCGCCACGGGTTGAACCACTTACCTAAGGAGAGCTGACATGAACACTATCAAGGTCGTCGCACTGCTCGCCGCGCTGCTGCTCACCGTCGCCGAGGCTGTGGTGCTCGATCGCGATGCCCAGAGGCACGTGCAGCGCTATCAGATCACGACCACATTGCCCGCGCGTGGCTAGTCTGCCACCGCCGCTGCCGCCGTGGCAGCCCCTGAAGCCTCCGCGCTTTCACGCGGGGCGGGCAAGCAGCCACGGCGGCGGCGCCTGGGGCGCGGGGCGTTTGCCGGCCCCAACCGGCGGCGAGACGGCGGCCCCGCGCCGCGGAGCCGCCGTAACGCCGGCGTCGCTATACGCCGGTCGCGACGCGGGTGGTATCGGCGGTGGGTCGCCGCAGAGAGGGCACGAGCATCGGCACGCGCTCGCGGTAGTTCGCGTACTCGGGGTGCGCCTCGATGAGATCGCGCTCCTCGAGCCGGATCGCCACCAGAATGTAGGCGCTGGTGGCGAGCGCAAACACCAGGTGGGCCGCCGTCATGGTGGGTGCGGCCCAGAAGATCAGCAGCCAGCCGACATAAATTGGATGGCGTACTACGCGGTACAGCAGCGGCGTGCCGAAGGGGAGCGGGCGATAGGACTGGCCGCGCAGCTGCAGCCACACCTGGCGCAGGCCAAACAGGTCGAAATGGTTGATCAGGAAGCTGGCGAGCAGCAGGATCACCCAGCCGAGGCTGTAGAGGCCGTAGATCAGGCGCCGGGCGAGGGGTGTACTCGCTTCCCATACCGTGCCACCGAGCGGCTGCCACGCGATGAACAGAGCCAGCAGTGCGACGCACGAGAACAGCATGTAGGTGCTGCGCTCGGCGGCCTCGGGCACGATACGCGTCCAGCGCCGCTTGAACCCCGGCCGCGCCATCAGGCTGTGCTGCAGCCCGAATAGCACCACGAGTGCGACGTCGATCAGCAGCGCTCCGGGCAGTGTCGCGCTGCCCTCGCTGTCGAGTGTTCGCGGCAAGCCGAGGTTGCCCAGAAACAGGAAGGTATAGGCAAAAGTCACGAGAGTGGCCGCGTAGCACAGCGCGCCATAGATAAAGATAGACAGGCGTTTCATGGCAGATGAATCTCCTTGGGCGTGGGCCTATTCAGGGCAACGTGAGGCGTATGAACGGCGTCTCCGGCCCGACCCTGGGGGTCGCGGCGCGCAGCCCCGCGAGTGGGGCGAAGATCGGACTCGGGAGCCGGTGTATCAGAACTCCTCATTACGTCTATGCACCGGTGCGCACTACGCGCGCGGCAGCGACAGATTGCAGCCGCGTGCCGCGCGCCGATACGGGAGGAATGTCCCGTTGCACGACGGCGGAAACCCGCAACGCGGGCACTTTGTCCCGGCGCGACCGCTGAGCAGGAGTGTTGGCGAGTGAGTCAGTCGGTTCGTTATCTGAAGACACGCGACGGCGTGCGCATCGCCTGGGCGATGACGGGGCAGGGGACGCCCTTGGTCAAGGCCGCCAACTGGCTGTCGCATCTCACGCACGACCTGGAGAGCCCCGTGTGGCGGCACTGGATCAGCTTTCTCACTGATCACTACCGCCTGGTTCGCTACGACGAGCGCGGCTCCGGGATGAGCGACTGGGAGGTCGCTGACCTGTCCCCGGCGCGCTGGGGCGAGGACCTCGAGGCAGTCATCGAGGCCAGTAATCCCGGCGAGAAGTTCGTACTGCTCGGCGTCTCGCAGGGAGCCGCGACCACCCTCATGTACGCGACGCGTCACCCCGAGCGCATCTCGCACCTCATCCTCTACGGAGGTTACAGCCGCGGCTGGGCGCACAGCCGCCAGACCGATGGCTACGCCCGCTACCGCGCGATCGTCGAGCTGGCGCGCCTGGGGTGGGGGAAGGACAATCCGGCGTTCCGGCAGCTGTTCACCTCGCAGTTCGTCCCGGGGGCGAATGCGACGCAGCTCGAGTGGTTCAACGAGCTGTGTCGGCGCACCACCACCCCGGAGGTAGCCACGCGGCTGCTGCATGCGCGCGCAGAGGTCAACGTGCGCGAGTTGCTGCCGCAGGTGCGCGTGCCGACGCTGGTGCTGCACGCCCGACACGATGAGATCGTGCCGTTTGCGGCCGGGAAGTTCCTCGCCGCCGAGATCCCGGGCGCGCAGTTCGTGCCGCTGGAGTCGCGTAACCACATACTGCTCGGCGACGAGCCGGCGTGGGAGCAGTTCACGGCCGCGGTCCTGGACTTCACCGGCCGCCCGCGTAGCGCCGCGGTGGAGGATCCGTTGTTCGCGGCACTGTCGGCGCGCGAGCGCCAGATCCTGAGCGCCGTCATTGCCGGGGCGAACAACGCCGAGATCGGCGCCCGCCTCTTCGTGAGCGAGAAGACCGTGCGCAACAGCCTCACTCGCATCTTCGGCAAGCTCGGCGTGCATTCGCGCACCCAGGCGGCCGTGCTCGCCCGCGACCGCGGGTTTCCGCAGCGCGGCAGCTGAGCGCCGCCGCCGTCGCATAACCTGCCTCGAATGGGTGCCGCAGCCGGCGGCGCTGCACCTTCGCGGTGCACGCGGCCGGCGATCTGGACCTGATCTCGCTGTAATGCGCTGTTAATACGCGCCCGCCCGATCTGGCACGCCCTTTGCTTCGTACTGCGCGGTTGTCGCTCAAGGCGCGGCCGTCACAAGAACGATTCAACTGGAGGAGTGCGGATCGATGAAGCTAATCACCGCCATCATCAAACCCTACAAGCTCGATGACGTGCGCAAGACCCTCGGGGATCTCGGCGTCCAAGGGCTCACGGTAACCGAGGTGCGCGGCTTCGGCCGCCAGCGCGGTCATACCGAGGTCTACCGCGGCGCCGAGTACGCGGTTGAGTTCGTCCCCAAAGCGCGGCTGGACATCGCGGTCCCAGACTCCCTCGCCGAACAAGTCATCGACGCGGTCATGCAGACCGCGCGCACGGGCAAGGTCGGCGACGGAAAGATCTTCGTGACCGAACTGCTTCAAGTCGTGCGCATACGCACCGGCGAAAAAGACGCCAGCGCGCTCTAAAGAACAGCCTCAGGAGATTCCATTGACTACTAAACTGTCACGCTTCACGGCGCTTGCTGCGCTTGCCCTGTGGATGCAGGTTGCCGGCGCGCAAACCCCACCTCCCACCCCTGGCGACTCCGCCCCCGCGGCAGCCGCGGCGCCGGCGGACGCGAGCGCGGCCGCGCCGGCGGCTGCGCCCGCGGCGGCCGACTCGGCCACCCCGCCCGCGCCAACCGAGCCGGTGCTGATCGGCGTCGACAAGATCAGCGCCGGGGATACGGCCTGGATGCTGACCTCCACGGCGCTGGTGTTGATGATGACCATCCCGGGACTGGCGCTGTTCTACGCCGGCATGGTGCGCAAGAAGAACGTCCTGGCGACGCTCATGCAGAGCTTCGCCATCACCTGCGTGGTCACCATGCTGTGGTGGTTCATCGGCTACTCCTGGGCGTTCACGCCCGGCAGTAGCGCTTATCTGGGCGGCTCCTCGCGCTTCCTCATGCACGGCGTCTCCTTCATGAAGGACGCCAACAAGCTCACCGTCTCGCATCTGGCGCCGACCATTCCCGAGACGGTGTACGCCATGTTCCAGCTGACCTTCGCGATCATCACGCCGGCCCTGATCGCCGGCTCGTTCGCGGACCGCATGAAGTTCTCGGCCATGCTGGTGTTCATGTCCGTGTGGTCGCTCGTGGTATACGCGCCGATCGCCCACTGGGTATGGGAACCCTCGGGCTGGCTCGCGGCCAAGGGCGTGCTCGACTACGCCGGCGGCACCGTGGTGCACATCAATGCCGGCATCGCGGGCCTCGCCAGCTGCCTGGTGCTCGGCAAGCGCCTCGGTTACGGCAAGGATCCGATGCCGCCGCACAACCTCACCCTCACCGTCGTCGGCGCCTCACTCCTGTGGGTGGGCTGGTTCGGGTTCAATGCCGGCTCGGCGGTGGCCGCCGACGGCCGCGCGGGCATGGCGATGGCCGCGACCCAGATCGCCACCGCGGCCGCGGCGCTCGCGTGGATGTTCGTCGAGTGGTTCGCCAAGGGGAAGCCGAGCGTGCTCGGCATCGCCTCGGGAGCGGTCGCTGGCCTGGTGGCCATCACCCCGGCCTCGGGCTTCGTCGGCCCCTCGGCCGCGGTCGTGATCGGCATCGCCGCCGGCGTGTTGTGCTTCATCGCCGCCACGTCGCTGAAGAAAGCCATGGGCTACGACGACTCGCTCGACGCCTTCGGCGTCCACTGCATCGGCGGCATCGTGGGAGCGCTGCTCACCGGGGTGTTCGCCAGCAAGGAGATCGCCGGCGTGGATGGCTCGGTGGTGACGCAGCTCTGGGGCGTATGCAGCACGCTCATTTACGGCTTCATCGTGAGCTTCGTGATCCTCAAGCTGATCGACATGACGATCGGCCTGCGCGTCACCGAAGAGCAGGAGCGCGAGGGTCTGGACATCGCGCTGCACGGGGAGAGCGTCGAGTAATAACTTAACGGCACGCCCGGCGGCGCTGTGGTGGTATGCCGCCGGGCGATTTTTCGCCACCGGTCACGTTGCACTGCACGGGTCGGGGTCAGGAGCGCTGTTGAGGGGGCAGCGCGTTCCCCCAACTCGCGTCCGAAGTTCACATAGTTTAGGAGGAGATCCGAAGATGCCTTACAACCACAAGATCGCGACGATGCTGCTGGCGCTGGGGGTGCTGAATGGGGTCCCGGCGCTTGCCGACGAACCCGCCAAGCCCGCGGCCCCCGCCCTCGGCGACGTCCTGGACGCCTCCGGGATCACCATCAACGGCTACGTGGAGGCCTCGTACCAGTACCTCTCGGGGGAGGGTTATTTCGAGAGCGGAGTGCCGGACCGGGTGTTCGATGCACGCCATGACAGCTTCACCCTCAATCAGGCCGCGATCACCATCGCGAAGCAGCCGAAGGAGGGTTTCGGCGTGCTCGTCAACCTGACCGCGGGCCAGGACGCCGAAGTCATCAAGTCCTACCCCAACCAGGGCGGCTCGAACTTCGATGTCACCCAGGCGTTCGTGCAGTACGCGACCGGCCCCTTCACCATCATCGGCGGCAAGTTCGTGACGCTGGCCGGGGCTGAGACCATCAATCCGACCACCGACAGCAACTTCACCCGCTCGATTCTATTCGGCTTCGCGATCCCCTTCACCCATACCGGCCTGCGCGCCACCTGGGCGGTGAATGACCTGCTCGCCCTTACCCTGGGGGTGAACAACGGCTGGGATCAGATCAGCGACGCCAACAAGAACAAGACCCTCGAGTACGGCGTGACGTTGACGCCCGTCAAGAGCTTCACCCTGGTCGTAGACGGTTACGTGGGCAACGAGCCGCTCGGCATCGTGAACAACACAGCGACCGCGGCCGGCGGCCAGCGCCTGCTGGTGGACGTGGTGGCCACTTGGGCGGTCACCGACAAGTTCACCATCGTCGGCAACTACGATTATGGTTACCAGAAGGACGATACCGCGACCCTGGGGCTCGACAAGTACAAGTGGGACGGCGCGGCGCTGTACTTCAACTACGCGATCGCCGATCAATGGGCCGCCTCGCTGCGCGGTGAGATCCTCGATGACAAGAACGGTTATCGCACCGGCGTGGTCGATGCGAACGGCAACGGTCAGAAGTGGAAGGAAGTGACACTGACCCTCGCTTACCTCCCGACGAAGAACTTCCAGCTGCGCCTGGAGGGTCGGTACGACAAGTCGGACATCTCGGACGCCTTCGTGAAGAACTTCAACGCCACCACCGAGACCACCGAGACCAGCGACGATCAGGCCTCGATCGCGCTCGAGGCGATGTACAAGTTCTGAGGATTCTCCGCGGTTGCGGGCGCGGCGCCACCACAGGCGCCGCGCCCGATTGCCTCCTCAGCGCCGCGGCGGGGGCGTGAAGTACTGCAGGGCGGCCGCGTTCGCGAGCGCCTCGATGTTCTTGACGGGCCGGCCGTTTACCACCTCGCGCACGGCGATCTCGGCGATCTTGCCGCTGCGGGTCACCGGAATGTCCGGCACGGCCACGATGCGCTTGGGCACGTGCCGCGGTGAGGCGCCGGAGCGGATGGCGGTGCGCAGGCGCTGCTCGAGCGCCGCGTCGAGCTCGGTGCCGGGGGTGAGCTTCACGAAGAGCACGATCTGCACGTCACCGGGGATCTCTTCGCCGACCGCGACGCTGCCGGCGATACCGCTCACGGCGTCGACCTGGCGGTAGATCTCGGCGGTGCCGATGCGTACCCCGCCGGGATTGAGCACCGCATCCGAGCGCCCGTAGATCACGTAGCCCTCGTGCTCTGTCGTGGCGATGAAGTCCCCGTGCGCCCAGACCCCGGGGAAACGCTCAAAGTACGCGCTGCGATAGCGCGCGCCGTCCGGGTCGGCGACGAAGCCGAGCGGCATGGAGGGCGCGGGGTTCAGGCACACGAGCTCGCCCTTCTCACCGCGCAGCGGCGTGCCGCGCTCGCTGAAGACCTCGATGTGCGTACCGAGGCCCGCAGCCTGCAGCTCCCCGGGCCAGATCGGTCGCCAGGGGTTGGTGATGAGGAAACAGGAGACGATGTCGGTGCCGCCCGAGCAGCTGACGACGGGCACTCCGGGGAACAGCTGCGCGCTCGCGTAGCGGTGCCCCTCGGGCGAGAGCACCGAGCCGCCGGCAAACACCAGGCGCGCAGCAGGGAAGCGATGAGTGGTGCGCAGGTCGAACCCCTGCTTGCGCGTCGCCTCGATCAGGGCGCTCGCGAGCCCGATCAGCGTGACGCGTTCGCGCTCGATCAGGTCATAGAGCGCGGTAGCGGTTGGGTGAGCCGGCGAGCCATCGTAGAGGACGATGGCAGTGCCGGCGGCCAGGCCTGTCACCAGCCAGTTCCACATCATCCAGCCGAGCGTGGTGGGAAACAGCATGCGGTCCCCGGGCCGCACGTCACAGTGCAGTGCGTGCTCCTTGAGCAGCTGCAGCAGCGTGCCGCCGGCGCTGTGGCGGATGCCTTTTGGCACGCCAGTGGTGCCGGAGGTGAACAGCACAAACAGCGGGTGCGAGAAGGGCAGCCGCGTAAAGCGCGGCACGTGCGGGCCCGCACCGCGCAGGTAGGCGTGCAACGGCGTGGCGGCGAGTGGCCCGGCTTCGGCATCCGTGAGCACCAGGCGCTTGAGCTGCGGCAGTCCTGCCGCAACCTCTGCGAGCTTATCGGTGATGTCGAAGTCCTTGCCCGCGAAGCGATAGTGCCGGCTCGCGTACAGCACCTTCGGCCGGACCTGCGTCAGGCGGTCGAGTATGCCAGTCACGCCGAAGTCCGGTGATACCGAGCACCAGGTCGCACCGATACTGGTGGCGGCGAGCATCGCGACCACCGCTTCGTAGCGATTAGGCAGGATCGCGGCGACGACATCATCGGGACCTACTCCATCGGCAGCCAGGGCCTGCTGGTGCGCGGCCACTGCCGTGCGCAGCTCGGCGAAGCTGTACTGAGCGCGTGCTCCCGTTTCATCGGCCGTGATGACCGCCGTCGCCTGCGGATCATGGCGCAGCAGGTTCTCGGCATAGTTGAGGCGTACCTGCGGGAACCAGCGTGCACCGGGCAGCGCATCGGCGTCGAGGACTTCGGGCTCGAGTGGGCCCTCGCCGACGACACCACAGAACTCCCACACCGCGCGCCAGAATGCGCCGCGCTCGCTCACCGACCAGCGATGCAGCGCGGCATAGTCGCGCCCGCAATCCACCCCCCGTGTACGCTTGAGAAAATCGCTGAATTCGCTCAACCGGTGCCGACGGATGAATTCCTCCGTCGGGCTCCACAGCGGTGTACTGCTCGCGATCACCCTAGGACAGGCCGTAGAAACTGATCGCGCCGCCCGCCAATACCTGGTGACGAGTCTCGGGCGAAGCCGACTTCAACAGCTCGGCCACCATCTTTGGGGCGCCGGGGAAGAAGCCATCGGGGTGCGGGTAATCCGTCGCCCACAGGATATGACCCGGACCGATGTAGTCAGCGAGCACACTCAGGCAGCCCTCGACGGGCTCGAAGGATATCCAGCAGTTGCGCCGAAACAGCTCGCTCGGCCGCGTCTTGAGTCCGGAGTCATTGAAGAACTGGTCGTCGAAGTGCCGGTCCATGCGGTCGATCCATGGCGCCACCCAGCCTCCGCCGCACTCGAGAAACGCAACGCGCAGTTTCGGGTAGCGCTCCACTACGCCGCCCCAGATGACCGACAGGCAGGCGAGCATCATCTCCATGGGGTGCGAGATCACGTGGCGCGCTCCGCGGCTCTCCGGGAAGCGATCGACACCCACCGTCGGCATGCTGCTGCCGGCGCCTTCGTGAAAGCCGATGGCGAAGTCCAGCTCCTGTGCCGCCGCCCAGAAGGGCTGGTAGTCCGCGTGATGCATCATCTTCTTGTTGTAGGGATTTGGGCGCAGGAAGCCGCCGCAGAAGCCGAGGTCGCGTCGCGCAAACTTCATCTCGGCGATGGCGAGCTCGATCGACTGCAGCGGCAGCATGGCCATGCCGAATAGACGATCGGGGTAGGGGTGGCAGTAGTCCGCCAGCCAGCGGTTGTACGCACGGCAGATGGCGGCGGCGAGTGCCGGGTCGGCGACTGAGCCGACGAACAACCCGAGGCTCGGGTAGAGGATCGCGGCATCGATGCCGTCGAGATCCATGTCCGGTATGCGCGCATGCGGGTCGAAGCCACCCGGGCGTCCCTGGGTGTATTCCATCGTGTCGCTGCAGACGACTCCCTGGCGTGCGCCGATGGCGCCCAGGGCGCCCACGCCGCCGGCCTGCGAGCCGACGTAGACGTCCTCGATCATCAGGCGCTGCTTGCCGCGCTCGTCGACGACCAGCTTCGGGGCGCGTTCGCGGAATGCCGGGTCGATGTAGCGCTGCCAGAGGTCGACGGGCTCGAGCACGTGCCCGTCGGCGTCGATCACCTTGTACGGTCTGGTCACGTTCGCTGCTCCCGCGCCGGCTGCGCGCCTTAAAGTTACCATGCGTACGGCTTTACAGCGTAGCCGTCTTTTCACGCAGCCCAGGGTCACGCCTGCGGAGGTTCGCTAAGAGATGATCTGCTAGCATCTCGACCCAGCAGCCTGCCAGGCACCCGGCCAAAGTCTCCATGAGCGCGTTCGACCTGCTAATCAGAGGCGGTTCGGTCATCGACGGCAGCGGCAGCGCGGCACGCGTCGCAGACGTCGGTGTGCAAGGCGGACGCATCGCCGCGATCGGCCCGCAACTGCACGGTGCGCAGCGCGTCATCGAGGCCGAGGGGCTGGTAGTGGCGCCCGGGTTCATCGACGTTCACACTCACTACGACGCCCAGATCCTCTGGGACCCGCTGCTCAGCATCTCCCCATGGCACGGCGTCACCTCGGTGGTCCTCGGCAACTGCGGTTTCGGCATCGCCCCGACGCGGCCGGAACATCGCGAACTGATCCTCGAGACCTTGCAGGTGGTGGAGGGCATGAGCCTCGACGCTCTGCGCGCCGGCCTGGGAGCGGAGTGGCCGTTCGTAAGCTTTCCCCAATACCTGGCAACACTCGAGCAGCGCGGTGTGGCGATCAACGTCGCTGCACTCGCCGGTCACACGCCGTTGCGGCTCTTTGTGATGGGGCCGGAGGCTGCCGCGCGTCAGGCGAGCGAGGCAGAGGTCGGGCAGATGTGCGCGCTGCTGCGCGAGGCGCTGGCGGCTGGCGCGCTGGGTCTTGGTACCTCGCGGGCGGCAACCCACAATGGCTACCGCGGCCTGCCGGTGCCGAGTCGACTGGCGGGCGCAGCGGAGCTGCGGGCCCTTGCGGCGGTGCTGGGCGAATTTCCGGGCTCGATCCTGCAGCTGGCACGCCCCAACGCCGAGTACCTGGAGCTCATGGCCGAGCTCGGCGCGCTCTCGCGGGGCACGATCACCTACGCGGCACTGTTCGCCGACTCGGAAGCGCAGGGTCCCCCGGAGCCGATCCAGCGCCGCATCGCGGCTCTCAACGCGACGGGCCTCAACATCGTGCCGCAGGTCAGCTGCCGCCCGGGCATGTTCGAATACGACTTCAAGGAGCCGTTCATGCTCGGCTGGGCGCCCTGCGTGGCAGCCCTCGGTCGCGGCTCCCTCGCCGAGCGCCGCGCCGCCTACGCCGACCCCGCCTTTCGCGCGACGCTCAGGCACACGCTCGAAAGCCAACGACCGCGATTTCTGTCCAACACGCGCCTGACCCACGTGCCGCTCGCAGGCGGCGCGGCGCTGCTGGACTGTGCGGTGACTGAGGCGGCTGCCCAGCGCGGCGTGGCACCGGTGGAGTTTCTGCTGGACCTCGCCATCGCCACCGATCTCGAACTGCGTGTGTGCACGGCTGTCGCCAACAGCGATGAGCAGCAAGTGATCAAGCTGCTGCGCGACCGCAGTGCCGTCGTGGCGCTCTCCGACGCCGGCGCACATGCCAACCAGATCTGCGACGCATGTTTCTCGACCTACCTGCTTGGTCACTGGGTGCGCGAGCGCGGCGCGCTGGCACTCGAAGAGGCGGTACGGCTGCTCACCAGCCGCCCGGCCGAGGTCTTCGGCTTGCAAGGGCGGGGCACGCTGGCGGTTGGTGCGGCAGCCGATCTGGTCGTATTTGACCCGCGCACCGTCGGACCCGGCCCCATTACGCGTACCCGCGATCTGCCCGGTGGGGCGGAGCGGCTCGTCTGTGAAGGGCGCGGCATCGGCACGGTCATCGTCAACGGTGAGGTCTTGCGAGCTGACGGCGCCGAGGTTGATGCGCCCACGGCCTTGGCTGGCCAGCTACTGAGGCGCGGCCGCTCACCGCCGGCACCGCACTAGAAACCCTACCGATTGACCATCGTCAGGCTGCAAACCCGGAGAGAACATGCATACGATCCGATTGCCCGAGTGGGTGGCGCAGCGGCGGCAGATGCTGCCGCGCGTGCGGGATCTCAGGCTGCCAGCCACGGCGCTGCTGGTCGTCGATCTGCAGCGCTACTTCGTCGACCCCGGCAGCCCGGTTACGGTGGCCAGCGCGCGCGAGGTCATCCCGAACGTGAATCTGCTGGCGCGCACAGTGCGCGCCGCTGGCGGCCTGGTGGTGTGGCTGCGCCACACCTACAGCGATGAGCGCCCGTTTGCGCTGCCGGCGTGGTTCGAAGGCCCGGACTCCGGCTACGCGCGCGCTGCGCGCGCACAGTTGACCGCGGGGGCGGCAGGGCACGAGTTGCACCCCGCGCTCGCCACGGCAGCCGGGGACTGGGTGGTCAACAAGCACCGCTTCAGCGCCTTTCTGCCCAACTCCTCGGACCTGGACGCGCGGCTGCGGGCGCAGGGCATCGACACGGTCATCGTGACCGGCACGCTGACCAATTGCTGCTGCGAGAGCTCCGCGCGCGATGCGCTGATGAGTGACTACCGCGTGCTGTTTGCCAGCGATGCCACCGCGGCTCTCAGCGACGAAGAGCACAATGCATCGCTGCTCAATCTCGCCATGACCTTCGTCGACGTGCGTCCGACCGCGGAGATACTGGCGCTCATCGCAGCCGCGGCACCGCGCGAGCCGGCCGTCGCCGCGCAGCGCTGATTGGGCCGGCGACGGGTGCCCGGACGGGCACCCGCCCGGTCTGCTGCCTCACTCTCCGGAAGGTTCGCGCACCGCGGCCGTGGCAGCCAGCGTGCGCCCGCTCAGGGCGGCGATATTGCCGGCCACGAGTGGATCGTCCGGGAGCAGAGCACGCGCGCTCGCGAGGTCCTGACGCGCACCGACCACATCGCTGGACAACCACCGCAGCACCGCACGGTTGGAATAGGCACGCGCGGCAAGGCTGCGGGCATCGCTGGGCGCGCCCCATGCGGGCAGGCGCGCCCGCTCGAGCCGAGCGGCGCTCAGCGCGTCATCGCAGGCCAGTCGTGCCGCTGCGAGCTCGTGTGTCAGTGTGTAGGCAATGCAGCGGTTCGTGGCGAGCGCTGCGCCGCTTGCGGCGGGGCGCTCGCGCGCGGCGCGCAGCCTCTGTGTCGCGGCGGCGTAGTCACCGGCGGCGAGAGCCGCACCGCCGGGCGCGTCGGCGTCGGCAACCATGACGAGCGGCGCGGGCGACGCGGCCACTGCGGCGGTGCCAGCGAGGCTGGCCGCGGCGGCGAGTGCGACGCGCCACGGCGG
>Ga0335076_10004739_pt1 | contig 13778 bp, 12 predicted proteins | sample Lox_Sample_25_FD_206717 | JGI IMG/M metagenome (GOLD analysis project Ga0335076, IMG submission 206717) | Soil microbial communities from Loxahatchee National Wildlife Refuge, Florida, United States - Lox_Sample_2.5 | ecosystem: Environmental > Terrestrial > Soil > Wetlands | place: USA... | reverse complement strand
GCCGCGGCGATCCGCCTTCCCCGGGCCCCGAACGCGAGGACGAGCGCGAGCGTCACGAGACCGATGCCCGTGAACCACGGATCGAGGATGAAGACCCAGTCGAGCGAGTGGCGCGCCCGCGACAGCGGCGTCCAGAACATCGTGCCGAAGCTCGTGATCCAGTCGAACACGATGTGCGACGTGATGCCCACCGCCGCGTAGAGCCACAGCGCCGCGAGGCGCGCGCCGCGGGCGAAGAGCTTCGCGACGAGCGCCACGACGAGCGCGAGCACCGGCATCACGAGGAAGGAGTGCGTCCAGCCTCGGTGCTCGCTCAGGTAGTCGAGCCGCGAGCGGATGTAGAGGAAGTCGAGGTCCGGCAACATCGCGGCGACGCCCGCCACGACGAGCGCCGTCCGCGCGCCGACACCGTCGGACAGGGAACGCCCGAGGACGGAACCCGCGATGCCGTGGGTGACGGTGTCCATCGGGGACGCGATGATACATTTGCGACGAAGCCTTCGAGCCATGGCCGAGTCGTCGCTTCGCGGAAAGGTCGCGCTCGTCACCGGGGCCTCCTCGGGCCTCGGCCGGTCCTTCGCCCTGGCCCTCGCGGAAGCCGGCGCGAAGGTCTTCCTCGCCGCGCGCCGCGAGGAGAAGCTGCGCGAGGTCGTGGACGAGATCCAGCGCGCCGGCGGCGAGGCCGCGTACCACGTCATCGACGTCCGCGTGGTGCCCGCGCTCTACGACCTCGTCGACGTTCTCCTCGCCCGCTTCAAGCGGCTCGACATCCTCGTCAACAACGCGGGCGTCGGCTACCGATCTCCCCTGCTCGAGACGCGGCGCTCCGAGATCGTGGAGATGCTCGAGACCGACCTCGCCGCCGCGATCTATCTCTCCCAGGCGAGCCTGAACGCGCTCCTGCGCGCCGCGCCCTCCGACATCGTGAACGTGTCCTCGATCGCGGGGCTCGAGGGGTTCGCCGAGGGCACGGTTTACTGCGCCGCGAAGTCGGGCCTCGTGGGTTTCACGCGCGCGCTCGCGCAGGAGCTGAAGCCCGCCAACATCCGCGTCACCGCGATCTGCCCCGGCTCGATCGAGACCGACTTCTTCGAGCGCTTCCGGCCGACCCTCGAGCGCCCGCAGATGCTGCGCCCCGGCGACGCCGTCCGCGCCCTCCTGTACGTCCTGACCTCGCCGCCGAACGTGCTGCACGGCGAGATCGTGCTCCGGCCGCGGGTGGTGTGAGCGGGAACACCAGCGGCCCGGTGAAGAAGATGCCGAAGCACCCGGGGTCAGACCCCTGACGGGGTCAGACCCCTCTATACTTTTCAGGATGGCGTCCATCCTCCTCGTCGACGACAGCGGCCTCTTCCGCGGCGCGGCCGAGGAGGTCCTCCGCCGCACGGGCTGCGAGACGCTCATCGCCTCGAGCGGCACGGAGGCCCTCGACGTCGCGCGGCGGGCGCACCCGCAGATGATCGTCGTGAAGTCGAGCATGGCGCGGATGACGGGGCTCGACCTCTGCCGCGTTCTCAAGGCCGACCCGGCGTTCGCGAAGACGCCGATCGCCGTCGTCGCGCTTCCGGGCAAGGAAGAAGAGGCGAAGCGCGCCGGGGCCGACGCCGTGCTGCCGCTGCCGCTCGATCCCGAGGCGTTCTTCGCCGTGATCCGGCGCTACCTGCAGGTCGTCCCGCGGGAAGAGGCGCGCGCCGCGGTCGAGTGGTCGATCACCTTCTGGCGCGACGGCGTCCAGTACTCGGGGACGATCCGCGACCTCTCGCGCGGCGGCTTCTTCGTGAAGACGACGGCGCGGCAGCCCGTGGGCGCGCGCCTCGACGTGTCCTTCGACGTGCCGGTCGAGAACGGCGTGCGCACGATCGTCGCCGAGGCGATCGTCGTGCGCGCGGGCCGCGACGCGGAGCCGGGCCTCGGTTGCCGCTTCTTCCAGCTCACGGCCGCCTCGCGGCAGAACCTGGAAGAGTGCCTGAGGATCCTCGCGCTCGGCGACGTTCCAGCTTAGAATCCGCTCGCTGCCCGGGAGAGGGTCCGGAAGCGACGTTCCCTCTCTCTCCGGTTGGGCCGCGAAGCGGCCCGCTAAGAGTTCCGAGACAGGTCGATCAGCTCGATGCCCGCCTCCTTCGCCACCTTCAGCGACCGCTCGTCCCGGTAGAACTCGCCGAAGTAGACGCGGGACAGGCTCGAGTTCGCGATCAGCTTGAAGCAGGGCCAGCAGGGGCTCGCCGTCGTGTAGATCTCGGCGCCGTGGATCGCGACGCCGTTCTTCGCGGCCTGGATGATCGCGTTCGCCTCGGCGTGGACGGTCGCCACGCAGTGCCCGTCCTCCATCACGCAGCCGACGTCGGAGCAGTGCGGGAGGCCGCGGATCGAGCCGTTGTACCCGGTCGAGAGGATCGTCCGATCGCGCACGATCACCGCGCCGACGTGCTTGCGCGGGCAGGTCGATCGCGTCGCGACCTGCCGCGCGATGTTCATGAAGTAGGTGTGCCAGTCGACGCGTCCTTCGGCCATTGCGCGGCGATTATCCCAAGGCTGTCAACCCCCGCGGCGAGGAAACGAAGCGTCGAAGCCGGGGCCGAGCAGGGCACGACCCGGCTTCGAGAAGTCCCGGCGGGAAGCGCCGCGGCGAGGGCCTGACGCATCACGGCGGGCACGGGGCCTCTATGTCAGAATCCAAGGGTGAATCGCCGCCGCGTCGTCATCACGGGAATGGGGGCCGTCACGGCCCTCGGGCCGACCCTCGCGGACACCTGGAGGGGACTCCTCGACGCCGCCTGCGGCATCGGGCCGCTGTCCCTCTTCGACGCCTCCGCCTACCGCACCCGCACGGCCGCCGAGGTCGAGGCGATCCCCGACGGCTTTCTCACGCCCGCCGAACGGCGGCGCATGTCCCGCGCGGACCGGATGGGCGTCGCGGCCGCCCGCGAGGCGATCGAGGCCTCGGGGCTCGACCTCCCGCGAGGACCCGACCCGGCTCGGCGTGATTCTCGGCGGCGGGACGTCGGGCCTGATCGACTCCGAGGCGTTCTTCGAGCTCTACCTGCGCGGCCGGAAGGCCCGGCCGTCGAAGGTCCTGAACCACCTGCCGGACTCGATCACGGACCGGATCGCCCAGCGCTTCGGCCTCGAAGGCATCAAGTCCACGATCACGACCGCCTGCTCGTCCTCGGCGAACGCGCTCGGCTACGCCTTCGACGCGATCGCGGCGGGGCTCGCCGACGTCGTGGTCACCGGCGGCTCCGACGTGCTCGCCCGTCTGACGTACGGCGGGTTCAACTCGCTCCGCTCGGTCGATCCGGACCCGTGTCGTCCCTTCGACCGCGACCGCAAGGGCCTGTCGATCGGCGAGGCAGCCGGCATCCTCGTCCTCGAGGAGGAGGAACGGGCGCGGCGCCGCGGCGCGCCGATCGTCGCCGAGTTCCGCGGCTACGGCGTCACGTCCGATGCGTACCACATGACGGCGCCGGATCCCTCCGGCTCCGCCGGCGGCCGGACCATCGCCGCCGCGCTGAAGAACGCGGGCGTCTCGCCGGACGAGGTCGACTACGTCAACGCGCACGGCACCGCCACGCCCCAGAACGATGCGGCCGAGACGGCGGCCCTGAAGACCGCGCTCGGCGAGCGCGCGCGCCGGATCCCCGTCTCGTCGATCAAGTCGATGATCGGCCACTGCCTCTGCGCCTCCGGCGCGATCGAGGCGGTCGCGACCGCGATGACGGTGCGCGACGGCCGTGTCCCGCCGACCATCCACTACGAGAACCCGGACCCGGCCTGCGACCTCGACTACGTGCCGAACGAGGCGCGCGACCACGACGTCCGCATCGCGCTCTCCAACTCCTTCGCCTTCGGCGGCAACAGCTCGGTCGTCGTGCTCGGCCGCTACGGCGCCTAGGACGCCACGATCCTCCGATGACGCACCCGGCAGCCTCCCCCGGCGCGCGGCCCGGCCGCGGCCTCGTCACCGGAACCGGCGCCGTCTCGCCGCTCGGGCGGAGCCCCGCGGAGTTCTACCGCCGCCTCTCCTCCGGCGAAAGGGCGGTGCGCCCCTTCGCGGCCGACGAGCGTCGCGGGCTCCAGGCGACGCATGTGGCTTCTTTTCCGACGTTCTCGCCCCAGCCCGAGATCCCGGCGATGAAGGCCCGGCGCCTCGATCGCGGCAGCCAGTTCGCGCTGATCGCCTGCGCGCAGGCCGTCGCGGAGGCGGGCTACCGGATCGACGACGACCACGAAGCGATCGGCATCGCCATGGGGACCGGCTCGGCCGGAGCGGGCGCGCTCACCGAGTTCCTGCGCGTGCTCTTCCTCGAGTCGCCGGAGGCGGCGCCTCCGTTCCACTTCCCGAACACGGTCGCGAACGCGCCCGCCTCGCAGACGTCGATCGAGCTGAAGATCTACGGCCCGAACGTGACGATCACGCAGAAGGACCCGTCGGCGCTGAACGCGCTGCTCTTCTCTTCGCTCGCCCTGTCCTCCGGACGCGCGCGGGCGATGCTCGCCGGCGCCGTCGACGAGTGGAACTTCTTCTACGCGATGGGATTCGACCGGGTCGGCGCCCTGCGGGGCGAGAAGCGCGCATCGGGGATCGTGCAGGGCGAGGGCGCCTTCGTCGTCCTGCTCGAGGACGAGGAGAGCGCCCGGGCCCGCGGCGCGCGGCCGCTCGCCCGGCTCGCGGGCATCGCGACGGCCGGCGTCGCCTCCGAGCCGTACCGGTTCGCGCCGGATCCGCCCGCGATCGCGCGCGCGGTCCGAGGGGCGCTGGACGACGCGGGCGTCGGTCCCGATGCGATCGACCTGTGGCTGCCCTCGCGCGACGGGGTCGCCGACATGGACCGGGCCGAGGCGGCCGTCATGGGCGAGATCTTCGCCGGCCGCCCGCCCCGCGAGCTCGCGGTGAAGGACGCGATCGGCGAGATGGCGGCGGCCGGCGGCGCGCAGCTCGTCGCCGCGGCCCGCGCGCTGGCGGAGGGCTCGGCGCGGCGCGCGCTCGTCAACTCCTTCGGCGCCGGGGGAAATTTTCTCGCCGCGGTCCTGGAGGCGGCGTGAGGGCCGCCGGCCTGGAGGCGGCATGAATGCCGCGGCCCGCCGCGACGAGAAGGCGGCCCTCCGGGGCCACACGATCGACATCCCGGTGCGGTTCGCCGAGTGCGATCCCTACGGGGTCGTGTGGCACGGCCACTACGTGCTCTACCTCGAGCACGCGCGCGAGGCCCTCACCGGGAAGTTCGGCTTCACGGCCGCCCGCGCGCTCGAGATGGGCTACCGCGTTCCGATCACGCGGCTGGAGATGACCTATCGCGCCCCCGCGCTGCCGGATCAGGTCGTGAAGGTGACGGCGCGCCTCCGCGATCCGGCCGTCGCCCGCTTCGTCATCGACTACGAGATCCGGAACGAGACCGGGAACCTCCTGGCCACGGGACTGACCGAGCAGGTCGTCGTCAAGAGCGACGGCGAGCTCCTCCTGACGATGCCGTCGGGCCTGCGGGCGCTGTGCACGTCGATCCTCGCGTACCAGGAAGGCCTCGACGCCGAGCCGGCGCCATGAGGAGCGCCTCCGTCGCGGCCGGCGCCGCGTCCCCCCGCCGGCGCTCCGTGCTCTTCCTCGTGCGCTTCGTCGCCCTCCTCGTCGCCTTCTACGCCGTCGTCGCCTGGAACCCGGTCAACGACGCCGTCGTCGTCCCCTTCACGGCGGCGATCGCGCGCGTCTCCGGCGTAATACTGAACGCGCTCGGAGAGCACGTCTCGGTCGCCGGCACCGCGATCCGCTCCGACCGGTTCGCGGTCGAGATCGAGAACGGCTGCAACGGCGTCGAGGCCGCGCTCCTCTTCGTCTCCGCCGTCCTCGCCTTTCCCGCTCCCTGGCCGCGCCGCCTCGCGGGCCTCGCCGCGGGATTCCTCGCGATCCAGGCGCTCAACTTCGTCCGCGTCGTGTCGCTCTTCTGGGTCGGTGCCCACCGGCCGGCCCTGTTCTCCTCGTCGCACACGGTCGTCTGGCAGTCGGCCGTCGTGCTCGCGAGCGTCCTGCTCTTCCTCTTCTGGGCCTCGTGGAGCGGGAGGAAGCCCGCCGGAGCCGACCCGAAACATGCGGCCTAAGGGCCGCAAGGGAGCGGCCCTCCCGCTCGCGCTGCCGCGGCGATTCGACGCGCGCGTCGCCCTTCGCATGGCGGCGGGCTTCGCCGCGGGGCTCGCGTTCTGGCTCGTCTTCGCGCCGGCCTACGAACGGGCGGTGGCCGCCGGCGCCGGCGTCCTGCTCCGCCTCGTCGAGCACCCCTCCGTCACGACGCTCGGCGCGTCCGGGGGCGAGTTCCGCGTCGACCGCTCGGACTTTCCTCCGGCCTCGCCCCGGCCCGGGCTGCCAGCGGCGGATCTCCACTTCAATTTCGTGCTGCTGACGACGCTCTTCGCCATCTCGCCGCATCCGCTCGCTCCGGGGCGCTTCGCGCGCTTCTGGCTCGCGGCGCTGCTCCTCTACGGGATCCACGTGGTCGCGCTCGCCTTCCAGGTCGAGGCCCTATACGCGACCCGGCTCGGGCCGTGGAGCGAGGCGCACTACGGCGCCGTTGCCCGCAACCTGTGGGCGGGCGGATTCCACTTCTACCAGGTGGCGGGGCGCTTCGCGGCTCCGTTCGCGCTGTGGTGGGCCCTGAGCGCCCCGCCGATGCCGGAGCCTGGCTCCTAGTTCCGTCTCCCCCGCTCGCGCCGCAGGTACCGGTAGTCCGGAACGCTGAACTCCTTCAGCTTCGCGATGAGCGAGCCGCGCGAGATGTTGAGGATCTGCGCGCCGCGCGACTGGTTGCCCTCGACGCGCCGCATCGCCCGATCGATCACCTCGCGCTCGACGGTGTCGATGATTTTCTTCAGGTCGTCGGTCGACCGCATGACGATCTCGGCCGGGCTCGACTCGGCGGCCGGCGCGGGCGCGGCCTCGGCGGCGGGCCGCGGCGCCGGCATCGGCTCGCTTTCCCGGCCGAGCAGCGTCGCCAACGCGACGCCGGCGAGGTGGCAGAGCTCCTCGACGAACAGAACCGCGCGCGCCGCGAGGCGAGGCGACTCGCGCACCAGGATGCCGACGCTCCCGACGCCCTCCGACGAGGGCTCGACGACGAGCGTCAGGACTCCGGTCACGCTCTCCGACCGCGCCAGCCGCTCGCCCGCGCGGATCTCCTGGACCATGGACGGCGGCAGCGCCGGAGTCTCCCGGAAGGTCGACGCGAGCGGCCGGAATCCCGGCGCGGGCGAGAACTCGCCCACCGCCCACTCGGTCGGCGGCAGCTCCCGGTCGAGGAAATCCGTCAGCTCGATCGCGAGCTCCTCGGCGCTGCGCGCCACGCGGCAGAGCCGGTAGGCGGAGAGCCGCAGCCCGCGGTATTCGACCTCCGTCGTCGGCAGAGACGAGGCGGCCGGGGAGGGCGCTCCGGCCGCCGCCCCCTCGCCGTTCGGCACGGGCGAGGACATCCGCGGCGGCTCCACGGACGCCTCCTCCGCTCCGAGCGAGCGCGAGGCGGGCGCCGCGTCGAGGACCGTGATGGTCGCCTCGCCGATCGTGATGCGGTCGCCGGGGGTGATCGTGCCGCCCGCGAACTCGAGGCCGTTGACCTGCACCGCGCTGATGCCGCGAAAGAGGTCGAGGTGATACGCGCCGTCCTTCTCGAGAAGGCGCAGGTGCCGTCCGTACACGCCGCGCGCGCGGACGACGACTTCATTTCCCGACGAGGCGCCGACGGTGGCGCTGGGGCCCGGAATACGGTGCATCTCCACACTCGTACCCGGGCGTCTCCGAACTTCGAGGGTCAACATGGTGGCCGGTCTCCCGTGAACGAACTTCACACTATCCAACAACGATGCGTTCCTGCAACATCGTTCAACAGTGAGACGCGCCGGAAAAGTCTTGTCCAAATATTTTGACGATGAAAAGGACAAATTCCCGACGCCGGAACTTCGGGTCACGACGATTCGATACGGAGCGACTCTAGAAGAGGCCGGAGACGCGTCCCTCGGCGTCGACGTCGATGGTCTCGGCGGCGGGCTTCTTCGGGAGGCCCGGCATCGTCATGATGTCGCCGCAGATCGCGACGACGAATCCCGCGCCGGCGAAGAGCCGCGTCTTGTCGACGTGGAGCGTGAATCCCGACGGCCGGCCGCCCTTGCGGGGATCGTCGGAGAACGAGTACGGCGTCTTCGCGACGTTGATCGGCAGGTTTCCGAAGCCGTGCTTCTCGTACCGCGCGAGGCGGCTCTCGGCCTCCTTCGAGAAGGAGACGCCCCCGGCGCCGTAGAGGCGCCGCGCGATGATCTCGATCTTCTCCGCGAGCGGCCGGTCCCAGGGGTACAGCGGCCGGTACCGCGCCGAGCCCGACGCGATCTCGTCGAGCACGAGCCGCGCGAGATCTTCGCCGCCCGCGCCGCCGCGGGCGAACACCTCCGAGAGCGCGACCTTGACGTCGAGCTCCGCGCAGCGCTTCTCGAGGAACGCGATCTCGGCCGGCGTGTCCGTCGGAAACCGGTTGATCGCCACGACGGCGGGAAGGCCGAAGATACGGACGTTGTCGAGATGCCGCTCGAGATTCAGGACGCCCCGGGAGAGGGCCGCGAGGTCCTCGACGCCGAGGGCGTCCTTGGGGGCGCCGCCGTGCATCTTGAGCGCCCGCACCGTCGCGACGAGGACGACGACCGAGGGCCAGATGTCGCCGTACGCGCACTTGATGTCGAGGAACTTCTCGCCGCCGAGATCGAACCCGAAGCCCGCCTCCGTCACGGCGATCTCGCCGTAGCGCATCGCGATGCGGGTCGCGAGAATCGAGTTGCAGCCGTGCGCGATGTTGGCGAAGGGGCCGCCGTGGATGAGCGCCGGCGTGCCCTCGAGCGTCTGCACGAGGTTCGGATGGATCGCGTCCTTCAGGAGCGCCGCCATGGCGCCGTGCGCCTTCAGGTCCCGGGCGCGCACCGGCTCGGCGTCGCGCGTGTAGCCGGCGACGATCGCGCCGCAGCGCTCCTTGAGATCCTGGAGGTTTCGCGACAGGCAGAGGATCGCCATCACCTCGGAGGCGACCGTGATGTCGAACCCGGTCTCGCGCGGCACGCCGTTGATCTTGCCGCCGAGGCCGACGACCGTGTCGCGCAGCGCGCGGTCGTTCATGTCGAGGACGCGCCGGAACGGGATGTCGCGCTGGTCGATGCCGAGCGCGTTGCCGTGATGGAGGTGGTTGTCGATCATCGCCGCGAGCAGGTTGTGCGCGGCGGTGATCGCCGGGAAGTCGCCGGTGAAGTGGAGGTTGATGTCCTCCATCGGCACGACCTGCGAGTAGCCGCCGCCGGCCGCGCCGCCCTTGACGCCGAAGCACGGCCCGAGCGACGGCTCGCGGAGCGCGATGATCGCCTTCTTGCCGAGGCGGTTGAGCGCCTGCCCGAGGCCGACCGTCGTCGTCGACTTGCCTTCCCCGGCCGGCGTCGGAGTGATCGCGGAGACGAGCACGAGCGGCGCCTCGGGTCGGCCCTCGGCGCGCGCGATCGCGTTGATCGAGACCTTGGCCTTGTCGCGGCCGTACGGGATGAAGTCGGCGGGATCGATGCCGGCCGCGCGCGCGACCTCCTCGATCGGGCGCAGGCTCGCTTCCTGGGCGATCTGGATGTCGGATTTCATGTCGGCCGCCGATCCTAGCAGGCCCCGCGCCCTCCACCGGGTATTGGGGACCCGAAGGGGCGAGCCCCAATAAGTTGTGGCAGCGCCGCCGGGCATCTGCTACATTCCGCGAAAAGATGCTCCGCCTCAAGCGCGTCGAAATCTCCGGCTTCAAGTCCTTCTTCGACAAGGTGGATCTCGCCTTCCCGGGCTCGGTGACGGCGGTCGTCGGCCCGAACGGCTGCGGCAAGTCGAACATCTCCGACGCGGTGGCGTGGGCCCTCGGCGAGCAGAGCGCGCGGGTCCTGCGCGGCGAGAAGATGGACGACGTCATCTTCAACGGCTCCGCGAAACGACGCCCGCTCGGGATGGCCGAGGTCATCCTCACGCTCGCGGCCTCGAACGGCGACAGCGAACGCGGCAACGGCGACGGCGAGCTCCGCGTGGGCCGCCGCGTCTACCGCGACGGCGAGGGCGAGTACTTCCTGAACGACAAGCAGGTCCGCCTGCGCGACATCCAGGACCAGCTCCTCGGCACGGGGCTCGGCGTGCGCGCCTACTCCGTCATCGAGCAGGGCCGCATCGACCAGGTCCTCTCGACCAAGCCGCAGGATCGCCGGCGCCTGATCGAGGAAGCCGCGGGGATCACGAAATACAAGATGAAGAAGCGGCTGGCCGAGGGCAAGCTCGAGGAGACGAAGGGCAACCTCCTCCGGCTGTCGGACATCATCTCGGAGATCGAGCGCAACGTCGCGTCGCTCAAGCGGCAGGCGTCCCGGGCCGCGCGCTACAAGGAGCAGACGGCGCAGTGGAAGGAGCGCAAGGCGCGGCTGACGCGGGCCCGCGCCGACGCGCTGCGCGAAACGCTGTCGGCCGCCGAGCGGCTGCGGGACGAGCGGCGCGACCGCGAGGCGGAGGCCGCCGCGACGCTGGGGCGAGCCGAGGCCGAGCTCGCCTCCGCGCGTCTGGCGTCCGCCGAGGCCGCGAGCGCGCGGGACGCGCTGCGGGAGGCGCTGGCCGCCCTCGAGGCTTCGATCGCCCGCGACGACGCGCTCCTCGAGTCGAACCGGCGCGCGGCCGTGGACCTCGCGGCGCGCCGGGCCGCCCTCGAGCGGGAGGGCCGCGACTTCTCCGCCGAGCAGATGCGCGCGGCGCACGACCTCGCGGACCTGGAGGAGCGCCTCGAGCGCGCGGTCACCGAGGCGCGGGCCCGCTCGCTCGCCCGCGAGGAGGCGGACCGCAAGGCGGTCGAGGCCGCGGCCGCGTGCACGGCGCTCGAGCGCGAGCTCGAGGAGACCCGCACGCGCGCCCTCGCCGCCTCGGGCGAGCGCATCGCAACCCGCAACGCCCGGCACGAGGTGGACCTCGCGGCCGAGCGCGTCGCGGCCTCGCTCGCGCGGCTCGCGCAGGCGGCGGAGAAGGTCGGCTCGGAGCTCTCCGTGCGCGAGCGGGACGCCGCCGAGGCCGAGGCGGAGGAGGCGCGTCTCGCGGCGGCATCCGGGGAGGCCGCGGCTCGCGTCGCCGCCATCGAGACCGAGCTCGCCGCGGTCGCCGCGGCGCTGTCGGAGGCCGAGGCCGCCCGCGAGGCCGCCCACGCGTCGGCGGGCGCGCTCGAGCACCGCCTCGCCGCGGTCGAGGAAACGCTGCGCGCGCGGGAGACGAGCGTCAACGAGGTGCGCCGCGCGCTCTCCGGCGCCGGCCTCTCGGCGGGCCGCGCCCTGGCGGAGCGGGTCCTCCCCCGTTCCGGATGGGAGGATGCGGTCGGGCTCGTGCTCGGCGGCGACACCGACGCGCTGCTCGCGTCCGGCGACGTCGCCGCCGCGGTCGCCGCGATGCGCCCGCTGGCGGCCGGGCGCCTCGTGCGGGCGGACTGGCGGATCGAAGCGCGGCACGAGCGCACGGAGGAGGCGCTCGGCTGGGCGGACGTGCTCGAGGGCTGGAACGATCTGACGACGGCGGAGCGCGCGGCGCTGCCGGCCACCGCTTTCGTCGAGGATCTCTTCCGCGCGCTCGGCCTCGCGGAGCGGCATCCGCAGACGACGTTCGTCACGCGCGGCCGCGAGGTCGTCCGCGGTCCGATCGTGCGCGTCGCGGGGCCCGCTGCCGAGGTTTCGGGCGTGTTCGCGCTGCGCCGCGAGGCCGAGTCGCTCGCAGCGCGGCTCTCGGACGCGCGGCGGATGGTGGCGGAGGTGGAGCGGCACGTCGAGGAACGGCGGGCGTCGCGGGCCCGGGCGGAGGCCGCGCTCCCGGCGCTCCGCGAGGCCGAGCGGGAGTCGCAGTCCGCCCACCGCGCCTTCGCGGCGCGGCTCGACGAGCGGCGCGCCGACCGCGACCGGCTCCGGCGCGAGCGCGACACGCTCGCCGGCGAGGATCTCGCGCTGCGCGAGGAGGCGGCGGCGCTCGCGGCGCAGCGCGGCACGCTCGAGGCCGAGGAGCGCCGCCACGCCGAGGCCGAGGACGAGGCGCACCAGCGCATCGGAGTGCTGTCGGTCTCGCTGTCCGAGGCGAGGGCGGTGGCGATGTCGTCGTCCGAGGAGCTGGCCCACCGCCGCACGGAGGCGGAGGTCGCCGCCGAGCGGCGGCGCGCGATGGAGGCGGCGCGCGACACCCTCCGGGAGTCGCGCTCGACCCTCGAGCGGCGGCTCGCCGAGGCCACGGAAGAGGAGGCCCGCCTCGTCGCCCGGGCGGCGGAGCTCGCGCAGGAGGAGAACGACGCCCGGGAACGCCAGAAGACCCACCTCGCCGCGCGCGAGGAGCGCGCCGCCGCGCACGGCGCATCCACGGAGACCGCGCGCGAGGCGACGGTCCGCGTCGAAGCCGCCGAGACGGCGACGCGCTCGGACCGCGCGGTGCTCGACGCCGCCCGCGAGGCGCGGTTCGAGGCGGAGGTCCAGGCGACCCGCGCGGCCTCCGACCTCGAGCACCTCGTCGCGCAGACCCGCGAGGAGTTCGGGGTCGCGCCGGAGGAGCTCGCCGCCCCGGAGGACGTCTCCGCCGAGGCGCTCGCGGCTCTCGAGGCCGAGGTCGCGGAGCTCGCCGCCTCGATCGAGCGGCTCGGCCCCGTCAACGTGCTCGCGTTCGAGGAGCACAAGGAGATGTCCGAGCGGCTGACGTTCCTGACGACGCAGCGCGACGACCTGCTGAAGTCGATCGCGGAGCTTCAGGAGTCGATCCGCAAGATCAACGCGACGTCGGCGGAGCGCTTCGCCGAGGCGTTCCACGAGATCAACGCCAACTTCAAGGCGATGTTCGAGCGCCTCTTCCAGGGCGGCGCCGCGGAGATGAAGCTCCTCGACGAGACCGACATCCTCGAAACGGGCATCGAGATCGACGCGCATCCGCCCGGGAAACGCAACCAGTCGATCCTGCTCCTCTCGGGCGGCGAGAAGGCGTTGACCGCGATCGCGCTCCTGATGGCGATCTTCCGCTACAAGCCCTCGCCCTTCTGCATCCTCGACGAGGTCGACGCGCCGCTCGACGAGGCGAACATCGACCGGTTCACGCGCCTCCTGCGCGACATGACGGAGGAGACGCAGTTCATCGCGATCACCCACAACAAGCGCACCATGGAGACCGCCGACGTGATGTACGGCGTCACGATGGAAGAGCCGGGCTGCTCGAAGATCGTCTCCGTCCGCTTCGACTGAGCGCCGGCGCGCCCCCGCCCGGCGAGCGCGTTACGCGCGAGGGGTCAGCGACAGCTTGGCGTTCAGGCGGCGCACGCGGTCCGACAGGACGCGCATCATGCGCATCGCGAACGCCGGCGAACGCTGGACGAGATCCTGGAACTGCTTCTGGTCGAGCGCGACCAGCTTGACGTTGGTCCTCGCGACGGCCGTCGCGGCCCGACGGTCGTTCTCGATCACCGCCATCTCTCCGAAGAGCCCCCCGGCGTGAATCGTGTCGACCAGGACGTCCTTGATGAGGATGTCGACTTCGCCCTCGACGAGCGAGTACATGCAGTCCGGCGGATCGTCGACGCGGAAGATGATCGTGCCCGCGGCGACGGCCTTCGCCTCGCCGGGGAAATCGAGAGACTGGATTGTGCGCATGACCGCTCGCCGCTGGTCGGAAATCGTACTGCAACGCGCACGCGACGGCGCCGATCTTGACGAAGTTCCATGGCTCCAGTAGGATGCCGCGCCTCGGGCCGATGTAGCTC
>Ga0335076_10004738_pt1 | contig 13784 bp, 13 predicted proteins | sample Lox_Sample_25_FD_206717 | JGI IMG/M metagenome (GOLD analysis project Ga0335076, IMG submission 206717) | Soil microbial communities from Loxahatchee National Wildlife Refuge, Florida, United States - Lox_Sample_2.5 | ecosystem: Environmental > Terrestrial > Soil > Wetlands | place: USA... | reverse complement strand
GCGCGCGATCATGGCGGGCTCCCCGGCCAGTCCTTGATGCCGTCGTGGGCGACGTCCTGCATCGCCTGCTCGATCGGCAGGCGCACGCGGCCGTGCGGGCGATCGATCCAGCCGAAGCTCGTCAAGTCACGCTGCTGGGCGGCCCGGTAGATCGCGAGGTCTTCCCGGGGATTGACCTGCAGCTGCGGCTTCGCCGTCGGGGTGCGCGGCGCGTCGCTCAGGCCGTGCAAGGCGCCGGAATAGACCAGCATGATGACGAGCCCGGACAGCACGATCGCCCCGGCGAGGCCGCTCGCCAGCGCGATGACGAGGCGCGGCGAGACGTCGGTGCGCTCGACCGCGACGTCGTCGTTGCGGCGCGATCCGCTCGCCGTCATCGCACCGGCACCACGCGCGGCGCCACACGGGCGATCATGAAGATGAGACAGCCGCCGATCGCGACGACCGCGACCGGCTCGGTCCAACCGAACGGCACCGGGAAGTCGGGCACCGCCAGCCACCAGATCTCGATCAGGTGGGCCGCGAGGATCGAGAGCGCGACCAGCGCCACCGCGAACGGCGAGCGGCGCACCGGGCGCCACAGCAGCAGCAGGAACGGCAGCACGAACTCGAACACGGTGAAGACCACGGCGACCTGGCCCCACGCGCCGCCGCGTCGCAGCAGCCAGGGGATCTCGTGGCCGAGATCCGACTCCCACAGCACGATCAGCTGGACCGCCGACAGGTACGCCCACAGGATCGCGAGCGCGAGCAGCAGCCGGGCGAGCGTGTCGAGGCGCGCCGGATCGTCGGCCGCGCCGCGCGCGATGGCGATCAGGATCGCGGCGGCGAGGCCGGCCAACGCCCAGCCGGTGGTCACCAGCATGCCGTAGATGGTCGACGTCCAGTGCGGCTCGAGCGACATGATCCAGTCGAAGGCGGCCAGGCTGGTGGTGCCGAACAGGACGATCAGGCACGGCCAGGCGAGCGCCCCGGACAGGCGGCCGTCGGCGCCGGGACGGCGGCGCGCCGCCAGCGCGATCGCGCCCCACGCCGCGACATAGACGACCGCTCGCAGCGCGACGAACGGCGGGGCGAGCCATCCCGTCCCGCCGGCGTGCGCCCAGGGATAGACCAGCCCGCCCCCGAACAGGATCGGGATCAGGAACAGGGACAGCAGCGGCAAGGTGGCGGCCAGGTCGTGCAGGGTAGGCCGCAGGGCGATGCCCCACGGGCCGCCGACCATTCCGTGCGCCAGGATCACGAACAGGGCGCCGACCGGCAGGCCGATCCAGAACAGCCACGCGGCCAACCAGGCCTGCGCGGTGGCGGCGGGCTGCCAGATCGCGGCGACCGCGATCGCGACGGCGGCGAGCACGCCGAGCGCAAGCCCGATCTCGGCATGCCCCAGCCGCTTCATCGGAGGTCCGCCATCAGGCCGGGCGGCACGTCGCTCAAGGTGCCGGCGCGGGCGCGCTGGAGCGCCCGGATGTAGGCCGCGATCGCCCAGCGGTCGCGCGGCGGCACGCGCTCCGCGAACGAGTACATGATGCCGTAGCCCTCGGTGATGACGTCGTAATAGTGCCGGGTCGGCGCGGCGACGATGCGCGGCGCATCGAGCGGCGGCGGCGCCGGAAAGCCGCGCTGGACGATCATGCCCTGCCCGTCCCCGGTGCGCGCGTGGCAATCCGCGCAGAAGATGTCGAAGCGCTGCCGCCCGCGCTCGAGCAGCGCCAGCGACAGCGCCGGCGGGGCCGGCGGGGGATCGCGCCCGACCATCCCGTCAGGCGGCGTGAGCGGCCACGACAGCCCGTTCGGCGGCGCCGCGGCGGCGTGCCAGGTCTTGTCCTTCGGCTGGTGCGACATGTCGTCGTCGCAGCCCGCCAGCGCGAGCGCACCCGCGATCAGGACGGCCACAAGAAGACGCTGCATGGCTCGCATTGCTCCAGCAAGGCTTGGGTATCCGCGCTCGGCATCGACGCGCCGGCGGGATCGACGAGAAGCAGGAAGCGATCGTGACTGGCGCGCTCGAAATCCGGGATCGCGGCCACCGGCTGATAGGGCCGCGGCAGTCGCGCCAGCGCGAGGAAGCCGAAGAAGCCGGCCAGCACGGCGCACAGCACCGCGATCTCGAAGGCGATCGGGATGAAGGCCGGCCAACTCGCCAGCGGGCGCCCGCCGATGTTGAGGGGATAGTCGATCGCGGCGGCATACCACTGCATGCCGAACCCGAGAACGAGGCCGACCAAGCCGCCGAGAAATACCGCGACCGGCAGGCGCCAGCGCGGGCGCGGCAGCAACGCGTCGAGCGCCTCGACCGGATAGGGGGTGTAGGTCTCGATGGAGGACAAACCCGCTCGGCGCAGGGCTCCGACCGCGCGCACGATGGCGGCCTCGTCGGCGAAGCTGGCGACCAGCACGCTCATCCGCGGCGCTCTCCCGGCGGCAGCAGCTCCTTCAGCTCGTAGACCGCGATCGCCGGCACGTAGCGGAGGAACAGGAAGAACCCGGCGGCCGCGAAGCCGATCGAGCCGAACAGGGTGAGGTAATCCCACAGCGTCCCGGCGAAGTGCCCCCAGGCCGAGGGCAGGAAATCGCGGTAGAGCGACGAGGCCACCAGCATGATGCGCTCGAACCACATGCCGACCACGACACCGAGCGCGATCAGGCAGACGAGCCAGCCGTTGGCGCGCAAACGACGCAGCCACAGGATCTGCGGCAGCAGCACGTTGAGGATCACGGCGCCCCAGAACGACCACGCCCAGGCGCCGTGGAAGCGGTGCAGCGCGGTCGCGCGCTCGAACCGGTCGTCGCCGTAGAACGGCAGCAGCGCATCGACCAGGTAGGAGTACGCCAGCAGCAGGCTGCACAGCAGCATGAAGACGACCAGGAGGTCGAGGTGCCGCGGCGTGATGAACGGCTCCAGGCGATAGGCGCGACGCAGCGGGATCACGAGCAGCAGCACCATCGCGAAGCCCGACAGCACGGCGCCGAACACGAAGAAGGGCGAGAACTGGGTCGAGTGCCAGCCCGGCAGCAGACCGCCGGAGAAATCCAGGCCGACGATCGAGTGCACCGAGACGACCAGCGGCGCCATCAGGGCCGCGAGCAGCCCATAGGCGGTCTTGTGCAGCCGCCATTGCGTGTGCGAGCCGGTCCAGCCGAGCGCGAGCAGCGCGTAGAGGCGCCGGCGGCCCCGTGACGGCGTGCGATCGCGCACCAGCGCCAGATCGGGCAGCAGCCCGAGGAACCAGAACAGGATCGAGGCGGTCACGTAGGTGATGATCGCGAAGAAATCCCACAGCAGCGGGCTGCGGAACTGCGGCCACAGGCCCATCGAATTGGGCAGCGGGAACAGCCAGTAGAAATAGCTCGGGCGGCCGAGATGCAGGATCGGCATGACGCCGGCGGCGGCCGCCGCGAACAGCGTCATGCTCTCGGCGATCCGGTTGACCGCCGAGCGCCATTCGGCGCCGACCAGATAGAACAGCGCGGAGATGATCGTGCCGCCGCTCGCGACCCCGATCCACCACACGTAATTCGCGATCGCGAAGCCCCAGGCGACCGGGATGTCGACGCCCCAGATGCCGATGCCGGCGATGAACAGCCATTCGACGGCCAGCACGAAGATGGCGGCGAACACGCCGGCCAGACCGAAGCCCGCCCACCACCAGGGCCGCAGCCGCGGCTCGACCTGCTCGACCACGGCCTCGCCGATGGTCCGCAAGTTCTGGCCGGGCTCCATCACGGGGGCGTCCATGGCGGCGTCCGGACCCGGCACTCAGCCCTCCGCGATCTCGGGGTTGCGGTTGCGCAGGCGCGCCGCGTAGGTCGTGCGCGGCCGGGTGTTCAGCTCCTCGAGCAGCGCATAGTCGAGCGGGCTGGCCTTGCGGGCGCGCACCGCGCTCGACGGGTCGTTGAGGTTGCCGAACGTGATCGCGCTGGTCGGACAAGCCTGCTGGCAGGCCGTCAGCACCGCGCCGTCGGGGATCGGCCGCTCGTCGCGATCGGCGGCGATCTTGGCCTCGCGGATGCGCTGGATGCAGTAGGTGCATTTCTCCATGACGCCGCGGCCGCGCACCGTGACGTCCGGATTCCACGCCATGGCGGGCCGGGGATCGCGCTCCGAGTAGGCGTAGAAATTGAAGCGACGGACCTTGTACGGGCAGTTGTTCGAGCAGAACCGCGTGCCGACGCAGCGGTTGTAGACCATCACGTTGAGCCCGTCGGCGTCGTGCACGGTCGCGCCGACCGGACACACGACCTCGCAGGGCGCGTCCTCGCAATGCATGCACGGCACCGGCTGGAACAGGATCTCGGGCGCCTTCGGCGTGCCGCCCCAATAGCGGTCGACGCGCAGCCAGTGCATGGCGCGGCCGGCCAGCACCTGCTCGCGCCCGACCGTCGCGATGTTGTTCTCGGCCTGGCAGGCGGCCACGCAGGCGCCGCAGCCGATGCAGGCGTTCAGGCTGATCGCCATGCCCCAGGCCTCACCGCCGGAATCGTGGTGCGGATAGAGCGACGGCTCGTCGGTGTGCACGGCGGCGGGCTGCTCGGGCAGCGCATCGAGCGCGAACGTCCGCACGATGTCGCGGCCCTCCATCACCTGGTGGTGCTGGGTGAGCGCCAGCGTCTGTCGCTCGCCGGTCGGGCCGACGGTGCCCGGCAGGTGCCACAGCGCCGCGGCGCGCCGCAGCGGATAGACGTCGACGCCGACGCCGTCCGCCACCTTGCCGACGCCGCGCCGGCCATAGCCGAGCGACAGCGTCACGCAATCCTCGGCTTGGCCGGGCAGCCGCAGCACCGGCAGGCGCACGCGCTGTCCGGCCGCCTCGATCTCGATCACGGCGTCGTCCTCGAGGCCCCAGCGCGCGGCGCTCGCCGGCGCCATCAGGGCGGCATTGTCCCAGACCAGCCGCGTCAAGGGCCGGGGCAGCTCCTGGAGCCAGCCGTTGTTGGCGGACGCACCGCCGCGCAGGAATGCATCGGGCCGCAGCAGCACCACGGCGCCCGACGGTGGTGCGCTCGGCTTCGGCAGCGCCGTCGCGACATCGCCGCGCAGCGCGACCGCGAGCTCGGGCGCGGCGCTGCCGTCGATCACGCCCTTGCGCAGCCAGCCGGCCCAGCGCTCGGCGAAATCGCCCGACCCGCCGGAGCGCCAGTGCGCCTCGACGAGGTGACGGGCGGTCGTGCCCTCGACACCGCTCAGCGCCGCGAGCAGCTCGAGTGCCGAGCGCCCGTCGACCAGCGGCCGGATCTGAGGCTGCAGGATCGAGGCGGTGCCGTCGAATGCGCGCGCATCGCTCCAGGTCTCGAACGGATGGCGGCCGGGCGCGTGGAAGCTGACGGCCGCGGCGGTCTCGTCTCGATGGATGGCGAGCTGGATCGACAGATCGACCCGCGCCAGCGCGGCGGCGAACCCGAGATCGGCGGGCGCGTCGTAGACCGGGTTCGCCTCGAGGATCAGGAGCGTGTCGACCTTGCCGCCGTGCATGTCGGCCGCGAGATCGGCGATCCCCCCGTGGTCCCCGGGGTCGGCGGCGACCGGTGCGCGGTAGCGCACCGTGCGGCCCGGGGCGCCCAGCGCCGCGTTGAGGACATGCGCCAGCGCGTGGATCGTCGGCGTCTGCTCGGGACCCGCGTGCACGAGCGCCGCGCCGCGATGGGCGAGCAGATCGCGCGCCAGCGGCGCGATCCAGGCGGGCTCCGCGAGGTCGCGCCATTCCGCCGGACCCGCCCCGACCCGCGCCGCGAGCGCGCGCAGCGTGCCCTCGATGTCGTGCGGCTTGAGGGCGAAGCGATGGTCGGCCATCGCGCCCATCAGGGTCGGTGTCGACTCGAGGGCATAGACGCGGCTCATCGTGCCGTGACCGGTCTCGGCCGCGGCCCGGCGCGCCGCGAACGCGCGCGCGAACGCCAGGTGGCCGGGCGCTGCGGAAATCGCGTCGCTCTCGATGGCGAGCACGATATCGGCGCGCGCGAAGACCGGCTCGACGTCGACCGGCCGGCCGAAGGCCAGGACGGCGCCCGCCCTCGCGTTGTCGTGCGCCAGCGGCTCCCAGCCATGCCAGCGCGCTTCCGGATAAAGCTGCAGCAGCGCGGCAATCTGCGCCCCGAGGCTCGGCGAGGTCACCCGGCCCGTCAGCACGCGCAAGCCCGCGCCATGGTCGCGCGCCCAGGCGGCCCGCTTGTGCGCCAAAACCAGGGACAGCGCCGGCCAGCCCTTGATGGCACCGCGGCTCGTCACCGCGGTCGAGCGTTCGGGATCGTAGAGGTCGAGCAGCGACGCCTGCATCATGGCATCCGAGGCGCCCAGGCTCGCGGGGTGGTCCGGATTGCCCTCGAGCTTGACCGGGCGGCCCATGCGGTGCTGGAGGACCGCGCCGGTCGCGTAGCCCTCGCGCACCACCGCGCTCGCCGCATAGCGCGGCACGCCGGCGGTCTCGTCCGGCACCTGGTCGACCCGCGGCACGATCTCCTCGGCGGCCGCCAGTCGACAGCCCGAGATCGCGGTCAGCGCGGCGGCCGATGCCATCAGGTGCAGGAAGCGCCGGCGCGCGATGCCATCGGGCGCACCGGCGTCCAGGTCGGGAAACTCCCGCGCCATCGCCGCAACGAAGGCCGGGTCGTCGGCGCGTTCGGCGAGGCTGCGCCACCAATGCGGTCCGGTCAGCGATGGCATGTCGAGCAATCGGTCAGGTCGGCGGTGTGGATGCGGTACTCGCGCGCCAGCGTGGCGCCCGACGGGGTGTCGCTGGTGGGCCGCCATGTCATGTCGAACACCGCGGCGCGCGGTCGCAGCCGGGGTGCCGGGTCGCGGTGACAGTCGAGGCACCAGCCCATGCGCAGGCTGGCCTGCTTCTCGGTCAGCGGCATGCGATCGATGCGACCGTGGCAGGTCACGCAGCCGACGCCCTTGGCGATGTGGATCGAGTGATCGAAGTAGACATAGTCGGGCAGCCGGTTGACGCGCTGCCAATGCAGCGGCTGGCCGTCGGCCAAGCTGCGCCGCACCGGCTCCAACATCGTGGCGTTGGTCCACAGCTGGGAATGGCAGGTCATGCAGGTGTAGGTCGGCGGCATGCCCGCGGTGGCCGAGCGCTCGACCGTGGCGTGGCAGTAGCGGCAGTCGAGACCAAGGCCGGCGACGTGGTGCCGGTGGCTGAACGGCACCGGCTGGTCGGCCGGAAACCCGACGCCGCTCGACCAATCGGTATAGGGGATCAGCCAGCCGGCCAGCGACAAGACGATGAGCCCGACGGCCGCCGCGAGATACACCAAGCGGGCGGTCAGGTTCGCCCCTCTCCCGAAGATCGCCGGCACAACCCCTCCACCACCGCCGCGACCGCACCCGGTCAACGGGTTCACTTGCTGCCAGTTTCGCCGCCGGACGCTGTGTCGCAGCGCCCGCCGCCCTCATCGCGCGCCGACGATCCGGTGCGCGTGCGCGAACACCTCGAACCCGTCCGGCCGCGCCAGCGCGACCAGGGTCAGGCGCGCGTCATGGGCGGCGCGGATCGCCAGCGCGGTCGGCGCCGACGCCGCGATCAGGACCGGCGCGCCGATCGCCGCGGTCTTCTGCACCATCTCGACCGACACCCGACTGGTGATCACGACCGCCGCCTCGCCGGTGTCGAGGCGCGCGCGGGCGATCGCGCCGGCCAGCTTGTCGAGCGCGTTGTGGCGGCCGACGTCCTCGCGCGCCATCACGAGCCCGCCCGCGGGTCGATAGAGCCCGGCCGCATGCATCGCGCGCGACAGGGCGTTCAAGGCCTGCGCGCCGGTCAGCGCGTCGACCGCGCGCGCGATCTCGCTGGTGTCGAGCCTGAGCGCGCCGGACACCGTCCGACAGGGCTTCACGGCCTCGGCGAGGCTGGCGATCCCGCACAGTCCGCAGCCGACCGGCCCGGCCAGCCGGCGCCGGCGCCGGCGCACGCGATCGCGCGCCGGATCGGCCAGCCAGAGGCGCGCCTCGATGCCGTCGCGCTGGGCGACCACGTCGATCTCGCAGATCTCGTCGGGATCGGTGATCAAGCCTTCCGTGAGGCTGAACCCGACGGCGAAATCCTCGAGATCCGCGGGGCTCGCCATCATGACCGCCTCGGTGGCGCCGTCATAGACCAGCGCGACCGGGCTCTCCTCGGGGACCACCCGGCTTCCGGGGTCGGCGGTCGGGGCCCAGCGCACGCGCCGCACGGCTGCCAGCGGACGCGGCAGAACCCCGGACCGGGCGCCGGAATCGAGGGGCGACATGGACCCTCAACTCGAACCGAGTCGCGCGAGTTCCACGCCTCGCCATCGGGCATACGGACGCAGGAACTTCGCTTTCGGCGCGGCAGTTAGGGTTAGGCGTCGCGTTGTCAGCGGAGTCCCGCCATGCCCGAAGATCGCGCCCCTTCCCGCCCGCAAGCGCAGGTCGAGCCCTACAGCGGCCCGGCCGGCGGCTGGGGCTCGGTCAAGGCCCTGGAGAACATCCTTACGCAGGAAGAGGTCTTGCTGCTCGGCAGCGAGATCCTGCTGCACCAGAACAAGCCCGACGGCTACATGTGCGTCAGCTGCTCGTGGGCGAAGCCGGCCAAGCCCCGGCCGTTCGAGTTCTGCGAGAACGGCGCCAAGGCGACCGCCTGGGAGATCACGGAAAAGAAGACGACCCCCGAGTTCTTCGAGGCCCACACGGTCACCGAGCTGCGCGACTGGTCGGATCGCGAGCTCGAGGACAACGGGCGGCTGACCCATCCGCTGCGCTACGATGCCGCCGCCGACACCTATTTCCCGGTCACGTGGGACGACGCGTTCCGCGAGATCGGCGCCGAGCTGAAGGCGCTCGATCCGCGGTCCGTGGTGTTCTACACGTCGGGCCGCGCCTCGCTCGAGGCGAGCTACATGTATCAGCTGTTCGGCCGCCTTTATGGCTCCAACAACTTCCCCGACAGCTCCAACATGTGCCACGAGTCGACCTCGGTCGCGCTGCCGGAGGTCATCGGCGTCTCCGTCGGCACCGTGCTGCTGAGCGATTTCGAGAAGACCGACTGCATTTTCTCGTTCGGCCACAACACGACGACCAACGCTCCCCGCATGCTGCATCCGCTGCAGGAATGCGCCCAGCGCGACGTGCCGATCATCACCTTCAATCCGCTGCGCGAGCGCGGCCTCGAGCGGTTCCTGAACCCGCAGAACCCGGTCCAGATGGTGACCGGCAGCACCCGCATCAGCTCGCACTATCACCAGCTGCGGACCGGCGGCGACATCGCCGCCATCGTCGGCATCTGCAAGGCGGTCATCGAGATGGACGACGCCGCGGACGCCGCGGGCAAGCCGCGCGTGCTCGACAAGGGGTTCATCGCCCAACACACGCTCGGCTTCGAGGCGTTCGCCGAATTCTGCCGGCGCCAGTCCTGGCCCGACCTCGAGACGCGCAGCGGAATCACGCGCGGCGCGCTCGAGGAGACCGCGGCGATCTATGCGCGCTCGAATGCCGTGATCGTCGCCTACGGCATGGGCGTGACGCAGCACCGGCACGGGGTCGAGACCGTCAAGATGCTGGTCAACCTGCTGCTGCTGCGCGGCAACATCGGCAAGCCGGGCGCCGGCGTCTGCGCGATCCGCGGACACTCGAACGTGCAGGGCCAGCGCACGGTCGGGATTTCGGAAAAGACCCAGCTGGTGCCGCTGGACAAGCTCGCCGAGCTCTACGAATTCGAGCCGCCGCGCTGGGACGGCCTCACGACCGTAGATGCCTGCGCGGGCATCCTCGACGGCAGCGTCAAAGGCTTCGTGAGCCTCGGCGGCAACTTCCTGCGCGCGGTGCCCGACCAGGACCGCATCGCGCCCGCGTGGTCGCGCCTGCGCCTGTCGGTCCAGGTGGCGACCAAGCTGAACCGGACGCATCTGGTTCCTGCCGAGGTCAGCTTCCTGCTGCCGTGCCTGGGCCGCATCGAGGTCGACGAGCAGGCGACCGGCCCGCAGGCGGTCTCGATGGAGGATTCGACCGCCTGCGTCCACGGCTCGCGCGGGCGGCGCAAGCCGGTCAGCGAGCATCTGCTCTCGGAGCCCCGGATCATCGCCGGCATCGCGAAGGCGACCCTGCCGGCCAATCGCCGCATCGATTGGGACGCCTGGTGCGCCGACTATTCGCGGGTGCGTGACGCCATCGAGGCGACCTATCCCGAGCAGTTCAAGGATTTCAACAAGCGCCTGTTCCTGCCCGGCGGCTTTCCGCGTCCGCTGGCGGCGCGCGAGCGCAAATGGTCGACCAAGAGCCGCAAGGCGCAGTTCAGCGTGCCGGAGAGCTTGTCGGAGCCCGCGGACACCGGCGTCTTTACGCTGATGACCATCCGGGCCGACGGCCAGTTCAACACCACGATCTACCGCGACGACGACCGCTTCCGCGGCGTCTATGGCAGCCGGCGGGTCGTGCTGATGAACGAGGCCGACATCGCGCGGCTGGGCTTGGTGGCCGGTGACGGGGTGACGCTGACGACCGTCTTCGACGACGGCATCGAGCGCCGCCTTTCCGGGCTCCAGGTCGTGCCCTACGCCATCCCGGCGGGCTGCATCGCGGGCTACTACCCCGAATGCAACGTCCTGATCCCGCTGTCGCACTACGCGCTCGGCAGCAAGGTGCCGGCGTCCAAGGGCGTCCCGGTCCGCATCGCGCCGGACGATGCGCGCGCCGTCGCGTAGCCGCGACGCGTTCACGCCAACGATGCGAGATTAGCGAACGCGAGACGGTCCGCCGCGCGTCAGTTCTGCGCTTGCTTGAGGGCTTCTTCGATGCGGCGGGCGGCCTCGTCGGCTTCTCGGGCCAAATTGAGCAAAATTCGTCGGGCCTGGTCGCTGCGCGTGGTTTCGCCCGCGGTGCGCAGCTCTTCGGCGCGATTGCGCAGCGAGAGCGCTTTCCGGCTGAGGTCGATCGGTGGCTGGCCCGACTCCGACATTGCGCACGCGCCTCCCGTGCCACAATCCGAGATTAACCCCCCCCCCCGCAACCGACAAGCGGGGTGCGGCGCCCATCATCCGCGGCCCCGCTCGGGGGCTACACGGCCGCCGTCGTCGGCCTAGCCGGGTCGGGTTGGCCGCCCTGCTGCTGGTCTCTTTCGTGATCCCGGAGACCCGGCCCGAGGACGTGCGGCGATCCGGGGCGGCGCGGACGCGGAAGTCCCCCCGCCCGCTCCGGCGCCGCCCGCGGCGTAGCGCCTCGAGCGCCGGCCAATGACCGGCGCGCCGAGCTGCCGCTCGCCGGCTCGAGCTGGTCGGCCAGCTGCTCGTAGGTGCCGGCGAGCCGAAACAGCGCGTATCGCGCGTCCGACCGCATGGTCTCGCCGGCGGTGCGCAGCTCCTCGGCCTTGTGGCGATAGCGCCGCGCGCGGGCGTGCTCCGGCCCGGCCGACCAGGCATCGATGCGGGCGCGCCGGGCCAGATCCGCCGGATCGATCAGCCAATAGCCGACCGGCTCCTCGTAGACGAGGTGCGCCCCGGTGACCAGCCGGACCTCGATCCAGGACCGGCTGCCGTCGAACACCTCGGCCTTGCCCGGCCTGACCGCCGGGTGTCCGCGCAGGATCGTGGTCCAGACATCCCGGAAGCTCAAGCCGGCCGCGAACGCGGCCCGGCAGCGCTCGAGCAGCAGGCCGATCATCTGCGGGTCGTCGCCGGCGCGCGGATCCTCGCGCGGTGTGGCGTCCGGCCGCGCGGGCGCGCTGGCGTGGCGGACGGCGTCGCGTTCCAGCGTCTCGATGATGTCGCGGTCGGCCGCCGCCCGCAGGATCCACCGGCTGGTCTGGCGCCTCCTGAGGCCGTCGCGCGCGCGCTCGAGCAGGCCGATCAGGTCAGTGCGCTCGAGCCGGTCGGCCGCGAGCATGCACTCGGTCAACGGGTCGGCCAACAGGTCACACAGCTCGCGCCCGAAGCTCGGCGGCATCGGCAGTCCGGTCGTCCGCTTGGCTCAATTGCGCCGCGAAATATGCCGGATCCCCCAGGAGAAATCGCTACGTCACACGATAGTCACGTCGCGAAAGAACGACTTAGCCGAGCCGGCGGAGGACCTGACGGGCACCGGCGGCGAGGATCTTTCGGTCTGGCACGTGCCTTGCTGCCCCTCGATCCCGGGAGGGCTCCGTCATGGACAGCGTCGTGCCGAGTGAACCCGGGCCGGGCGAGCGGCTGGAGCTGCCCGCGCTCGGCTTGCGGAATTACTGGTATCCGGCGCTGGCGAGCTGGCGGCTGCGCCGGCGGCCCAAGGCCGTCCGGCTGCTCGGCGACGACATCGTGCTGTGGCGCGACCGCGGCCGGCTGTTCGCGCTGTCGGACCGCTGCGCGCATCGCGGCGCCAAGCTCTCGAAGGGCAAATGCCTGTGGCGCGGCTCCGGCAGCATCAGCTGCCCCTATCACGGCTGGACCTACGACGGCACCAGCGGACGCTGCGTCGCCAAGCCGATGGAGGGGCCCGACGCCCGCATCGCGCCGGGCGCCTTCGCCAAGCCCTACGCCGTGCGCGAGCACGCCGGCTTCATCTGGCTGTTCGTCGGCGACATGGGCGCGGTGCCGCTCGAGGACGACCTGCCGCCGTTCCTGGCCGACCGCGCGGGCTGGCACTCGATCGCGAACTGGCGCAGCTACCGCTGCAACTGGCGCCTCCTGATGGACAACCTGGCGCACGACCAGCACGCGCCGTTCCTGCACCGCAACTCGCCCGAGCTGATCTTCCAGCCGATCTTCAAGCACGCGACGCGCAACAGCACGGTCGAGCTCGAGGGCGGCAAGGGCATCGGCCACGTCGCGCGCGACGGCGTCAGCAGCGCAGACTATCCCGGGCTCGGCCGCTTCCCGCCGCCGCAGGAGACCTGGTATCGCGTGCTGAAGCCGACCGGGCGCGGCCAGGAGGTCGACCCCGTGACCTCACCCGCCGCGGTCAGGTACGGCATCACGCACCGCCACATGAACCTGCTGCCCGCGATCGCCCTGATCGGCCGGCCGAGCGGCGACTTCTTCACCTGCCGCTGGATCGTGCCGGTCGACCGCGACAACACGATCCTGTTCAACTTCAACCTCTATCGCCGGCGCGGCGCGCTCGCCACCCTGGGCGACCGGCTGCAATGGGTGTTCTGGAAGAGCTGGGCGCACGACTGGCTGTTCTCGGACCAGGACAAGTGGATCGTCGAGACCATCACGGACGGCCCCGAGCTGTTGTCGCGCACCGACGTCGGCGTGGTGGCGTGGCGCCGCTTCGCGCTGCGCCACGCCAGGCGGCCGGCCGCCGCCGCTCCGGCCCAAGCCCCGGCCACAATCCAGGCCGCCGACGATTAGGCGCGGCGCCAGGACGCCTCAGCCGGCGGCCTCGTCGAGCCGGTAGCCCAGCTCTTCGAGGCCCTGGGCGAGGAAGTCGCCCAGCATCGGCGTGCCGACGAGATAGCGCGTCTCGCGCGCGTCGCGCGTCTGGCGCGCCTGGCGCAGCGCGTCGTGCCACTCGGCGCGGCCGAAATCGCCGCGCCCGACCCACATGAGCGCCAGGATCTCGGCCTGCTCGTCGACGTTCAGGCTGTCGAGCGCGTTGGTCAGCTCGTCGAGCACGGGGTTGTCGGGTGTGTCCTCGAGGATCGCGACCTCGGCGTCGTCCGACGATCCCTCATGGGGAATCGTGTCGGCGGGCTCCACCTCGGCGTCGAACTCGCGCGCCTTCTCGATGATGAAGGCCAGCTTCTTGTCCGGGATCGTCAGCATCGACAGCTCCTCTCCAACCGCGGCGCCCGCCGCGAGCCGTGGGGCCCTTCCCCCCGTCGTCGAGGCTAGGTGGCGTCATGCCCGCC
>Ga0335076_10004737_pt1 | contig 13785 bp, 11 predicted proteins | sample Lox_Sample_25_FD_206717 | JGI IMG/M metagenome (GOLD analysis project Ga0335076, IMG submission 206717) | Soil microbial communities from Loxahatchee National Wildlife Refuge, Florida, United States - Lox_Sample_2.5 | ecosystem: Environmental > Terrestrial > Soil > Wetlands | place: USA... | reverse complement strand
AGTGCGCGACAGAAGAAACGCGTGACGCGCAGATTCAACGCGAGTAGAAAGACAAACAAGAGACCAAGAAAGAATCCCTGCCGGAAGTGCGACTGCTTGAGGCTCAGTATCGTGAAATTCAAGATCGCATGAACGATTCCCGTAGCAAACGCCAGGACTGACGAACCACTGGATTCGCCCACATGCAGTATCGAATTGGTAAGGTACGAGAGGCCTGGCAGGATCGAGAGCCCGACAGAGCGTGTCAACAAGGAAAACGGATCAAGCCAACCGGCAATGCCGCTGCCAAAGATCGCGGCTACCAGCACGCCAATCAACAAATAGTACTTCGTGTTTTGCCAGCGTTTGTAGCGGTTCGATTCAATCAGCTGTTTGCCGCGCTTGGACTCGGATTTGAGGCTGCCGAAGAAATGGTTCAGCGTTCCCATCGGGCAGATCCAGCCGCAGAAGAAACGCCCCAAAAAGAAAGTGGGAACGAGGATGACCAGGCTCCAGAGCAAACCTTGATATAACGCCCGGCTAGCCAGGACATTAGAAATGCCGACAAGCGGGTCGATCAAAAAGAAGAACTTCACAGGTGAGGTTAAGTGCAGTTCGTCAGATCCGGAGGAGGCACGAAAATCGGTACGTAGGATCAGGAAACAGAAGTACCCAAGGAAAAAGACCTGCGAAATCGTGCGCAGCCGCGTTGCCGAAGGCAATTTCACAAGGAAATTGTGACAATTCGGGCCGGTCAGCCGATGTGATTGGAGTCACGCTCAATGGTTTCCGGTACAATCAAAGAAGCAATCCGCCTATATTAAAGGACAGAAAACCATCGTGATTCATCGCTACGTTTTTCATAACGATCAGGTGCAGCCCGTCGAGAAAACCCGATGGTCCCCAGGCCAGTCCGGGCTGATCTGCGGGTGGGGCCTGTTCACCACGGTGCGAATCGCGAGAGGAGAAGCATTCGCCTACGAGCGGCATTGGCGGCGGCTGGAGAAGGATTCCGCGATCACCCGCCTTCCACTGGCGTACTCCGGGGCGAAAGTACGCGTGCACCTCCAGGAAGTGATCCGGGCCAACAAAGTCCAGGAAGGCTGCGCGCGAATTTACCTGGTATGGAATACCGTGGGTGGGTGGAAAAGCGATGAGAAGATGCCGGAAGTGGATCTGGTAATTACCACGGCGGACCTGCCGCACTATCCAGAGACTGTTCGTCTGGCGGTGCGTGAGCATGGGCGCCACGCCTCATCGCCGCTGGCAGGTGTGAAGACGATTTCGTGGCTAGACAGCGTGTGGGCGTCGGCCGAAGCACAGCGGGCGGGCTTCGATGAGGTAGTGCTGTTGAACGAACGCGGGGAAGTCAGCGAGTGTACGGCCGCAAATATCTTCGTATTGAAGGGCGATAAAGTCGTAACCCCGCCCCTCAGCTCCGGCTGCCTGGAAGGCGTAACGCGCGGTGTGCTGATGGAGATTGCGTCCGATGCGGGAACGACAGTGGTGGAACAGCCACTGCGTCTGGAGGACCTGTATTCCGCAGATGAGGTTTTCATCACCTCGACGAACCGCAACGTGATCGGTGTGCGAGAGATTGACGGTCACGCCATCGCCCAGGAAGGAAAAGGGCCCACCACCCGGCGTTTGGATGAAGTGTTCGAGGTATTCATCACGGAATACATTGCGCGAAGACTGGCGGCCAGCCGGTAATTTGCGAAGCGTCGCGAACGCCCCGAAGTAGCCTGCTTATGCTGCAGGCTGTGTTTCTCGCACGCCCATGGACGCGCGCAGCATCAATGGAGCAAGCACAGTTGTAATCATCACCAGCAGCACCACCGCGGAAAACAAGCCCTCGTCCACCACCCCGATCGCTTTTCCGATTCCCGCAAAGATCAAGCCCACCTCTCCGCGGGGCATCATGCCGAAACCCACAGCAAGCCGGTTCATTCGCGGTGGGCAACCCCAACCTGCGGCTACTTTGCCGAGGATGGCCACGATTGTGAGTGCTAGGCCCGCGATGATTACGTCTTTGCTTGCCATGGCCTCCAATTTCACCTGAATTCCCATCCATACAAAAAACAGCGGCACTACCAACGATTCGATGGGGGTCAACAACTCGTGTAAAGACGTTCCCCCGACTTCCTTATCAAAGAAGCCGTTCAGAATCATGCCAGCGGCAAATGCGCCGACGATCGTGGCCAGTTCGGCAACGTTGGCTAGCCAGGCGAGCAGTAGCGCGAAACTCACACCGAACAACAGTTTCAGATTGTCAACGCCAGCACTGGCAAGGCGTCGAACGAGTTTGGGAGTCAGCCAGATCCCAATCCCCAGAGACGCGACGAGAAACAAGGCTGCTTTTCCTGTGGTCACTGCGATGGATGCTACGCTGATCTTGCCGGTGACCGCCAGGCCGCTGACGACGGCAAGCACAATGAGACACAGGACATCATCGATCGCCGCGGCGCCGAGAATAATGCGCGCTTCTTCGGTCGTGTCGCGGCCGAGGTCTCGTAAAACACGGGCGGTAATGCCGACGCTCGTGGCGGTGAGAATTCCTCCAATAAAGAGGTCCGCGGCCAGCGGATTGTCCGGATGCAACAGCTTCATTACGCCCATCCCCAGGATCATCGGAAGAACGATCCCGAGCATGGCGACGTAGGAGGCATATTTCCCAACGCGCTTCATTTCGACCAGGCTGATTTCCAGGCCCACAATGAACAGCAGGACAAGGATGGCCAGACGCGAGATCACGTCGATGAACGCATACACGGAAATATAGGTTTGGCCTTGCGGTCCGGAAAGAAGTTGCGCCAATAACTCCGTGTGGGGGCCGGGTGCGAGGACTCTGCGGGTAGCTTCTCCGAGATCGATTGGTCCGGTTAAAGCTAGGTTGGCGATGCGGGATAGATTGTCGCCTTCGCGGAGAACGGTGAGCGTCCGGCTGCCGAGATAGTAACCGATATTCCCGGCCGCAAGCCCTACCAGAAGCTCGCCCAGCACCGCCGGCTGCTTCAGCCACTTCATGATAAGGCCACCAAGGGCAGCACCCAGCGTGATGAAGATTGAGGCAATCAGAATGGGAACGACGGGATCGGCGTGGGAGAGTTCAGCGCCAGTCAATCGAAACATCGCCAAGACGACCTGGCAGGAACCAAGCGTCAGCTTGGCTGCCGAAATCAGCATGAAGAGAGCTCCTTGACCGCAGACGAACCAGAACAACCGGTAGCCCAGGCTCATTGTGGCGGGGTTGAGGACACCCTGCAAGCGATATGGTCAAAAGGGGCCAAGACGGGCTCATGCGTGTTACAATGCGCGGCTTGGTGAGGAAGGCAGGTCGGACGAAGGATGACGGAATCGCTGTCGCAGGCAGAAGCGGTGCTGGAAGTTATTTCGCCGGATGGCGCGCGAAAATACGTTCGTGTAACGCAAACGCCATTTCTCATCGGGCGCGGCGCCGAAACCGGCAATCACTTGCAACTGACGGACCGGCGCATCTCGCGTAACTGTGCGGCGATCGTTCAGGAAGCGAATCGCTACTATCTGGAAGATCGCGGACAGCGCCGAGGGATTTTCGTAAACAGTGAAAAGGTGGAAAGCCGGCCCCTAAACGACGGTGACGTGATTACCTTCGGGCTCGAAGATTCCTACCAGGTGATCTTTCGGGCCGCCACGGGAACTTCCGACGAAGCGATCCCCCAACTCCTCACGCGCATCGATCACATGACCAGTTCCGCCGAGTCGTCCACCGGTGGTGGTCTTCGCAAGCTGAATCTGCTGCTGGAAGCTACTTCCCTGCTGCATTCGCAATTGCCGCTCGATTCCGTGCTCGCAAAAATGATTGATCACGCCGTGGCAGTTACTGACGCGGACCGCGGTCTTCTGGAAGAAGCCGTGGAGGGGCTCGGCGAGCGCGTTGCCGAGCGTTTGCGTGTTCGTCTCGCGCGCCGAAGCGGCGGACAGCGCTTGCCCCCCGAGAGCATGACACCGAGCCAGACAGCAATCCAGCTGGCGATCAAAAAGCAGCTGCCGGTAATTACCGAGGACATCGAACAGGCGGAGCAGAACTTGCAAGCCGCGGCTAGTATCGTGGCGCAGGGTTTGCGCGCTGTGGTCGTCATTCCCCTCTACGCCAGCTCGCGCGCCAGCAGCGAATCCGCCACCAACGTAACCCGTGGCGAATTCCTCGGCGTGCTCTATCTTGACTCCAAGCGCCCCACGGCCTTTTCGAAACTCGACCGGCAGATCCTTGACGCGCTCGCTGCCGACGCCGCCAGCATTCTGGACAATGCGCGCCTGGTGGAGCGCGAACGCGAGCGGCAAAGGCTGGAACAAGAAATCGGCATCGCGCGCGACATTCAGCAAGCGCTGCTCCCCAAGAATTTCCGGGATTATCCACATATCGCGGTCTCCGGAGTGAACTTCCCCTGCTTGTCCGTTGGGGGCGATTACTTCGACGTGTTCCCGCTGGATGACCGGCGCACTGCCTTCTTACTTGCAGACGTCAGCGGCAAAGGCTTGGGTGCTGCCTTGGTGACCACGATGCTGCAAGGCGCTCTATCGGGCATGACCCTGGGAACCGATCCCGCACGCGTGCTCAACCATGTAAACCGTTTCTTGTGCGACCACGTGGAAGTGGGCCGCTACGCGACGATGTTCTTCGGCATCATTGACGATGCCGGAAAGCTGGAATACATCAATGCCGGGCATCCCTCGCCGGTATTGTTGCGAAATGCCAGCGCCGAAGAGGCATTCACAGAAGGATCGTTCCCCGTAGGCCTGGTCCCCGAGGCGGAGTTTTGCACCGCGACCTTGCAGCTCGAACCGAACGATACCTTGGTCTTGTACAGCGACGGGGTGACTGAAGCGATGGACCCCGACGAGCAACTGTATGGAACAGGGCGGCTCCGAGGTGTGTTGCTTGGCAAAAATGAGATGCCCCTCGACGAAATTCAGAAGACCGTTCTTGAGTCTGTCGAAAACTTCGCGCGCGGCGCGAGACAAGCCGACGATTTGACCATGCTCCTGGTGCGATTCCGCGCTGTGGGAGCAACGACAACGGAAACAGACGCCGCCGCGAAACCGAGCGCAGCCAGCTAGTTCACGCCCTCAATCATTGCCGCACCGCCCTGGAGAATTGTGCTATCCTCCCCGGCGGTAAGCTCACGTCCCTTCCCATCCGCTCCGAAGGGCCGAATTTCATTCAAGGCGTTCCCAAGAAAATCCGCCCGTAGCCCAACGCCTACCGGACCGAGGTTGTATGAAGAATTCGTGTCTTTCATGGATAACGGCAGTCGCGCTAGTTTTGACCACAAGCGGCCAGGATGGCTGCGGTTCGAACAAGAACACGCCGTCGACCCTGGCGCAAACTCAGCAACCTGATGCACAGGGGCAAACTGCGGCGGCACCGGCACAAGCGCAGCAAGCTTCGAGCGATTCCTCCCAGAACGCTGAGCTCCCTCCCGTGAACTTGACCGCAGACGGCCTCGACGAATTGCTTGCTCCAGTCGCTCTTTATCCTGACCCCGTCCTGGCCGTCATGCTGCAGGCGGCCACCAATCCGCAAGAAGTCATGGACGGCGGAAACTGGTTAGCGCTTGACGAAAATCAGAATTTGAAAGAAGCGGCGCTGGATCAAGCTTCGCAGAAAGCAGGTTTCACGCCGGTGATGCAGGCGCTCTTACATTACCCAACCGTGGTCGATTTAATGTGCTCGCAGTTTGACTGGACGAAACAGTTGGGCTCGGCCTATCAGGGGAATCCGAAGGCGGTGCTGGATTCGGTGCAACGGCTGCGCGCACAAGCGGTGGATAACGGCGCTCTGAAGAGCGGCCCGCAGATGAAAGTCGATGTCACACAAGATCAGGGCCAACAGGTTGTGAAGCTGGAACTCACGGATCCCAAGACCGTGTACGTGCCGTCGTACGACCCAAGCCGCGTATACAGCACGACGACCACCACCACTTCCCCCAACGGGACGACTACCACCACAACGACAACAAACGCCCCCGCCGGGAGCACGCCCAGCACAAGTTCCAGCAGCTCGTCTACTTCAACAACGCAAGAAAAGTCAGGCGTGAGCACCGGAACGGCCGTGCTGATTGGCCTGCTTTCCTTCGGAGCCGGCATCGCAGTAGGCGCAGCGATAAACAACAACAATTATTATTATCCGGCGTGGGGTTACGGCGGCGTGTGGTATGGGCCTCGCCCGTACTATCCTCCACCCTATCGGCCGGTATATTACGGCGGTTGGCACGGCGGCTACTATTACAATCGCCCGCCGTACTATCGCAACACAAACATCTACGTTAATAACAACAACTACTACAACCGCTTCAACAACAATACCAACTTGCGGCCCGGTTACAGGCCGCAGCCAGTGCCCTACAACAACCGGCCTGGAAGTGTTTACGCCAACAGCATGGGAAACCGGCCAGCCACGCGGCAGCAAGGAGTGGAGTATCAACCTCGGAACAACAACTTGAATGCCACTGCGCGACCAGGGAGCGGGGGAGGCGGCGTGCAAACGCGGCCGACAACCGGAAATGTGGGCGGCGCGAATCCGGGTGCTCGACCAGCACAAGGTGCGCTGAACGACCAGAACTTCAGAGGCCAGTCCACGTATCACCCACGGAACCCGTCGACGGGTCAACAGCCGGTAGGCGGGGCGCAAACACGCCCGGGGAATATGAATGCAGGTGCCAACAACCGGGTTGGCGCAGGCGCTCCTCCGCGTAATCCTTCTGGCGATCGCGGCTTCGGGCAACCGGGAGGAGCCCGTCCCACGACGGGCAATACTCAATACAACCGGCCGTCGACTGGAAACGCGCAAGCCCGCCCGTCCACCGGCAATCAGAATGTCAGCAGGCCTTCGCCCCAGCCGGCCACGCGACCCGCGCCGCAACAGCAGAGCCGTCCACAAAACACAGGCGGAGCGTTCGGGGGAACGAACAATCCCAAGACCGATCGCGCGGCGAGTAATCGAGGACACGCAAGTATGGGCGCCCCTAATGGGGGAAGGAAGAGGTAATTATGCGCAGAATCCACTTGTCGAGAGCAAGGTGTATGCATCGCAAATTCACCATGATCGCGATCTGCGCCACGTCCCTGACCGCAGCCATTTCCATGCAGGCCGCGGAGCAGAAGACCTTTGCGACTGCGGCAGAAGCCGCGCAAGCGCTCTACAAGGCATCTGCTGATGGGAATCAAGACGAAATTGTTGCGGTGCTCGGCGAGGACGGCAAGGAACTCGTCTACTCTGGTGATCCCGTGCAGGATAAGCGCGGCATGGCTGGCTTTGTGAAGGCATACAAGGCCAAGCACGCCCTAGTCAAACAGGACGCCAAAACACAGATTCTTCAGATTGGCTCCAGCGACTGGCCTATGCCCATTCCCATCGTCAACGATGAAGGCAAGTGGCGCTTTGATACGGCGGCGGGTAAAGAGGAGTTGATGTACAGGCGGATTGGCCATAACGAGTTGGGCGCGATTGCAGCATGCCGCGGATTCATCGATGCCGAAAAAGACTATGCGGCAGCAGCTCATGATGGGTTGCCCGCGGGGATATACGCGCAGAAGTTGATGAGCGCGCCAGGAAAGCAGGACGGCCTGTATTGGGAAGCAAAAGAGGGTGAAGCCGCGAGTCCGGCGGGGCCATTGCTCGCGGAGGCCGGTGGCCAAGGATACGCCGCCGAAGGCCTGGGTGGAAAATCGGAGCCGTATCACGGTTATCTATATCGCATTCTTAAAGCGCAAGGGGCGAATGCGCGAGGCGGCGCGAAAAGTTATCTGGCGGATGGCCAACTCACCGGTGGAGTCGCTCTCGTGGCCTATCCGTCGGAGTATCGCGTGAGCGGGGTGATGACATTCATCATCAACCAGCGCGGCGTCGTGTTTCAGAAAGATCTGGGAGACAAGACGGCGGAGATCGCCGGGGCAATGACGGAGTACAACCCGGATACAACCTGGAAAAAAGTAACCGACTAGCTCGCTGGTGAGCTCTGCGGAGGATTTCGCGTGGATTTGGCCGAGGTCTACCGGTTCATGAACGAGCAGAGGTTGGCGGTGCTCGCGACGGTTAATTCGGCGGGACAGCCCGAAGCAGCCTTAATGGGTTATGCGGTGACGCCGGAGCTGGAGATTATCTTCGACACGGTGAAGACTTCGCGGAAGTATCCCAACTTAAAACAGAATCCGCGAGTAGCGTGGGTGATCGGCTGCGTCAGCGAGATTACCGTGCAGTATGAAGGCGTAGCGGAAGAATTAACCGGCGAGGATTTGGTGAAGTACAAGAAAACGTATTTCGCGGCGTTTCCGGATGGGCCCGCGCGAGAAAGTTGGCCCGGAATCACCTATTTTGTCGTTCGACCGAGTTGGGTGCGCTATTGCGATTACAATCCGCAAACGCGTCGTATTGAGGAAATGAAGTTCTAGGCCGTCAGGCGGGCGTGCAGTCCGCTAGCTAACCCATTGTGTCGAGAGCCGAAAAGCGGGAGCAGAGCTCCCGCACTCCACATTAGAGTTCGCGCAGGGCCACCGCCACGGGCTGAACCGCGGCGCGGATGGCTGGCAACAAGCCGCCTAAAACGCCCATCACCAGGGCGAAGAGCACGCCCATGACGAGCAGGTCAAACGTGATTTTGAAGGCGAAGGCCAGGTTCGAGAAGGTCTGAAAGTTCATCGTGTTGGTGGTCCAGCCATTCAACGGAAGAACGACGAGACACCCGATTACGCCGCCAAGGAAAGAGATTACCAATGCCTCGAAGAGAAACGACAGAATGACCATCCACGAGGAGAAGCCCACCGCACGCATGGTGGCGATTTCGCGCCCGCGCTCCGAAACCGCCGAGTACATCGTGTTCAGCGCACCGAACACGGCCCCAATCGCCATGATCGCTGCGACCAACCCTCCGAGCACGGTAATCAGGCGAGTCATGGTGGTGGACTGCTTGGCGTAGTAATCGACTTCACGCCAGACGTCCACGTTCATGCGCGGGTCGGACGTGACTGTGTCTTTAAATTGCTGAAAGCTGTCCGGCGACGCGAGATGCACGGTGGCGGACTGGAAAATGTTTGCCGGGCGCTGAAGAACCTGATTGAAGATGGTGGCATCGCACCACACCTCCGAATCGAAGGCAGAACCGCCCGCGTCGAAGATGCCGACGATTTGCCAGTGGCCTCCGGCAAAGTCAACTCTATTGCCAAGCGTGAGACCTTTGTAGGTCTTCACGGCATTCGAGCCGACCACGAGTTCGTTGAGGCCCGCCTGAAACATCCGGCCCTGTTTGATTTTCACGAATTTTCGAATTTCGAGGACGTTTGGAGAAACCCCGCGCACTTGGACGTTCGCATCGGTACCCGTGGATATCAGAGGGAAAGGCATGACTCCGACGACTTCCTGTGTGAGAAGCGGAGAGCCACCCGCAGTGCGGGCGATGCCGGGCGCGTCCTGGAGGACTTTGATGGAGTCGAGCGTGATACCACCCATCATTTCCGAGGACGAACCGGCGCGCATCACCAGCGCGTTGTCGCGCGAGCCGGAAGCTACAAGCGTGGCCTTAAATCCCCGTGCAAGCGAAAGCATGGCCACGAACACACCTACGGTACCGGCGATCCCGAGAATCGCCACAATCGTCGACGTCCACCGAGCGCGAATACTGCGGAAGTTGTAGGAAATCGGGACGGAGCCGATGAACGGCGCCAGCACGCCGAGCAGGATCCCCAGAATAACCACGAGGATCAGGACCAGCGCGGCAATCGCCAGAACGGTGACCAGAAGGCCGAGGACCAGTTTGATAACCATTCGTCAGACTCTCCTCAGGGCATTCACAACACGCAATTGCATCGCGCCGATTCCCGGCAAAAGCCCGCTAAGCAGACCCGTGAACACCGCGATTCCCACGCCGAAGACCAGCATGCCCGGCGAAAGCACGATACTCGGCAATAGGCCGCTTAGAGCTTTGCCTAGCGCGGGAATGAGCATTAGAGAGAGGCCCACGCCGATGGCTGCACCAATGATGGCAATCAGCAAGGCCTCGGCGAGCACGAAAAACAGGATGAAGATATCCGAATAGCCGATAGCTTTAAATACAGCCAGTTCGCCGGTGCGCTCCCGGACGGATATAGCCATAGTGTTTCCGGTGACTAGGATCAGGGTGAAAAAAACCACCGTGCCAATGCTAAGGATCAGAGTCTGGATGTTCCCAAACTGCTTGACCCAGTTGGCGGCAAATGCCGATTCGGTTTGCGTTTTGGTTTCGTTGGGTGAGTTGGCAAATTCTTCGTCAATCGCCTTGGCGATGCGGGGAGCATCATCTGGATTCTGGACACGAAGCACATACCAGCCGATCTGGCCTTTTATGGCCTGGGGAATGCGCTCTTCGAAGTAGTCCCACTGGAACCAGAACTGCGTTTCGTCGTCCTGGGCACGCTTGCCGTGGTAGATACCGTCGAGGTTGAATTCCCAGGCCCCACCCCCATATAGCGTGGTCTTGATGGGAATGCGGTCGCCAATCTTCCAGTGGAAGCGCTCGGCAGTTTTGGCGCCGGCGATCGCACCCTGGCGGTCGTTCAAGAAAGTTTTCCACTGGTCGTCGGGAACAATCAGCTCGGGAAAAACGTCGCGCTGGCTCTGCGGGTCAATGACGAACTGAGGGAAGAAATTCTTCTCTTCCTGATAAATGCCGCCGAACCAGTTGTTGTGAGTGACGTAAGTGACCCCGGGAATCCGCAAAATCTTGTCGCGATAGGAGAGCGGAATCAGATTAATGATTGAGGTGCGGTTGATTACCACGAGGCGGTCGGCTCCGGCAACGTCGGCGCCGCGATTGAAGGCGTCACGCACTACGGCGAGAAACGCGAACAGCACCAGAGCAACGGCAAACGAGCCGATGGTCAGAAGCAAGCGCACTTTCTTGCGAGTGATATTTGCCCAAATAATGCGGCTGAATTTCATGCCACACCTCCGGCGGGAACCGAGTGCGGAAGGTTCTTCCCTTCGACGAGCACGCCCTTCTCAAGATGCAGCGTGGTATTGGCGCGCGCAGCAACCACAGGATCGTGGGTGACCATTAACACGGTTTTGTGATGTGTGCCGACCAGTTCTTCGATGAGCGCCATAATTTCATCGGCGCTCTTGCGGTCGAGGTCGCCGGTAGGCTCGTCACACAGAAGGAAGGTCGGGTCGGAAACGATGGCGCGGGCAATGGTGACGCGCTGTTCCTGACCGCCGGAGAGTTGCCGTGGGAAATGGTGCATGCGGTCGGCCAGGCCGACAACGGAGAGAGCGGTTTCAACGTGAGAGCGGCGCTCCGCCTTAGAAAGTTTCGTCAACAACAGCGGCAATTCCACGTTCTGGAACGCGGTCAGCACCGGGATGAGGTTATACATCTGGAAAACGAAGCCGACGTGCCGCGCTCGCCATTCTGTGAGCTTCCCTGCGGACATATGGGTGATTTCGTCGCCGGCAACGGTGATGCTGCCGCGCGTGGGGACGTCCAGCCCGCCAAGAAGATTGAGCAGCGTGGTTTTGCCGGAGCCGCTGGGGCCCATGAAAGCGATGAACTCGCCCTTGGAAACGTCGAGATTCAAGCCCTGCAGGACGTGAATGTCTTCGCCGGCACGGCGATAGGTTTTGTCGAGGTCGCGAACCTGAATCAGTCCTGAGCTAGTGCTGCCATCCACTTTGACCATTTGCGGAATGCTCCTATTTTTGGATCTGGACGGATTGCCCGTCGTGTAGAGGTTCGGGCCCGCCGACGACCACCTGAACATCGGGTGGGATCCCGGCGAGAATTTCGATGTCAGAGCCGCGCTGTTCACCCGTCTTGACGGCGCGCCGCTCCAAGATGTCGCCTTTTATGACGAATACGTAGGCGCTGCCGTTTTCCTGACGAACTGCTTTTTGCGGCACCAGCGCCACCGCAGGCGTTTTCTTTTCCTTGTCGGTCGTCTTTGGCGCAGTTTCCAGGAAGCTGACCTTCACACCCATGTCGGGAAGGATACGCGGATCCTTGGCCGGGTCGAACAACTCTTTGTGGTCCGGCTCGGTGAAAGAGATGCGCACCTTGACGGTAGCTTTTTGCCGGTCGGCGGTCGGGATCACGGTGCGGACTTTACCGGGAATCTGCCAATCCGGATACGCATCGAGCACGGCATTCACCGGCTGAGCATTCGAAACTTTGGCAATATAAGCCTCGCTGACGTCAACTTCTACTTCGTTGGAATGCAAGTCGACAATCGTGGCAATGCCGGTGCGCGTGAACCCGCCGCCCGCGGAAATCGGCGAGACCATTTCACCGACTTGCGCGTCTTTCGAAACGACGATGCCGGCGAATGGCGCCTTGATGGTGCAATTGTCGACATTCTGCTGCTGCTCGCGAATCCTTGCTTCGGCTCCCACGACCTGCTGCTTGGCCAGGGCAATTTTGGCCCGCAGGCTATCCGCAGCCATGGTGGCGGAATCCAGGGCTTGCTGCGTGGATACCCCTTCCTTCAACAGTTGCTGCGAGCGACGAAGTTCAATTTCGGCGTTCTTGAGCTGCACTTCGTAATCCGCGATCGCGGCTTGTGCGGAATCGCGGTCAGCCTTAGCGGAATCCAGGGCTCGGCGCGCGTCGGAATCGTCCAACGTAGCGAGTAGCTGCCCTTCGGTCACGCGGGTTCCCTCGTCAAAGTAGACCCCAGTGACACGGCCGGTAATCTTCGCGGCGATGGTAGCCCTCCGGCGCGGAGTGATGTAGCCGCTGGCATTCAGAACGCCAGTGGGGCCGGTAGCCGGCCTGGTGGCCGCAGCGACCTCCACCTCGACTTTGCGATTGCGGTAGGCGAACGCGGCGGCACCAACCAGACCGAGCAACACCACGGCTAAGACAATCCAAATCCAGCGCTTGCTGGAGCTCTCCTTGACGCGCTTGGCATCGGAGATGCGCAAGGATGACAAATCAGGCTTAGCGGTTGCGGGTGGCGTCGCCATGCGGCGGCTTGCTCCTTAGTGTCTGGGTTCTCTGCAGTTAGATACGTATTCGACCGGTTAAAAGTATCGATTCGCCGGGACGCTGGTTCGATACATGCCTATTCTACTGTTCGTGGGGAGTGTTGTGGGAAAGAAATGCGAAGGAGGGGTCAGCGGCGGGTGCCGTGATAGAAAAACTGACCCAGCCCGATGGTGAAGATGAAATTACCGAAAATGGAGTGGTCGAGGCAGGTTAGGAGCAGCGAGCCGGATTGTTGGTACGTGTAGGAAAACAAAAAGCCTCCGACGATACAGAGAACCACCGAGAGCCAGTTGCCGAAGATGATGTGAACAAAACCAAAGGCGAGTCCACAGGCTAGAAGGAGGGTCCAGCCGGAGCCGAACAAGGGCTGGTAGCGGTGGAAAAAGAAGGCGCGATAGAGAAGCTCCTGGGGATAAACGGAGAGGAGCGGGTAGAGCACCATGATGAGGGCCCAAAGCCAGGGCCTCTGCTTAATGAGCGAAAAAAGCAGCTCGGGCGCGAAGAGGCGGACCGCCAAGCCGAGGAGAGCCAGGCAGATTACGTCCCGGACCAAAATACCGCGCAGGAATGGCCGATAGTTTCCCCATGCGAAGAGCCGGGAAGAATCGAAAGAGCCGTCATGGCGAAGCAGGAAGAAGATCACGACGCCGGTAGCGACGAGGTAAGGAATCGGGAAATTAGGGATCAGCCGGTACTTGATCAGCAGCGGGAGACCTAGAAAAAGAAAGGTGCACTCGAGGGCCAGTAGGAAAATTCGGAGCATTTGGGACGAAATGTATCAGGAAGCGGGAGTTTTATCGACCTCGACCGC
>Ga0335076_10004735_pt1 | contig 13786 bp, 10 predicted proteins | sample Lox_Sample_25_FD_206717 | JGI IMG/M metagenome (GOLD analysis project Ga0335076, IMG submission 206717) | Soil microbial communities from Loxahatchee National Wildlife Refuge, Florida, United States - Lox_Sample_2.5 | ecosystem: Environmental > Terrestrial > Soil > Wetlands | place: USA... | reverse complement strand
CAACTCGCGTGCGGCGGGCCAGTCGCCCTCGAGAGCATAGGGAGCGTACTGGGCGATGACCGAGAGCACGTGGCTGCCGCGCGGCGCGAGCGCCGGGTCGGCAGCGGTCGGTACCGTGATCTCCAGCATCGGCGCGGACGAGAACTCGCGGTACTTGGAATGATTGTAGGCGCGCTCGATGTGGTCCGGCGACGGCGCCCACAGCAGGCGCCCGCGCAGTGCCTCGCCGCTGACAGCGGTGAAAGCCGGCGGGCCGTCGAGCGCCAGGTGCAGCTTCGCCGCGAGTCCCCGGGCGCGCAGATGCGCGACGCGCCGCACGAAGCCGGTATCGAGATGCTCCGGCCCAAGAAGGCGCAGGAACGTCGTCTTGGGGTCCGCGCTCGACACCACCGTGCCGGCGGCGATCTCCTCGCCCGAGGCGAGCGCCACACCGGCTGCGCGATCGGCACGCACAAGGATGCGCGCCACGCTCGCGCCGGTGCGGATCTCGGCGCCCGCGGCGGTGGCGGCGCGCGCCAGCGCCTGCGACACCGCGCCGAGCCCGCCCACGGGCTGTGCGAGTCCGCCGCCCTCGCCGGCCGCGGCGGCCATGCGGTAGAGGAGCGTGAACACCGTACCCGGCGAGCGCGGGCCGTAGTTGGTGCCGAGCACCGCATCGAAGGCGAGCGCGCCCTTGAGGAGCCGCGACTCGAAGTGCTCCTCCAGCAGATCGTGCACGCACATGCCGCCGATGCGCAGCAGATCGCGCATGTCACGCCGGCCCATGGAGCGGATCCGCCAGCCGAGTCCGAGGAGCGTCCGGCGGTCCTCCCACGCCGAGGTGCCAAGACGCGGCGGCGTGGTGCCGAGCAACGGCGCGAGCGCGGCGGCGAGCCGCCCGAGCCGCTCGCGGAAGCCCGCATAGGCCGCAACGTCCGCAGCCGAGCAAGCCGCGAGCGCGGCCTGTGAGTCGCCGAGAGTCAGGTGAGGACCCTGGGGTGCGAGGGCCACCGTCGGCATGCGCTCGGTGGCGAGCTTCAGTCCGTGCGCCTCGAGCTTGAGCTCGCTCATCAGGCTCCCGGGCATCAGGTGCAGGAGGTGCGCACACGCCGAGACGCTGAACCCCGGAGCGAACTCGCGGGTCGCCGCCGCGCCGCCCACCTGGGCAGCAGCCTCGAGCACCAGCACCGACCGGCCGGCGCGCGCGAGATACGCCGCGCAGCTGAGGCCGTTGTGACCGCCGCCGACCACGATGCAGTCGTAGCGCGGCGCCGCCCGGCTCATGAGGTCCTCCCCAGATCGGCAAGGATGGTGCGCGCGGCATTCGCGCCGGGCGCACCCATCACCCCGCCCCCCGGGTGATTGCTCGAGCCGCACAGGTACAGGCCCTGCAGCGGCGCGCGGTATTGCGCGTACCCGGGGATCGGGCGGTTGAAGAGCAGCTGATCGAAGGTGAGCTCGCCCTGAAAGATGTTGCCCTCGGTGAGTCCGACCTCGTTCTCGATATCCTGCGGCGTGCGGATCTCCGCATGCAGGATGAGACTGCGGAAGTTCGGGCTGTGGCGCGCGATCGCATCGATCACCGTTTCGCCGAAGGCCGCCCGCTTCTCGGCGGTCCACTCGCCGTCGGCGAGCCGATACGGGCAGTACTGCACGAATACCGACATGTAGTGCTTGCCATCCGGCGCCATGGTCGGATCGATCTGCGATGGAATCAGCATGTCGACGTAGGGGGCGCGCGACCAGCGGCCCTCCTTCCAGTCGTCGTAACCGCGCTCCAGCATGTCGATGGTGTCGGTCACGTGCATGTCACCGCGCGTGCACGGCGAGCCCGCGGGAATCGCCGGGAACTGCGGCAGACCGTCGAGCGCGATGTTCAGCTTGCCGGAGGAGCCGCGGATCTTGAAGTTGCGCACCTGCTGCACGAACTCCGGCGGCAGGTGCTGCGCCTCGATGCTCTGGAGGAAGGTGCGCTTGACGTCGAGATTCGACACCACCAGCGATGCCTCGAGCTCCTCGCCCCCGGCGAGCACCACGCCCGTAGCGCGGCCACCCTTCACCGTGATGCGCTCGACCGGCGCCGCCGCGCGCACCCTGCCGCCGCTCGCCTCGAGCGATTGCGCGAGCGCGCGGGTGATCGCGCCCATGCCGCCGCGCGCGAAGCCCCAGGCGCCCACCGCGCCGTCGATGCTCCCCATGTAGTGATGCAACAGAACGTAGGCGCTGCCGGGCGAGCGGGGACCCAGCGCCGTGCCGATGATCGAGCTGCCGGCGAGATGCGCCTTGACGATCTCGCTCTCGAAGTACTCATCGAGCATGTCGGCGCAGCTCATGGTGAAGAAGCGCAGCGTATCGTAGAGGCGCTCCTCGCCGAGTCGCCAGAAGTGCCGGCCGAGGAACAACAGCTCCTTGATGTCGCGCGGCCGGAAGGACGTCGGGTCCGGGGGCGTGCGCAGCAGCAGCGGCTTGATGAAGCGGCAGTGGCGCAGCATGTCGCGCACGAAGCGGTCGTAGCCTTCCGCGTCGCGGCGCGAGTGCCGCGCGATCTCGCGCCGCAGCGCGTCGTGATTGTCGTACAGCGCGAGATGCTGTCCGTTGCGCATCAGGGTGCAACCGCCCTCGTAGGGGATGACCTGCAGGCCGAAGCGCGGCAGCTCGAGGCCGCGGATGATCTCGGTGCGCAGCAGGCTGCAGACGTACGAGCAGTTGGAGTAGGTGAAGCCGTCGTAGAGGACGCGGCTCACGGCCGCGCCGCCGATGTAGGCGTTGCGCTCCAGCACCAGCACGTCGAGGCCGGCCCGCGCCAGGTAGCAGGCGGCGACCAGCCCGTTGTGTCCGGCGCCGACGACGATGACGTCGTGCCGCTCCCCGCCGCTGGTTCTCACGCCGCCGGCTCGCCGCGCATCAGTCCCCAGTCGCCCACGCGCCGCGTGTTCGGCAGAGCGTCCAGCGTGCGATCGATCGCGATCTCGAACGCGGCGAGCGTGTCCTTGAGGCACGAGTCATCGTGCGCCGCCGACACGAACCACGGCTCACGCGAGTCGGGCTCGCAGAGGATGCACTCGTCGTGCAGCACCTTCGCCGTGGCGTCGTAGAAGGTGTAGTCGCTCCCCTTCCAGTCGCGGTAGGTTCGCGGCGGGTCGTGCGCGAAGTACAGGCCGCTCATCGAGGGATGACCGACGAAGCTATGGGCGATGCCGCGCGCCTTGAGGATCGTGCTCAGCCCCGCGCGCAGCCGCGTGCCGTAGTTGGCGAGGCGCTCGAGCGCGTCCGTCTCGTCGAGGATCTCGAGCGTCTTCGCGGCCGCCGCGAGCGACACCGGATGCGCCGTGTAGGTGCCGCCGTGCGCGACCCCCTTGCCGAGCTTGCGCATGATGTCCTCGCGCCCGGCGAGCACCGAGATCGGGTAGCCGTTGGCGACCGCCTTGGCGAAGGTGCAGAGATCGGCGCGTACGCCGTAGAGCTCCTGCACGCCGCCGCGCGCCACGCGAAAGCCGGTCTTCACCTCATCGATGATCATGACGACGCCGTAGCGGTCGCACAGCTCGCGCGCGGCGCGCACGTAGGCGGGCTCGGCGGCGATGCCTAAGCAGTTGCCCATGATGGGCTCGACCAGGAGACAGGCGATCCGCGAGCCGTGGCGCCTCAGCACGTCCTCGAGCTGGTTGGCATCGTTGGCCTGCACGAAATGCGCGAAGTTGCGCGTCGCGAGCGGCACGCCCTCGCTGTAGGGCTGCACTTCCGGATCGCCTACCTGCTGCCACTTGTCCATGGGCGTGTACCACATGGCCGCATCGAACAGGCCGTGATAGCTCCCCTCGAGGATCACGTAGTCGTCGCGCCGGGTGTAGGCGCGCGCCAGGCGCAGCGCCGCCATCACCGCCTCGGTGCCCGAGTTGGAGAAGCGCACCAGCTCCGCCGCCGGCGCCATCTTCGCGATGCGCTGCGCTACCTCGTACTCGGCCTCGGTGGCGAGCGCGAACACGCCGCCGACCTTCATGCCCTCGCGCGCCGCCGCATCCACCCGCGGATCGGCGTAGCCGAGGATCGAGGGTCCGTAGCCCATGCGGTAGTCGACGTACACGTTGCCGTCGAGGTCGGTGAGGCGTGCCCCGCGGCCCTCCTTCACGTAGATGGTCCGGTCCTCGCCCCAGTAGCGGAAGTTGGAGGCCACTCCGAGCGGCAGCCGGGTGAGCGCCTTGCGGAAGTGCTCGTTGTTCCGGGTCATGATTCTGGCCATGGTTATAACCCGCTGAAATTTGGAGTAATTGTGGCGTGGCCGGCGTTTCCGGACCGGAAGAACTATATGATCATATAGTTTTCTGCGGTAGAATTAAACAATCATATAAATCCAGACCGGAGTACTCCCATGAGCTCAGCCGCCGCCCGCGCAAGTGATGCCACCCCGAAGGCCGCGCCGCGCTCGCTGCCGGCCTGGGTGTACAACCATCCGGAAATGACCCGCCTCGAGCTCGAGCGGATCCTGAAGCCGAGCTGGCAGATTGCCTGTCACGTGAGCCAGATCCCGCGCGCCGGGGACTACGTCACCTTCGAGCTCGGCAGCGACAGCGTGATCGTCGTGCGCGATCCGAGCGGCGCGATCCGGGCACTGCGCAATACCTGCCGCCATCGCGGCACGCGCCTGCTCGAGGGCGCCGGCCATTGTCACGGCCGTATCACCTGCCCCTATCACGGCTGGACCTACCGCTACGACGGCTCGCTCCTCGCCACTCCCGCCCGCGACAGCTTCCCGGACCTCGACCTGCGTGAGCACGGGCTCGGTGCCGTGCCGGTCGACATCACCCTCGGCTTCGTGTGGGTGTGCCTCGGCACGGATGCACCCACGCCGCCTTCGGTGAGCTGGGCACCGCTCATGGACGAGCTCGCGCCCTACCGGTTCGCGGAGCTCGTGCCGGTGGCGCCGCTCTTCCAGGAGGAGTGGAACGTCGACTGGAAGATCGCCATGGACAACTACCTCGAGTCCTATCACGTGCCGATCGGCCACCCGGGCCTCAACCGCATGTTCACGCCCGACTACGAGGATCAGCGCGGCGTGCCGGGCATCGCCCGCGGCATCAGCTGGATGCGTGAGGCCCCCTCCTCGCGCTGGAGCGAGCGCATCTACCAGAAGCACGTCGGCGACGTCACCGCGCCTCACCTGCCCGAGAGCGAGCGGCGCAGCTGGCGCTTCTACAGCTATCTGCCGAACCACGGCATCGACGTGTTCCCCGAGCAGGTGGATTTCTTCCAGGTGCTGCCGCGCGGTCCCGGCAAGGCGCTGATCCGCAGCGCCTCCTTCGGACTTGCGGACGACCGGCGCGAGATGCGCCTCATCCGCTGGCTCGGCAACCGCATCAACATGCAGGTCAACAGCGAGGACCGCGAGCTGTGCGAGCGGCTGCAGCGCGGCATCGCCGACAGCCACTACCGGCCGGGGCCGCTGTCGCAGATCGAGACCTGGATGCTCGAGTTCCACAATCTGCTGCGCGCGCGGATCCCCGAGGTGCGACTGCCGAACGCGCCGGCGCGCTTCGCCTGAGGCTGCGCGCGCACTCCATGTCCACGCCGGCCGCGACCACCAGCCGCTCCGCCTCCGAGGAGAGTGCCCGCCCCGGGCGCGTGCGCGCCCGGCAGCGCCTGATCGAGGCGTGCATCTCGGCGCTGCACATCTATGGTCCCTCGCGCACCACCGTGAGCCGCGTGGTGGCGCTCGCCGATCTGTCTCCCGGCATCGTGCGCTTCTATTTCCACTCCAAGGCGGCGATGCTGGTGGCGGCGCTCGAGTACCTCGCCGCCGAGTTCGAGGAGCGGGTGCTGAAGCCGGTCGCCGCGCTCAAGCACTCCCCCGTGGTGGCGCTCGGGCTGCTGGTCGAGCTGTATCTGGATCCCGAGATCGCCAGCCCCCGCAAGGTGTCGGTCTGGTATTCGTTCTGGGGCGAGGCCAGCTCGCGCCAGGAGTACCTGGATATCTGCGGCGGCAAGGACGAGGACTTCGCCGCGCTGGTGCGCGAGCTGACGGCGACCCTCATCGAGCAGACCGGCGCCACGCACCTCGATGCGGACGGTGTGGCGCTCGGGCTCATCGGCGTGCTCGAGGTGCTGTGGCAGGGCATCGCCTTCCAGAGTGAGGAGCACCTCGACCGACGCGCGCTCGTGGCGCGCGCCCTCGCGTACCTGCGCTCGGTATTCCCCGGTCAGTTCCCGGGGCCGGTGCGCAGCCTGGCGCGCCGTTCGGCGCGCTCCCCCCGCTAGTCCCGCCGCCGCCGCGACGTTCTACCGGGCGGCGGCTTTATCGCGCACAATAGCGCTCAGCGTGACCGACGAAGCGCGCACATCATGAGAGCAACCGGGGGCGCGGGGCGCTGGCTGATCATCCTGCCGCCGCTGGTCTTCCTGCTGCTGTTCTTCCTCATTCCGTTCGCCTTCGCCTTCAAGATCAGCTTTGCGGAGACCGCGGCGCGCGTACCGCCCTTCACCGACGTGCTGACGTGGACGCGGGGGCACCTGCCGCACCTGAGCGCCACGCTCGCCAACTATCGCTACCTGTTCACCGACGAGCTGTACGGTGCCGCCTACCTGTTCTCGCTCCGCACCGCGTTCTTCTCGACGCTCGTCTGTCTAGCGATCGGCTATCCGATGGCCTACGCCATCGCGCGCGCGCCGCGCAGCACCCAGAGCCTGCTGCTGCTGGTCATCATGCTGCCCTTCTGGACGTCCTTTCTGCTGCGCGTGTACGCGCTCGAGGGGATCATCCGTGACAACGGCCTGCTGAATACGCTGCTCCTCGACCTCGGGCTGATCAGCCACCCGCTGCGCATCATGCGCACCAACCTCGCGGTGTACCTCGGCATCATCTACTCCTACCTGCCGTTCATGGTGCTGCCGCTGTTCGCGACGCTCGAGAAGCTCGACACCACGCTGCTCGAGGCGGCCGCAGATCTCGGCAGCACGCCGTGGCGGGCGTTCCTCGATGTGACGCTGCCCTTGTCCGTCCCCGGGGTGATCGCCGGCTCCATGCTGGTGTTCATTCCCGCGGTCGGCGAGTTCGTCATCCCCTCGCTCCTCGGCGGTCCCAACAACCTGATGATCGGGCGCGTGCTGTGGGATGAGTTCTTCGGCAACCACGACTGGCCGGTGGCGGCCGCGGTGGCGATCGCCTTCCTGCTGCTGCTGGTGGGGCCGATCGCGATCTACCAGTACTACAACGTGCGGCAGCTCGAGGCCTGAGCTCGCGTGGAAGGACGCTCGTCGCTGTTCCTGTTCACGGTGCTGTGCTTCGGCATCGCCATCCTCTACATCCCGATCCTGGTGCTGATCGGCTACTCCTTCAACGCCTCGCCGCTGGTGAACGTCTGGGGCGGCTTCTCGACCGCCTGGTATGCGGCGCTGTGGCACAACCGCCAGCTGCTGGAAGCGGCGTGGCTATCGCTCGAGGTGGCGGTGAGCGCCTCGACCGGCGCGGTCATCCTCGGCACCCTGGCGGCAGTGGCGCTGGTGCGCTTCCGGCGCTTCCGGGGACGGCTGCTGCTCACCGGCATGGTGAATGCGCCGCTCGTCATGCCGGAGATCATTACCGGTATCACGCAGCTGCTGCTCTTCGTCTCGATGATGCAGCTGCTCGCCTGGCCGCACCGCGGCTTCACCACCATCGTGATCTCGCACGTCACCTTCTGCACCGCCTATGTGACCATCACGGTGCAGGCACGGCTCGCGAGCGCCGACCGCTCGCTGGAGGAGGCGGCGATGGACCTGGGCGCCAGTCCCGCGCGCGCCTTCCTCGAGATCACCCTGCCGATCATCGCCCCCGCGATCGTCTCCAGCTGGCTGCTGTGCTTCACGCTGTCGCTCGATGATCTCGTCATCTCGAGCTTCGTCTCCGGGCCCGGCGCCAGCACTCTGCCGATGGTCATCTACTCCAAGGTGAAGCTCGGAGTGAGCCCCGACATCAATGCGCTCGCGAGCCTCATCGTCTGTCTCGTGGGAGTGCTGATCCTCACCGCCGGTTGGCTCATGCGCCGCGCCGAGCGGCGGCGCGCGCTCGAGATGCAGCTCGCGTTGCGCTAGAGCGCCGTCTTGATGCGCGTCCAGGTGCGGGTACGCAGCCGCTCCAGCGGCGGCGTGGCCTCACCCGCGTGGTAGAGCCGCGCCTCGACCGCCGGCGTCGGGTAGATCGTCGGATCGTTGCGGATCTGCGGGTCGATGTACGGGTCGGCGGCGCGGTTGTCGTTGCCGTAGTGGATCTCGTTGGTGATCGCGGCAATCGTGCGCGGCTCGAGCATGAAGTTGAGGAACCGATGCGCGTTGTGCGGATGCGGGGCATCCGCCGGGATCAGCAGTGCGTCGTCGGTCGCGTTGGCACCCTCCTTCGGCACGGTGAAGGCCAGATTCACCTCTACCCCGGCAGCGCGCGCGCGGGCGCGCGAGGTGGAGTAGTCCGCCGACCACGACATGGAAATGCAGAATTCGCCGTTGATGAGGCCGTTCATGTACTCCGAGGAGTCGAAGGCCTTGACGTACGGCCGCACCTTGCGCAGCAGCTCCTCGGCCTGGCTGTAGTCCTCGGGGCGGGCGCTGTTCGGATCGAGATGCAGGTAGTTGAGCGCCAGCTGCAGCACGTCCTCGGCGGAGTCGAGGAACGACACCCCGCAGTCGGCGAAGCGCGCGATGATCTGCGGCTTGAAGATCATGTCGAGGCTGTCCACCGGTGCATCGGGCATGCGCGCCTTGATGAGGTCGACGTTGTAGGCGAAGCCGTTGACCGCGTGCAGGTAGGGCATCGCGTAGCGGTTACCGGGGTCCGCCGCGGCCGCGACCCTCAGTGCATGCGGGTCGAGGTTGCCCCAGTTGGGGAGCTGCGCCCGGTCGAGCGGCCGGTAGATGCCGGCCTTGATCTGGCGCGCGTAGAAATCCGTCGAGGTGCTGACCACGTCGTAGCCGGAGTCGCCGGCCATCATCTTGGCCTCCAGGGTCTCGTCGGAGTCGTAGGTATCGTATTCCACCCGGATTCCGGTGGTGCGCTCGAACTCGGCAACCGTGTCCTTGCCGATGTAGTCCGCCCAGTTATAGACGTGCAGCACCGGCTCCTCGCGGCCGCCGTGCGCACGCTGGCCACAGCCCCCGAGAGCGAGCGCGCCGAGCAGTGCGGCGCACAGCCCGCGCGCCGGCAGTCGCACTACAGCCGCACCATCACGTGCCGCACGACCGTGTAGTCCTCGAGCGCATAAATGGACAGATCCTTGCCGTAGCCGGAGCGCTTGAAGCCCCCGTGCGGCATCTCGCTCACGGTCGCGAAGTGCGTGTTGATCCAGGTGGCGCCGTACTGCAGCTTCGCCGCCACCTGCATGGCGCGCGACACGTCGCGGGTCCAGACGGAAGAGGCGAGCCCGTACTCGGAGTCGTTGGCCCAGCGCACCGCCTGGCCGGCATCGCTGAAGCGCGTCACCGACAGCACCGGGCCGAAGACCTCGCGCTGCACGATCTCATCGGTCTGCTGCGCGCCGGCGATCACCGTCGGCTCGTAGAAGAAGCCGGCACCGGCGCGCTTCTTGCCGCCCGTGGTCACCGTGACGTGCGGCGCGGCGGCGGCGCGCTCCACCATGCCGGCGACGCGGTCGCGCTGCTTCTCCGAGATCAGCGGGCCCATCTCGACGCCCGCCTCCTGCTGCGTGCCGACGTGGATGGTGCGCACCGCGCTGGTGAGGTCGGCGACCAGGCGCTCGTAGATGCGCTCGCCGGCGTACAGCCGGCAGGCCGCGGTGCAGTCCTGGCCGGCGTTGTAGAACGCGAAGGTGCGCACTCCGGCGACCACCGCCTCGAGGTCGGCGTCGTCGAACACGATCACCGGCGCCTTGCCGCCGAGCTCGAGGTGCGTACGCTTCAGGTTCGCGGCCGCCGCGCTCAGCACCTTCTGCCCGGTGCCCACATCACCGGTGAGCGACACCATGCGCACGCGCGGATGGCCGGTGAGGGCCGTGCCGACCGGCTCGCCGCGCCCGCACACGACGTTGACCACTCCCGGCGGCAGCACCGCGGCGAGCAGCTGCGCGAGCTTCAGCGCCGTGAGCGGCGTCTGCTCGGAGGGCTTCAGCACCAGGGTATTGCCGGCGGCGATCGCCGGCGCGATCTTCCAGGCTGCCATCATCAGCGGGTAGTTCCACGGGGCGATCGAGCCGACCACGCCGACCGGGTCGCGGCGGATCATGCTGGTATGGCCCGGCAGGTACTCCCCGGCCGCGAGGCCCTGCGGGATGCGGCAGGCGCCCGCGAAGTAGCGGAACACGTCCGCGATCGCCGGCATCTCGTCGTTGAGCATCGCCGCCAGCGGCTTGCCGGTGTTGCGCGACTCGAGGCTGGCATAATCGGCCGCCTCGCGCTCCAGGCCGTCGGCGATCCTGAGCAGCGCCGCGGCGCGCTCCCGCGGCGCGGTTGCGGCCCAGCCGTCGAAGGCCGCCTCGGCGGCTGCCACCGCCGCGCCGACCTGCTCGACGCTCGCCCCTGCGACCACCGCGAGGTGCGCCCCGCTCGCCGCATCCAGCACCGTCTCAGGCTGACCCTCGCCCCCCGTGAGCCGCCCGCCGATCAGCATCTGAGTCTGCATAAGCCCGCTCCTCAGGGCGCCGCGCGCTTGTCGCGCCGCAGCGCCGCGCTATATTATTATCGCCATAATATTACCACAGCAGCGCTGCGCTCGAGGCCGCCATGAACTCCGACGTCATCATCACCTGCGCCGTCACCGGCGATGACACCAAAGTCACCAAGAGCCCGCACTGCCCCATCACCCCGGAGCAGATTGCCGCCTCCGCGGTCGAGGCGGCCCGCGCGGGAGCCGCGATCGTGCACATCCACGTGCGCGATCCCGAGAGCGGCGCCTTCAGCATGGCGACCAGGCACTACCGCGAGGTGGTACGGCATATCCGCGACAGCAAGGTCGACGTGCTGGTAAACCTGACCTGCGGCATGGGCGGCTATATCTGCGTAGGGGACCACGGGCTCAAGGATACTCCCGCCGCGGGCTCCGACTTCGTCAGCCAGGAAGAGCGCATGCGCCACGTGATCGAGCTGTGCGAGGAAGGCCGCTACCGGCCGGATATCGCGACGCTCGACTGCGGCTCGCTCAACTTCGGCGATGGCAATCGCGCCTACGTCTCCACCCCCAACTACCTGCGCAAGGGCGCGGCCATCCTGCGCGACCTGCGCGTGAAGGCCGAGCTCGAGGTGTTCGATACCGGCAATCTCTGGTTCGTGAAGCAGCTCATCAAGGAGGAGCTGATCCCCGCCCCCGCGCTCATCCAGCTGTGCTGCGGAATCCCCTACGGCGTGCCGGCCGATACCGCACACCTGCTCGCCATGGCGCAGAGCGTGCCCGCGGGATCCGTATGGACCTCCTTCGCCATCAGCCGCATGCAGATGCCGTGGGTGGCGCAGTCGGTACTGCTCGGCGGCAACGTGCGCGTCGGCCTCGAGGACAACCTGTATCTGAGCCGCGGTGTATACGCGAGCAACGCCCAGCTGGTCGAGAAGGCGCGCACCATCATCGAAGCGATGGGCGCACGGGTGGTGAATGCGGCCGAGGCGCGCGATCGCCTCAAGATCCACTGAGAGCGGCGTCCGGGGAGCGCATCGTGGCGGGCGTCGGCATCTATGAGACCGCAGTCCTGCCCGAATGGGTCGACTACAACGGTCACCTGCGCGATGCCTATTACGGGCTCATCGTGAGCTACGCGTGCGATGCCCTCATGGACCGGGTCGGGCTCGATGCCGCCTATCGCGCCCGCACCGGCTGCACGCTCTACACACTCGAGATGCACCTGCACTACCTCAAGGAGGTGAAGGGGAGCGAGCGCGTCGCGGTCGCAGTCACCATCCTCGGCAGTGATCGTAAACGGCTGCACGCCGGCTTCGAGCTGCGCGCCGCGGGCCGGCCGCAGTGCGCCGCGACCGCCGAACTGATGCTCCTGCACGTGCGCCAGGGCGAGACGGTCAGCTCCGAAGCATTCCCGCCGCAGGTCGCCGCCGCCATCGGCGAGCTTGCCGCCGCGAGCGCCCCCGCCAGCGGATTCGGACCGAGCTCGCGCGCCCTCAGCCTGAGACCCGCGCCGCGCCCGAACGGGGAGCCATGAACCGGCGCGGCATGCAGCGGCTGCTGGCGCCCCGCAGCATCGCCCTGTTCGGCGGCGACTGGGCGGACGCGGTCGCGGCATCCAGCCGCAAGATCGGTTACCAGGGTGAGATCTGGCGCGTGCATCCCTCGCGAGCATCCACGCCGGGGCAGCGCTACTACCGCTCGGCGGAGGAGCTTCCGGGCGCCCCCGACGCCGCGTTCCTCGCAGCGCCCAACCGCGAGATCCCGGCGATCGCCGCGGCACTGAGTGCGCGCGGCGCCGGCGGCTTCGTCTGCTTCGCCTCCGGCTTCTCCGAGACCGGCACCGAGGATGGCCGGCGCCTTACACAGGAGCTGCTCGCGGGCGCCGCCGAGCTGCCGTTCTTCGGCCCCAACTGCTACGGCTTCATCAATTTCTTCGACGGCGTGGCGCTCTGGCCGGATCAGCTGGTGGGCGAGCGGCGCGAGCGCGGCGTGGCGCTCATCTGTCAGAGCGGCACGATCTCGCTCAACCTGCTCTTCAACGGCCGCTCGCTGCCGCTCGGCTGCATCCTCACGGTCGGCAACCAGACGCGCCTCGCCGCGGAGGACCTGATCGAGCTGCTCACGGACGATGAGCGCGTCACGGCCTTCGGCCTCTACCTCGAGGGCATACGGGACATCGACCACTTCGCGCGCGCGCTCGCCGGTGCCCGCGCCGCCGGCAAGCCCGTGGCGCTCGTCAAGGCCGGGCGCACCGCCGCCGCGGTCCGCACCGCCCATACGCACACCGGCGCGCTCTCGGGAGCGGATGCCGCCTTCGATGCCTTCTGCCTCCAGGCAGGCGTAGCGCGCTGCGACACGCTCGCCACGCTGTGCGAGACGCTGAAGGTATTTCATTGCGGCGGACCCCTGCCGGGGCGGCGCGTGCTCGTCATGGGCGCCTCCGGCGGCGACATGGCCATGACCGCCGACAATGCGCGCCATCTCGGGCTGGAGTTTGCATCGTTCCCGCCGGCGAGCGTCGCGAGCCTGCGCGAGATCCTCTCCGACCGCGTGACCGTCGCGAACCCGTTCGATTTTCATACTTATATCTGGTTCGACCGGGCACGCATGCGGCGCATGTTCTCCGTAGCACAGCGCTCGGGCTTCGATGCGGTCGGCTTCATGATCGACTGCCCGCCCGCGGGCCAGGCGGACGCGAGCGCTTATCTGCACGGCATCGAGGAATTCATCACCGCGAGCGCCGGCAGTCCGACGCGCAGCGCGGTGATCTCCTCGCTCCCGGAGTCGATCCCGGCGGCGACCCGCGAGCAATGCCTCGAGGCGGGCGTCGTGCCGCTGCAGGGACAGCGCGAAGCGCTCGAGGCGCTCGATGCCGCCGGCGGCGTCGGCGAAGCCTGGCGGTGCGGTACGGCGCCGCAGCTGCGCCGGCCGCGCGGGCTTCAGAGCCGAGCGCGCGCCCTCTCCGAGCACGAAGCCAAAGCGGCGCTCGCCGCCTTCGGGGTGCGCGTACCACGCTCGGCGATCGTGCGGCCCCGCGATGCCGCCGGCGCCGCCGAGGCCCTCGGCTTCCCGGTGGTGATCAAAGCCGCGGGGGCGGCGCTCGAGCACAAGTCGGAGGTCGGCGGCGTGCTCCTCAACCTGCGCAACGCCGCGGAAGCCGACCAGGCTGCGCAGCGCCTCGCGACGCTCTCCGACACGCTGCTCATCGAGGAGATGGTCGCC
>Ga0335076_10004734_pt1 | contig 13788 bp, 14 predicted proteins | sample Lox_Sample_25_FD_206717 | JGI IMG/M metagenome (GOLD analysis project Ga0335076, IMG submission 206717) | Soil microbial communities from Loxahatchee National Wildlife Refuge, Florida, United States - Lox_Sample_2.5 | ecosystem: Environmental > Terrestrial > Soil > Wetlands | place: USA... | reverse complement strand
CAACTCGGCGGCGATCTCGAACTCGGGAGCGAGGGCGTCGTACTCCGCCTTGACCTTCGGATTGTCCAGGAGGCGAGCTTTGAGCTTTTCGAATGGGATTGTCATGTAACCTCCTTTGCTCGCTGTAACGCGAGCTCGATCTCCGAGCGTGGGGTCTTTTGCGTCCTTCACGAACGCGCGAACCACGACCACCCTTTCGGCGGAACGCCGTGACGTAAAGCGCGCGAGCAATTCCGTCGCGGCCGGTCAACCGCAACTCCCAGAGCTTCACTTCCAAGTGCTTGACGTGCGGCTCGCAAGAGCTTTCCAGCCTCGCCGAGGCAATGCGCTCAGCAAGCGCAGAAACCGCGCCTGCATATTGGCCGGGAGGGCCGTGATTTCCGCAGCGACCGTTTCGTTCAGGATTTCCACCAAGCCACGGATCCATATATCTCATTTTTGAGATACAGGCAAAATGGCCCGGTTGATCTTGGTCAACACTGATAGCTTTTCCATCTGTCACATGTACGACGTTGGCGTTGCTGGCTGCGCTGTCATTCGGGTTGAAGACTTACGCTCTTTCCAGAGCCGGCGTCCTCAGGACGGACCCTTAAGCGCGAGACGAGAGGATTTTGGGATGTTCAAGTTTCCATTAGCATTGGCAGGCCTTTCCGGAGTGCTTCTCACCCTCGCGACGCAAACCGCCGCCCAAACAGCTCCTCCTCCCAATCTTCCAGCAGCCATCATGTGTTTCGCCGAGCCGGACCAGAGCTGGCGGGTCGGATATCTCTACAAGGTCAACAAGAATGGCGATGCGGAGTACGTTTCAGCCAACGGAAAACTAAGCGCGACACTCAATGCCAAGGGCGTCGTTGAAGCGCCCACCAATCGGCCAGCTGGCGTCGACTGCTACGGCAAGACGTTGGCTGATCTGCGCTCGAACGGTCGGGTCATGGAGTTCAAACCGACGAAGTGAGTGTAAGCCGGGTGAGCGGGGTGTGATGATAGTCCCACTGCTCTGGGTCATCGGAATTTACGCCGTTGTCATGGGCGCGATCATGGTCGCGCGTTTCGACTGAAGAAGTTCGCCCATCCGTGATGTCGGTATTCACGTCGCGGAGCTGACGCGGAACAGTATTTCTGATTGCTGAGAGGACTATAGATATGAACTCGGTCAGGACCGTCTTGCTCGCATCGCTCGCATTCGCCGCTGCAGCGACAATCGCACCGGCGGGGGCTCAGCAGCCACAGCCCGTGGGGCCGTACAAGGATTTCAACGGCACCATCAATCTCGATGTCCGCGACTCAAAGGCCGACTGGGGGCCGTTCACGCCGAAGAAGGCGCCTGAGGGCGCGCCGAACATCCTGTTCGTGCTCTACGACGACACCGGGCTTGCCGCCTGGTCGCCCTACGGCGGCCGGATCAACATGCCCACCCTCGACAAGCTGGCGCAGAACGGAATCACCTACACGCAGTGGCACACGGTGGCGCTGTGTTCGCCGACCCGGTCCACGCTGCTGACGGGACGCAACCACACCTTGAATGGTATGGCCGCCATCACGGAGGGCTCCAACGGCTTTCCGGGCTGGGCGGGTCGTATCCCGCCGCAAGCCGCTACAATCGCGCAGGTGCTCCAAGACAATGGCTACAGCACCTTTTGGCTCGGCAAGAATCATAACGTGCCGGAGCAGGATGTTGCCGAGGGCGGCGATCGCAAGACTTGGCCGCTCGGCCAGGGATTCGAGCGCTACTACGGATTCATCGGCGGCGAGACCAACCAGTGGTATCCGGACCTTGTCGAGGATAACCACTTCATCGAACCGCCGGCCTCACCGGAGCAGGGCTACCATCTTTCCAAGGATCTTGCCGATCAGGCGATCAAGATGATCCGGAACCAGCAGGCCGCCACCCCCTCGAAACCTTGGTTCATGTTTTACAATCCGGGCGCCAATCATGCGCCACACCAGGCTCCGAAGGAGTACATCGCCAAATACAAGGGCAAGTTCGACGACGGTTACGAGGCTTACCGCACTTGGGTGCTGGCGCGCATGATCGAGAAGGGCGTCGTGCCGAAGGACACAAAGCTCACGCCGATCAATCCGCTGCCGGAGTCCCAGGCGAACCCGGCCGACGCCGTTCGCCCGTGGAACACGCTCAACGCGGACGAGAAGAAACTGTTCTCACACATGGCCGAGGTGTGGGCGGGATTGTCCGAATACACCGACGCACAGATCGGCCGCGTCATCGACTACCTGGAGAAGACCGGGCAGCTCGAGAACACGATGGTGCTGTACGCCGCCGACAACGGCACCTCCGGCGAAGGCACGCCGAACGGTTCTGTCAACGAGAACAAGTTCTTCAACGGCTATCCCGATGATCTGGCCGAGAACATGAAGCTGTTCGACAAGCTCGGGGGACCCGACACCTACGGCCATTTCCCCACGGGTTGGGCTGTCGCATTCTCGACACCGTTCCAGATGTTCAAGCGCTACTCGCAATACTCCGGCGGTACGGCCGATCCGCTCGTCATTTCGTGGCCGAAGGGCATCAAGGCGCGTGGCGAGATCCGCGACCAGTATCACCACTCGGTGGACATCGTGCCGACGATTCTCGACGTCGTCGGACTGGAAATGCCCAAGGTGTACCGGGGCGTGGAGCAGTTCCCGCTCTCCGGTGTATCAATGAAGTACACTTTCGAGGCGGCACCTCATGCACCGACGCAGAAGAAGCGGCAGTTCTACTCCATGCTAGGCACCCGTGGGATGTGGGAGGACGGCTGGCTCGCTGCCGCCGTGCACGCCCCGTTCACCGGCAAAGGCCATTTCGATCAGGACCAGTGGCAGCTCTACCACGTCGATACGGACCGTTCGGAGTCGACCGACCTGGCGAACCAGTATCCCGAGAAACTGGAGGCGCTGAAGAAAGCGTGGGACGAGGAAGCCCGAGCCAATCTGGCGTTGCCGATTGATGACCGCAGCGCGTCCGAACTCCTTACCGTCGAGCGCCCCTCGGCCGAACCGATTCGTGACCGCTACGTCTATTACCCCGATACGGCGCCGGTGCCGGAAGGTGTCGCCGTCAACGTGCGCAATCGCTCGTACAAGATCCTCGCCAATGTCGAGATATCAGATGTGAACGCTGGCGGCGTGATCTTCGCTCACGGCTCGCGCTTCGGCGGGCACGCGTTGTTCATCAGGGATCACAAGCTCTACTACGTCTACAACTTCCTCGGCATCAAGCCCGAGCAGAAGTTCGTCTCGTCGGTTGAACTGAAGCCCGGAAAATACACGCTCGGCATGGAGTTCACGCGGACCGGTTCCGGTCCCCACCACGAGTCTTTGGGCACGATGAAGCTGTACGTCAACGACAAGGTCGTTGCTGAGGGCCCGATGAAGACCCAGCCGGCCAAGTTCACGCTGTCGGGCGACGGCCTCTGCGTCGGCTACGACAGTGGCGATGCCGTCAGCGCCGAGTACAAGACACCCGGCACGTTCCATGGCGGAACGATCCAGGCGGTTGGAGTCACGGTCGAAAAGGCGTCGTACGAAGACCTCGAAATGGAAGCGCAGAGAGCGTTGATACGCGACTAGCCCAGTCCACAGTTCTGCGCGCCGCTCGTACGAACGGCCCGCGATCACTCTGCAACGACTGCCGGCATCAGCCGGTCACGCGATCTCTTGCGACAACGCACGCTACTTCCGCGGCGAACCATTTCAATGGATAACGCGACTTAAGCAGAAGTGCGGCTTTGACCCGGGCGTGAGATGCGTGCGACAGCGATTGGCTTATTTCTGGGCGCGGCTCTGTTTGCCGGCTCTGCATCGGCCTACGACGCCGAGGATTTGGCGAACTGCAACGGTGCCGAGTGGGGTGACAAGCACGTGCTGGTCGTGTCCGAGGTGAGGGCCAAGCCGCGCGTCAACTTCGTCAAGAGCCCATACGACGACGACTTCAAAGCCGAAACCTGCCCGGCGGCAACCGATGCGTGCCGGAAAACATCCTACCTCGTCACCGGCGACCTCGTGCTCACCGGCCGGACGCGTGGGGAGTTCACCTGCGTTTCCTACCATTCGCCGCTGTCGAACAAGCGGGTCTGGAGCACAGGCTGGCTACCTGGCGCGGCGTTGGCTCCGGTTGCGCCGATGCGCTCGCCGAAGACATCGGATTGGGCAGGCACCTGGCGCCAGGGCGACTATGTCGGCAGCGGCCTTGTCGAGATCAAAGCGAAGGGCGGCGGAAAGCTGCACATCGACGCCGGGATACTCCTTCCCACCGCGCGTGATTTTCATAATGGCGAGTTCGAGGCGCACGTCACGCCACAGGGCGACACACTCGCTTTCGAAGACGAACGCGGAACTGGTTGCAAGGTGCGGATGCAGCGCATCGGCCCCTGGCTCCTGATCGAAGACCTTGGCGGGTGCGGGGGAGCCGGCGTGAGCTTCACGGGCCTTTATCGGCGTATGCAATAGAAGACGCCCGGCATCGAGGCTCCCGCGCGCAATCGTCATCCTATTCGCAGTTTCGGGCGGTCCGTCAGAGCGGCACGGCGTTTCGAGCTACCTCCGGCTGGCCCGTTCGAGCGTCTCTGATGCGGATTCGCCGAACTGCTGACGATAGCTGTGTGAGAAGTCGCCCATGTGCCAGAAACCGAAGGCGAGCGCGCTGGCCTTGACGCTGGATGCGCCGGAAAGAAGCTCCTTGCGCACCATCCACAGCCGCCGCAGCCGAAGATAGCGATGCAGGCTCATGCCCCGGTAGCGGCGGACGGCGTCATGGAGCGTGCGGACCGACACGCCGAGCTGTCGTGCGAGGTCGGCACTGTAGATCGGAGCCGCGATGTTCGCCGCCAGGATCGCTCGGACATCCTGAAAAATCTGGAATTGACGCGCCGAATTCGCGTAGGTCGCCCATCGCGACGGTACGACTTCGGAAAATGCGGTATCGATTGCGCTGAGCAGCGTCTCCCTGATGGCGCGCGACACTTGGCTCGCCTCATACGGACCGGTGAACTCCGAAGACGCCGCCAGCGCCTGCTTCACAAGCAATCTCAGCCGCTGTTGCGACTCCGCAGTGGTTTCGAACATCTTGAAGTTCGCAGCCGCAGCCGGCCAATCGCGGTCCGTGATGGCAGGCTTGAAGACGATCGAGGCATATTGCCTTTCGACGCGCTCGACCGCGTTGTAAACCGCCCCGTTGCTTCCGATCACGATGATCGCGTGATCTCTCTCGCAGCCGTTGAAACGGATGGGAAGGCCATCGTCCATCGAAAACCCGACGGCCGTGCAATCCGGCTCCAATTGGGCATCGACGATCCGCGGGAACGACTTGGTGAAATTGACCGAGCAACCGTCGAGGTCCAGGATTGTTTGCTCGGCAGAGCCTTCCCTCACCAGCGGAATAAAGTCGACGTTGAGATGCTTCACCGAGCTTCGAAACCGGTCGACGTCGGCAAAGCGGAACGTCCTGGGCGCCAAGCTCGACCCTGGAGCATCATTGCTCATTGAAGGCTTCCGGAAACACTGCCGAACCCTTTGCGTCATTCCCTTGGGGAACTCTGCCAAATTTCGATAGTGATTGCAGCTCAGCGTCCGGTATCAAGCCACCGATGATCGATTTGTATACAACAATTTTTAATGTCCTTGGCGCGAAATTCCGCTTTTGGAACAGGACGTTTCACCGAGCGGAATTGTGCCAGCCATGAAAGCGACTGCCTCTTCCGAACTGATCGCCGAGCTGGAAGCCGCCATGAGGAATGGCCCGCCGGACCGGCGCAGCCGCATATTGCAATGCGTCATCGACCTTTTTGTCGCCGGGGCTGATCGGCTCAACCCATCGCAAATCGGCGTTTTCGACGAAATTCTCATCGCGCTGATCGACGGAGCCGAGGCGCGTGCCCTCCCGCAGGTCAGCGCGGCACTGGCGGACCTGCCGATGGCGCCCGAGGGGGCGGTTCGCCGCCTCGCCCAGCACGAGAGCGCAGCGGTTGCCGCCCCGGTTCTCCTCAAGTCTCCGGTCCTTGCGGACGCCAGCCTGCTTGAACTTGCGAGCCATCGCAGCCAGCAGCATCTCGTGGCAATTGCGGGCCGACAAAGCCTGAGCGAGGCGCTCAGCGAGGTAATCCTGAAACACGCGGGCAAGGACGCCTGTCGGACACTTGTCAGGAACGCCGGCGCCCGTTTCTCCGGAAAGGCCTACGCCTCGCTTCTGGCGACGGCCGAACGCGATGACGCCGTGGCAGAAGCGCTGGGGCTGCGCCCGGATCTGCCGGCGGACATGCTTCGCCCACTGCTTGAGAAGGCGACCGACACGGTCCGCGCCAGGCTGCTCAAGGGCGCCTCGGCGCAACTGCGCAAGACGATTCAGGCAACGATCGACACCATGACAGCCGCGGCCGTTCCTCCCGCGTCCGACCAGATCGACTATTCCCAGGCGCTGGCGATGGTCGATGGGCTCAACCGCGTCGGAAAACTGAACGACTCCTCCGTGAACGGATTTGCCATCCGAGGCGAGCGCGTGAACGTCATCGCGGCGCTGTCCGTGCTTTCGGGCGCCGCGGTCGAAGTCGTCGAAGAACTGATGGGGCAAGAGCACGGGACGGGCGTGATCGTTGCCTGTCGCGCATCGCGCCTCAACTGGCAGACGGCGCTCGCCATCCTCAACAGCCGGGGTCTGCCGCCACTTTCAAAGGACGGGGCCGCGCAAGGCAAGGTGCTGTTCGAGACGCTCTACGTCTCGGCTGCCCAATACACCATGCGCTTCGAGCCCCCCGTCAACCCCGCGAAAACAGCAGCGAGGGCTAGCGCATGAGAGGAGAAAATCGACGAGCGCTTCGGGTCCGTTTCGAGCACAAGCATCCGGTCAACCTGATGGGCGTCGACGGCACCTGGCGCCGCACCTGCTTCCTGCTTGATGCGTCCGAAAGCGGCGCCAAGCTCGAGGTCGAAGGTTCGCCCGACGTGCTGAAGGCGCGGGAATTCTTCCTGCTTCTGTCGTCGACGGGCCTGGCATTTCGTCGTTGCGAGCTGGTCTGGATCGACGGGACGCAGGTCGGCGTGAAATTCATCGCCGAAAAAGGCAAGCCGAAGGCGCGCAGTACCGAACCCAAATGAATCGAGCGGTCGGCGGCTACGATCCAACGTTGCGAGCGAGAGCGGTATGCGTGTTGATGTCCTTCAGATCTGTTTGTCCTGCCGTCGCTGCGCTCGCTCGCGCCGCGCACCGCGCCTCCAGCGCTGACACGGAGCCCGCAAAATGCCCGTGCATGTAGCAGCGGACTCGACCGCGAAGATTGCCCATATCAGGGCGATGCTCGATCGGAAATATGCGGTGACCACGGAACTGCTCGGCGGCGTGAGCGTTCAGCGCAGCGAGATTCACGCGCTCGTCGTCAAGGCGGACCTGCGCGTGCTGGAGAACATCGCTACCCTCAAGAAGCTTTTCCAGAGTCTTGGCAACGTCAAGAAACGCATTTTCCTGGTGGACGAAACGGCGCACCTGACTGTTTCGCAGGCCTATGCGCTCGGCGCGACATGCGTCCTGCTCGGTCCGCTCAATCAGGCGAAGCTCCTGGCGGAACTGGCCGATCACGTTCCCGACCAAAGCTCCTCGCCGGATGCGCGCGGCTCGGAGGCGGCGGCCGAAGCCGGCGAAATCGCGCTGGCGTCGATGTTCTCGGCGGTCGCAAGCGGCATGCCGATCGACGTGTCCAGCGCAAAGAGCGCGGCCGGAAAGATCGCCGATTGCATCGAAGAGCACGGCCTGTCGGACTGGCTCACGGCAGTTCGACGCCATCATGAAGGCACCTATCAGCATTGTCTGCTGGTTACCGGGATCGCCATCGATTTCGGGCTCAGCCTCGGCGTTCCAAAGGCCGACCTCGAGCGGCTGCACTCGGCGGCAATTTTTCACGACGTCGGCAAGGCAACGATCCCCCTTGCAATTCTCGACAAGACGGGACGCCTGGCGCCCCAGGAGCGCGCGATCATCGAGACCCATCCGGTCGCCGGCTATGAGGCGCTGAAAGCAAACAAGGGCATCTCGGCCGAGGTGCTCGATGCAGTCAGGCACCATCATGAATATCTCGACGGCAGCGGTTATCCGGACGGACTTTGCGCCGAAAGCATTCACGACATCGTCCGCATGCTGACGATTTCGGACATCTTCGCGGCCTTGATCGAGGAGCGCTCCTACAAGCAGCCGATATCGCGCCGGCAAGCCTACGAGATCCTGTGCGGCATGAACGGCAAGCTGGAGAAGCCCCTGCTCGCCGCATTCAGGGAAGTGGCGCTGAAAAGATAGCAACTTGCACCGCTGTCGCTCGCGATTCTGACTGGACGATGAACGCCTGCCCGCTCCGACGGAATTTATTCCGTCGGAGTGGCCGGCAGGTGCTTGATCGCCGGGGAATTCCAAGCTCCAATCCACGGACTTTTTTCCGGTCTAGGGAGACACCATCATGAAGCGGATATTTTTGGCTGCTGTTATCGCCGCGTTTGCGGCCGGCTCGGCGTTTGCGCAGGATGCCACATGCGATGCAAAAGCCGTCGGCAAGGACGGCAAGCCGCTCGCGGGCGCCGCAAAAACCTCATTCATGAAGAAGTGCAACCACGATGCCTGCGAGACCAAGGCCGTCGGCTCCGATGGCAAGAAGCTTGCCGGCGCTGCCAAGACCAGCTTCATGAAGAAGTGCGAGGCCGGCGGCTAGGACAGAGCGCCCTTGCCTCGCACGCATCGTTCGGGAGAGATCATCTGCAGGGCGGATGAGCGCAAGCGCAATCCGCCCTTCTTTTTGGCGCGGCGCAATACGCTGCCGCTATTGCGCCCTGCGGGCCGTCAGCCCTTGCCGGTGTGACCCCAGGTCTCGCTCCAATCCTGACCTGCGGAATCGATGACGCGGCCGTCCTTTTCGAAGAACTTGTTCGGAACCTGGAAGATCGCAAGCATCAAGCCGCCTTGGGGACACCAGGCGACATGGCGGCTGCCCGCCTCGCGCCAGATGAACTCGCCGGCCTTGCATTCGATGCCCTGCGCCGGGCCTTCCTTGTCGACAAGGCTGCCCTCCAGGACATAGGTCTGCTCGATATTGACGTGCTCATGGTCGGGCAGCACGGCGCCGGGCGCAAACCTCATCAACGCGGTCACCAGACCGGTTTCGCGATCGAACAGCAGCGTCTTGGCTTCACAGCCGGGAAAGCGCGTCTTCTGCCATTCCATCGTTTGCGGGCGAACGAGGTGGGAATGGGTCTCGGCAGTATTGTGGCTCTTCGGTGTGGCGGCATCCATGGCGATCCTCTCCTGTCGTCCTTGATTTCAATCCTAGCAGCTTCGCGAGCGCGCGTCATTTCAGGTCCCGATGCGCAACGGCGCATGCAGTTTCCGCAGGCAGGCGATCACCGAGAGCGCGGTGATCAGCCCGGTCTTGGGGTTTTCGGATGGGACATTTTCGATTGCCATGGAGAAACGCGCCGAATCCGACTCGACTTCGATGCGGTGCACATTGCGCGTGACCGTCGGGTCCGCCCAGATCTCGACCATGGTGCGGTCGGGCCCGATGCCGGCCAGCGACAGCGCCACCGCGACGTTCAGGTTCGCCGGAAACCCCTTGGCTGCCTCGCGCGCCGTGCCCTCGAAGATCTTCAGTGGCTCCTTGATCCCCTCGATGTCGATCCCGTGCTCGACCAGATAGGGCGCGCCGAGCAGGCCACGCACGGGTTTGCGCGTCGTCATGCGCACCGAATGGATGGTGCCGACGGCAGCCGCGGTCACCGCATCCAGCCCGATCAACGCGCCGGTCGGCACCACGATCTGGCCGCCATTTTCCTTTGCCAGCGCAATCAGATCGTCATTGTCCAGGAGCGCGCCGACGCTGAGCACAACGGCCGTCTTGCCGCGCGATACCACAGGCGCAACGATTGATCGCACCAGCTTGCTGGGCGCGCATTCGACGACGATATCGGCGGCATCCGCCAACGCCTCGATCGGAAGGATCGCGGGCTTCCTGTTGAGCTTGTCGAGCCAGGCGCGATGCTTGTCGATGTTTTGCGCCGAGACGGCCGCAAGCTCCAGGCCTTCGATCCCCTGATCGAGCGCTTTGGAGAGCCGAGATCCGATCGGCCCGAGACCTGCGATGGCGACACGCGAGACCACGGCTAATCCCGCTTGAAGCGGTAGTCGTAACTGTCCTCGTAGGGCTTGATGAAGCCGACTGTCGGCCGCGGGAAATGGACCGGGAGGATCAGCGTGTCGGTATCGACGACGGAGGCGAAGAATTTGCGCCGCGACACCGCGGACTGCTTTGCGTCCCAGTCCGGCTTCACCGACCATTCGGGCACACGGCACTGGATCGCATGATGCATGAGATCGCCGGCAACGACCGCACGCTTGCCTCTGGAAGAAATATTGACGCAACAGTGACAGGGCGAATGGCCGGGTGTCGGCGTCAGCGTGACGAGATCGTCGAGAGCGTAGTCGTCGTCGACCAGAAGCGCCTGGCCGGCTTCCACGATCGGCAGGCAATTGTCGCGGAACACGGTGCCGGGCGGATTGGCGCCCTTCTTGTGCTCCGCCTCCCAGGCGGCATATTCACCCCTGTGAAAGATGTATTTCGCATTCGGGAAGGTCGGCACCCAGCGCCCGTCGCGCAGCGTCGTATTCCAGCCGGTGTGATCGATATGGAGATGGGTGCAGAACACGTAGTCGACCTTGTCGTAGCTGACCCCGAGCGCGAACAGCTCCTCGCGCCAGCGCTCCTTGCCGGGAAAATCGAACGGCGCGGGATGGCCCTTGTTCTCGCCGGTGCAGGTATCGACCAGGATGGTGTAGCGCGGCGTGCGCACCACAAAAGTCTGGTAAGGCATCACCAGCATGCCGAGCTCGGCATTGAAAACTTCCGGCTCCATGGTCCTGAGATGGCGCTTGAAGACCGCGTCATCGTAATCGCGGAAGAAATCCTGCGGCCGGCGCCACGGCCCCTCACGCTCAATGACCGCGTCGATTGTGACGTCACCGATCCTGATCTGCTTCACTGCCAACCCTCCCGGAGCTTTGCCGAAGGGTATCGGGCGGCGGGCGATGCTTCAAGCGGCGCCGCGCGCAGGGCACATTTGCACCGTCAGTGACGCTTGAAATATTGCACGGCGCGCTCGTGCTTCTCGGCGGCTGCGCGCGACTTGAAGGTACCGAGATTGCGGCGCTTGCCGGTCCTGGGATCGACCTTGCGGGAATAGAGCCGGTACTGGCCGGATGGCAGCTTGCGGATCATGGCGACGTTCCTCTGCTCGTCTTCTCAGGAGAACCACGGCGCCACATGCCGGTTCCAGGCTTAATCGATGCCTCTCTATTTCTTCCCCGGCAGTGAAAACACCTGGTTGCTGAAGGGCTGCTCGGTGGGTACGCGGATGGTGAGAAAGCCGCGTCCCATCGACTGATGGCAATTGTTGCAGGCGTCCGTCAGCTCGCCAAAGGCCTTTGCAAACGTGCGCCCGTCCTTTGCGGCAACGGCATCGGCGACCGAATGCATCTGCGTTGCCAGCGTCGTCACATTGGAGATGGGAATTCCGGAATAATTGAGCGCAGCTTCCGCGAGATCAGCCTTGAGCTGAAGCAGCTCATAGTCCGTGAGCTCCCAGTTGGCGGCCTTTCCCGCAAACCACAGCTTGATGTGGCGCGCCTGTATGCCGTTCATGATGTCGCCGAGCCTTCGGACGACTTTCTCGCTGTCGGGCGTACTCAAGCCGCCGGATTGGCCGAGCGCGGCGGCAGCCGGCAGGCACAGCACGAGCAGAACCGTGATCCATCCTCGAAATTTCATTTGCTCTCCACAGGTCGGTGACATGTCGATGGTAGTCAACAATAGCTCATTGCCGCCAGTAATACTTTTGCGCTCGATCAAGAGACCGGTCCGAACCCGCGACAGCGTGCCCGCGGGACGCGCGAAATCGCGTCGGCTATGGACCAAATAGGCCAAACGCCAGACTAAAGCCTGATGATTTCAGATTCGATCGCCAACTTGGCCGTCATTGCGGGGAGCGACAGCGACGACCCTAGCTCCGCAGGCCCGGCGCTTCCCTGCCCGTGCGCGCCACATAGTCGGTGTAGCCGCCGCCATATTGATGAATGCCCTCCGGCGTCAGCTCCAGGACGCGGTTGGAAAGCGCTGCGAGAAAATGTCGGTCGTGCGAGACGAACAGCATGGTGCCCTCGAAACCCCCGAGCGCCGCGATCAACATCTGCTTGGTCGCGAGATCGAGATGGTTGGTGGGCTCGTCCAGCACCAGAAAATTCGGCGGGTCGTAGAGCATTTTGGCCATCACCAGCCGCGCCTTCTCGCCGCCCGACAGCACCCGGCATCTCTTCTCGACGTCGTCGCCGGAGAAGCCGAAGCAGCCGGCCAGCGCCCGCAGCGAGCCCTGGCCTGCCTGCGGAAAGGCGTCCTCCAGCGATTGGAACACCGTGCGTTCGCCGTCGAGCAGGTCCATCGCGTGCTGGGCGAAGTAACCCATCTTGACGCTGCCGCCGATCGACACCGTGCCGTCATCCGGCTCGGTCGAACCCGCGACGAGCTTTAGCAGCGTCGACTTGCCGGCGCCGTTGACCCCCATCACGCACCAGCGTTCCCGGCGGCGGATCATGAAATCCAGCCCCTGATAGATGGTGCGGCTTCCATAGCCCTTGTGAACGCTCTTCAGGCTTGCGACGTCCTCGCCCGAGCGCGGCGCCGGCTGGAAATCGAACGCGACCGCCTGGCGCCGCCTCGGCGGCTCGACGCGCTCGATCTTGTCGAGCTTCTTGACCCGGCTCTGCACTTGCGCTGCGTGCGACGCGCGCGCCTTGAAGCGCTCGATGAACTTGATCTCCTTGGCCAGCATCGCCTGCTGACGGTCGAATTGCGCCTGCTGCTGCTTCTCGTTCAGCGCGCGCTGCTGCTCGTAGAATTCATAGTCGCCGGAATAGGTGGTGAGCGACCCGCCGTCGATCTCGACCACTTTTGTAATGATGCGGTTGATGAACTCGCGGTCGTGCGAGGTCATCAGCAGCGCGCCTTCATAGCCCTTCAGGAATTGCTCGAGCCAGATCAGGCTTTCGAGGTCGAGATGGTTGCTCGGCTCGTCGAGCAGCATGACGTCGGGCCGCATCAGGAGGATGCGCGCGAGCGCCACCCGCATCTTCCAGCCGCCCGACAGCGCGCCGACATCGCCGTCCATCATCTCCTGGCTGAAGCCCAGCCCGGCCAACGCTTCCCTGGCACGGCCTTCCAGCGCATAGCCGTCGAGCTCCTCGAAACGGTGCTGCACCTCGCCATACCGGACGATGATCTCGTCCATGTCGTCGGCGCGATCGGGATCGGCCATTGCGGCCTCCAGTTCCCTCAGTTCGGCCGCGACCTGGCTGACGGGCCCTGCGCCATCCATCACTTCGGCCACCGCGCTGCGGCCGGACATCTCGCCGACATCCTGGCTGAAATAGCCGATCGATATGCCGCGATCGAGGGCAACCTGCCCTTCGTCGGGCTGTTCCTGGCCTGCGATCATCCGGAACAGCGTGGTCTTGCCGGCGCCGTTCGGACCGACAAGGCCGATCTTCTCACCCTTCTGGAGTGCCGCGGAAGCTTCGATGAAGAGGATCTGGTGGCCGACTTGCTTGCTGACGTTATCGAGGCGGATCATGGGCGCATGGGATGGAACGGGAGTTGCGGCCTCTTATTCCATGTGGCGTGGAAGTGGAAGCCCCCGTTCGAACCTTTGGGCTGCAGCGGCCGACCAAGGCGCATGACATCAGACGAGCGAATGGCGGAGACCGACAAGATCATT
>Ga0335076_10004731_pt1 | contig 13797 bp, 8 predicted proteins | sample Lox_Sample_25_FD_206717 | JGI IMG/M metagenome (GOLD analysis project Ga0335076, IMG submission 206717) | Soil microbial communities from Loxahatchee National Wildlife Refuge, Florida, United States - Lox_Sample_2.5 | ecosystem: Environmental > Terrestrial > Soil > Wetlands | place: USA: Florida... | reverse complement strand
ACATCACCCCGCCCGAGTACTTCGAAGGCTGGGACGACGAGCTCGCGCGCATCTGCCGGATCGGGCGCGAGGAGCTCGGGGAGCTCGCGCCGCACTGCTCGCTGGGGCTCGCCGACAGCGAGTTCAGCCGGCGCGAGCTCGAGGCGCTCGGGGTCGCGCGCACCGGCGTGCTGCCGATCTGCCTCGACTTCGAGCGCTACCGCGAGCCGGCGAACCCGGTGCTGCGGCGGATGCTCGACGACGGCGCCGCGAACCTGCTGTTCGTGGGGCGGCTCGCCCCCAACAAGCGGCCCGAGGACCTGATCCGGCTGGCGAGCTACTGGCGGCGCTTCCTGTCGCAGGACGTGCGCGTGGTGCTGGTCGGGAAGCCGCCGCGCCGGCGCGCGTACCTCGACGCGCTCCAGGCGCTCGCGTACGAGGAGGGCTTCACGCCCTCCGAGGTGATGTTCCTCGGCCACGTCACCCACCCGGAGCTGCTGGCCTGCTACCAGGCCGCGCGCGTCTTCGTGTCGATGAGCGAGCACGAGGGCTTCGGCGTGCCGCTCGTCGAGTCGATGCTGATGCGCGTGCCCGTGCTCGCGTACTCGGCCGCGGCCGTGCCGCACACGCTCGGCGGCGCTGGCGTCCAGTTCACCGCGAAGCGCCTCGCGGAGGTGGCCGAGCTCGCGCACGGCCTCGCATCGGACGAGCCGCTGCGAGCGAGCGTGCTGGCCGGACAGGACCGGCGGCTCGAGGCCTTCGCGCCGTCCCGCGTGCTCGGCTCGCTGCGCTCGTACGTGGAGTCGCTGTGAACGAGGTCGCCTTCGTGGTCCAACGCTACGGCGAGGGCGTCACCGGCGGCAGCGAGTCGCTCGCGCGCACGGTGGCGGAGCGGCTGGCGCGCGACTACCGGATCACGGTCTTCACGAGCTGCGCCCGCGACTACGTCACCTGGCGCAACGAGCTGCCCGAGGGCCTGTCGCGTCTCGGCGGCGTCGAGGTGCGCCGGTTTCGCTCCGAGCGCGAGCGGGACCTCGCCGGGTTCAACGCTTTCGCCGAGCCGCTCTACGAGCGCGCGCTCCGTCCCGCGACGGAAGCTGCCACAGCTGGTGGTGCCACCCCTGGTGGTCCCGCGCCGCCGACGCTGGCCGAGGAGCGCGAATTCCTTCGGCTCCAGGGCCCCGAGGTCCCCGAGCTCGTCGCGGCGTTGCGCGCCGAGCAGGCTCGCTTCACGGCTTTCGTCTTCTTCACCTATCTCTACTATCCGACGTACTGGGGCCTCGCTGCGCCGGAGATCGCCGCGCGCGCCGCGCTCGTGCCCACAACCCACGACGAGCCGCCGCTGCGCTTCTCCGTCTACCGGGAGGTCTTCGCGCGCCCCCGCGCCTTCGGGTTCCTGACCCCGGCGGAGCAGGCGCTGGTCCGCCGCCGCTTCGACCTCGGCGGCCGGGCGAGCGTGCTCGCGGGGATGGGCGTCGACGTGGAGGAGCCGCTCCCCCCGGGCGAATTCCGCTCGCGCCACCGCCTCGAGCGTCCGTACGCGATCTACGCGGGGCGCATCGACGCGGGCAAGGGCTGCGCCGACATGCTCGCCTTCCACGACCGCTACCGGCGGGAGAAGGCGGACCCCCTCGAGCTCGTCCTGATCGGCCGGCTCGCGATGGCGGAGCCGCGGCAGCCGGGCGTCCGCTACCTGGGGTTTCTCTCCGAGCGGGAGAAAGCCAGAGCGCTCGCCGACGCGCGCGTGGTCGTCTGCCCGAGTCCGTTCGAGAGCCTGTCGATCGCGCTGCTCGAGGGCTTCGCGCTCGGCACGCCGGGCCTCGTCAACGCGCGCTCCGAAGTGCTCGAAGAGCACGCGCTGCGCTCGAATGCCGCGCTCTACTACGAGGACGCGGACGAGTACGCGGAGGCGATGGACCTGCTCTCGCGCGACGGCTCGCTGCGCGCAGCTCTCGGCGAGAGCGGCCGCCGCTACGTCGAGGCGGAATACCGCTGGGACGTCGTCCTCGACCGCTGGCGCGAGCTGATCCGTTCCGCCGCCGCCGGCGGCTCTACCGTCCCGTAGCGGCCGTCCCCCTCGCGCACCGACCCCGCGCCCCCGTGGCCGCGGCCGAACACGAGCCGCGCCTCGTACGCGTTGTGGCTGCGGCAGCGAAGCTGGATGTTCGCGAGCGTGGCCTCGCCGCCGACGGCGTACGGCTCGACGTGGTGGAACTCCAGGAAGGCGCGCTCGGCGCAGCGACGACCCGTGGCCGCGACGAACGCGCAGCGGCCGAGATCCCGAAGCCAGACCTTGCGCTTGACCTCGGAGGGGATGTGGCGAGAGCCCGGGCGCGCCGGCAGGGCTGGGCGCGGGTTCTCGGCGGCCGCGAACTTCTTCTGTGCGAGGTCGGCGAGGAGCGCCGTCAGCGCGCGGTCGAGGATGACGGCCTCGTCCCCAGAGGGCACCGCGTGGCGCAGAAGATCCTGCGCGAGCCGCAGCTTCTCCAGCGTTGCGGCGCCGATGGTCACCTGGACCTTGTAGCGATCGGGCGAGAGCGCGGTCACCTCCGGCCGCCTCGAGGGCGTCTCCGGCGGGGGCGGCGCAGGAGGAGGCGAAGACGGCCAGCCGGCCCCCGGCTGCGACGCCGGCACGGGAAGCTTTCGGACGAAGGAGGGTGCGTCGGGCCGGGGCCAGAGCGCCGCGGCCAGCTCCTCGATCTGCGCCTTCGTCCTCCCGCGTGCGCGCTCGAGCACGCTCAGGTGGTTGTCGGGCGTCAAGTGCGGGGCCAGCAGTCGCGCGGCGGGCAGGTTCAGCGATCCGTCCTCGAGCATCTGCAGCAGGACCGGAAAGCGCCTGGCCGCGCGGCCGACGCTGATCCGGTTGTACGCCTCCTGCTCGGAGAGCGCGAGCACGTCGCGGCAGTAGGCGTAAAGCGAGCCATGACCGGCTCGCAGATGGACGTCGCGCGTGTCGAGCTCGGCGATGTGGGCGACCATCAGCGTCACGCCGCCGCGCTCCGCGGCCACGAGCTCCTTGACGCGGGCGACGAGCTCGTCGTCGGACAGCCGACGCAGCGAAGCCAGGAGGTCCGACTGCATGGCTCGTTGTACACCAGCGGGCGGCCGGCCCGGGTCCGGAACCCGACCGGCGATCAGCTCTTCAGCAGCTTCAGCACCGCGTCGGCCACGGCGCTGCCCTTGAGGATCGCCGCGGCGCGGGCGATCTGCTGGAGCGCGTCGTCGACGGCCTCGGGGCCGGCGCCCCGCTCGATGTCGGAGCGCGCGCGCAAGTAGTGCTTCTGGACGACGCTCTCACCGACCGGGCCGATCAGCGCCACGCACTCGTCGCGCAGCCGCGCGAGCCGGGTGAGGAGCGGCGGCACCGGCGTCGGAGCCGCGGGCGCCGGAGCTGGAGTGGGCGGCGCGGCCGGACGGGGGGCCGCGGGACGTGGCGCCGGCGTGGCTTGCGGCGGGTGCAGCGACGGCAGCGTGGCGATGCTGGCCTGCGGACCGGCGGGCGCGTGAGGCCGCTCGATCACCGGCGCCGACCCGGTCTGGCGCAGCCTTATCAGGTTGGTGGCGACGAGGCCGTAGAGCAGCTTCGCCGCGTCGAAGACGCCCATTCCGGCGGCGCCCGCGATCTGCTTGACCGTGCGCTGCCCGTCGATCTTCGAGAGCAGCAGCCACTCCATCGTGTTGAGGTTGATCTGGCCCTCGCGGTTCTCGAGGATCACGAACTCCGGCACCAGCTCCACCGACGGGATCTTCTTCGACAGCACGCGCCACTCGTCGAGCCGGCGCGCCGCCTCCATCAGCAGGTTGGTGTTGCTCTTCGTGATCGTCTGGCGCGGCGAGTCGACGCCGGCCTCGAAGCGGAACTCGCCGGTGCGCCAGATCGCGAGCGCGTAAACGGCCTCTTCGCCGGAGAGGTCCTCGTGCTCGGCGTGGACGATGCGCCCTTCCTGGAGCCAGATGTCGCCGCGGTGGTCCCCGTCGAGGAGCCGGAACACGCCCGACTTTCCGCTGACGCTGACGAGCTGGATGATGTCGGGGAGGTGAAGTTCGGCGAGAGAGCCCTGAAAGGCCATGAAATCGGGGGTTTGGCGGCTCAGTTAAGTCCTGTGCCTACCGCCAATTAGCGACGAGGCTACCAAATCCGTGACCGATAAGTCAAGGACGGCAACGGACAACGGACGACACAGCGACCAGCCCTCGGAGAGCCCCCTGCGCCAGGCGAGGGGTTCTCCTCAGGATGACATGGGCTTCGCGAGCGCTGCTTCCTCGCGGCCCGCGAGCGCGCGCCGGTCGCGCGCGAGCGGGATCGAGTGCCGCTTGATCATCTCGTTGAGGGTGGTCGGCTTGAGGCCCAGGAGCCGCGCGGCGTCCTTCTGCACGCCGCCCGTCGCGTCGAGCGTCGACTCGATGATGCGGCGCTCGAAGCTCGCGATCACCTCGCGCAGGTTGATGCCCTCGGGCGGCACCGAGACCGGCGGGATGTGGAAGAAGCCGGGCGAGGTGCGCACGTGCTCCGGCACGAGCTCGCGGTCGATCAGCGGGCCGGTCGCGAGCACGACCCCGCGCTCGATCACGTTCTCGAGCTCGCGCACGTTGCCCGGCCAGTCGTAGTCCATCAGCACCTGCAGCACCTCGGGCGTGACGGTCTCGACCTCCTTGCTGTTCTCGCGCGCGTACTTGTCCACGAAGTGCTGGACCAGCGCCGGGATGTCCTCCTTGCGCTGGCGCAGCGGCGGCAGCTGGATCGCGATCACGTTGAGGCGGTAGAACAGGTCCTCGCGGAAGCGGCCTTCCTCGACCGCGCGCCTGAGGTCGACGTTCGTGGCCGCCACCACGCGGACGTCGACCTTGATCGTGTCGACGCCGCCGAGCCGCATGAACTCCCGCTCCTGGATCACGCGCAGCAGCTTGGCCTGGGTCTCGAACGGGATGTTGCCGATCTCGTCGAAGAACAGCGTGCCCTTGTCCGCGAGCTCGAACAGGCCCTTCTTCGCGTAGACGGCGCCCGTGAAGGCGCCCTTCACGTGCCCGAACAGGTTCGACTCGAGCAGCTCGTGCGGCAGCGAGCCCGAGTTCACGACCACGAACGGCTTGTCGCGCCGCGGCGAGTTCTGGTGGATCGCCTTCGCGACCAGCTCCTTGCCCGTGCCGCTCTCTCCCGAGACCAGGATCGTCGAGCGCGAGGGCGCGACCTGCGCCACGAGCTGGAACACCTGGAGCATCTTCGGGCTCTTGCCGACGAGCTCCATGAAACGGCCCTGGTCCCGGAGCGCGGTGCGCAGCTGGCGGTTCTCGTCGGCGAGCCGCCGCTGCAGCAGGCCGCTCGCGAGGATGTGCAGCAGCTGCTGGTTGTCGAAGGGCTTCGGCACGAAGTAGAAGGCGCCCTTCTTGATCGCGTCGATCGCCATCTCCATCGAGGCGAAGGCCGTGATCATCAGCACCACCAGCTCGGGGTCGTGCTTCTTCAGCTCCTCGAGCACCTCGAGCCCGCCCATCTCGGGCAGCATCACGTCCACGATCGCGGCGGCGAAGTTGCCCTTGCGCGCGAGCTCGATGCCCTTCGTCCCGTTCTCCGCGAACGCGACCTCGTATCCGGCCTGGCTCAGCACGCGGCCGAGCACGTCGCGCATGACCTCTTCGTCGTCGACGACGAGGATCTGCTCCTGGCTCATCTCATCCCTGCCGTGCGGCTTCGTGGACGACCAGGGCCGGCAGCGCCACCTGGAAGGTGGTGCCCTGGCCCGGGTCGCTCTCGACGAAGATCGCGCCGCCGTGCTCCTGCACGATCCCGTAGGAGACCGACAGCCCGAGCCCGGTTCCTTTGCCGATGCCCTTGGTCGTGAAGAACGGGTCGTAGATGCGGCGGATGTGCTCGCGGCGGATGCCGTGGCCGGTGTCGCACACCTCGACCACCACCGTGTCGTCGTCGGCGTGCGTGCGCAGCGTGAGCCAGCCGCCGCTCGGCATGGCGTCGCGCGCGTTCAGGATCAGGTTGAAGAACACCTGCTGGATGCGGTTCTCGTTGCCGCGCACCGGCGGCACGCGCTCGGCGAGCTCGCGCCTGACCCGGATCCGCGAGCCGTCGAGCTGGTGCTCGACGAGCGCCAGCACGTCGGCCAGCACCTTGTTCACGTCGACGCGCTCGAACTCGGTCCCGCTCGAGCGCGAGAAGTTCAGCAGGCCGTTGATGATCTTCGCCGCGCGGAAGCTCTGCTTCTCGATCTTCTCGAGCACCTGCTGGCGCGGGTCGTTCTCCTCGAGCTGGCCGCGCAGGAGCTGCGTGTAGGACGAGATCCCCGCGAGCGGGGTGTTCACCTCGTGCGCGACGCCGGCGGCGAGCAGGCCCACCGAGGCCATCTTCTCGGCGTGCTGGAGCTGCTCCTCGAGCCTGACGCGCGCCGTGATGTCGTCGACGATCAGGATCGTCCCGCAGCGCTCGCCGGGGGCCGCGTGGAACGGCGCCACCGCGAGGTTCACGATCAAGCTGCGGCCGTCGGCCGCGGGCAGGTGCAGCTTGTAGACGTTCGCGATCTGGTCGTGGCTGCCGACGACCAGCGATCCGCGCACGGCCTCGAGGAACGCCTCCGGGAAGACCGCGTCGAGCGGCTGGCCGAGCACCTCGGAGCGCGCGCGGCCGTAGAGGCTCTCGATCGCGCGGTTCCAGCGCACCACGCGCGAGTCGAGGTCGAGCACCACGATCCCCGAGTCGAGGCTCTCGAGGATGTTCTCGTTGTACTCCTTGAGCCCGCGCAGCTCGTCGGCCTTCTCGGCGAGCCGCAGGTAGAGCCGCCCGTTCATGATCGCGGTCGCCGCCTGCGCCGCGAGCGTCTTGAGCGTGTCGACCTCCTCGCTGTTGAGCGGGTCGAGCCCGTCCTTGCGGCCCACGCCCAGCACCGCGATCAGCTCGCCGTTGACGCGGCAGGGGAACAGCCACGCGAGCCCCGAGGCGCCGAGCGGCGTGTCGTCGCTCGAGGCCTGGTCGACGTCGACGGGCTGGCCCCACTTGAGGCGCTCGCTGAGCGGCGTGCCCATCGCCACCACCGGCCGGCCGTCGCCGGTGCGCTGCACGCCGTGGCTGCGGAAGGGGACGAAGTCGCCGGCCTGGTCGGGCAGCAGCAGCGCCATCTCGCGCAGCCCGAGCGCGCGCCCGATGCCCTCGAGCAGCCGCTCGGCCGTGCGCTCGAGGTCGAGGTCCGCGTTCAGGTCCTCGGACAGGCGCACGAGCGTCTTGCGCCAGCGGAAGCGCTCCTTGTAGAAGAGCCGGTCGAGCGCCTCCTGGATGCGCGCCTTGACGGGCGAGAACGCGAGCACGACGATCACCGCGCTGATGAGCGCGATCAGCGTGGTGTGCGGCTCCTCCACCAGCACGTCGGTGACGCCTACGGTCAGGAGCGCGAGCCCGACGATCACCGCCACCGCCAGCACGTAGCCGAGCGCGCGCCGGAACAGGAGCTCGACGTCCATCAGCCGGTGCTTCACGACCGCGTAGGCGAGCGAGAGCGGGATGAGCGCGAGCGGCCCGTAGCCGGCGAGCTCGAGCGCCAGCCCCGGCTCGCGCCCGAGCGCGAACGGCAGCGCATAGAAGGCGAGGAACGGGAAGACGCCGGCCGCGGTTCCCCAGAGCAGCCACTTCACCTGGCGCCGCGGTACGAGGCCGCGGGTGCGGCGGTAGGAGTCGACGAGCACCGCGAAGGCGATCGTGAAGAAGATCGCGAAGTAGAGCGGCTCGGCGCGGTCGATCGCCTCGACGATCGCCCAGAGCGCGGCCGCGTCCTCGCCGGCGGCCGCGAGCCCGTGGCTCATCGCCGCCGCGCCGCTCACGACGAGCGCCGGCAGGTACAGGAGCGGCACCACCCAGGCGCGCAGCGTACGCGGGCGCCTCTCGGGGAACGAGAGGCAGAAGTGCAGGAAGACCGCCGGCAGGAACAGCACGGCGAGCGAGTCGACCCAGAACAAGAGCCAGTCGAAGCGCGTGAGCGAGCCGGTGTACGAGATCGAGTACACGAGGAAGAAGAGCGCGCACACCGCGTAGAAGTGCAGCGCGGTGCGGTCGGCGGGCCGCCGCAGCAGCACCACGGTGCCCACCACCAGGCTGAAGAAGCCGGCGAGCGACAGGTAGTAGAACGCGCTCACGTTGCCGCGGGCGAGCGGCTGCACCTGCACCTCGAGCACGCGGCGCTCGCTCTCGCGCAGCAGCGTGTAGCTCGTGCGATCGCCCGGGTGGAGCGCTCCGAGCAGGTGCTCGAGCCGGGCGGGGCTGAGCGCCTCCTCGCCGTTGACGGCGACGAGCACGTCGCCTTCGCGCACGCCGGCGCGAGCCGCCGGTCCGCCGGCGGCGAGGCGGGCCGCGACCAGGCCCTGCGGCGCCTGGCGCCAGAAGGCGCCGTCGTCCATGAGCGTGAAGCTCGCCTTCAGCACGAGGTTGCTCACGCCCAACGCCGCGAGCAGGACCGCGGCGGCGATCACGGCGATGTTCTGGACTCGGCGCGATGTCATCGGGTGAAGCGGAGCCTCCCGAAGGCAAGACGACCCGGAATCAAACCAAAGCAATCCATATGCCTGGATTGATGTAAAAGACGGCCGAGCAACTCATTTAGAATCAGTAGGATCTTTGTAATTCCTTCAGGTTGAATCCATCGGGTCGTAGTGCGCGACGAGTTTTTGGATACATTTCGCAACGAAAAAAATGAGGCCCTTGAAGAGCCTCTTCCTCCCGGAGCTAGATCGCCTTCGCCAGCCAGCCGCTCAGAACTTGACCGAGATGCCCCCGACGACCCGCGTCGGCGGGTCTTGAACCGCGAGCTCGTCCAGGAAACCGGCCTGGGACGCCTCGTAGAACATGTTGCGCACGGCCACCAGCACTTCCCAGTCGGCGCGCGTGAGCGGCGCCAGGAACGGCAAGCCCTGGGTGAGCTGGATGTCGAAGCGCGCCGAGGTCGTGCTCGGCCGCGGGCCGCTCAATGTCGGCACGCTCGAGTCGCTGAGCGCGTTCAGCCGGCAGAGCGCCAGGAGGCGCGTGTCCGACCAGTCGATGAACGTCTCGACGCGCGCCGAGAGATCGTGGAACTCGGCCTTGTCGAAGCCGGTGATGGGCGCGCCCGGCCCGCCGGCCAGCATCGGTCGTCCGGCGCGGCGGCCCTGGCCGAACGTGTACGTCAGCGAACCGTCGAAGACGCCGCCGAAGCGGCGCCCGACGGTCACGCCGAAGCCGCGCGCGTCGAGCGTGCCGGCATTGCTGACGTACGGCGCGCCGCCTTCGAACACCGTGAGCATCGCGTTCTGCGTCTCTTCGGCGAACAGGTGCGCGCCGATGTGCGTCGAGGGGGAGACGTTGCGGTCGACGCCCACTTCGTAGTGGTAGCTGTGCGCCGGGCGCAGGCCGTCCTCGAGCCGCGCCCAGGTGATCGCCGGCGAGGCCGCGACCGTCGACACCGTGAGCAGATCGCCGCCGGGCGCGAGCGTGTGCGTGGAGACGGACGCGTGCAGGACGCTCTCGGCGTCGCCCTGGACGTCCACCCGGATCAGGGCGTCGGCGTGGTTCGCGTCCTCGAGGAAGCCGAGGTACGTGTAGCGGAAACCCGTCGTCGCCGTCACGTTGTCGCTGATCCGCCAGCGGTCGCGCACGAACGCCGCCCCGAGCGCGCGGTCGGGACCGGGCAGCCCGCCCGCGAGCGCCGTCGGCCCGTTGCTGGCGCCGTAGCCGGCCCCCACCTGCACCATGTGGCCGCCGCCCGGCTCCAGCACGAACTCCGATGCGACGCGCCAGGCGCGATCCTCGCTCTCGCTCATCAGCCCGCCGAGCGTCCAGCGCACGCCGTCCGCGAGTCGCCCCTGCAGGTGCAGCGAGCCGAGCCCCACCGGCGGACCGAAGCCGCCCGCGAGCGGCTGGTCGCGCGAGCCCGCGGTCGCCGCGACCTCCAGGCTGCCGTCGAAGGCAGAGAACGCCTCTGGCGTCGTGGGCTGGAGCGAGAGCCGATGGGCTTCGTCCGCCGCCGGCAGGTCGGGCCCTTCGGTTTCGAGCACGGAGCGGCGCTTGTGGCGCACGAGCCAGCGCCACTCCGCCTGGCTGTCGCTCACCTTCGTCGCGCCGGCGCTCGCGGCAGCGGCGTCGTCGGCCTTCTCCCCGATCGGCGCCAGGCTCAGGGTGGAGAGCGCATCGCGGTTCGGGAGCACCGTGACGTGCTGCACGGCCGAGGGCTCGTGGCCGATTCCTACGGCTCGCAGCGTGTAGGAACCCGCCGGCAGCGAGGGCAGCACGAACTGCCCCTGGCTGTCGGCCAGCGTGACCAGGCTGCCGCCGCGGATCCCCTTGCCGAAGATCGAAACCAGCGCGCCCGCCACGGGAACGCCGCGCGTGCTCTCGACCCAGCCGACGAGGCCGCCGCCGTCGTCCGGCGGCATCGCGTAGCCCAGCCCCGGCGCGAGCACCGTGGAAGCGACCACCACCCAGCCGAGGCGTCGGCAGGAACTCAACGCGCTGACCTCCAAGGGGGATGCGAGACCCGTTGCCAAGCTCGACCGTACCAAGGGCCCCGCGCCCCTGTCAATAGATGTCCCCCCTGGGCGCTTCATGCCGCCGCCCGGGGCCGTGTGCTATAAGGGCCCTCCCGCGGGGAAGCGGGACCGATGCCCCGAATCCACGACGTCACTGTGCCGCTCGTACCGGGGTTGGCGGTGTTTCCGGGCGACCCGCCGCTGTCGATCGAGCCCGTAAAGCCGGCCGGCGAGGCGGCCTACGGCATCGCTCGGCTCAGCCTCAGCACCCACTGCGGGACCCACGTGGACGCCCCGGCGCACTTCGTGCCCGGCGCGGCCGCGGTCGACGAGCTGCCGCTCGAGATCCTGATGGGCAAGACCCGCGTCGTCGAGATCGTCTCGCGCGAGCGCGTCGAGCGCGCCGACCTCGAGGCGCTCGACCTGCGCGACGACCTGCGCGTGCTGCTGAAGACGCGCATGTCCGGGCAGCTCTTGCGCGGCGCCTACCAGGAGGACCACGTCTACCTGAGCGAGGACGCCGCGCTTTATCTGGCGCAGGCCGGCCTCAAGCTGGTGGGCTTCGACTACCTGTCGATCGACCGCGCTTCGAGCTCCGGCTTCCCGGCGCACCACGCGCTGCTCGGCGCGGGCGTCATCGTGGTCGAGGGGCTCGACCTGTCGGAGGTCGAGCCCGGCGAGTACGACATGGCCTGCCTGCCGCTGCGCGTCTGCGGGGCGGACGGCGCCCCCGCGCGCGTCGTGCTCCGTACGCGCGCCTGACGGAGAGGCGGGGGAAGCGCCATGAACGTCCTGATGCTCCGGGACGTGGTCGCGATCCTGCTGGCGGGCGGCGCGGGGGAGCGGCTCTACCCGCTCACGCGCGAGCGCGCCAAGCCCGCGGTGCACTTCGGCGGGCCCTATCGGATCATCGACTTCACGCTCTCGAACTGCATCAACTCGGGGCTCAGGAAGATCTTCATCGCCACGCAGTACAAGGCGCAGAGCCTGAACCGCCACGTGCGCGTGGGCTGGAACGTGGTGAACCGCGAGCTCGGGGAGTTCATCGAGATCCACTCGCCGCAGAAGCGCATGGGCGAGCACTGGTACCTGGGCACGGCGGACGCGGTGTGGCAGAACCTGTACGCGATCGAGCGCGAGAACCCCCGCTGGGTGATCGTGCTGGCCGGCGACCACATCTACAAGATGGACTACGGGCGCATGCTCGACGTCCACATCGCGCGCGGCGCAAGGCTCACGGTCGGCGCGATCGAGGTGCCGATCGCCGACGCGGCGCGCTACGGCGTGCTCGAGGTCGACGCCGAGTCGCAGGTGCTCGCGTTCCGCGAGAAGCCCGAGACGCCGCCCGAGGTTCCCTGGAGCCCGGGCCGCTGCCTGGTCTCGATGGGGATCTACATCTTCGACCGCGACCTGCTGGTGGCCGCGCTGCAGCACGACGCCGAGGCGGCCTCCAGCCACGACTTCGGCCGCGACATCGTGCCGCGGCTGGTGGCTGCCGGCGAGCGCGTCTACGCGCACCTGTTCTGGGACGAGAACAAGAAGGAGTCGCAGTACTGGCGCGACGTCGGCACGCTCGACGCCTACTTCGACGCCTCGATGGACCTGGTGCGCGTCGATCCCGTCTTCAACCTCTACGACCCGCAGTGGCCGCTGCGCACCTACCAGCCGCAGCTGCCGCCCGCCAAGTTCGTGTTCGACGAGGACGGCCGACGCGGCGTCGCCACGCAGTCGATCGTGTCGATGGGCTGCATCGTCTCGGGCAGCGAGGTGCGCCGCTCGATCCTCGGCCCCGGAGTGCGCATCCACTCCTTCTGCCAGATCGAGGACTCGATCCTGTTCCCGAACGCGACCGTGCACCGGCACGCGCGCCTGCGGCGCGCCATCATCGACCGCGGCGTCGAGCTGCCGCCGGGCGCACGCGTCGGCTTCGACCCGGCCGAGGACCGGAGGCGCCACACCGTCTCGGAGGGCGGCGTCGTGGTGGTCACGCCGGGCGAGGAGTGCCTGGTCGAGTAGAATTTCGTTTCGCGCGCCGCGCAGTCAGGAGCCATGGAGATGACCACGATCGATTCCGTTTTCGCCCGCGAGATCCTCGACAGCCGAGGCAACCCGACGATCGAGGTGGAGGTGGTCCTGGAAGGAGGCGCCATGGGCCGCGCCGCGGTGCCGTCGGGCGCTTCGACCGGCGAGCGCGAGGCCGTGGAGCTGCGCGACGGCGACAAGAAGCGCTACTCGGGCAAGGGCGTGCTGAAGGCGGTCGCGGTCGTGAACGACCTGCTGTCGACCGAGGTGATCGGCGAGGACGCCCTCGACCAGCCGCTGATCGACCAGATGATGATCGACCTCGACGGCACCGACTTCAAGAAGAAGCTCGGCGCGAACGCGATCCTGGCGGTCTCCCTCGCGGTCGCCAAGGCGGCCGCCGAGGCGAGCTCGCTGCCGCTCTACCGCTACATCGGCGGCGCCAACGCGCGCACGCTGCCGGTGCCGTTCATGAACATCCTGAACGGCGGCGCACACGCCGACAACAAGGTCGATTTCCAGGAGTTCATGATCGTGCCGCACGGCTTCACGAGCTTCGCGGAGGCGCTGCGCGCGGGGGCCGAGATCTTCCACGCGCTCAAGGGCGCGCTCAAGAAGAAGGGCTACGCGACCTCGGTCGGCGACGAGGGCGGCTTCGCGCCGAACGTGAAGTCGAACGAGGAGGGGATCGAGACGATCCTGGAGGCGATCGCCGCGGCCGGCTACAAGTCGGGCTCGCAGGTCTCGCTGGCCTTCGACGTGGCCGCTTCCGAGTTCCACGAGGGCAAGAGCAAGTACGTGCTCAAGAAGTCGGGCGGCGGCGTTGTGACCTCGGACCAGCTGATCGCGATGTACGAGAAGTGGTCGAAGGTCTACCCGCTGGTCTCGATCGAGGACGGGCTCGGCGAGAAGGACTGGGCGGGCTGGGCCGATCTCACGAAGGCGCTCGGCGCCAAAGTGCAGCTCGTGGGCGACGACATCTTCGTCACCAACCCGAAGATCCTCGCGGAGGGGATCCAGAAGGGGATCGCGAACTCGATCCTGATCAAGGTGAACCAGATCGGCACGCTCAGCGAGACGCTCGACTGCATGGCGCTCGCGTCGCGCGCGGGCTACACCTGCCAGGTGAGCCACCGCTCGGGCGAGACGGAGGACGCGACGATCGCGGACCTGGCGGTCGCGACCAACTGCGGGATGATCAAGACCGGCTCGGCCTCGCGCAGCGACCGCATCGCGAAGTACAACCAGCTGCTGCGGGTCGAGGAGGAGCTCGGGCCGATGGCCCGCTTTGCAGGACGAGCAGCG
>Ga0335076_10004730_pt1 | contig 13797 bp, 6 predicted proteins | sample Lox_Sample_25_FD_206717 | JGI IMG/M metagenome (GOLD analysis project Ga0335076, IMG submission 206717) | Soil microbial communities from Loxahatchee National Wildlife Refuge, Florida, United States - Lox_Sample_2.5 | ecosystem: Environmental > Terrestrial > Soil > Wetlands | place: USA: Florida... | reverse complement strand
CGCGAAGTCGGCGGCCTCGCGTCCGACCGCGATCGCGACCGCGGGGCGCAGTGCGACGAGCGGCGCGAGCAAGTCGGGAGAATCCGGGACGTGGAGCGGCACGAGCACCGCCCGATAGCGCGCGGATGGAAGTTGCTCGAGGATCTTCGTCGCGACTTCGCGGTAGCCGTCGGAGCCTTCCTGGAACAGCACGACGACGTCGCGGGTCGGCGGGGGTTTCGGCCGCGGCGCCGGTGCCGGCTTCGGCGGCGGAGGCTGGGGCGGCGGCGGGGTGACCTCGACCGGCGCTTCGGTCGCGACGGGCTCGGGCTCGGGTTGCGCCGGCGCGTCCGGCCGGAAGATCGCGCAGCCCGCGAGCGCGAGCAATGGCACGGCCACCAGTGCCAGCCGGGCGGCGCTGCGAGCGATCATCGGCATAGTCTTGGGAGCATATGAATTGGCCCGGAAATTGGCCGTGTCCACAGTCACAAATCGGGCGGCGTGCGCGGGCCGCCGCAATGAGCGATCTCAAGCGCGGCGCGGGTTCCGGCAGCTCTTATGCGTTTTTGGCCGGCGCGCGATCGGCCGTGCCGGCGCCGTCGTCGGGCGCCGCTCGGCGGTAACGCCAGAACGCGGGTAGCGCGGGGATGCAGAGCGCGACGCCCGCGACGCACAGCAACCCACCCCACGCGATCGAGCGGGCCAATCCGAAGCGCTCGGCCATGAACCCGGCGCGCACGTTGCCGAGCAACGGACCGGTCATGTACGAGAGTTGCTCGATGCTCGCCATGCGGCCGCGCAGCGCCGGCGGAATCGTCTCGTTCCACAGCGTCATCCGGAACAGGCCGCTCACCATGTCCGCGGCGCCCGCGACGGCGAGGCAGGCGACCGCGACGGGCAGCGAGCCCGCGAAGCCGAGCGCGAAGATCGCGAGGCCCCAAACGGCCGCCGCGAGCACGATCGCGGCCCCGCGGCGGCGCACGCCGCGCGTCCATGCGCTGAGCACCGTGACGACGAGCGCGCCGATGCTCATCGCCGAGTACAGGAAACCGACCGTCGCGGTGCCGCCGAGCTGCTCCGCGAGCGCCGGGAAGACCGCCATCGGCATCGCGAAGGTCATCGCGACGATGTCGACGGCGTAAGTGCCGATCAGCTCGGGGCGCGTCGCGGCATAACGCAGGCCCGCGAGGATCGTCGCGAGACCCGCCGGCTCCGCGTGCTCGGCGGGCGGCATCGCGCGCATCGCGGCCAGCGCCGCGAGCGATACCGCGAACGTCGCGACCTCGATCGCGTACGTCGCGGGCAAGCCGAGCGCGGCGATCGCGATGCCCGCGAGCGCGGGCGCACCGATCGCGGCCGCGGTCCCTCGCAGCGACGTGAGCGCCGACACGGCCGCGAGCTCACTCGGCTCGACGAGCTTCTGGGTGATCGCCTCGAGCGCGGGCCGATGGAAGCCGTTGACCGCGGCCGTGAACGCGGCGACCGCGAACAGCACGGCGACGCTCGGGTGCGCCAGCAGCGAGTTCGCGACCAGCGCGAGCGAGCCGAGCGCCATCAGCGACTCGCAGCGCAGCAGCAGCTTGCGACGATCGAGCGCATCGGCGAGCGCGCCGCCCCAAAGTGCCGTGAGCGCGAGCGGCACGAGCTGCACGCTGCCGATCAATCCGACCGCGGCGGACGATTTGGTGAGCCCGAACACCTGCACCGGCAGCGCGACGTACGTGATGAAGCTGCCGAACGTGCTCACGAGCTGCCCGATGAACACGAGGCGGAGGTCGCGGTGGCGGCGCAGCGGCGACAGGTCGAGGAACATGGGACACCCGGCGAAGGGCCGGAGATGCGCGTGCTTAGCGGATCAGGCCCTCTTTCCGCAGGCGCTTGCCGATCGGCGAGGTGATCTCGATGAGACCGGCTTCGGTGGAGGAGACGTTCTTCACCGTCGTGTCCAGAGTGTAAACAACGGTCGCGCCACGCGTTTCATAGAGCTTCGAGGTGATGTGCGCGCCGCCGCTCAATGTCGTGAGAGGCGCGCTCGTCTGGAAATCGGCGGCGACGACGGTACCGTAGTAACCGTAGTACGCGTCCGTGGCCTTGTACTGGGCGCTGCCTCGCGTGTCGTAGGTGTTGCCTTCCTTCACGTCCCACGCTTTGGCGATGAGGCTCGTCGCGATGACCGCATCCGCGTTCTGCGCCGCGACCGTGGCTTCGATGGCTTCGCGCGTGAGCTGCTTCTTATCGGCCATGACGTCGCAGCTCGCCATCGCCACCGTGGATTCGCTCTTGAGCCGAGAGGCGAGATTCCTTTCGAATGGACAGCGCCGGTCGACGTCCGGGCTGATGCCCACGACGAGGATTCGCGAGAACGTCTGTTTGCGCGAGGCGTTGTCCGCCCACTCGCCCTTGACCGACGCGCTCGCGCTCACCGAAGCGGACAGCGCCGCGGCGCCGAGGAACAAGAGCGTCTGCATGAAGGGCAACTGCCGGTTAAGGGCATTGGTTCGCACGGGTAAGTCCTCGCGGATCGATCGAACGGTGAGCGGGCGCTCGGAGTCTACTCGACGGCCGCGCTCGCGGCGAGCGTTGCGCCTTCTTGCTCGCGGAGTGTAAGCGTCGAACGCGCGCCGGTCGAATCGTGCACGGCTCAAAACGCGCGGCGCGGGCGCGGCATCTCGAGCCGCGATTGCCTCGATACTACGCGGAGGGATTGTCGGTGGGCTCGGCGAGCGGTTTCGCGCGGTCGATCAGCTGCCGACGGCAGTCGCAGAGCTCCGATCCGACCGGTCCTGCCGCGAGGCGAAGAACGCGGCGAGTGCCTTGCCCGTGTGCGATGCGCGCGCGAGTCTCGCGACCTGCTCCGGCGTGCCCTTCGCGACGATCTTGCCGCCGCCCTCTCCGCCTTCGGGCCCGAGGTCGACGATCCAGTCCGCTTCCGCGAGCACGTCGAGGTTGTGCTCGATCACGATGACGCTGTTGCCCGCGTCGACGAGCCGGTGCAGCACGCGCGTGAGCTTCTCGACGTCGGCAATGTGCAGGCCGATCGTCGGCTCGTCGAGCACGTAGAGCGTCGGCGCGCTCAGGCGCGCGCGCAGGTGCTCGGGCCGCACCTTCGCGAGCTCGGTCACGAGCTTCACGCGTTGCGCCTCGCCACCCGAGAGCGTCGGGCTCTGCTGACCGAGCGTGAGATAGCCGAGCCCTACGTCGCGCAACAGACCGAGCGTGTGGGCGATCTTCGGATGCGACGCGAAGAACGCGACCGCCTCGTCGACCGTCATCGCGAGCACGTCGCCGATGCTCTTGCCCTTGTACTCGACCGCGAGCGTCTCGGCGTTGAAGCGCGCGCCGCCGCAGCGCTCGCAGGTCACGCGCACGTCGGGCAGGAAGCTCATCTCGATCTTCTTGAGGCCCTGCCCTTCGCAACCCTCGCAGCGCCCGCCCGAGACGTTGAACGAGAAGCGGCTCGACTCGTAGCCGCGGATCCGTGCCTCGGTCGTGTCGGTGAAGAGCTTCCGGACCTCGTCCCAGATGCCGACGTACGTGGCGGGACACGACCGCGGAGTCTTACCGATCGGCGTTTGATCGACCTCGAGCACGCGGCCGATGCCCTGCCAGCCGTCGATCGCTTCGACGTTCGCGAGCGCCGGCGTCTTGCCGCGCTGCGCCGCGACGAGCCGCGCGAGGTTGCCGTGCAGCACGTCGCGGATCAGCGTGCTCTTGCCGCTGCCGCTGACGCCGGTCACGCAGACGAGGCGCGCGAGCGGGAACGCCGCATCGAGCCCGTGCAGATTGTGCCGCGTGACGTTCTTGAGCTCGAGCCAGCCTTGGCCGATCGCGCGCGCGAAATCGCCGGCCCCGTTGGCGTCCGCGACGCTGTCGCCTTTCAATCGCGCGGGTCCGCCCGCTTCGCGCCTCGCGGCGACCGCGCGCCGCGGCTGTAACGGATGCCGCGGCGGCGACGCGAGCACGCGCCCCGTCGTCGAACGCTCGGATGCGAGCAGATCCGCGAGCGTGCCGTTCACGACGACCTCGCCGCCGTCGCGCCCGGCCCCCGGGCCGAGGTCGACGACGTGCTCCGCGCGGCGGATCGTCTCTTCGTCGTGCTCGACGACGACGATCGTGTTGCCGCGCGCGGAGAGCGCCGTGATCGTATCGAGCAGCCGATCGTTGTCGCGCGGGTGCAGCCCTATCGTCGGCTCGTCGAGGATGTAGCAGACGCCGCGCAGGTTCGAGCCGAGCTGCGCCGCGAGCCGGATGCGCTGCGCCTCGCCGCCCGACAAAGTTGGCGCAGCGCGATCGAGCGTGAGATAGCCCAAGCCCACGAGCTCGAGGAAGCCGAGCCGGCTCGCGAGCTCGGGCAGCACGTCGCGCGCGATTTCGCGGGCGCGGCCGTCGAGCGTGAGGCTCTCGAAGCGCGCACGCGACTCGCTCACGGGCAGCGCGGTGAGCTCCGCGATATTGCGGCCCGCGAGCGTGACCGCGAGCGCCTCGGGCTTCAGGCGCCGGCCAGCGCACGCCGCGCACGCCTCAGGCTCGGCGTCCGGCTCGAGCCACTGAGACTCCTCGCCGGTCTGCTCGCCGTCGAAGCCGGTGAGCTCGACTCCAGTGCCGAAGCAGCTCGGGCACCAGCCGTAGCGCGAGTTGTACGAGAAGAGCCGCGGATCGAGCGGCTCGAAGCTTCGCCCGCAGCTCGTGCACGCGCGCTCCGTCGAGAACAGCTCGCCCTGGCCGTCCGTTTCGATCGCGGTGGCCGCGTGCGTCTCGGCGCCGCGCGCGCGCGACTTGCCGCGCTCGCTGATCTCGGCGGCGGCGCGCCGCCGCGCGCTGCGCGTTGCGCTCGACTTGCGCGCGCTCGCCGCTCGCAATTGCGCGGCCTCGGCCGCGACGCCGGCCGCGCTCGGGCGCAGCTCGAGCACGCGGACCATGTTGTTGCCCAGCGCGAGCGCGCGAGCGAGCGCCTCGGCGAGCTCGCGCTCCGCCGCGGGCTCGACGTCGATGTCGGCGACCGGCAGCTCGATGTCGTGCTCCTTGAATCGGCCGAGGCGCGGCCAGCGGTCGGTTGGCGTCGCCACCCCGTCGACGCGCAGCGTCGCGTAGCCGCGGCTCGATGCCCAATCCGCGAGCTCCGTGTAATAGCCCTTGCGGCCGATCACGAGCGGCGCGAGCAACGCGATCCGCTTGCCGCGGTAGCGCGTCATGAGCTTCGCGTGGATCGACTCGACGCTCTGCGGCTCGATCGCGACGCCGCAGTCCGGGCAGTGCTGAAGCCCGAGCTTCACGAACAGGAGACGCAGGAAGTGATAGATCTCCGTGAGCGTCGCGACGGTGCTCTTGCGGCCGCCGCGGCTCGTGCGCTGCTCGATCGCGACCGTCGGCGGGATGCCGTACACCGCGTCGACGTCGGCGCGGCCCGCCGGCTCGACGAACTGCCGCGCGTAGGCGTTCAGCGACTCGAGATACCGGCGTTGGCCTTCGGCGAACAGGATGTCGAACGCGACGGTGCTCTTGCCGCTGCCGCTGACGCCGGTGATCACGGTGAATTGGTCGCGCGGGATCGCCAGATCCACGTTCCGCAAGTTGTGCTCGCGCGCGTGCACGATCTCGATTGCGTTACGACCGTTGGTGCCGATTCGGCCGTTCGAAGAGTCACTGCGCTCGGGCCGCTGCGCCGACGGAGCCCGGCGCGCCGCCTCGCTGCACTCGCTCTGCATCCCCGACGCGCCCGCTGCGAGCGCAGCGTCGTGGGCGAGCAGCGCGCGGCCGGTGTGGCTCGCTGCGCTCGCGCGGATTTCGGCGGGAGTGCCGGCGGCGACGACGTGGCCGCCGGCGTCGCCGCCTTCGGGGCCTAGGTCGATCACCCAGTCGGCGGCCGCGATCACGTCCAAGTTGTGCTCGATGACGAGCACGGAGTGGCCCGCGTCGACGAGGCGCTCGAGCGACGCCACGAGCTTCGCGATGTCCGCGAAGTGCAGGCCCGTCGTCGGCTCGTCGAACAGGAACAGCGTCGCGGCCTTGCGCGCGCCGGCGCCGCTCGCAAGCTCGCCGGCGAGCTTCAGGCGCTGCGCCTCGCCGCCCGAGAGCGTCGGCACGGGCTGGCCCAGCGTGAGGTAGTCGAGGCCGACGTCGACGAGCGGCTGCAAGCGCGCGCGAACCTCCTTGAGCTCGGCGAAGTACGCGAGCGCGTCGGCGACCGTCATCCCGAGCACGTCGGCGATCGACTTCGGGTCCCGACCACCGAGCGCGACCTTCACGTCGAGCACCTCGGTGCGATAGCGCTTGCCGTTGCACTCCGCGCAGCGCAAGTACACGTCGCTCAAGAACTGCATCTCGACGTGCTCGAAGCCGTTGCCCGAGCACGCGGGGCAGCGCCCGTTGCCGGAGTTGAAGCTGAACGTGCCGGCCGTGTATTTGCGCTCGCGCGCGAGCGGCTCGGCGGCGAAGAGCTTGCGGATCGGCTCGAGCACGCCGACGAAGCTCGCGGGGTTGCTCCTCGTCGTGCGGCCGATCGGCGCCTGGTCGACGAGCACGACGTCGCCGATCTGCTCCGCGCCCTCGAGCGCCGCGTGCTCGCCCGGCGCGTCCTTCGGCTTGCCGAGCGCGCGCGACAGCGCGTTGTGCAGCACGTCCTCGACGAGCGTCGACTTGCCGGAGCCGCTCACGCCGGTCACGCAGACGAGGCGATTGAGCGGGATGTCGACGTCGACGTGCTTCAAGTTGTGCTCGCTCGCGTCGCGGATCGTGAGACGCGGATCGGCGGCGCTCACCGGGCGCGGCGCGCGCGAGCGGCCGACGCGCAGGTCGCCCCGGAGGTATTTCGCGGTGAGCGACTCCGGGTCGCGCAGCAGCTCGGCCGGCGCGCCGTTGAACACGATCCGCCCGCCGGCGCGGCCCGGGCCCGGGCCGAGATCGAGAATCCGATCGGCGGCGCGCATCAGCTGCGCGTCGTGCTCGACGACGAGCAGCGTGTTGCCCGCGTCGCGCAGCTTCTCGAGCACGCTGACGACCCGGTCGAGGTCGCGCGGGTGCAGGCCGATGCTCGGCTCGTCGAGCACGAACAGCGTGTTCACGAGCGACGTGCCGAGCGCCGTCGTGAGATTGATCCGCTGCACCTCGCCGCCCGACAGGGTCCGCGACTGGCGATCGAGCGTGAGGTACCCCAAGCCGACGTCGCACAGGAAGCCGAGCCGGCTCGCGATCTCGGCGAGTACGAGCTCCGCCGCGTCGTCGAGCGGCGTCGGTAGCGTGAGCCGCGCGATCAGCTCGCGCACGCGCGCGACGGGCAGCAGCATCACGTCGTGGATCGAGAGCCCCGGCAGCGCCGCGAACGCTTCGTCACTCAAGGCCGGCACATGCGCGCGGAAGCGCTTCTCGGGAGCCAGCACCGCGCGCGCGTCATCGCGGGTGCCCAGCCGCCAGAGCAGCGACTCCGGCTTGAGGCGCGCGCCAGCGCACTCGGGGCACGCGTCGTACGAGCGGTACTTCGAGAGCAGCACGCGGACATGCATCTTGTAGGCCTTGGATTCGAGCCACGCGAAGAAGCGCTTCACGCCGTACCACTTCTTCTGGCGCCACGAGCCCTCGCCGTCGAGCACCCAGGCGCGCTGCTCGGGCGTGAGGTCGCGCCACGGCACGTTCGTCGGCACGCCGCGCTGCGCCGCGAAGCTCATGAGATCGTCCTGGCACTCCTTGTTGCTCTTCGTCTGCCACGGCTTGATCGCGCCGTCGGCCAGCGTCTTACCCTCGTCCGGGATCACGAGCCGCCAGTCGATGCCGATCGTGCGGCCGAAGCCGCGGCAGTGCTCGCACGCGCCGAGGGGCGAGTTGAACGAGAAGCTGTTGGGCACGACGTCGCCGTAGGCGATGTCGCAGTTAGCGCAGTGCCGATGCGCCGAAAATTTGAAGGTGCCCGCTTCGGGGGGCGCCGCCGAGGCGTCACCCGAAGCGGGCGGCTTGTCGACGAGGCGCACGGTCACGTGGCCCTGGCCGAACTTGAGCGCGTGCTCGAGGGCTTCGACGATTCGCGCCCGGTTCGCCGGCGTGAAGGCGACTCGGTCTTGGATGACTTCGATCTGCGACTTCGTGCGCGCGTGGATCTTCGTGTAGCCCTGGCGCGTGAGGTAGGTCTCGACTTCGTCGCGCTTGAAGTTCTTCGGGATCGGCACGGTGAAGGTCACGAGGACCCGCGCGGCCGCGCCACCGACGGCCGGATCGGCCGCGAGCTGCGCGTAGATCGACTCCGCGTCGTCGCGCCGGACCTCGCGCCCGCAGTTGCGGCAATAGAGCACCGCGGCGCGCGCGAACAGGAGCTTCAGGTGGTCGTTGAACTCGGTCATCGTGCCGACCGTCGAGCGCGACGTGCGGACGGGGTTCGTCTGGTCGATCGCGATCGCGGGCGGGATGCCCTCGATCCGGTCGACCTGCGGCTTGTCCATACGGTCCAGGAACTGGCGCGCGTACGGCGAGAACGTTTCCACGTAGCGCCGCTGGCCCTCGGAGTAGATCGTGTCGAAGGCGAGCGAAGACTTGCCCGAGCCGCTCACGCCCGTCACGACGACGAGCTCGTTGAGCGGCAGGTCGAGATCGAGGCCGCGCAAGTTGTTCTGGCGCGCCCCGCGGATGCGGATGACGTTATCGGTCATGCGGTCTTCGGCAGATGAGGCCTAAGGGCGCGCGGCGCAATACCGCGCCGCTCCGGCCAGCCGAATATTCTAACGGCCCTTGGGGCCGCGGGGGGCTAGGGCATGGCCCTCAGGCCAGGCACGGCTCGACTCGCCACGACCAGAGCAAAGTCGTGGGGTGGAGCGCGACGGCAGTCGCTCCAGCAGCTCGAGGTCTCCACTCGGATCGCCGCCGATAGGAGCCTCGAGCTCAGCACGAGACCCGCGGCCTTGGCGTTGCGCTGGGAAATCTCGAACCGGACCCGCTGGTCGACGATCTGAAAGTTGACCATCGCGCCGCGCTGGAGGCCGTCGGGAGCGTCCGCCACGACCAGCACCGGCCGCTTGCCGAGCGCCTCGACGAGGTCCGACAGCATCGCGTTGTGCTCGGGGCCGATGAACAGGAGCTCAGCGTCGCGGACGTCCTCGATCCGCGTGATCGAGCGGACCTCGACGGGGCGGCCTCGAATGTTCCGCCCGGGTACATAGTCCGCGAGCAGCATCGCGACGCTGGGCGCGCCGAGCACAGCGATGGTGATCGGGTCGCCCGCGGCCTTGATGACAGGCCACTCGACGTAGGTGCCGAAGTGGTACAGGAACGCCGCTTTGACCTCGTCGGCCGAGTACGCGGGCCGCTGCGGCTCGACCGCCCGCTGCCCCTCGACCGGCTTCACCAAAAACGCGAGCTCCGCGAGCAGGATGACCGCGAAGAATCGGCGTAGTGCGATACTAATTGCACGCACTAAGTATCTACTCCCGTACTCGGCAACGAGTAGACCATAGGTCAGCGCCCCTCGGCGAGCGTTCTGAGCGCCGCCTCGATTCCCTGGAGCTCGATCGGCTTGACGAGGTGCAGCGCGAAGCCGGCCTCTTTCGATCGTTCCCGGTCCTGCGGTTGACCCCAACCGCTGAGCGCGATCAGCACGGTACGGGCGGTCGCGGGGTTCGCACGCAGCTTGCGCGCGAGCTCGTAGCCGCTCACGCGCGGCAACCCGAGGTCGAGGAACGCGAACTCGGGTGCACGCTCGCTCGCGATCGCAAGCGCTTCGCTCGCGTCATGTGCGACGCTGACGTCGTGGCCGAGCGTTTCGAGCAGCAGCGCGAGGCTCATCGCGAAATCGACGTTGTCATCGACGAGCAGTATTCGGCACGGCTCCTGCTTGCTCGGCGGGGGCGCGGCGGGCGCCTCGCTTCGATCGGACGCGAGCGCCGCCATGACCGGCAGCGTCACCGTGAATAGGCTCCCGCGGCCCAAACCCGGGCTCTCCGCGACGATCGATCCGTCGTGCAGCTCGACGAGCCGCCTCGCAAGCGCGAGGCCGACGCCTAGGCCGCTGTGCAGGCGGGCGACCGAGTTGTCGGCCTGCGCGAACATTTCGAAGATCCGCGGCAGCACGTCGGCGCTCATTCCGGCGCCCTCGTCGCGCACCTCGACGCGCACCCTCGAGCCCACGACGTTCGCCGAAAGCGTCACCCTTCCGCGCGGCTCGCTGAACTTCGCGGCGTTGTTCAAGAGGTTGCCGAACACCTGCGCCAGCCGGACCGGATCGGCATGGAGGTACACGGGCTGGCCCGGCAGCTCGAGCTCGAGCGTCTGCCCGCCTCGCTCGAACAGCGGCCCCGCGGTGTCGACCGCGCTGTGCACGACGACCGCGAGATCCACCACTTGCTTGCGAACCGCGAGCTTCCCGCTCGTGATTCGCGATACGTCGAGCAAGTCGTCGACGAGCCGCACCATGTGGCTGAGCTGGCGGGAAATCATTTCGTGCGCCGCCTTCGTGATCGACCCGTCGCGGTTCGGCGTCTGCAGCAAGTCGATCGCGTTGACCATCGGCGCGAGCGGGTTCCTGAGCTCGTGAGCAAGGGTCGCGAGAAACTCGTCCTTGCGCTGATCGGCAACCCGCAGGGCGGCCTCGGCCTCCCGGCGTTCGTCCGTCTCTTTTTGCAGCGCCTTGTTGGACTCCTCCAGCGCAACCGCGCGTTGTCCGACCTCGGCGAGCATCGTGTTGAAAGCGTCCACGAGCACGCCGATCTCGTCGTCCGTGCTGCGGCTAGCACGCAGCGTGAAGTCGCGGCGCGCGATGACCGCGCGCGCGACGTCCGTGATCGCGGCCACGGGCCGCGTCACCGAGCGGGCGAGCCAGAGCGCGATGATTCCCGCGACGAGCATGCCGCCGAGCATCACGCCCCCGAGGATCAGCAAGTAGTCGCGGACCCGATCTCCGAGGTCGTACGTCGATTCGAGATAGACGGTGCCGAGCAGCTCGTCGTTCTGGATGATCGGCTGGAACATCGTGAGGGTCCCGCCGACGATTTGGACGCCGGCCGGACCGAGCGGCGGGAAGCCAGGCGAGCCCGGCCGGCTGAAGGTCGCGAATATCGTTCCGTTCGGCGTGTAGATCGCCGCGGCGCGAATCGACGGCCGGTTGTTGAGCAGATCCAGGTTCGTGGCGGCGGCTTTCGGATCGTCGAATTGCAGCGCGGGCGCGCTCATGCGCGCGAGCAGATCCGCCTGAGTCGTCGCGTCGGCGAGCAAGAAGTTGCGGTAGTAGTCGACCTCGTACGTCAGCATCAGCGCCGTCGCAAGAAACAGCGCGATGAAAGTCGTCACGAGCACGATGATCACGACCTTCGTGCGCAACGATCGACGTACGGCGCTGAAGATCGGCAACCGTGGTCTCGCTATGAAACGGGAACCCCCGCGAGCTTAGTGAAACGCCATAGCAGTGTCACGCTTGTGCGCTGGGGTTTCCGCGCACGGAATGGGCCGATTGGGCTAGTCGCGCCGCGCGCCGAGGCTTCGTATACTCGCGGCGGATTGGGGTTCCCTGACGGGATGGGAGACGCGCCACGACACTCAGTGCGTCGGCCGCGGCGGGTTCGATCGTGCGGCTGATAAAGGCTACAGCGACGCTTCGGGAGACAGCGTTGCTGGTTTGCTGCTGCGCGCTCTGCCTGTCTCCGGCTGCTCATGGCGCGAACTCCCCGAACCCGAGCGCCTTCGACCTGAGCATCGAGGAGCTCGGCCAGATCCAAGTCACGACGGCGTCGCGCCGGCCCGAGACCCTCGACGTGACGCCGGCCGCGGTCTACGTGATCACGTCGGAGGATATTCGCCGCAGCGGCGTCACCACGATCCCGGACGCGCTCCGGCTGGCGCCGAATGTCGAAGTCGCGCGTAACAACTCGCACGAATGGACGATCTCGATCCGGGGGTTCAGCAGCGACTTGTCGAACAAGCTGCTCGTGCTGATCGACGGACGAAGCGTCTACTCGCCCCTCTACGCGGGCGTGTTCTGGGACGTACAGGACGTCCTGCTGTCCGACGTGGACCGCATCGAAGTGGTGGCCGGCCCCGGCGGCGCCGTGTGGGGCGCGAACGCCGTGAACGGCGTGATCAACATCATCACGCACTCCGCCCAGGATCGTCAGGGACTCTACGCGGAGGCCGGCGGGGGCAACCAAGAAGAGGCCTTCGGCGCGCTGCGCTACGGCTGGAAGGCCGGCGACAAGCTCTGGGCAAGCGCATTCGTCAAGAGCTTCGAACGCGATGCGACGAAGACGACGACCGGCGCGGACGGGGACGACGATTGGCACCTTTCGCACGGCGGCTTCGCGCTCACGTGGCAACCGGACGTCGCGAATCGCGTGAACGTGCGGGCGGACCTCTATGCGGGCGACGAGTCGACGCTCACGCGCAGCGACTTCACGCTCGGGACGCTGCCCGCGACCAACGTCCCGGCGAACGTTCCGGTCTCCGGCGACAGCGTCTCCGCGAACTGGGCGCGCATGCTGGACGCGGGCGCGAGCTGGCGACTTCAGTTCTACTTCGACCATACCGATCGGCAAATTCCGGGCAGCTTCAACGAAGCGCGCGACACCTACAACCTCGCGTTCCTGCACGATCTCGCCGCCGTGGGCCGCAACGACTTGCAATGGGGCGTCGAATTCCGCTCGACGGGCGACGACATCGGCAACACGCAGTTCTCGTCGTTCATTCCGTCGAGCAGGACGGATCAGACGCTCAGCGCGTTCGCTCAGGATCGAATCGAGCTCAAGAAGGACCGCGCCTATCTCACACTCGGCACCAAGCTCGAGCACAACGACTACACGGGCTACGAGCACGAGCCGAGCATTCGCTTCACATGGGAGCCGGGCGCCCGGCAAACGTTCTGGGCCGCCGTGAGCGAAGCCGTCCGGATCCCCGCTCGGCTCAATACGGATGTACATCTCTATGCGCCCGTCGCGCTGCCCGGGCTGCCGCCGATCTACGTCAACGTCAACGGCAACCCGAGCTTCCTGAGCGAGACCCTCCAGGCATACGAGCTCGGCTATCGCGTAACGGTCAACGACAGGTTGTCGCTCGACGTGGCCGCGTTCGACAACTACTACGACCATCTGCAGACGAACGAGGTTAATGGCCCCGCGAGCGTCGTGCCCGGGCCGCCGCTGTATATCGTCCTTCCGTTCATCGAGGGCAACCTCATGAAGGGCGAGAACCACGGCGGCTCGTTCGCGCTGAACTGGCAGCCGCTCGAGCGCTGGCGGCTCGAGTTCCACGGCTCGTTCCTGCAGATGAACCTCGAGTCGAAGGCCGGCAGCACGGACGTGGCCTCGCTCGCGATCGCGGGAAACAGCCCGCGCAGCATGCTTTCGGTGTTGTCGTTTCTCGAGCTCGGCCGAGGCTTCACCCTCTATACGGGGTTGCGCCACGTCGACAAGCTGCCGTCGCTCGACGTCCCGAGCTATGACGCGCTCGACGTGAGCTTCGCCTGGCACCCGAACGACCGGCTTCGACTGTCGCTCACGGCCCAGAGTCTCAACGACGCCGAGCACCTCGAGTTCGGCGGCGGCAATCTGATCGAGCGCAGCGTGTTCGCGCGGTTCGAGTGGCGGCTCTGATTCGCAGCCGAGGACTCGCGGTGGGCCTGCTCGTCGCCGCCAACACGTTGTCGCCGATGTCCAGTGCGCAGGAGCGCGGCGAAACCCTCTCCGTCGATGATCACCGACCCGTCGAGGCGGCGGTCCGCCTCCTCACGAACAGGTACCACCGCGCGATCACGTATGAAGATCCGCGCTATCTTTACTCCGGCGACACGGAAGTGCATGTCTTCCCGAACGGCTTCCGGGGCTCGATGCCGCGCGGCGGGCGCCTTTCGTTCCGCTT
>Ga0335076_10004729_pt1 | contig 13800 bp, 10 predicted proteins | sample Lox_Sample_25_FD_206717 | JGI IMG/M metagenome (GOLD analysis project Ga0335076, IMG submission 206717) | Soil microbial communities from Loxahatchee National Wildlife Refuge, Florida, United States - Lox_Sample_2.5 | ecosystem: Environmental > Terrestrial > Soil > Wetlands | place: USA... | reverse complement strand
GGAATTGGGCAAACCGCAACAAACGGAACGGCGCGTCTGCGGCCTAATGCCGCGTTTTGCAGTTTCCTACTCCGGCATTAGAATCAAGGCACTTCCCCGCCGCTCGCTCACAGGAGAACGAATGCAGGAGCCGTCCATCGAGAAACGAACCACCGATACACCGTCGGAGCGTCGGCTCGATTCCTGGAAGGAGATTGCCCTCTACCTGGAACGGGATGTGACCACCGTCCAACGCTGGGAGAAGCAGGAGGGAATGCCCGTCCACCGGCATCTGCATCACAAGCGTGGCTCGGTCTACGCCTTAAGCTCCGAGCTCGATGCCTGGCGGCAAAGCCGCAAACTCCGTCTTGAGGGAGAAACGGAACCAACCCAGGAAGCATCGGCGGCTGTGGATATCCCCAAGGCGAGCCCCCCGCAAAGACCTTATGGCCTTCTTCTGGCCGCGGCCGTGGTTCTCGCCGCCCTTGCCGCTCTCGCCTACTTCGCCACCCGGACCCGTGCTGTCGATGGCAGCCGTCCTAAAATTCGCTCCCTGGCTGTGCTTCCTTTGCAGAACTTGAGTGGGGATCCGTCACAGGACTACGTCGCCGATGGCATGACCGAAGAGCTCATCGGCCGCCTTTCTCGCATCCGCGGCTTACGAGTCATATCTCGCACTTCTGCAATGCAGTTCAAGAACACGCATCTTTCCGTGCCAGAAATCGCCAAAAGGCTCGGCGTCGATGCCATCGTTGAAGGGTCGCTGGCGCAAGAAGGACATCAGATCCGCGTCCACGCCCAACTAATTCGCGCCGCAAAGGATGAGCACATCTGGGCAGGGGAATACCAGCGCGAGTACCAAAGCGTTCTTGAGGTGCAGGAGGAGATCGCGCGCAACATCGTGGCGCAGATTGAACTGAATCTCACCCCTGAGGAACAAGCCCGTCTGGCATCCACCTATCCCGTCGATCCCGAGGCGTATCGCAATTACCTGAAGGCCCGTTATTACTTCAGCCAGCGAACGCAGGACGGGCTCCACAAAAGTATCGCCGCCTTTCAGCAGGCGATTACCACCGATCAATCTTATGCTCCTGCCTACAGCGGACTCGCCGAGGCTTACGCCATGCTCGGATTCCGCGGCGGTCTATCCTCCAAAGACGCATTGTCTGATGCCCGCAAAGCAGCCCTGAAAGCGATCGAGCTCGACAACTCGCTGGCCGAACCGCACGCTTCCCTGGCGTTCATCGAGGAGACATACGATTGGAACTGGCCCGCCGCTGAGAAAGAATATCAACAGGCTTTGGAGTTGAATCCGGGTTATGCCCAGGCCCACAATTTGTACGCCGGTTATCTCACCTACACCGGACGATTCAATGACGCGATCGCCGAAGCCATGCGGGCGCGCGAACTCGACCCTTTGTCCCTCCCGCTGAACAACGCCTTGGCGGGACGACTGCTGGCAGCGGGACGTTACGACGAAGCGTTGCACCAGGCGCAGGAAACCCTGGAACTGGATGATCACTTTGCGCCCGCTCACCAGACCCTGGGCTGGATCTACCTGCACAATGGAAAACAGAACGAAGCCATTCGCGAGTTTCAAAACGCTCTGGAACTCTCAGGAGCGGCCGACACAGACATCGAGTTAGACCTCGGCTTTTCTTATGCCGTCTCCAGCCGCCTGGATGACGCCCGAAAAATTCTCCTGAAGCTCGAGCAAATGCACCAACAAGGCGTTGCCCCTTCCGCTTCGGTCGCGGTTCTCTATGGCGCCCTGGGTGAATCGAACAAGGCTTTCGCCTGGCTCGAGAAGGCGTATCAGGAGCGCGATCCGCAACTCATCTACCTGACCGCAGGCCGCAGGTTCGAACCGCTGCGCAAAGACCCGCGTTTCGCCGTTTTCGTCCGCCGCATCGGCCTGCCCAACTGGTAGCGCCACCGTCCCGGCGAATCTGGGATGCTGGGATGCCCCATGTCTCGCCGCATTTGCGAGACATGAGAATCCCCCTCTAGAGAATCAGCGCGTATCTCCCGGCTGGCCTATGAGTAGATCCCGGGTGCCTCGTGTCCTAGCTTCTGGACATATTCAATATATGAGCCGGGATAAACCGTGGGATGGCGGTCCGTTCCGCTCTCACCGCCCAGTTCAAGGACACGTGAGCCGAGGCCGCGAAGGAACATTCGGTCATGCGATACGAAGATCATGGTGCCTTCAAAATCCTTGAGGGCGTCGACCAGCATTTCTTTGGTCGCGAGATCCAGGTGATTCGTCGGTTCGTCGAGCACGAGAAAGTTTGGCGGGTTGTAGAGCATGCGCGCTATGGCCAGCCGCGATTTTTCTCCGCCGGAGAGTGCGCGGATCTTCTTATCCACATCTTCGCCGGAGAATTGGAATGCTCCCGCCAGGGTCTTCAGCGCACCGAGACTGTCGTGGGGAAAATCTTGCTGCAACTGTTCAATAACAGTGAGGTCGGACTTGAGCACGTCGAGTGATTGCTGCGCGAAGTATCCCATATACAGGCTGGCGCCGAGCCGAACGCTTCCGGCATCAGGAGCACTGGCCCCGGCAATCATCTTGAGCAGCGTGGTCTTGCCCGCGCCGTTCCTCCCCATGACGGCCCAGCGTTCCCCGCGGCGGATGGTGAGATTGAACCCTTCGTAAATCACACGCGGGCCGTAGCTCTTGTGCAGATTCTCAAGCACGGCCACCTGTTCGCCGGATCGCGGGGGCACACGAAACTCAAACTTCACTACCTGGCGTTTCTTCGGCAGTTCGATCTTCTCGATCTTATCCAGGGCTTTGATCCGGCTCTGTACCTGGGCCGCTTTGGCCGCGTGTGTCCTGAAACGATCGATGAAGCGTTGTTCCTTGGCAAGCATGGACTGTTGCCGGGCAAATGCTGCCTGCTGATTGCTTTCGCGCACGGCTCGTTCGCGCTCGTAGAAGTCGTAGTCGCCGGAGTAAGTGATGATCTCGCCGCCATCAATCTCTGCAATCTTTGAGACCAGGCGATTCATGAACTCGCGATCGTGCGAAGTCATCAGCAACGCGCCAGGAAATGACTTGAGGAAGTGCTCGAGCCAGATGATGGATTCGATGTCGAGGTGGTTGGTCGGCTCGTCCATCAGCAACACATCCGGCATTCCGAGCAGGACACGCGCCAGCGCAACCCGCATTTTCCATCCGCCCGATAGAGCGCCAACGTCACCGTCAATCTGATCGTCTTTGAATCCCAGACCGTGGAGCACTTCACGGGCTTGCGATTCGAGCGCGTAACCGCCTAAATGCTCGTACTCCTCCTGCACATGACCGAAGCGCTCGAGAATCTGCTCCATGTCATCAGCCTTGGCTGGATCGGACATGTCGTGCTGCAAGGCTTCGAGTTCATGGTGTAGGTCGCCGACGCGTCCGCTTCCCGCAATCGCTTCATCCAGAACCGAACGACCCTGCATTTCCTCGACGTCCTGGCGAAAGTAGCCGATCGTCAATTTCTTGGGGACAGAAACCGAGCCCTCGTCGGGAGTTTCCTCGCCGACCACCATGCGGAAGAGCGTTGTCTTGCCCGCGCCATTGGGCCCGACCAGCCCGACCTTTTCGCCGGGATTCAACTGAAACGAGGCATCTACGAAGAGCAATTGCTTGCCGTACTGCTTATTAATGTTTGAGAAAGAGATCATCTTTTTGGAGGAGCAGCTCGCACACGCTGCCTCTCTTCCAGTGTAGCCCGGCGAGAAAATTAGCGGCCAGTTCGGGAAGCTCTGTTTCGGACAATCGGAGCATTGAACTTCAACGTGGTTCTTGCCGATGGGAAAGTCAGCGGCAAGGCAACGCTCTCTCTATGGGGAGATGCGCAAGTGTGCCTGGTTGCTCCGTTTAGGAAAGAGACTATGACTAAAATCTCGCGCTATTTTTTTCTTTTCGTATTGGGAGCCATCATTGTGATGCCTGGGTGCGGTGGTGTCAGTACCGCCCACCAGAATCTCCCGGCGACTTTCACCGTGGTGGCAATTTCCGACATTCACTTTAATCCCCTGGATGATCCGACGCTGTATCCCGCTCTGGCGGCCGCACCGGCGAGTCAGTGGGAGAGCATCTTTCAGAACGCGCAGAACTTGAGCAACAAGCCTCCTTCGGCATGGGGATCGGATACGAACTACCCTTCACTGGTCCTTGCACTTGCTGGCGTGAAGCAAAACCTGGGATCGAGCCCGGTGGTTCTATTTTCCGGGGACATGCTGGGCCACGATCTTCCAGAGTGGTTTTGTGCGCTGTATTCGACCCCTCCGCTTCCCATCACCATGCCGCCGACAGCTTGTACCTTGAATGCGGCGGGCACGGTCGCGATGCAGCAGTTTATGGACAAGACGGTGGCTTTCGTCTCCACGCAGATCAGGGCAGCCGTGGGGGACGTTCCAGTGATCTTCGTGCCGGGCAACATCGATACGTACAGTGTCTACGGCGCGGGCCCCGACACCAGTTTCCTTTCGGACAACGCGAGCACGTTCTACAGGCAACTGGTCAATGGCACTGCGGACCAAGCGATGTTTCAGAACACATTCACGACGATCGGATCGTATTCCGCGCAGCCGCTTGGATCGAAACTGCTGGTAGTCGCCCTCGATAGCAATCCGCTCGCGGTGGCGACGCCGGCACCGCCGCTGAACCCGTATTCAGAACTCACGTGGCTTGATTCGCAGCTGGCCGCGGCTCAATCAGCCGGTCAGAAGGTGTGGCTTGTCATGCATGTTCCCCCGGGAGCGAACACTACAGAAACCGCACAAAATGCGGCCAAGGCGGGCACTCCGAATCAGACGAGCGACAGCGAAGTCGCCATGATGTGGCAGCCGCAATACCAAATTGAGTTTATGCAGATCCTGGCAAAGTATCCCGGTGTCATCACCATGGCGGTCAGCGGTCACACGCATATGGACGAATTCCGGGTCTTGCCCACTGGGGATGTGATGTATGGAGTTCCGGGAATAAGTCCCTGCTTCGGCAATAACCCGGCGTTCAAGATCTTCACCATTTCCCAAAACACGCTGGGGCCAATGGACTATCAATCGATTCACTATGCACTGGGTGTTAGTCCGGCTCCGGCACAATTCAGCAGCCTTTACACGTTTTCGACTGCTTATGGCGCCACTGCCAACACTTCACTGCAGACATCTTCGCAACAACTCTACCCGCAGCTTACGCCGACTGGATCCGGCACTACGAATTTCATCAAGTATTACGACTCCGACAATCCCAGCCTGATTCCGCAGACGAATGTGCCCTGGAACATGGCCACCCCGGTCAACTGGCCGCTATATGCTTGTGGCATCAGCCAAATGGACGCGCAAGATTATGTCGATTGCGTGAATACTTATTGAGCTCGCCGATTCTGTTGGCGAGAGCACAGCATGACAACAAAACAGGCGCGGGAGTAAGATCCCGCGCCCAGGTTCTACAGCCGACAATGCTTCGAGAGTTATTGCCGGCGCCTTTCTGGTCTTCGCGTCGTGTCTTGTTTCGCGGCTGCGCGATGCCCACTCTCATTCGCTTTTTGGCGTTCGTCATCTTCATCTCCGACATGTTTTCCGTTCAGCGACGGAGGAAACGGCTTATTGCCCATCATCCCCTTCCAAAGGATACGGTTGTATAAGAGAGGATCGACGCGGTCGGAATCGGAAAAATCCAGACCCTTGGTGACCCTGGCCCAATAGGCGGCGTTGTGCCTGGACTGGGGCACTTTCAGGCCTACCGGCGGAGTAGGCAGAGGCAGTTGCGTCGCGTAGAGATACGCGGAAGGCGAAGCGGTGAAACTCCACGACTGCGGTGTCGTGGTGAAGATGTCAGTCATCGGGTGGCCGAGAGCATCGTTCAAATTCAAAAACTGCTTCAGGCCGAGAACTTCTTCCATGGTGCGGATGAAGTCAACGGTGTTGTACTGGGTGGAGATCACCGAGTGTTGCTTCACGTAAGGGCCGGCCACGAAAGCGATGGTGCGGTGAGAATCCACGTGATCGGCGCCATCCTGAGCGTCATCTTCTATGACGAAGATAAGCGTATCCTTCGCGTAAATGCTGTTCGCGATTTTCTGAACGAGCAATCCTACGGCATAGTCGTTGTCGGCTTGCATCAACTCGGGCGTATTGATCTTGTCGCTGGCGGTTGAGAAATTTCCCGTGTGGTCGTGCATGAGCCGGACAAGGCTCAGCGTGGGGAGTCCGCCGGTAGCATAGTTCGCATCGAAGTCCCGCTCCCACTCTTTGAAGCGGTAATAATCGGGAAAGTTATTATCGAAGCCGCGATAGTAGGGATCGGTGTATGGGGCGAGCGCGGCATTGGTGGGATACGCGACCACGGTACCGGATGCGGCCGGATCATCGATTACCGGAATTGTGCAGCCCGGATCGCTATAACAGGTTGTATCAATGAAGAAGCCGTAATTGCGAACCGTAAGACCGGCTCGCAGCGCGGCATTCCACAGGTACCCGGTATCGATCTCGTCGTTTGGTCCATCCGGAGCACCCACGGCGGTCTGGCCCGGCAAAACGTCGGGATCATCAGGCGTAAGCGGGTTCGCAGCTATGCGCTCGCCTAGCGTGGGGAGCCCGACGTTGACGCCGCGATTCACCCCCTCGGCTTCCAGGCCCAGGGCGCGAAAGGCGTAAGCAATTGGATACTCATGTTCGATGAGATCATTGCACTGCGCGGATGTGCTCCATGCCCATCCATCAACGCTGACTTCCGACGTCGCGTAGACGTGGTCGAGCGTGACAAATGTGCGCGCCAAGCTGTGCAGGTTTGGCGTGATCGCTTGACCCCATTGCACCAGGCTCGGGTCCTGCTCGCCGATTGGCTTGCCGTTCATGTCAACCAGATCGCCCAGCACCTGATCGTAGGTTCGGTTCTCCTTAAGAATGTAGATGACATGCTTGATGCCGTGACTTACAGCGGCCATGATCTGGCGGTCGCCGGTGCTCTCGGTGCTGGAGAAACGGTTGTTGGTGGCAACTTGTGCGCTTAGCTGCTGAAGGTTTGCTGTGGTTGGAACAGGAAAGCTCTGAAGGCCTGCCTTTGTCCGCTGCGGATTGTACTGATTGTTGGGAAAGCAATTCGGTTCAAACAGCGTTGGTCCGTAGCCATAACACCAGTCCGGATTCGCACCCGTAGGTGACTTGGCGTTGGCAACATACATCCAGGTGCCGGCAGAATTGATGCTCACCGAGTTGGGATACCAGCCCGTCGGAATCAGACCGCTTACCTGATCGCCCGAGTTTGTTCCGGTTAATTGAACCACGGCAACGTTATTCAAATTTCCGTTGGTCACATAAAGCTTTGTTTCGTCGGCAGAGAGAGTAAGGCTGTTGGTGTTTGATCCCGTGTACACCGGGTTGGCGACTTCGGAATTCGAACCCGAATAATAGAACGTTGACGGCAACATTCCTGCGGGCGCAAGCACCGGGATCGTCTCGACGACGGTATTTACCGTCATATAGTGCGTAGGGTCTGGATTAATGTCGATGACGTCAACGGTGTCGCTTTGATCTTCGGCGACATACAGAAGGGTCTGCGCCTGGTTCAGAACCATCTTGTTAGGCTGGCCCTTCACTGAGACGCGTGCGGTTACGTGTAACGCGCCCGAAGAAGGACTCAGTGGGACAACATCGATCTCACGATCGCGAATGCTGGAGATGTACGCGACCGCGTGCGGCTCGGTACCCGCCACAACAACCCAAAATGGATACTCGCCTCCCGGAGTTCCCGAGGATGGAGAGAGCAGACTTTTGCCCGGGCGCAGATCCAAGTCGGTGGCGGGATTCGGCCCATTGGATGAGCCAATATTCTGCAGCGTCCAGTTGCCATACCCTCCCGTGAAGATCGAGATGGAGTCGTTGTAGTAGTTCGCCACAACCATGGTCTGCCCGGTCTTGGAAAGGGCGACACCCGCCGCGCAGGGATAAACGCCCAGACCTACGCCAGAATTGTCATGTCCAAGGTAGAACGGAGCCGTGCCTGACCCGTTGGTTTTATCCTCTGACCATAGTTGCGTCGAAGCGCTGTAAGAAAAGACATGCACGACATCCTGGCTGCATCCACTCGCGTAGAAATGAGCGCTTGCGCCGGTACTTGTCGGGTCCCATGCAAGTCCAAAATAGGTGTACGGCACCTTGAGCACTTGCTTCTTGATCGGAGCGCCTCCGGTAATGTCGTAGACGAACACATACTCCAGTGAATCCGGCCCGTAGAAGGTAGTGAGCGAATCGCTGCCCTGATCAAACACCCGGTTGTAGCCGCTGGTCATCACCAACAGCGTGCTGCCGTCTGGGCTTACCGCGGTGGTCGCGGCATGAGTCGCCAGCCAGGCTGGATTGTCTTCGAGATCCGGATTGAGTTGTTGCAATTGCGACCCGGCGGGCGCAAGTGGAGTAATGGTCTGGTCCATATTCGGAATGGACTGCGCCCAAGGAGCCACATCGTCAACCGTTATGCTCACCTTTCCCACGGCACTGCCGCCTGAATTCGTCGCAGCAACCGTATAAGTCTCGGTGGGCATCACGCTGGTCGGAGTCCCACTGATGGTTCCCGAATTGCCATCCAGACTCAAGCCCGGCGGCAGTGCCGGACTCACAGTGTAGGAACCTGCGACTTGATTGTTCGGTGTTGTCGGAGAGATGGCTTTCCCCTTTGTGTACACGACCGTGCTCGGCACGTAGGCGAGGGTCCCGGTCAAGCTGTACACCGTGATGCTAAGCGTCGCGGTCGTGCTCCCAAAAGCATTGCTGGCAGTGACGACGTAATTCGATGCGGTACTCGATACGGATGGAGTGCCCGTAATCACGCCGCTGCTGGCGTTGATTGTGAGTTGTGGCGGAAGCGCGGGGCTCACCGAGTACAGCGTTGCCTAGCCCACTGTTGCTGGGAACGTTCCCGATGATTGGCTCATTCACGGTGTACGCCGCGGGGTTGCTGCTATAGGTCAGGCTCGCCGGCGCGCGGCTCGCGACCGTGATGCTCAGGGTTGCACTCGTGCTGCCGCCCGCGTTGAATGCGGTGACAATGTAGTTGGCTTCTGCGCTTGCGACCGTGGGCGTCCCGCTGATCACGCCCGTGGTGCTGTCCAGACTAAGGCCCCAGGGAAGAGTTGGGCTCACGGCATACGAGGTGACGGCGCCGCCGCCGCTCTTCGGGCTGTTTACGGGAATTGCCGTTCCGACGTCGTAGGTCGCCGACAGGGCTGTATAGCTCAGTCCTGACGGTGGCTGAGACTTCGAACTGGAGTTTGAGCTACTGACGCCGCTACAACCACAAAGTGAAACTAAGGCTGCCAACAGGAAGGCACCTGCCCACTGCATCGCCCGCATTCGAGAACTCCTTTCAAATTACTGCTCAACCACAAATATTTTGGTGATTCGCCACTTAGTTCGAGGGCGCCAAAGGATCTGCCGGACGGCTGTAGGAAAATGGCTCGACAGTCTTTCGCCTACTCCAACCTCGCGCACAAAATGGGGCAGACGGCGGGCCAAACGCAATGACGCCCGAGCACGAATGGTCCTCGGAAACACTGTTTTCGTCGCAGGTGATTGTCAGAGTTATCGATACGCGCGGGAGGTAGTTGAATCTGCTTCGTGAGGATCACTTGCTGGCAGTGCTCTGAATTCCCATTTCGTCGGACCTGTGATTTGTTCGTTATCCTTGTCTAATGAATTGAGTGGCACTGCCGCGCGTCAAACCCCGGCCAAACGCGTACAGCGCAAGTTTGGAAGCCTGCCCGGCGAGAAGATTGGGAGCGTCCCAAAACCACATTAGAGGACACTTGCCAATGAAATAGAACAGCCACGAGTGGCAGCGGGGCGGGAGCAGATGACAAAAGGAAAGCCGATCAACCAGACTGAAAATCAAGCACGTCCACGGAGTGCCGGGATGGCGGAACTGGCAGACGCAGCAGACTGCGAAGAACTTGCACGGATTTCTGAGGGCAGCTCCAGCGCGCCAGAAAACCTAATATATTAGCTTTCTATACTTATTTACGATAATAACCTTGTATACTGGGTCTATGCTGCCCTTGTCCTTATTAGGCGAACAGATCGCCTCCAAACGGAAAACGCTGGGTCTGACGCAGCCCATGCTAGCCAAAAAAGCTAAGGTCGGACTCTCCACGCTTGACGCCCTGGAGAACGGACGCCTGGGAGAACTCGGATATTCCAAGATCAACAATATTCTGACGGCGCTGGGGCTGGAGTTGAAGCTTCAGGAGGCGAGTGCCCGCCGGCCGACGCTTGACGAACTTATGGAAGAGAGACGGGATGATCAAGGTCTGGACCGACGCCGCTGAGGCCGGACTACTCGATCGTCACAGCGAGCGCGGCAGCACGTTCGCTTATCTTCCCGGCGCCCCGTCCGCGCGGGAGGTTTCGGTGACCATGCCGCTGAGACTTGAGTCGTGGAGCGTGCCCTTCGGCCTGCTTCCGGTTTTCGAAATGAACCTGCCCGAAGGCGTATTGCGGGAGCGGCTCCGCCTTGCCTTTGCGAAAGCTACGGGCACTTTCGATGAATTCGATCTGCTGTCCATCGTCGGCCGCTCGCAGGTCGGACGCATCCGCTACACCGGCGACAAGGAAGATCTGCACGAAAACGTGCCCTTCCAGTCCGTGGACGAGATTCTCGAACGCAGGCGCGGCGGTGACCTCTTTCGCTATCTACTGGAGAAATTCGCAAGCTTCTCGGGGATCAGTGGGGTGCAGCCAAAAATCCTTGTACGCGACGAAAAGGCCTTCTCCGAGATGGAGCGTACCAGACATCGCCTGTCGCAAAGCTACAAGGGCGCGACCCACATCGTGAAGTTATGGGAGGCCAACGAATATCCGCAATTGGCGGCCAACGAATATTTTTGCCTGAGCGTGGCGCACAAATACGGACTCGACGTGCCCGCCTGCCGCCTGGCCGAGGACGGAATGGCGCTCGTCATTGATCGTTTCGACCTGCGCATGGACGGAAGCTATCGCGGATTTGAAGATTTCTGCGTGCTGAACGGCCGCAGGACCGACGAGAAATATCGTGGCAGTTATGAGACCTCGATCATGAAGCGATTTGGCCAGTTTGCCAACTCGACGCACGTGGGCGAGGAAATGGAAAAGCTGTTCGCCCTGATTGTTCTGAATTGCGCGCTTCGCAATGGCGACGCGCATCTCAAGAACTTTGGGATTGTTTATGACGACGTTCAGGGTGAAGCGAGACTCGCACCCGTCTATGATCTTGTGACCACCTCCGTCTACCTGCCGAAGGACAGCATGGCGCTGACCCTCAACGGCACGACAAAATGGCCGAGCGCGAAGGAATTGCAGCGACTGGGCGAGACGCGGATGGGAGCTACGCCTGCCCGTGTTCGGCAAATACTCGAACACATAGCCGCCGCGATTGGCGACACCTCAAAGGAACTGCGCGCCTACATCAAAGCGCACGCGGAGTTCATGGAGATAGGCAATCGCATGCTCCAGCATTGGGAGCAAGGAGTTGCGCACTCGCTTAGGGCGGCTTGAGCAGAATCGTCCGTTATTCGAGCGCAAACGCGAGTGTAGAATTACGCGGATCACTTCCAGATTACGAGAGAGACTGCAAAGAACTGCCTACGAGATGCGAAAAGGTCATACGAGAAAACCACCCACGGACGAGCCCGCGACGAGAGTCAAGAACTACATCACGCGGGGCGGGCTCGAGCGCCTCAAAGATGAGCACCAGTTTCTGCTCACCAGGGAACGCCCGGCGGTGACGGAGGTGGTGGCGTGGGCTGCCAGCAACGGCGACCGCAGTGACAATGCCGACTATCGGTACGGCAAGCGGCGGCTGCGGCAGATCGATGGGCGGATTCGCTTTCTCACCAAGCGAATCGAAGCCGCCGAAGTGGTGGACCCGGAAGCTCGGAGAACCGGGCAGGCGGCGACGAGGGCATTCTTCGGAGCGACCGTGCGCTATGCCAATGCCGCGGGAGCGGAGCGGAAGGTGAGTATCGTAGGCACCGACGAGATCGATCTCAACCGCAACCACATCAGTTGGGTGTCCCCTCTGGGGCGCGCGTTGATGAAGTCGACAGCGGGCGACAGCGTAGTCGTTCATCTGCCGGGCGGTACGGAAGAACTGACCGTGCTCGAAGTACGTTACGAGCGCATTGATGTGGAACCGTTCCGTGAACCGGCGGGGTCCGAGGCCTCGGCGAAGGGACTGCCTCGCCGCCGCTAAGCCACGTGATACGAGGAGGAGTGCCGAACAAGTTGCGTCCAGCGTCCGTGGTTCCCGCCCTTCGCCCAGAACGCGAAGGACGGGGCACCCTCTGGGTTCGCGGTTCGCGAGCGTTCAAAAGCCGGGCCAACCCGCCAGGATGAATACGATGAACATCGCCGTCTAGAAGAGCAGTTGATTCTGAGTCTGGACCGGTTCCACTGGTGTGGAACATTCTTCATCGTCGTTAACCATCTGGTTGACACGAGCGCTCACGGGATAAAAACGCATGATCGTTCGCAAGACTATTCCAATCCTCGCAGTGAGCAGATCGCATGTTTTCTCCATTGTTGATTCCTCTTGCACAAAATGCACCTGTTGCCTTCCCAATGAAAGTGTGCATTCTCCTGTTGGTAGCCAAAATGTCGGGTGGTGGTACCTAATATATGAAGCCTAAAAAGGATGTACAACCAGGGACACTGGCGCTGATGGTACTCAAGACGCTCGATGTACTTGGACCGTTGCATGGTTATGGGATTGCACGGCGAATTGAGCAGATCAGTAACGACCAGCTTTTCGTAAATCAGGGAACTCTCTACCCTGTCCTTCTCAGGCTCGAACAGGAAGGCGCGGTCGCATCGGATTGGAGACCTTCCGAGAACAATCGGCGAGCGCGGTTCTATCGGCTCACCCGCGCTGGCCACAAGCTTCTCAAAACCGAGAAGCTCAATTGGGAGCAGACGGCGGCAATTATTGCCCACTTCTTCGAGGTGAAAGCGGAGGATCTGGCATGAAGACTCTCAGTCGATGCCTGATCCGTCTGCGCAATTTTGTTACTGGCCGGCACGGTGATCAAAGGCTGCGTGAAGAGTTGGAAGACTACCTAGCGCGCGAGGCGGAAGCCAATATACAGGCCGGAATGAGCGAGGAAGAGGCCAGGAGGCAGGCGCGGTTGAAACTTGGCTCCGCGGAGGCGATCCGAGAGCAATACCACGCAGAGGAAGGGTTGCCCTTGCTGGAATATCTAGCGCAGGACACGCGGTTTTCGCTGCGACAGATGAGGCGTTCGCTGGGGTTCACACTCGTCGTAGTGTTGACGATGGCACTGGGGATTGCGGCGACGACAACGATATTCACGGTGATGTATTCGACGCTGCTCAGGAGCTTGCCTTATCCACAGTCGGAGAGAATTGTCGCGATTCACGACACACGGATTACCGGGCGGTCTGCTGGTGGGCTGATGACGGGTCCGCGATTTTATGACATTGCAGCGCGAAACCGAAGCTTCTCCAGTCTGGCAATCTTGTACTTCGACGAGAGCACCCTGATAGCGGGAAAGAAGTTGCCTGTTTATGTGAAGGGAGCGGGAGCGAATGCAGGATTCTGGGATGTCTTCGCCACGGCGCCGATGCTAGGGCGCGTATTCGATGCGAGAGACGACGCGCCCCATGCCCCGCAAACCGTGGTGTTGAGCTATCCCGGATGGCAACGGCTCTTCGGAGGCGATCCGAACGTCATCGGAGAACAGGTGAAGCTGGGGCAGCAGACGGCGACGATTGTGGGCGTGATGCCGCGAGGTTTTTCAGCGTCGGGAGACGTGGAGCTGTGGCACGCGGCGCAGT
>Ga0335076_10004728_pt1 | contig 13800 bp, 12 predicted proteins | sample Lox_Sample_25_FD_206717 | JGI IMG/M metagenome (GOLD analysis project Ga0335076, IMG submission 206717) | Soil microbial communities from Loxahatchee National Wildlife Refuge, Florida, United States - Lox_Sample_2.5 | ecosystem: Environmental > Terrestrial > Soil > Wetlands | place: USA... | reverse complement strand
GGATCTCGTCGAAACCCTCCAGCAGGCACCGGGCGAACAGCGGCTCGTTTCGCACCGAGGCCCTGTCGTAGCGCACGGTGATCGTGCACCAACCACCCCGGGAAATCAGCACCACCATCATCGCCACGCCGGGCAGTGGGCCGATGCCGTACTGCCGCAAGATCTTTGCGCCGGCGATGTAGGTGTCCCCGGGATAGACCGGGACGTTGCTGGCCTGCACGTCGGAGCCGATCACCGAGCCGGTGATCCCCTCCAGCACCGGTGTGGGCAACACGCTCAGCACCGGCGCAATCGAACCTACGATGTTCATCGCGGGCTCGTCGCGCCGCTGCGTCATCTGGGCGCGAATCTTCTTCATCCGGGCGACCGGATCGGCGGTGCCCAACGGCGCCGCCAAGTTCACACCGGTGAACCGGTTGCCGCCGGCCGTGTCGGCTTCGGCCCGCAGGTTTACCGGCACCGCCATCGGCAAGGTGCTGATGGGCACGCCAAGGGCCTCGTGGTAGCGCCGCAGGGCCCCAGACAGGCCGGCGAGATAGGCGTCGTTGATCGATCCTCCGCCGGCCTTCGCGGCCTTGTGCAGGTCGGAGAGCGGGATGTCTATCGCTTCGGTGCGGGTGGCAAGGCTGCGCCGGCGCAGCAACGGCGACGGCTCGGCGGCGCGGTTCATCACCCGCGCGCCGGACATCGCGTAACCGACCGCTCCCCCCACCGTGGACACGGGGTCCAGCACCGCCCGCCCGGCCGCCGATACCGCCCCTGCCACCGCACCCACGACGCCGTTGACGAGGGCGATGGGGAGGCGGTTGAGCCCCTGCCGCATCAGGTCATTGGGGGTCAGATCCTGCGGAATGGGTTGTGGGGGCGTCGGCCTGGGCGGTGGATCGCGCTCGAGGTCATAGATCTCGGCGAACATCTCGACACCGCCGACGCCATCGGTGACCGCGTGGCTGACATGCAGCAGCGTCGCGGCCTTACCGTCGGCCAGCCCCTCCACCAGGGTGGCCGTCCACAGCGGCCGCGATATGTCCATCGGCGACTGCAGGATCACCTCGGCGAGGTCGAACACCTCGCGCAGCGTGCCAGACCCGGACACCCGCACCCGGCGCACATGGAAGTCCAGGTTGAAGTCGGGATCCACCACCCAACGCGCACGCGCCGTCGGCAACGTCGGCACGACGACCTTCTGCCGCAGCCGCAGCACCCGTCGCGAGGCGTTTTCGAAGCGGGTGCGGAACCGCTCCCAGTCCGGCGTCGTGTCTAGGAGTTCCAGCGCCATGATCCCCGAGCGGGTCCGGGGATTCGCTTCACCACGATGCATCAGGTAGTCGACCGGCCCGAGCTCGTCGGACAACTTAACGACCTCGACGGACTCAGCCATGATCACGAACTCGACGCGCCAACGTTGTCACCGCCGACCAAGCCTCCTGCCTCGGACCCCGCAAATGCCAACACAACGCTAGTCGGGTTGCGGCGCTGGTGAAAGGCGCGATCGAGTCCGCGAAACTCCAGGGCCTCAGCTGGCCGATGTTGCCGACAGCGACAGCGACTCCGTCAGTGAGGCGGCGCGCCGCCCGTAGACGACGCCCAGAAAGTCGGAGACGGCGTCGGCGGCCAACCGCGATCGGACCGTCGGGGTGATGTCGAAGGCGTGGTGCGCATTGGCGAGTTCGGCGTGGGCGACCGTGCTGGCCCCGGCCTCCCGTAGCGCCGCGCAGAATGCCCGAGCCTGGCCGCTGGGGACCAGTTCGTCTTTCTCGCCATGCAGCACGAAGAACGGCGGGGCCTCCCCGTGCGCGTACGAAATCGGCGACGCGGCCCTGAACCGCTCGGGATCGTCGGCGTAGCGGCTCTTCAGAACGAAGTGCTCGAGGAACGGAAGCATCATTTCGTGCATGTTCTCGAAGTCGGTGAAGTCGTACACGCCGTAATACGGCGCGACGGCCTGGACGGTGGTGTCGGCGTGTTCGAAGCCGGGCTGGAAGGTTGGGTCGTTCGGGGTGAGCGCGGCCAACGACGCCAGGTGCCCACCCGCCGACCCGCCGGTGATCGCCATGAAGTCGGGATCGCCGCCGTAGTCAGCGATGTTCTCGCGGACCCACGCGATCGCCCGCTTCACGTCGATGAGATGGGTCGGAAATGTGCAGCGCGGGCTCTTGCTGTAGTTGATCGAGACGCAGAGCCAGCCGAGTTCGACCATCCGACTCATGAGCGTGTAGGCCTGACCGCGTTTGCCGTTGACGGCCCACGCGCCCCCGGGGACCTGGATCAGCACCGGCGCGCGGCGGCCGGGGGTCAGGTCGTGACGCCGCCAGATGTCGAGCAGGTGTTCGGCACCCCCTGGACCGTACGAGATGTCGGAGGTTTGGGCCGCGTACCTACGGTGCGGCCCGGGCCTGCGCAACAGACCGCCGCTTGGCTCACACGCGGACTCAACGCAGGCCGGGTGGCGCACCAGGTCACGGAAATCCGGCCCAAAGCACTCCTCGAGCGCGGCGGTGAGGGCCTCATCCGCCTTCTGCGCCGCCCAGGTAGCGCCGACGCGACCGATGGACGGCGGTGATACCCGGGACAACGCATGTCCGGTCAGCACGTGCGGGGGAAATTCTGTGGTAAGCCAGCCGGCAACCCAGCCAACCGCGACCGGCGAGCCGCGCAGCAACAACGCGCCGGCTCGCGCCGTATCTCTGGCATCGGCCGCCAGCCGCAGTGCCTGGGCACCGGCCCGCGAGCACCGCGAAGTCACGTTCAAGGCCACGCTCATAGCAACGCCACCCCTCGACGTTATGCACACGCGTCGTTGCGGTTAACGGCTGTTTATCAACCGGTGTTGTGCGTGTGTCGAGGCTCACACCATAACCGATAAGTGCCGTGCGGGAAGAGCTTTCGGGCGCGTCGCGTTCCGCGAGTCGTTCGCAGAGCCCCGTTCGATAGACTGACCTGCACATTGCCTCCGTAGCTCAGGTGGATAGAGCAAGGGCCTTCTAATCCCTAGGTCGCACGTTCGAGTCGTGCCGGGGGCACCGGTCAGAGCCGGTTTTCGGGCCCGCTGAAAATCCGGGTCATCGTTTATTCATCGTTTATGTCCGTCACCGTGCGATCCAGCAGGTCAGCTACCTGAGTGTGGACGCGTCCGCGAGACATGTATCGGTCCTGGGTCATGGACACCTTGGCGTGCCCGAGATGGTCGGCATCGACCCGTGCCGACAGCCCTGCGTCGTCGATGAGCGTTGCTACGGTCTTGCGAAAGCTGTGCGTCGTCACGTCAGGCATCCCGAGCTCGTTGCGTACGGCGCGCCACGCGGTGTTGAAGTTTTCGGGGTCACGAAGCTCATTTATTATCTCGGAGTTAAGGGAGTAGTTGTCGTCAAAGTTGTCGTCAACTGACCCGTTGACCCGTACCCCTAGGCTGAGGGTGTTTGCGAGTCGATAGGTGGAGCGGCCAGACGACTACGGTGGACCGGACCCGCGGACAGCGAGTGCTGCGAAGTGCGAGCTGAGCGCAGCTCAGGGCCGAGCATGGATCGTTGATTGACCGCAGCAGTTGCCCGATGACTTGTCGGCACACTCCGAATCGCCCTACAGATAAGCAGACTTCGGCAGCATCGACGTTGCATACGCTGCTACTAGGTCGCGGTGAACGTGCTCAGGTCGTGGATGCCGAGGCTTTTTTCGATATCGGCGACTTTATCGACCACCCCTTGAAAACCGGCCTGGCCGAACCGGCGGTGCTCCTCGTCTTCAAAGATTTCAGCGAGGTCGCGAAACTCCTTAGAGGCCACCACATCGCGCAACGCCGGGAAAACGACGGTGTCTTCGCGTGCCTCATGCGGTTCATACATCCGGATGAACGCCGACAAGTTCTGCACCAAGGCTTCTCGCGCAGGCTGATCGGGCGCAGCTGCTCCAGTGGTGGCCGCGAGCACCTGGTCGGTGAGCGCGCGACCGCGCTGATGCTGGGTGCGCAATACAGCGGTGATGTCGGTGAGTTTGCCCGCCCGCTCCAGCTTGGGGAAGACGTATTGCTCTTCCAGTTGCTCGTGATAGTCCTCGATGAAGCTTCGAATAATCCCTGCGCCGGCACTGAGGGCTTGGGCGGGAGCCTGATCGCCGGTCTGCAGGCGGCGGATCCCTTCTCGATAGATCAGCAAGACACGCTTGAGCACTCCGTGCTCACGCATCAAATCTTCGGGTGGAGTGACGGGCACTTCTTCTTCGGAGGGTGCGCCCGGCTGCCTTGCCTTTGGCTGCGTGCTGCTGCATGCCGATAGGGCGATCACACCTGCTGCCGATATCGAGATCCCGAGAAGGTCACGTCGGTCCACAGCCAGGGACGGCTGCTCTGTCACGGTCAGCCCTTTCCTTCACCTTCGCTTTGCCCATCACACGGTGGCTAGACCGCTAGCAGGGGCGTCCAAACAGAACCTTATACCTTGACCCCCAGCAAATAGGGGTAGCGCATTTGCGCAGGTCGGCGGCAATGTGGGCCTCGTTGGCGGCCGCGTGTAACGTGCGCAGACGCGCAGGTCGTTCAGCATCGCGCACAACGTGCGGTCCCAGTCCCCAGCGGACCATCGACAACGCGCGCGGAGCCGCCGCGCGATATGCTGGAACAACATGGCACGCATACGCGACTATTGATTTGTGGACTGTAGCGTCGCTCGCGAGGCGTTGTCGGCCCGGATCGATGGGGAGCGGGAACCGGTTCCCGCACTCCGGGTCGATGAGCATCTCGATTCGTGTGCCGACTGCCGCGAGTGGTATTCGGGAGCGGTCGAGCACACGCAGCAATTGCGTCGCCTCGCCGGCCGCTCACAAGTCTCGGCCGTCCCGGAGTTGCGGGACCGATCGCGAGCCCGGCGCCCCCGTCGGGTGTGGGCAACTGCGACGTGGCAACGGTGGGCACTCGGCGTGGTCGGCTTGATCCAGATTGGCTTGGCTGCTGGGCAGGGATTCGGCGCTGACCTGGGAATGCCGGCCCGCGGGCACGACGCGATGATGGGTGGGCACCTGCTCAACGAGTCGACTGCCTGGTCGGCCGCGCTGGGCGTGGTGATGGTCGTCGCGGCATTGCGTCCAGCGGCCGCGCCCGGATTGGCTGCGGTCTTGGTGGTGTTCAGCCTCATTCTCGCGGGATTCGTCATCGGTGACGCCGCTTCGGGGGCGGTGACCGGCATGCGGCTGCTGAGCCACCTACCGGTGCTGGCCGGCACGGTATTGGCGTTGCTCGTCTGGCGCGCAGCACGTCCAATTGAGCCCGAGCCCAGATCGGACGCAGCCCCGGCGTCCGACGACATCATGTTGCCTGGGAACGCCACCCGAGGACGGCGCAGCGGGCATCTGTACCCGACCGATGGCTCGGTGGCCTGAGCGCCGAGACCTAGAGCATCGAACCAAACATGATCGCCATTCCGGCAGCCATCATCGCGTGGCTGACGACGCCTAGTGGATGGTTTGCGCATTCTGCCGAATCACGACGTCGCCGCCCTCTGAAATATCGGTAGATCCAGAACACCGTCGCGAGTGCGAACCCGATCGTGATGACCCAGTTGACAGTGGTGATCCATGCGGGGTAGCCATTGTCGACCGTGCCGCCAGGCACGTCGGACATGCCCTTTGCGGGCATGTCCATCCCGGGCATCTCCATTCCCGGCATCTCCATTCCCGGCATCTCCATTCCGTGCATGTTCATTCCGGGCATCGGAGTGCTGTGATGTCCGGAGGACTGTCCAGGGAGCAGCTGACCATTCATCACCGCATACATCCAAGCCATCGCCAGCATCATCAGGCTGTCGTAGGCGTTGATCACCCGGTGGCCGGCTCCGAGACGGGTTAAGGCGATGACAGCGAACCAGGCGGCCGCGAACAGGAAGACGACCATCGGCGCGGTGGTGGGTAGCTTCGCGCCTTCGGGCCAGGCCATCACAGCCATCGCCGCTGCCATCGCGACGTGCAGCACCAGCCCGACCACGCTGCTCGTGCGGCGGTGACCGCGGGCTATCAGAGATAGGAAGCCTGCGGCGCTGAGCCCGAACAGGAGGGTAACGACCCAGCGCAGGGCGACATCCTGGATCACTACTGCACTCTCGCCTGGGGGCAATCTCGTCGAGCAAAACAATCGACGGTTTCTTCCAACAGCGGCTTACTCACGAGCAGCGACTTCCCTTCAGGGGCTCCAACCCAGGTCGGGTACGTGTGCATAGGTCGATCAAAGCTGACCGAAAGTTCCCGCAACTTGCCTACGACAAGGGGTCATAGACTGGGTTCGTTGGGGTGGAAGGCGATGACGAAGATGGGCTCGAGCCAAGCGGGCGTGCGGTTCGCGGGCGGATTCGTGTTGCTCGCCGGCTATGTCGTCATGGTGGGCGCGATCGCCGGCTACGCAGTGGTTTCAGGAGACCGCCGCTTCGTCGCAACGGGTGACTCATTCCCGGGAACGGTGACCAGCGTCGCAGAGCTGGTCGGGTATTTCACCGCCGCGTTGTCCGGGGCGCTGGTCATCGGCGCGCTTGTCTACATCGTGACGACGGCAAGCCCGGATCACAGCGGTGTCGTGGACACCACCTCGTTCCGGCTGCACCGCTTTGCCGAACGGGTGTCATTGGTGTGGCTGGCCACCGCGGCAGCGATGATCCCGATTCAGGCTGCCAACAATTCGGGCCTCGCTGTCTCCCGGTTGATCAGCTCCGGAGCGCTGGGCGACGCCCTCGCTACATCGGAGATGGCCCGAGGATGGGTCGCCGTCACCGTCTTTTCCGGCGTTATCGCGCTGGCGTTGCGGCTCACCGTCCGCTGGGTCTGGCATTGCGTGCTGCTGGTTCCGTCGCTGATAGGCGTGATCGCAGTCCCCGTCACCGGTAACGCGGGGCAAGGACCGAACCACGACTACGCCACCAGTTCGGTGATCGTCTTCGCGCTTGCCGTCGCTGTGCTCACCGGGGTGAAGGTATGCGCGACGCTGGCCCCGCCGAGCAAGCAACTGCGCCGGCGAGTGTTGGTGATCGAGCTGACCAGTGGTGCCACGTCACTGCTCTACGGCGCGCTGCTGCTGTGTCTGATGGTGCCCGCCACTTCGCTCACCGGATCCGGCTACGGGCGGCTGGCCATGGTCGCCGCGGCCGCGCTGGCCCTCGTCTGGCTTAGCGACCTCGTTATTCTCATGAGATCGCGAACCGGCCGCAACGGCTGGGGTAACGAAACGGCAGCGGTAGGTGCGCTGGCGACCATCACTGCAGTTGCGGCGATCTCGGCCATGGCGATCCAGACCGCGCCGGGGCTTTTGGCGCACCGGTTCACCGCGTGGGATGTCTTCCTGGGTTATCAGCTTGTCGATCCGCCGAGTGCGTTGCGGTTTTTCACGTTCTGGCGATTCGACACGTTTGTCGGCATGGGAGCGCTCGTGCTGGCCTCGCTCTACGTCATCGGGGTGGTCCGCTTGCGGCGGCGTGGCGATGCCTGGCCACCGGGACGCAGCGCGGCCTGGCTGATCGGTTGTTTGGCGCTGGTGCTCGTCACGGGGTCGGGTGTCCGGGCTTACGGCTCAGCGATGTTCAGCGTTCACATGGTCGAGCACATGGCGGACAACATGTTCATTCCGGTACTCCTCGTGCTGGGGGCACCCGTCACCCTCGCGTTGCGGGCGCTCCCGCCCGCAGGCCCCGATCATCCGCCGGGGCCGCGAGAATGGCTGGTGTGGTTGGTGCACTCGCCGGTGACGAGATTCCTCTCACATCCAGTGACAGCGTTTGTGCTATTCGTCGGATCCCTGTATGCCGTCTACTTCACACCGCTGTTCGACACGCTGGTCAGGTACCACTGGGGCCACGAGTTCATGAGTGCCCACTTCCTGATCACCGGATACCTCTTCTTCTGGGGCATCATCGGTGTCGATCCGGGTCCACGCCGGCTGCCGTTTATCGGCCGTCTGGGTTTGTTGTTCGCGGTGATGCCATTTCACGCGTTCTTCGGCATCGCCACGATGACAACGACGTCGGCCATCGGCGGCACCTTCTACCGCGATGTCAGCCTGCCGTGGCTACCGAGCATCATCAGTGACGAGCACCTGGGTGGGGCAATCGCTTGGGGGTCAAGCGAATTGCCCATCCTCATAGCTGTCATCGCACTGGTGGCGCAGTGGGCGCAACAAGATCGCCGCGACGCGACGCGCAGCGATCGCCACGCCGAGGCCTCTTACGCCGACGAACTCGACGCGTACAACGCAATGCTCAAAGAGCTGTCGCGGTCCCGCCGCTGATCACCCTCGGATTGCTCTACCCATTCACCTTCGCCATGGCCTTGCCGCAGCAGACTTCGGCATGGTCGTCGGCTGATTTGCAACACGGGCACGGCTTCTCGTAGACGAGAACCGCCCCACATGCGCCACACTGATAACGCTCTCCGGCTGCTCGAGACATGTTTCTCTCCCTCGAATTGGATGGTCATACCGGGCAACCCGGACCACCGACCCTCCCCCAGGGAGCCTATGCAATCGCGTTGCCTGACGTCCGCCGTTTTGCACAGAGCCGAATCCGAACGACATGAGGGCAACCAGACTCATCGCCCATCAAACCGCGGGGTTAAAGATGACACTGACTGCCACGGCTCTTCAGCTCCTTTGTGGCCCCACTACGCGATTGCGCAGGCCCACGTGACGACGAACAGGCCGACGATGATGAAATCAATGTTGGTGTTGACGGCGCCACGTGTGAAGAACTAGCGCACGACAGAGAAATCACCCTCATCGTCAAGAGCCGCCTGAATCTGCTCGGCGCTGAGCTCGGTGTCGGCGTCGACACGAACGGTCGACGGGCCATCGGGGGCCAGATCGATGTCGACGGCGCTGACGGCCGGCAACGCGGTCAGGACCTCGCTGACGGTTCTGACGCAACTCTGGCAGTGCAGCCCGTCGACGGAGAAGGTCTGGAGTGACATGGTGGTTTACGCCTCTTACGTGGCAGACATGGCAGTCGATCGGTCGTCGGGTGCGCTGTGGTCGCTTCGGAGGCCGACGTTGCGCAGCCGTAGGCTGTTGGACACCACGAAGAACGACGAGAACGCCATCGCCGCACCCGCGATGAGCGGATTGAGCAGGCCTGCCGCGGCGATCGGGATCGCGGCAACGTTGTAGCCGAACGCCCACACCATGTTGATCCTGATAGTGCGCAGCGTGGCACGGGCGAGATCGAGCGCCTGCGGTACGATGTCGAGGTTGTCGCGCACGAGAATGATGTCAGCGGCCCCGATCGCCACGTCGGTACCGCGCCCGATGGCCAGACCCAGATCCGCGGACGCCAAGGCAGGCCCGTCGTTGATGCCGTCACCGACCATCGCGACGACCCGGCCGCGGTCACGCAGCTGCTCGATGACATCCACCTTGCCCTCGGGGAGCACCTCTGCGATCACCTCGTCGATGCCGACCTGTGCCGCCACCGCTCCCGCGGCGGCAGCGTTGTCGCCCGTGAGCAGCACCGTGCGCAGCCCCCGCCGGTGCAGCGCCGCCACCGCGGCGGGCGCGGAATCCTTGACGGCATCGGCAACCGAGATGGCGCCACAAACAACCTCGTCGACAGAGACGAAAACCACAGTCTCGCCGCGGCTTTCGCCATCCCGGCGCGCTCTTTCGATAGCGATGGGAATCGGTGACCGCCGCCACACCCAGGACGGGCGGCCAACCGCTACGCGGTGCTCACCCACTGTTCCGGTGACTCCTTTTCCCGCGATCGCGGAGAAGTCGGCGACCGGCCGGCGATCGTCGGTGGCCATCACGATCGCCGTCGCCACGGCGTGCTCGGAGGCGGCCTCGACGGCGGCGGCCAGTCCGAGCACTTCGCCGGGCTCCCATCCATCCGCGGCGACGACTGCGGTCACCGCAAGGTGCCCGGTGGTTAGGGTTCCGGTCTTGTCGAACACCACGGTATCGACAGCACGGATCGTCTCCAGCGCGCGGTAGCCCTTCAGGAATATGCCCAGCTGCGCGCCGCGACCCGAGGCCACCATCATGGCGGTCGGCGTGGCCAATCCCAAGGCGCAAGGGCAGGCGATCACCAGCACAGCCAACGCAGCAGAGAACGCACGGTCAGCCCCCGCGCCGCTGAGCAGCCAACCCGCTGCTGTCAGAAGCGCAATGGCGAAGACCACTGGGACGAACACCCCGGCGATGCGATCGGCCAGCCGTTGCGCGTCGGCTTTCTGCGTCTGCGCCTGCTCAACTAAGCGGACCATTCCCGCGAACTGTGTGTCGGCCCCGACCGCAGCGGCCTCGACAATAAGCCGGCCGTCGCACACGACCGTGCCGCCGATCACGCTTGCACCCGGGTGCGCCCGTATCGGTTTGGCCTCGCCGGTCATCGCACTCATGTCGATCGCCGCCGTGCCGTCCATCACCAGACCGTCGGCGGCGACGGTCTCCCCTGGCCGGACGACGAAGCGCTGCTGCTCCCTGAGTTCATCGGCGGGGATCACCATCTCGCCGCCACCAGGCAGCAGAATGGTCACGTTCTTGGCGCTCAACGCCGCGAGCGCCCGTAATGCGCTGCCTGCCTTCGATTTCGCGCGTGCTTCGAAATACCGTCCAGCGAGAACAAACACCGTGACCCCGGCGGCCACCTCGAGATAAATCGCGTCGCTGGCCATCAACGCTTGCCAAACCCCGTGGATCTGACGGGGCCGGCTCCCCGCGAAAATGGTGCAGAACGACCAGAGTGTGGCGGCGGTGATGCCCACGGCGATGAGCGTCTCCATCGACGCGGTGCCGTGCCGGGCGTTACGCAGCGCGACTCGGTGGAACGGCCAGGCCGCCCATGTCACGATCGGGACAGCCAGCGCGGTCAACACCCATTGCCATCCGATGAACCGCGTGCCGGGCACGACGGCGAACATCACCGACAAATCGGCCAGTGGCACAAACAGGACCGCCGCGACCAGTAGTCGCCGCAGCAGGCTGCGGGCCTTCATGTCATCGGGATCGGCCTGATCAACTGGCAGGTGCGCCCGCGGTGCCGCCTCGTATCCAGCCCGGCGCACCACCTCGCACAAGTCCTCGGCACCGACCGCGGCGGAGGCGTCGATAGTGGCGACCCGGGTCGCAAAGTTCACCGACGCGTGCACGCCATCAACCTTGTTGAGTTTGGTCTCCACCCGGGCCGCACACGCGGCGCACGACATCCCCGATACGTCCAGCTCGACCCGGCGATGCTGGGGCGCGTCGGGGCTAGACGCGACGGTGACCGTCATCGTCCTCCTCGTGTTGGGCTACTTCAGCTAGTCGGATCACTGCACTAATCGGTTCCCGGCGGGCAGTAATCACCGCTCTCACTCGTCCAAGTTACTCGGCTGACCTCGCCGATCCTTGGGCGACGCCACCGGACCTCGGACGCTGAATACGATTTTTGTCGTCGTAACCACCGCTTCAGCGTTCCCGCGGTTGGGCTGCCACACTTAATCACCTAATGTGACTGCTTGTGGGTGAGCGCGGCGACGACGACGCGGTCACCTGCCTGGCGCTGGCGGCCGGGCGCGGCGATCTGGCCGCACTCGAACAGTTCATCAAGGCAACCGAGCGGGACGTCTGGCGGACCGTCGCATTCCTGGCCGACCCTGGCACCGCGGACGATCTCACCCAGGAGACGTTCCTGCGCGCGCTGGGATCCCTGCCGAGGTTCACTGCCCGATCCTCGGCACGGACCTGGCTGCTTTCCATCGCCCGTCGCGTCGTCGTCGACCAGATCCGCCGCAACCAGAGCCGCCCACGCACCAGCTGTACCGTCGACCTGGAACGTGTGCTCGACACCCGCCGCAGCGCAGCACGATTCGAAGACATCATCGAGATCAGGTTGCTGCTCGACAGCTTGGACACGGATCGCCGTGACGCTTTGATCTTGACCCAGGTGCTCGAACTGTCCTACGCAGAGGCAGCCGAGGTCTGCGGCTGTCCGGTTGGCACCATCCGCTCTCGCGTCGCGCGCGCCCGCGACGATCTGCTCAACGCCGCCAACCGCGACGACCAGGTGGGCTGAGCCCGGACCGGAGGACCGGGAACCTTGCTGCACCTTGATGCGACCACTGAACATGTCCACCGGTGACGACACCCACGTCGAGACCGTGCTGAAGAAGATCGGCCAGCGTGTGCTCGAGGACATGTGGGTAAGCGGGCATGTACGGGCATTCACAATCACGGTCGTGGCGACACTCGTTGGCGCCGCCATGATGGGTTGGCTGAACCTGACCGCAAAGGCGAACGCTGCGGCCACCACAAGTTGGATTTCGTGGATCGCGCTCGCCCTTTTCACCCTCGCGGCTTCAGTGTCATCGCTGGCGGCCCGTCTCCTGCGGTTCCGATGGTGTTGCGCGGCCGCGTACATCAGTGGCATAGCCACCGTCGTCGGGTTGGGGATGGTGTGGTGGCACCGGACCGCACCACCTGGACGCTCCCCGGGACCTTCGGCATGGATGGTGATCGGAGTCCTCGCGGCGGCCCTGCTGACCCTGACATGGCTCGGCGTGATCCTTACGCCGTCGGAGCGCTCCCAGCCGGACATGCGGGCGCGCTCTGCGACTGCGAAAGCCCGATCCGGCCCTGAGAGCGCCTAACAGCCATGCCCCTGCCCGGCGGTGATGTGGCTCTGCGGCATCTACCTGCCCGCGGATGCGTCGGCTGCCGACTGGGATCAGATTGAGGCCGCGACGCGCCGCTCTGATGCGACGATCTGCTTGACCTCCGCGCTCGCCTTTCGCGACCTGACCGACGCCATTCCCGCCGCGCTGGACGTCGCGATCCCCCGAGGGTCGAGGACACCGGCGAGCACGGGTGCGATCGCGTGGCATCAATTTGACCGGGCCACATTCGAGATCGGACGCGAGCAGATCGCGATCCCGGGATCGAATCAGACGATCGGGATCTACTCGCCTGAGCGGTCGATCGCCGACGCGTTCCGGCCGCGCGGCGAGGTCGGATGCGAACTGGCACGCGACGCGCTGCGGGAGTGGCTGCGCCGAGGTGGCAAACCGGCCGGCTGATCGAGATCGCGTCCCGCCTACCGCGGACGAAGTCCCCGGTCCTGCAAGCATTAGAGATGCTGGGGTGAGCTCCGGCGAGACGGTGTTCCGCCGGGGCAAGCACCTAAAGTCACCTCAACCGGCTTGTCCGCGGGTGTCCGTACCGGGCGACCGGTTCTGTGCGGAAGCTGGTTAGGCGGTTAGGGGCCGGGCCGTGGCGGGCTGGTGTTCGCGTACCCATGTTTGGGCGGCCATTTGGGTGGCGTCCCAGGGCGATCCGAGTGGTGGGGTGTAGGACAGGTCGAGTTCGCTGAGGCTGTCGATGGTCATCTCGTGGAAGAGGGCGGTGGCATAGGTGTCGACGCGCTTGGCGATTTCGGCGCTGCGGTGTCCCACGAGTTGGGCGCCGAGGAGGCGACCGTTGTGTTGGTCGCCGGTGATGCGGATGTGGACGGGGGTGGCGCCTGGGTAGTAGGCCTTGTGGTCGTCGGGACTCGATTGGCTGGTGGCAGGGGTCCAGCCCAGATCCGCGGCGAGGGCTTCGTGTTCGCGCAGGCCGGTGCGGGCGGCGACGAGGTCGAAGACCTTGACGACTTGGGTGCCCAGGCTGCCCGCGAAGCGGGCGTGGCCGCCCAGCGCGTTCTCGCCGGCCACGCGGCCTTGTTTGTGCGCGGTGGTGCCTAGCTTTGCTTGGTGAGGGCGGAGTTCACGGTCAGACCAAGTTTGGGGCTCAGGCTGCGGTGAGCGCTGCGTTTGTGAATTGATTCAGGTGTTTCTCCAGTTGGCGCCAGGCGCACGCGAGTTCGC
>Ga0335076_10004727_pt1 | contig 13802 bp, 21 predicted proteins | sample Lox_Sample_25_FD_206717 | JGI IMG/M metagenome (GOLD analysis project Ga0335076, IMG submission 206717) | Soil microbial communities from Loxahatchee National Wildlife Refuge, Florida, United States - Lox_Sample_2.5 | ecosystem: Environmental > Terrestrial > Soil > Wetlands | place: USA... | reverse complement strand
GCGCCGAGGACCACGCCCATGATGATCACCGCGGCGTTGGTCAGGCCAACCAGGTGCAGCCGCTCTGCTCGCGCGTCGGAGCGCTTTTCCTGTTCGCGCTCGGCCTTACTCGGCTTCGGCGGCTTCCTGGCCCATGGCGGCGGTGGAACGCGCGGTCCGCGCCCGCTGAGGCGGGTGAACGGCCGCCAGTTCGGGCCGCCAAACCGCCAGTTCCATGACAAGTTATCCCGGCTATACGGGTCGTCCGGGTCATCCATCGGCACCTCGCGGGTGAGCGCCCTGCTTAGCTTCGAGTATGAGGCAATCAGACGCGGGGTCAGCGCGTATTCGATCTTGCTGACCTGAGTCAGGCACTGACATCTCCTTCCTGGTAGGGGTGGGCCAGCTAGTGCTGGCTGGCGTTGGCTTTGTAGCGGTGGATCTCGCTGGTGGTGGTGCGGGGTACGATGACGGCGGTCTCGCCGCCGATGGTGACCTGGAAGTGGTTGTCCTCGCAGATCACCACGGCGGGACAAGGCGGCTGTTGCTATTAGGACCCCTGTAGGCAATCTTGGATCTCATGACCACGGCCGAGGACGACCCCCATCGGGAGCACGAGAGTCAGGCTGAGACGCCCGCCCCTGCGGCCGAGACGCCAACACGTCTCCAACAGGCGGCGGCGGGGATGGTAGAAGCGCAAGCCTGGAAGGGGCAGCAGATCGCAAAGGGCTGGCGCAAGTTCGTGAACGCACTACGCAGACGGGAGAAGAGAAGCGGGTAGATTCGTCAGCTGCTCCTTGGTAGAGGGAATGGATGCGCGCCGGCGAGCTCAGCAACACGCCGTTCGGCAATCTCGTAAGTGGCGTCTCACACCTGGCGTGGCCCGGCGCCCACTCACCTGGGTTCGGCGCCTACCGGGAAGACGGAGCAGAGAAGACGGAGCAGATCAGCACCGCTGACTGTCGCTCTTGCTCCATCCCGTCGCACAGAGTAGAACGAAACGATGGGAAGGCAGGCGGTCCTGGTGCTCTACGTGCTCGCGCTGGTGGGCGTCGTGGTCGGCGTGGACGTCCTGTTCTTCAGGCACCAGTTCTGGGAGCGTCTGATGGTGAACGTCGGCGCCGTCCTGGTGTTCGCGGCGTTCGGTTTGCGGTTCCTGAAGCGTCCGTAAGCGCAGCTGCCGCCATACGGCTCACCAGTCCCACGGCGAACCCAAATCATTATCGTGTCAATAACCCCCGGTCTGGAGCGGTAAGTTGCGGCGCCGCACGGTGCTAGCGGTAGAGATGCCCGGCGAGCGCCGTCCTTGCTGGCGGACCCTGCCGATAACATTGGCTTGGTAGAGGCTTTGCCAAATCATGGGGGAGGCGGGTATGACGGAGGGCGCAGGACCCAGGATTACCGGGATCCATCACGTCTCTGTGACAGTCACCGATGTCGAAGCGAGCGTGGCGTGGTACCAGCGGCTGTTCGGGATGGATCGGATACCATTCACCTTCCGGCCCTATGGGCAGGAAGACACCGGCTACGGCGCGATGCTCCTCGATCCGCAGCTGGGTATCGGGATTGGGCTGGACTTCCACCAGGCCAATCGGGGGGAAGCCTTCGATGAGTGCCGCACAGGGCTTGACCACTTGTCCTTCGGCGTGGCCAGCCGCGATGAGCTGGCGGCCTGGGCGGCCAGGCTCGAGGAGCTCGGCATCCAGCACACCGGCATCAGGGACGAGCAGCAGCCCCTGCCTTACTCCACGGTGGTGTTCCGGGACCCAGATAACATCCAGCTCGAGTTCATCGCGCTCGGCTGACGACAACCGTGACGCTCGATACCAAGCACAGGTCGCCAGAACGGGTCACCCGGTCATAGCCGCAGCGACCCATCTCGCTTACCTGCGCCGTGGCCCAAACACGGACGAGTGCCGGTTAGGGCCGGTTGTCCCTTCAGCTCGCGGTTGCCGCCCGTGACGAAGACGGGGAGATCAGGCGCCCGGAGCTTGGCGGCGGCCATGACGTGGCGATCACAGTAACAAGCGTGAATGGAGGCCAATGAATGACACGGCTACCAGGATCTGCTGCCCGTCGTTACGGCAAGGTTTTTGATGAGATCGCGGCTGAGTACGACCGCCGCCGCCCGGCTTATCCCGACGAACTCGTCGACCAAGCTTGTCAGGTAGCAGGGATCGGGAGCGGTGATCATGTGCTTGAGGTCGGGTGTGGAAGCGGCCAGCTGACGCGCAGCCTTGTCGCCCGGGGCCTGCACGTCACAGCGCTCGAACCCGGCAAGAGCCTCATGGCACTGGCCAGGCAGAACCTGGAAGGTGCCGGAGAGGTGGAATTTGTGAACGCTCAGTTTGAGGAAGCGTTCCTGCCCCGCGAGCAGTTTCAGGCCATGTTCTCCGCGTCCGCGTTTCACTGGGTTGATCCCGAGGTCAGCTGGCAGAAGGCCGCTGACGTCCTTGTTCCCGGTGGAACGCTCGCCCTGGTGCAATACTGCGGACTTGAGGAGCCGCGTAGCAAGCGGGATCAGGAAGCAGCGCTCGATGCCATAAGAAAGGTTGCGCCGGACGTTGCGGCCAGTTGGCCGGCCTACAGGGATCTCAACGCCACGCTCGCCGGGATGGAGCAACGCCGTGGCAACGTCTCAGAGGTATGGGCCTGGCTCGGCAGCTACGACGCAAGGCAACATTATGCCGGTCGTCTGTTCAGCGACGTTCAGGTGGCAGTCATGCCAAAGCTCATTGAGCATACTCCTGACCAGCTCAATGCTCTCGTTAGCACGTTGTCGTTCTACGCTCGGCTTTCACCCGGCCAACGTCAAGCCCTTGAGCGGGAACATGAGGCCATTTATGAACGGCTCGGACGACCGATTCGCGCTAGCACGGTCGCGGCTCTCGTCACGGCACGGCGCAGCACAGAAGGAGATGATCACCGCAGATCGCCTCAGGACGGTGGATGAGCCGGCCCGGGTAAGGAGCCACTGATCTAGCGAGGATCGGGCCGGTCGATGTTCGCCGATCGGACGGAGGCAAACGTCGCCACCGCAAGCACCAGGGTGCCGCCTGCGGTCAAGAGTGAGGCAGTCGTCGACCAGTCGGTCACCCACCGCAGCTTAGGTCAGTGATTTCTAACCCCGGCACGCCGGACCGGCGGGTGGCCGGAGAGGTGGCGGAGCTGGCCAGCGTGTGGGAGAGTATCGCGTCCACTACTTGGCCGAGGGGCTGGCTGGCGTCGATAAGGATCGCGCCGAATGCGCGCAGGCGGGCCTGATATCCGGGCAGGAACCGGCGCAGGTGCTCACGAGTGTCCCCGATATGGCCCCAGTCGTGGTAGTCCCGGCGCGCATCCAGCCGCGCCAGCATGGTGGGCTCGTCGATCTCCAGCAGGAACACGTGAGTGAAGCGGTCGGCCAGTTCTAGCTCGTTGGCCGCTCCGCCACAGACGTACGGCGTCGCTGGCGCCGCCGCGGCGATCAGTTCGTCCAGGCGGGCTGGATCCCATGCCCAGCTGTGCCGGGACAGCCAGTCAAGGTCCGGCGCTGCCGGCTCGTCCCCCTCTTCCACCACGTTGCCGGCCGCGTCAACGAACCGCGCAAGCACAGGGTCGTCGTCGGCATCGATGGCGGCCAAGCCCCGGCGGGCAAGCATGGCGGCGATAGTGGACTTCCCAGCGGCGGAACAGCCTGTGATCAACACTGCGCTCATCGGTGTCTATCGTCGGCCAGCCCGGAAAACGGCGCAAACGAGTTTGTGATGCCGCGGATGGGGCGGCCTTGTCACTAGCTGGTCACCTTGACCAGAAACAGCCATGCGTTGACCACGCCGCCGACGAGGCTCGCCACGGCGGAGGGGATCAGCCAGTACAGGCCACCACCGGCCTTGATCAGGTAGGTGAGTCCGGCCACGCCGACGAGCACGGCGGTGATGGTGTTGGGGGAGAACCTTTCGATGTAACGGGACACGCCCCGGTCGGTGGCATGACCGGCTCGCCGGTCCAAGAAAAGCAGGACGATGCCCGAGACCGCGGCCACCGCCAGCAGCTCCGAGCCGAGGGCTGCCGGTGGCTGGGGAGCCACCAGCACGACCGCGATGAGCACCGAGATCATGAACAGCACCAGAGTCTCAGCGGCGCGCGAGCTGAGGTTGCGCGATGCGGCGAGCGCGTCACCTTTGACCGAGAGCGCGACGAACAGCAGGCCGGTGAGCGCACCGGCCACGGCAGCGAGGGCCTCGCCGAAGCCGAGCCACATTGCGGCCGCGTACCCCACCGGACGGCCTCCCAGATCCTCAGCTGGATAGACATGCTGATTTAATCAACGACTTGTCGCCAGGCGTAGGAGGCACGTCCGGCTCCGCCGGGACGGTGCCGGGGCTGGACTTCCTGCAGGGGATGGATGAGTCCTACCGCTCATTGCACCGAGCACGAAGACCACACCAACATAGAAGAGAACAACCGCGGCGCCGCATACCCGTGGCTGCAGACATGCCCCAGGTCAACGGCCCTTTGACCGGTTGGCAGCGGCCCTCTTGCTGGCGGATCCGCTAGCAGCGGCCCGGCCCGCGGCCGGGTCATGCTGCCGGTTCCCCAAGTTGCTGAGCCTCAGCAACGCCAGCACGGCGACGCCCGCCGTTATGCCGACGAGGGCAGCGACGATCCGGTTCATGCCGATCACCTCAAGCCCGGTAACGGCGCCCACAGTGACGGCAATAGCGATAATTTTCGCCACCGCGTTATGAACCTTAACCCCACGCGGTCCGGTTACCGCCGGGCGGTCATGGATAGCCGGGGCGACGTTGACCGTGGCGTGGGTGCCATGCATGCCCGCTTGTGGGTTAACCGGCCTACGAAGGGTTGTCATCGGCAGCGGCTAGCAGCCGGCGGGCCGAGGCTTCATCGGAGGCGGCAACCAGCACGCGAACACCCTGGAGCTGCAGCTCTGGCTGCTGCCCTCCGGCATCGTCTGCCGCCACGGCGGCTCTCAGGCCGTTGCTGCGCAGCATGCCGACGATCAGTTCGGCCTCTGTGCGGCTGCCAACCACCGCCACAGGCACAGTCGCGCCGTCCACGATCTCAACTCCTCTGCTCCCCGTCACTGCCCTCGCGGGCCGCGGGCGGCATCATGGCCGCGTTTCGGGAGGCTCGTGCTTAGTGCAGGCCGTATGGACGGCCACCGATGGTGCATCCTAACGGGCCCGTGCGCCCCTGGTTCAGCTGCCCAGCGAGCGCTCCCACAGGTCCATCGGTTGACCACCCGCATCCCAACCCGCTTGTAGAGGGCCGTGGCCCCGGTTGAGTTCTCAGCGTCGACGTTCAAGATCACACGCTGGACCCCGCGAGCGGCGAACGCGGCGAACGAGCGGTGAAGAAGTGCCGCACGCCGGGACGTCAGCCGCACCTACCGTGCGCCGGAGGCTGGCAGGAATGCGTCGGCGATGGCCTGCACGTGCCGCGCGTCGGTGCCGCAGCAGCCGCCGAGGATGGAGATCCCCGGATGCTGGGCCCGCAGACGCACGTAATCGCTGGCCAGCTCCCGGGCGTCCCCGTCGTCGAGAGTTGGTGATTCATCCAGCTCAGCGTGGCTCTTCCTTGACGCGTTGGCGCGGATACTTCGGATGCGCGCTCCCATGGCACCGCCGGGGAAGGCCGACTCAAAGTGGGAGGGGTGCGCACAGTTGACCCCGTAGTAGACTGGCGCGCCGCCGGTGGCCGCGTCCACCTCGGCGACCGCGTCGGTCAGCGATGCGCCATCTGGCAGGCGGCCGTCGGTTTCCGTCGTGAACGAGATCGCGGCCGGGACGCCAACGCCGGCCGCCGCCCGGGCGATCCCGATCGCCTCGGTCGCGTAGGTGATGGTCATCGCGTGCACCAGATCCACCCCGGCCGCGGCCAGGGTCTCGATCTGCTCCTTGTGATAATCCTCGGCTTCGTCATCGCGCATGCGTTCGGCCGGGTGGTATGCGTCGGCGCGCGGCCCGACGCACCCACTGACCACCACGGGTGAGCTCGCCGCGCCCAGATAGTCGCCCCGCAGCCGGGACAGCAGATCGACCGCGGCCTCGTTCACCCGCCGGAGCTGCGCCGCTGGGTACCCGATCCGCGTACCCCAGTCCCGGCTGGCTCGCCAGGTCGGCGCCTCCAGGATCACGCCGCAGCCGTGCTGCACCGCGATGTCCACATGGCGGCGGAAGTATGTGTCGAGCGCGGCCGTACCGCGGGCATCATCAACCAGAACGAAGGACGCGAACTCCGGCAAGTCAAACCCCTCGTGGAAGATGAGGTCGGTTTCCAGCCCGGAATCCGTGAGGAACACCTCGTCGCTCAACTGCGGCAGCGCACTGCGGTACATAACATCCACCCCCCGTCAGGCCCGTTAGAACAGCACGCGCCGGGATCGATTGTCAAGGCCGGACGCGCCGGGTAGTTGAGCCGGGCGCGCCGGGTAGTTGATGAGCCAAGCGGACCGTCCGGCGCCGGAGTTAATCTCCTCAGGGAGTGCTCGCCCTGGTCGGCACGCGCGCCGCCCAGATCACGTCAGCATCGGAAGCGGCATGCTTGATCAATTACACGGCCATGTCATTGCTGAAGACGACCTCACCCACCGGCGCCCTCCCCTCGCAACTGCTGACCGCCATGGTGACAGCAGCCAAGCAGGGGCCTGCCGGACAGGCCAGGACCCCGGACAGTGCACCGCGTAACCACCGTCCGCATAGGCCTGCTCGCCCTCATCTGGGGCTCTGGTTTCCTGTGGATCAAGCTGGCGATCCGGGGCCTGTCTTCCGTCGAGGTCACCTTGGCCCGGCTGGTCCTCGGCTCCGCCGTCCTGTTCGCCGTCGTCGCAGCCCAGCGCAGATCCCTGCCCCGGTCGCCGTCGGTGTGGGCGCACATCACGGTGGCGGCCCTGTTCGCCAACGCCACCCCGTACCTGCTGTTCGCGGTGGCGGAGCAACACGTGGCTTCCTCCACCGCCGGGATGCTGAATGCCACCACACCGCTGTGGACAGTGGTGGTCGCGCTGGCCACCCGTCACCAGCGGGCGATCTCGGCCCGGCAGGCAGCCGGGCTGGCCGTCGGGTTCGGCGGCGCCGTGCTGATCTTCTCGCCATGGCAGGCCGCTTCCGGTCTGGCCTCGGCCGGGGCGCTTGAGTGCCTGGCGGCGGCCGCCAGTTACGGGATCGGTTACGTCTATATGGACCGGTTCCTGGCCCGCCGTGGCATCGGCCCGGTCGTCTTGTCCGCCTGCCAGCTGGGGGCCGCATCGGGCCTGCTCGTGATCGCCTCGGGTGTGACCGGCGCACCAGCGCCACGGCTTGATGCCACCGTCGTGGCCAGCATCCTCGTGCTCGGCCTGGCCGGGACCGGCGCGGCGTACGTGCTGAACTACCAGATCATCGCGAGCGAGGGCGCCACGGTGGCATCCACGGTCACCTACCTGGTACCGGTGGTGGCCATCGTGCTTGGCGTCTTGGTCCTGGGCGAGCACCTCACCCTTGTCGTCCTGGCCGGAATCGCGCTGATCCTGGCCGGTGTGGCGCTCACCCGAAACCGCACGGCCCGCGCACCGGCAAGAGCGGACCGTCCGGTGACCCGGCCGGGCCGGGACGACAGCCGATAGCATGCCTTGCAGCCAGCGACGGGAGCGACGGCCGGGCCCGCCCGCGGTTCCGGACACAGAAAGAGGCCGAATGCGCAGACGCTCCGTGACCGTCGGCGCCGGGGCGATCTTGGCTTGTGCCGCATTGCTGGCCACCGGCTGTGCCGACGCCAGCCCGCCCGCCGCGGCGCCGTCGGCCCGGCCCTCGCACGCCACGCCCGCGGCCCCGGCGATCAGCCCGGCGCGACGGAAGGCGGCGGCCTGCCAGTACCTGGCGATCGCCGGGCCGGCGAACCACCGCCTCGATGTCGACTTCGACGGGTTCGACGACAACGCACGCGACAACCTCGCCGCCGCCGAGGCCGACCTGCGGGACGCCGCGGCCACGGAGCACCGGTTCGACCGGCGCCTCCTGGCCCTCACGCTCCCCGCGGCGACCGAAGCGATCGCCCGGCTGCTGGTGACCGCGAACCAGGCGCGGGCCCGGCTCACGGAAACGGCCGCCGCCAGTACCTCCCTGAGCCAGCTCCGCGGGTACAGGCACCGGCTCACCGCGGCCAACGCGCCGGTGGAGGAGGCGGTCAGGGCGATCCGTAGCCAGCTGGACCTGCCGCCTCCCGAGACAAGCTAGCTGGGCCGCTGCCCGGGTTCGGACCGGGCCGCACGACCATGCGGAACGGCGGTGCCTGCGCGCCGGCGATGGCACGGCGGCCTTGAACCTGCCCCGGTTCCCGGACGTTCACAAGGGCATGCATGCCTGGATGCCGGGCCAGCCCGGCGCACCGAAACGGGACGGGTGGCCTGCCACCGGAGGGCCGTCGGCGTGAGCGCGGTCAGCGAACTGGGCAGCGCTGATACCCCAGGCATCGTTACCCCAGCCACCGTCGGCGCCCCCGCCGAGACGGTCGCGGACGCGGGGGCAACGAAGACAGGCAGACGGCTGTACCTGCCGACGGTCGTGATAGCCGGCCTGGCCGCGTGGCTGAGCCTGCGCGGCTGGAACGCGCTCGAGCAGGTCGGCCCAGCCAGGTCCATCAACGCGGGCCGGCTCGAGCTGGCCGGGCCGGCCGTGACCGGCTTCGTGGTGATCGTGTTCTCGATCGAGCAGCTGTGGCCGGCGGAGCGCCGGCCGCTGCTGGCGCGCGGGCATCTGCTCGACGTTGGCTACCTGCTGTTCTACGCCCTGCTGGTCGTCCCGCTGGTGGTGCTGATCGGGTCCGGTTTCGCGGACCTGCTCGCCGACGCCGCACCCTGGCTGGTGCTGCCACGGATGCCCGCCGTGCCTGGGTGGTGCTTCATCGTGCTCGCCGTGCTGGGCATCGACGCCGTGGACTGGCTGGCCCATCTCGGCAATCACCGGATCACCGCGCTGTGGCGGCTGCACGCGGTGCACCACTCCCAGGAGGAGCTGAGCATCCTCACGACCTTCCGGGCGCACCCGCTGGTCCACGTCAGCTTCCTGATTTCCGCGATCCCGATCCTGGCCGTCGAGTCCAACACCGCCACCCCGGCCGCGGTGCTGACCGTGTACGCGTGCCTGGGCGCCCTCCCGCACGCCAACGTCCGCTGGACCTATGGCAAGGTGGGGCGGCTCCTGATCAGCCCGGCCTACCACCGCATCCATCACGCGGCGACGGGCCGGCTGGACATCAATCTCGGTACCGCGTTCCCGTTCTGGGACATGCTGTCGCGCCGGGCCGTGTTCCCGCAGCCCGGCGGCGAGGCCGGCCGCACCGGCCTGGCCGGCCGGCCGGTTCCGGTCGAGCAGTCCGGCCCCCGCCCCCGTCTGGCCCGCACGATCCTGACCCAGCTAGCCGAGCCCTTCACCTCGATCAGGACGGAGCTACGATGACCGCCACCCGACACACTCTGCGGCAGCATGCGCACCCGCGCACGAGCGGCGCGCTTTGGCTGCTCTACCTGTGCGACGCCGGGCTGCTCGTCGCCTCCGGACTCATTCACCTGCATCTGTGGGACATCGCCTACCGGCACGTCAAGACGCTGGACGTGCTGTTCCTCGTCCAGGTCGCCGCGTGCCTGGTGGCCGCGGTCGCGCTGCTGGCGTTCCGGCGCCTGATCGTGGTGCTTGGCGCCGCGGCCCTGATGGCCGGCACCATGGTCGGCTTCGTGCTGGCCCGGACCGTGGGGATCTTCGGTTTCCACCTCACGTTCAGCTCGGGACTCGCCTACACGGTGCTGGTGATCGAGGCCGCCGGCGTCATCCTGCTTGGTATCACCGCCCTGCTGATGACGACCGCCGTCAAGGAGTAGCCGGTGAGGACATCGGCGTAGAAGGCGGCGGGATCGGCAGAACGGAGGCGGCCCGCCTGGCCTCAGTATCATGGGAGAACGCTGGCCGCGGCGGTGCGGGCCGCCCGATAAGAGATCACTTAATCGGCTGTCGCCCCCAGTGGGTAACAGCAATTACAGTCGATCCTGTACAGCGCTGCCGGCCGGAGGTGCCTGAAGATGAGTCGCGAGCCGGATGAGACCCTGGACGTGCTGCGCGGGGTATGGAGCGCCCGCGGACAGAGCACCGAGGATCTCGAGGAGGCCTTCGGCACCGGGAAGTCCTGCAAGCGGATGGCCAACGTCGGCTTCACCGACATGGCCGAGGACGACGGCGACGTGCGCGCCACCTGGCGGAACCGGCTGCGGCGCGAGGGCAAACTGAACCCCGAGGGCGGCAGTGTCGCCGACCTTATCCTCGGGCCAGCGGAGCGCCGCTAACTCAGATGCCAGAAACCGAGCGCCTGGCCGGCCAGCCGGAAAGCGTCGGCCAGCTGACGGACATGCTGCGCCAGGGCGGCTACCTGGCCGACCGCGGCCTGGCCACCGCGCTGTTCGTCGCGATGTCCCTGCAGCGCCCGATCCTGCTGGAGGGCGAGGTGGGAGTGGGCAAGACCGAGGTGGCCAAGGTGCTCGCCTCGGCGTTCGGCCGCAAGCTCATCCGGCTGCAGTGCTATGAAGGCATCGACACCAACCAGGCCCTGTACGAATGGGACTACACCCGGCAGATGCTGCAGATCCGGGCCCTGTCCGAGCACCAGGCCATGGGGGACGACGCGGTCGACAAGCTGTTCGGCCCCAAGTTCCTGCTGGAGCGGCCGCTGCTGGAAGCGGTCCGGGCCGGGGACCGGTCGGTGCTGCTGATCGACGAGGTGGACCGGGCGGACGACGAGTTCGAGGCCTTCCTGTTGGAGGTGCTCTCCGACTTCCAGATCAGCATCCCCGAGATCGGCACCATCAGGGCCGACCGCGCCCCGCTGGTGGTCCTCACCTCCAACCGCACCCGCGAGCTGCACGACGCGCTGAAGCGGCGCTGCCTGTACCACTGGATCGGCTACCCGGCGGCCGAGCGCGAGGTGGAGATCGTGCTCATCAAGGAGCCGGGCATATCCGGGGCGCTGGCCCGCAGGGTGGTTGCCGCGGTCAACCGGCTGCGGGAGCTCGACCTGGCCAAGCCGCCCGGCGTCGCCGAGACGATCGACTGGGCCCGCACGCTCGACCTGCTCGGCGGGACCGGGACGACCGAGCTGGACGCGCAGACGGCACACGACACCCTCGGCGCCGTGGTGAAGGAACGCGACGACCTCGACCTGGTGCGCGACAACCTGGAAGAGATCACATCCGGTGCCTGAGGACGCCCCCATCGTCGGGGTGCTGGTCGATTTCACGCACGAGCTCCGCGCCGCCGGGCTCGCCGTGGGCTCGGGGGAGGTCCTGACCTACTGCGCAGCCATGACCACGCTGGACCCGTCCGACCTGCTGGATCTGTACTGGGCCGGCCGGACTACGCTGGTCGCGCGGCACGAGCAGATCGACGTCTACGACGAGGTGTTCCGCAGGTTTTTCCTCGATGCAACGGACCCGGTGCGGGAGGTGCTGACGCTCCGCGCCCACGCTGGGGCGGAAACCCAGGCGGTGCTCGAAGTCCCGGCCACCGACCCGGCCGCCGAGGGCAACGAGGAGCAGGCGGTGCTCGGCCTGATGGCCTCCGACGTGGACACCCTCAGGCACAAATCCTTCGCCGCGTGCACGCCGGAGGAACTGGCGGCGCTGCGGCGGATCATGACCCGGATCCGGCTGACCCCGCCACGGCGGCGCACCCGCCGCACCGTCGCCGGGAACTCCGGCCGCACACCCGACCTGCGGCGGACCGTCCGCGCCTCGCTGCGCGTCGGCGGCGAACCGGCCGAACTGTTCTGGCGGCGGCGTAAGGTGCGGCTCCGCCCGCTCATCCTCATCCTCGACATCTCCGGCTCCATGGCCGACTACTCCCGCCATCTCCTGCAGTTCGCGCACACCGCGAAGCGGGCGGCCGCGAAGGTCGAGGTGTTCTGCTTCGGGACCCGGCTGACCCGGATCACCGGTGAGCTGGCCACGCGGAGCCCCGACCAGGCGCTGGCCGAGGCGGCCCGCACGGTGTGCGACTGGGAGGGCGGGACCCGGATCGGCGCGTCGCTGGACGCCTTCGTCCGCGGCTGGGGGCGCCGCGGGCTGTGCCGCGGCGGGGTGGTGGTGATCTGCTCCGACGGCCTCGACCGGGGCGACCCGGCCGTGCTGGCGACCGCGATGGAACGGCTTTCCCGGCTGTGCCGCACGCTGGTGTGGATGAATCCGCACAAGGGCAGCAACCCCGACTTCCGGCCGAGCACACTGGGCATGATGATCGCCGCCGAGCACATCGACCTGATCCTTTCCGGGCATGACCTGAGCAGCCTGGAAGAGCTCGCGTCGTTGCTGCCGGTGCTGGGCTGAGGCGCGAGGGAGCGGCCGGTGAGGTGGAGCGTGGGGATCGAGACGGAGGGGGAGCGCGTGCTGTCGCGCGAGGAGGTGGTCGAACTGGCTGACGCCGTCGCCACCAGTTCCGGCATCGCCACCGGCATCGGCACCAACCGCTACGGTGCCCAGCTCCTCGTCCAGGCCGATACCCGTGAGCAGGCGATCGAGAAGGCCACCGGGGAGTTCGCGCAGGCTGTCGCGGCGGCGGGGCTGCCGGTCTACCCGATCGTGCGGGTCGAGGCCATCGGCGAGGACGAGGAGTCCGGCGAGTACGGGGAAGCCGGCGGATGATCCGGCTGGGCTCGCTGGCTGGCTACCCGTTCGAGGGGCCGCGCCTGCTGGGCGGGTGGACCCCGCCGGCCCGGCCGGGCGTGTACGCGATCTGTTACAAACCCGAGCCCGACACCAAGCCCGACCGGTACGCGGTCATCTACGTCGGCCACTCCGGCGACCTGTCCGCCGAGCGGTTCCCGTTCTCCCATCCCCGCGCCGCCTGCTGGGTACGGCGTGCCGGGTCGAAGTGGAAGGTGTACATCTGCACCTACGAGGTGCCGGGCGGCGGGCCGGGCCACCGGGAACAGATCACCCGCGAGCTCGCCGCGGTCTACCAGCCACGCTGCAACACCGAACGGTACGGCCATGCCTGGAAGGACGAGTGGATCGGCGAGTACTCGTCGGCACCCAACACCGGCCCGCTGGCCCGCCGTGGCCCGGGCCACCCGGACCCGCCGTCACCGGGCGACGGCGAGTCCTCCGGCCTTCGTTAAGCGCGTTACCGGCGGGGGGCGAAGCCGACCGAGTCGAGCAGCCGGGAGCGGCGGCGACCGGATGCCGGGCGGGCCGGCTCCGGCTCGGCCGGCTGCTCCGCCGCCGGGGTGACGTCGGTGACGATCTCCTCCGCCATCCCGTACAGCAGCGGCAGCGCGCCCGCTACCACGCCGCCGGTGGCGTTGATGTGTTCAACACCGGGCCCGATCAGCTTGGCGTGGCCGACGATCTCCCGCACCGTGCCCGCGCACTCCTCCAGGTTGGTGGCGATCCCGCCCAGCAGCGACCCGACCCAGAACAGGTAGAACGCCAGCCCGGCGACCAGCGCCGCGACGTCGATGACCGTGAAAACGACCAGCCCAGTCATGTCTTGACCTTTCCGAGCACGCGGCCGAGGAACAGGTGGTGCTGGAGGCCTTCGGCGAGGACGGCGTCCACGCCGTCGGCGACCTGCGGGATCAGCACCGTGTCGGCGGTATTCGCCGACGCGGCCTTCAGCGTGTCCCGCACCTGCACCACCCGGCGGTCGATGACCTTCACGAAGTAGATGAGCAGGCTCAGCAGAGCCGCCACGGCGACCACCACGACCAGGCCGATGATGTTCGCGGTCAGCCACAGATTGTGCGTGGTCGAGGACATAGCCACGGCGCCCATCGCTAACCTCCCAGCCTGGCGCGCCCGCGCT
>Ga0335076_10004726_pt1 | contig 13802 bp, 11 predicted proteins | sample Lox_Sample_25_FD_206717 | JGI IMG/M metagenome (GOLD analysis project Ga0335076, IMG submission 206717) | Soil microbial communities from Loxahatchee National Wildlife Refuge, Florida, United States - Lox_Sample_2.5 | ecosystem: Environmental > Terrestrial > Soil > Wetlands | place: USA... | reverse complement strand
TGCGGCGCCGCGCTGCGCTCCGGTCGCGGCGGCTGCGGCTCGGGCTCCGGGCGATAGCTCGGCTCGTCAGCGGGACGCGCGTTCGTCTCGGTGCTCGTGAAATCCTGCCTCTCGACGGGGCCGTAGCTCGGCTCCGGCGCCCGTTCGCGAACCTCGTGCGGCGCGGGCGGCGGGTCCCGAGCCTCGCTCGGCTCGGGCGGCCAGTCGCGCATCTCCTGCGGCTCGGGCCGCCGCTCACGGACCTCGCGCGGCTCGGGTGAACGCTCTGGAGCCTCGCGCGGCTCGGAGGGTCCCCGCGGCTCGATCCAGTGCGCCTGCCAGTCCGTCGACTCCTCGGCTCCCGCGTTGGCGGCCGCAGCGCTCGCTCGCGGCTCGGCCACTGAATCCTGCGCGCGCTCGACCGGGGGCTCGTACGGGCGCGGCGAGTCGTTGCCACCCGGCATAGCGTCGCCTTGAGCCGCTTGCGGCGGTTGCCCGCCGTTCATGCCCTCCGCCCGCCGCGGTTGCTCGCCGCGCTGTCGATCGTCGCGACCGCCGCGGCGGCGTCCGCGCCGGCCACGTCCGCCGCCCTGCCCTTGTTGGCCTTGCTGCTGCGGATTGTCGCCTCGCGGCTCGCCGCCCTGGGGCTGCGCCTGCGCGTTGCCTTGACCCTGACGCGGTGGGTGCTGTTGGCCGTGGTCGCGCCGGCCTTCCTGCGGCGGACGATTGCCGCCGTCGCCGGGCTCTCGCATAGGCCGTTGGCCACCGCCGTCGCCATGCGTTCGCTGGCCCCCGCCATCGCCTTGGGCGCGCTGGCCGCGGTTGCGGCCGCGACCGCCGCGCTCGCGCCGGTGCTCGCCATGCGAACGCGGCTCACGCTCACGCTCGCGATCACGGTCGCGCCCGCGCGAGTGCTCGCGGTGCATGCTGCGACGCGGTGCTTCGTCGTTGCGCGCGGCGGGTGCCGGCGCCTCAGCGGGGGCCGGCGGCGCCGAGGACAACCATCCAAACAAGCGGCTCCACAGCGACACGCCGCCCGCGGCCGGCGCCGCCACGGCCTCGGGCGCGCGCGGCGGCGGCTCTGGCGCCGGCGGCGGCGTCGGCACGGGTGTGCTCGGCAGCAAGTTCGAGATCGCGGCCTCCTCGGTTTTCTGCTGTTTCCGTACTTCCTCGAACGGGAGGCTCGGATCCGGCTTCGGCGTGAGGAGCTTGTAGCTCGTGCCCGAGTTCTCGGGCAGCGTCGTCTCGTCGTCGCGGACTCGACGCAAGGAATAGTTCGGCGTCTCGAGGTCGGGATTGCCGATCAGCACGATCTGGACGCCGTTCGCCTCTTGAACGGACTGCACCCAGTCGCGCTTCTCGTTGAGCACGTAGTTCGCGACATCGAGCGGTACCTCGGCGATGACCTTCGCCGTGCGCTCCTTGCGGGCTTCCTCGCCCACGAGGCGCAGCACCGCGAGCGCCAGGGACTCGACGCTACGGATGTTGCCGGCGCCGCTGCAGCGCGGGCAGACGGACTGCGTCGATTCCTCGAGCGACGGCCGCAAGCGCTGCCGCGAGAGCTCGAGCAGGCCGAAGCGCGAGATCCGGCCGATCTGGATCCTGGCGCGATCGTGCTTCACCGCATCGCGAAGCCGATTCTCGACCTCGCGCTGGTTGCGCTGCGGGCCCATGTCGATGAAGTCGACGACGACGAGGCCGCCCAGGTCGCGGATTCGAAGCTGGCGGCCGATCTCGTCCGCGGCCTCGAGGTTCGTGTTGAGCGCCGTCTCCTCGATGTCGCCGCCCTTCGTCGAGCGGGCCGAGTTGATGTCGATCGCCGTCAGTGCCTCGGTGCGGTCGATCACGATGCTGCCGCCCGAGGGCAGAGATACCTTGTGGCTGAACGCGGATTCGATCTGACTCTCGATCTGGTAGCGCGTGAACAGCGGGACCGTCGGATCGTCGTAGAGCTTCAGCTTGCGCAGGTTGTGCGGCAGCACGCGCTCCATGAACTCGAGCGCGTCCTGGTGCACGGCGGGGTCGTCGATCAAGACCTCGCCGATCTCGTCGTTGAAGTGGTCGCGCAGCGCACGGACGATCGCGTTGCCCTCCTGATAGATCAGGAAAGGCGCGGGCCGCGTGACGACGACCTGCTTGATCGCCTCCCAGACGCGCAGCAGGTAGTCCATGTCCCACTTGAGCTCTTCGGCGCTGCGGCCGACGCCGGCCGTGCGCACGATGCAGCCCATCCCGTCGGGCGGCGCGAGCTCCTCGAGCGACTGGCGCACGATGTCGCGCTCCTCGCCCTGAATGCGCCGCGAGACGCCGCCGGCGCCCGCATTGTTCGGCATCAGGACGATGAACCGGCCCGCGAGGCTGATGTAGGTGGTGAGCGCCGCCCCCTTGGTGCCGCGCTCCTCTTTATCCACCTGGACGACGATCTCCTGGCCTTCGCGCAGCACGTCGCGGATTTGCACGCGGTCGCCCTGCTCGGGCTGACGCACGAAGTACTCGTTGGAGATCTCTTTGAGCGGCAGGAAGCCGTGCCGCGGGACGCCGTAATCGACGAAGCACGCCTCGAGACTCGGTTCGATCCGAGTGATGCGGCCCTTGTAGATGTTGGACTTGCGTTGCTCTCTTGAAGGGACCTCGATGTCTAGGTCATAGAGTTTCTGGCCATCGACCATGGCCAAACGCAACTCTTCCTTCTGAGTTGCGTTCACTAACATTCGCTTCATAAGACTTGAATCCCCTAGGGACGTGCTCGGAGCCAGGGGTAAAGCCCGAGGTCTGCGCGATTGTTCTTCGACGAGCGCGTGCGCCGGCTATGCGCGGCAGCGTTCTTGAGGGCGGCGTTGCTCGATCCGTCGACAGATGATTGAGGGTATCTTCGCTACGGAGAGCCATCGCCTTTTCGCAGATCGCGGGGAACCTTAGATCCGGTCCCACCATGTGTGATGTTTCGAACCTAGCAGCCCGTCGGTCGGGCTGACGCCGAATTCGGCTTCGGAAGCGGACCCTCTTTTAAGCTCGGGCCAGTTCCGCACCCGGTACTATAACATAGTGTTCTCACTCCTCAATTCGTACTCCTTTGAATCCTACGCAAAAAACACCGAAGCCCGCCGCTCGCCAGGAGCAGGTGGGCGAAGCCGCGGCCGGGCAGCGGCTCGACAACTACCTGCTGGGCGCGCTCAAGGGCGTGCCCCGGAGTCATATCTATAGGCTGATCCGCTCCGGGCAGGTTCGTGTCAACTCGGGGCGCGTGAACCCGAAACACCGGCTCAAGGTGGGCGATCGGGTGCGCGTGCCGCCGGTCGCAACACGAGCGCCGGCGCCGGCTCCCGCGAGCGGCGGCTCTCTGGACTGGCTCGCCGAGCGGATCGTCTACGAGGACCCACGGCTGCTCGTGCTCGACAAGCCGGCCGGCCTCGCGGTGCACGGCGGAACCGGTGTCGCGCTCGGCTGCATCGAGGCGCTGCGGGCGCTCAAGCCCGAGCTCCCGGAGCTCGAGCTCGTGCACCGCCTGGACCGCGCGACCTCGGGCTGCTTGCTGGTCGCGAAGCGGCGCAGCGCGCTGCGCACGCTGCACGCGCTGCTGCGCGAGGGCCGGGTCGACAAGCGCTATCTCACGCTCGTGCAGGGGCGCTGGTCCGAGCCGAGGGCCGAGATCTCGGCGCCGCTCGTCACGAAGCGGGGCGCCGGCGAGTCCCGGGTCCGCGTCGCGAGCGGCGGCAAGGCCGCGAAGAGCGCGTTTCACCTGATCGACACGCTCGGCCGGACCGCGTCGCTGCTCGAGGTCGCGATCGCGACGGGCAGGACGCACCAGATCCGCGTGCACGCGGCTCACGTCGGCCACCCCGTCGCCGGTGACGATCGATACGGGGACCCGGAATTCAACGAGGCGATGCGCCGGTTCGGGCTGCGCCGGATGTTCCTCCATTCGCGCTCGATCGCGTTCGTCTGGCCCGAGAGCGGCGAAGAGTTCTCGGTCGACGTGCCGCTGCCGCAGGAGCTGTCGGCCGTGCTTACGGCTCTCGCCGAGGGTCAGCGCGCGCCAGCGGATCGAGCCCGGCGTTCTTGAGCGCGGCGGCGAGCCAGATCAGCGGCAGCCCGATCAGTGCGGTCGGGTCGCGCGATTCGATGCTCTCGAACAGCACGACGCCGAGCCCTTCCGCCTTGAAGCTCCCGACGCAGTCGAACGGTTGCTCGATCTCGAGGTAGCGCTCGAGCTCGTCGCGCCCGCGGCGCGCGAAGCGCACCTCGGTACGGTCGACATGGGACCACGACCTACCCACGGCCGTGTCGAGCACGTGCACGGCGGTGTGAAAAACGACGGTTTTGCCCTGGGCCGCCTCGAGCTGGGCCAACGCCACGTCCTGGCGACCGGGCTTGCGCAGCAGACGCCCGTCGAGAGAGGCGGTTTGGTCGGAGCCGATCACGATCGCGTCGCGTGCCGCGATGCTCGCGGCCTTCGCGGCCGCGAGGCGCTCGGCCATGCGTTCGGGCGGCTCGCCCGCGAGCGCGGTCTCGTCGGTTGTCGGCGCGCGAACGTCGAACCGCAGCCCGAGCCGGCCGAGCAACTCGCGCCGATACGGCGACGTCGATGCGAGAACCAGAGCTCTAGGCGCGGGGCTACTTACGTAACTCACGGTTTTGACAGTAGAAACTCAGTCACATATGATGCGCGCCCTATGTCCGGCTCGCTGCGTGCCTGGTACAGTCTGCGCGACCTGGAGGCGCTGGGCGGACGGCAAGGCGAGCTTGATGGAGAGCTCGAGCTCGCGGATCTGCCGAGGCTCGCCGGGTTGCTCCATTCCACGGCCGGCAGTGTAAGAGCAAGCTTGCATTTCCGACAGCGCGGAGTCGGTGCGCTCGCGGCGACGCTCGATCTCGACACGACGGTCGAGCTGCTCTGTCAGCGCTGTCTCGAGCCGTTCGCGCAGCCGATCAACGAGCGCCTCGAGCTGATGCTCGTCGAGCCCGGAGCCACGAGCGTCTCGATTCCGGAGGGCTACGAGCCGGTCGAGCTGGATGACGGACGCTTGTTGCCGGCCCGACTGATCGAGGACGAATTGATCGTGTCGATTCCGCTCGTGCCGAAGCATGCGCGCATCGAGGACTGTGGTAGCCTGGCCCGCAATTTGACGAATTGAGATTTCTCGGCGGCTAGGCCAGCCGCGGGCATGGATGGATTTCTAGATGGATTTCTAGGAGAACGCAATGGCAGTTCAGAAAAGCCGAAAGACGCCTTCCCGCCGCGGAATGCGTCGCGCCCACGACGCGCTGAGCGCGCCGACGTTGTCGGTGGATGCCGGCACCGGCGAGACGCATCGCCGCCACCACGTGACGGCGGACGGGTACTATCGCGGCCGCAAAGTCTTCGACGTCCCCCAAGAGACCGAGCAAGAGTAAGTCTCGACTCGCACGAGCCGTCGAGCTTCGATCCGCCCTTCAAAGCGAGCCCTGATGAGTCGCAAGGTCACAATTGCCTTGGACGCGATGGGTGGCGACCGCGGCCCGGTGGCCGTGGTTCCGGCGGCGCTCGCGGTCCTCGAGAAGGACGACTCCGTGAGCCTGACGCTGGTCGGGCTGCCGGAGGTTCTCGAGGACGCCAAACGTGAGGCGAAGGACCGCTACGGCTCGCGGCTCGGCTTCAAGGCCGCGTCCGAGGCCGTCGCGATGGACGAATCGCCGGCGAGCGCTCTGAAGAACAAGAAGGATTCTTCGCTGCGCGTCGCGCTCGAGCTCGTCAAGAGCGGCGAGGCGGACGCGTGCGTGAGCTCGGGAAACACGGGCGCCTTGATGGCGACCGCGCGGTACGTGCTCAAGATGCTGCCGGGCATCGATCGGCCGGCCATCATCTCGGCCGTGCCGGGCGTCAAGGGCCCGACCTACATGCTCGATCTCGGCGCGAACGTCGGCGCCACGTCGCAGCATCTCTTGCAGTTCGCGCTGATGGGCTCCGTCGTCGCGGGCGACATGCTCGAGACCGCGCGCCCGCGCGTCGGCCTGCTGAACATCGGCCAGGAAGACATCAAGGGCAACGAGGTCGTGCGCGAGGCGGGCGAGCTGCTCGCGCGCAGCGGCCTGAACTACGTGGGCTTCGTCGAAGGCGACGGGATATTCAACGCGGACGTCGACGTCGTCGTGAGCGACGGTTTCGTCGGCAACGTCGCCTTGAAGACGATGGAAGGCGTGGCGGGACTGATCGTGTCGTTCCTCAAAGAGGAATTCCACAAGACCACGCTGCGCGAGCTGCAGGGCCTGGTCGCGAGCTCGGCGCTCGAAGCGCTCCGCGAGCGCCTCGACCCGCGGCGCTACAACGGCGCGAGCCTCGTCGGCTTGAACGGTGTCGTGCTCAAGAGCCACGGCTCGGCGGACCAATTCGCATTCGAGACCGCGGTGAAGACCGCGATCGTGGAAGCCCGCAAGGGCGTGCCCGTGCAGATCGGTAAACTCATCGAGACCCAGCCGCAAGAATGTATTCGCGCATAATCGGTACCGGACGCTACCTGCCGGAAAAGATCCTCACGAACTTCGACCTCGAGAAGATGGTCGATACCACCGACGAATGGATCCGCTCTCGAACCGGAATCGAGGAGCGACACATCGCGGCCGACGACCAGGCGACCAGTGATCTCGCCTACCAGGCCGCGCTCGCCGCGATCGAGAACGCGGGCCTGACGCCGGCCGACATCGACTTCATGCTCGTCGGCACGACCACGCCCGACCTCATCTTCCCGAACGTCGCCTGCTTGCTCCAGGAGAAGCTCGGCATCCGCGGCTCGCCGGCTTTCAGCCTCGAGGCAGCCTGTTCCGGGTTCATCTACAGCTTGATCGTCGCGGACCAATTCGTGCGCAGCGGGCAAGCCAAGCGCGCGCTCGTGATCGGCGCCGAGACGATGTCGCGGATCATCGATTGGACGGATCGCGAGACGTGCGTGCTGTTCGGCGACGGGGCGGGCGCGGTGATCCTCGAGGGATCCGATGAGCCCGGCATCATCTACAACACGTTCGGCGCCGATGGCCGTTACCGAGAGCTGCTGTACGCGTCGAACGGTGTCGCGACACGCCACCGTGATTCGTTCGAAATGGCCGCCCTGCGGATGAAGGGCAACGAAGTGTTCAAGGTCGCGGTGAAGACGCTCGAGAGCCTGGTCGACGAGGTGATCGAGAAGAATCACCTCGAGAAGGGCCAGATCGACTGGCTGATCCCGCACCAGGCGAACATCCGGATCATCGCCGCGATGGCCCGGCGGTTGGACCTGCCGATGGAGCGGGTCGTGCTCACCGTGCGCACGCACGGCAACACGTCGGCCGCCTCGGTGCCGATGGCGCTCGACACGGCGATCCGCGACGGGCGCATCAAACGCGGCGACCTCCTGCTGCTCGAGGCGTTCGGCGGCGGGTTCACCTGGGGGGCGAGTCTCGTCCGTTATTGAGTGAGGAAACGATGCGGAAGCACGGCAAGCCGTCGACTGAATCTCATCTCGGCGCGGCGGTCCACCCTATAATCCGCCGCATGCACAGCCCCCTCAGGATCGTCTCGCTGCTATCGCTCTGCGCCGGCCATGCCCTCGCGGCCGAGTATTCGGTGCCGCTGCGCGACGAGATGTTCGGCGCCGTGCAAGTCATCTCGGCGCACTACGAGGACACCTTCGTCGCGTTCGCCCAGAAGTACAACGTGGGCTACGAGGCGTTGAAGCGCGCGAACCCCGGCGTCGATCCGTGGCTGCCGGGCGAGGGCACCCGCGTCGTAATCCCGACGCAATTCGTCTTGCCGCATGCTCCGCAGCGCGGCATCGTCGTGAACATCGCCGAGCTCAGGCTCTATTACTTCCCGGACGACGGCCCAGGTGGCGCCTCCGCGAACGGCAAGCACCGCGTCGTGACCTACCCGATCAGCATCGGCCAGCTCGATTGGTCGACGCCGCTCGGCACGACGAAGGTTACCGGCAAAGTGCTGAACCCGAGCTGGTATCCGCCGCAATCGATCCGCGAGGAGCATGCCGCGCGTGACGATGCCTTGCCGCGCGTCGTGCCGCCGGGTCCCGACAACCCGCTCGGCAGCCATGCGCTGCGCCTCGCGCTGCCGAGCTATCTGATCCACGGCACGAACATGCCGTCCGGCATCGGCATGCGCGTTACGCACGGCTGCATCCGGATGTTCCCGTGGGACATCGAGGCTCTCTACAAGGTCGTGCCTATCGGCACGCCGGTCACGATCGTGAATCAACCGTACAAGCTCGGTTGGACCGAGCAGGGCCTCTATCTAGAGGCGCATCCGCCGCTCGCGAAGGACGCGCCGAAGGGCACCGACGAGCCGAGCAGAACCGACACGGCCGAGGCCGACGCGCCGCAGGAAGGGTCGTTGACCGAGCTCACGCGCGCGTACGTCGCCGCGACTCAGACGCGTCGGGCCGACATGCGCTGGGATTTGGCCGAGACCGTGATCCAGTCGGCGCGCGGATTGCCCGAGCTGATTACGACCGCCCCGCCCGCAGCGAAAGACGTCGCCGCCGCGAACTAAGTCTTCTTGACGCGCTCCGCGGGCCGGGGCGCAAAAAAAAGCCGCCGAGCAATGTCGGCGGCCTTGGGATTCAGATGCGGGCAAGGCCGCATCCGATAATCTTCGAGTACTCTTCCGCGTCGTTTACTTCTTCTGCTTCTGCTCGAACATGCGATCGAGTCTCTGATTCGTCGCATCGCAGCAGGCTTGAGCCGCTTGAGCCGCCTGGAGCGCCTGATTCGCGGTACTCTGAGCGCCCGAAGCCGCTTGCTGCGCCTGGGTAGCCGTGCGTTGTGCCGCGTTCGCTGCGTTCTGCGCAGCTTCCGCCGTAGCGCGAACCTTATCGAGATCCTCGGGCTTCACGGTTGCACAGCCGGTCACGGTCAAGATCGCAAAGCCGCTGACGAGCGCCGCTGCCCGCAGAGCAGCCTGGATTTTTGTGGCCATTTAAATATACCCCTGGCAAGTGATTGACAAACCGCCGACATTATTTCCTAAAGCAGCGAGTACTGCAATTTCAACCGATGCGACTTTAAGCGTGCACAAGAAAATCGGATGAATGATTTTCAACGTCGCCGAAGCGAGGCGCTGACGAGGACCTTTCGTTTCGTTTCGAGCCTCGCTTGACTCGCTCGCGAGATCCGCTGTATATAGGACCAGCAGGCTGGTATTATATACAGGTATTAGAAAATGCGCGATCTCACCCCCCGGCAGAGACAGATTCTAATGCTCATTCAGAAAGTTATGCACGATACCGGCATGCCGCCGACGCGTGCTGAAATCGCCCACACGCTCAAGTTCCGATCCGCGAATGCCGCGGAAGATCATCTGCGTGCCCTAGAGAAGAAGGGTGTGCTTGAGCTTTTGCCGGGCACTTCGCGCGGCATTCGACTCAAGGATTCATTGCGTGAGCAGCTCGGTTTGCCTTTGGTCGGCCGCGTCGCGGCCGGTCAACCGATCTTGGCGGAAGAGCACATCGAGGCTCGGTATCAAATCGATCCCGGTTTGTTCAAGAAGCCGCCGCACTTCTTGCTGCGCGTTCAGGGCATGAGCATGCGCGACGCCGGCATCCTGGACGGCGATCTGGTCGCGGTGCATCGCACGCCCGAGGTCAGGAACCGGCAGATCATCGTCGCGCGGTTGGAGAACGAGGTCACGGTCAAGCGTTATCGACAGGAAGGTCATCGGGTTTGGCTGCTGCCCGAGAATCCCGATTTCACGCCGATCCAGGTGGATCTGCGCGAGCAAGACTTGGTCGTAGAAGGCATCGTCGTCGGCGTCGTCCGAGACGCGATGAAGTGACGGTTTCGCGGGCGGCCGTGTCCCATGGGCTCGAATGATCTGCTCGATTCGGATGAGCTTCGCGGCCGCATCTGGCGCGGTAAGGGCGGTGCTCGCTCCGCACGGGCCGCTCTACCGACGGGCTTTATAGCGCTCGATCGTTATCTTCCGGGCGGAGGTTGGCCGCTCGGTCCGCTCATCGAAGTGTTCGTGGAGCGCTACGGCGTCGGCGAGCTCTCGTTGTTGATGCCCGCTCTCGCGGCGCTGACCACGGGCGACGGCTCTCGGGCGTCTAGAAAGTGGGTCGCATGGATAGCGCCGCCTTTCGTGCCGTACGCGCCCGCGTTGCAGCAGCGCGGCATCGCCGTCGACGCGTTGTTGCTCGTGCACCCGAGCGGTAAAGAGTGTCTGTGGACGGTCGAGCAAGTCATTCGCTCGGGCTCCAGCTGCGGCGTGTTGGCTTGGCTTGCGGCCGCCGATCACGTCGCGTTGCGGCGTTTGCAATTGGCGGCCGAAGCTCACGGCTGTTGGACGATTCTGTTCAGGCCGACCGCCGCCCGTCACGAGCGCTCGCCCGCAGCCCTGCGCCTCGGTCTCGAGCAAGCGGGCTCGGTCACTCGGGTACGGATCGACAAATGCCGCGGCGCATGGCCGGCCCTCGTCGATATCGGAGCGACAGAGTAGTGGTCGTGGCTCATGTCGCGATCGTTGCCATCTCGCGATCTTGCCCTTCGGGAAGCGGCCACCGTCCCGGATCCCGATCGCGGGCCCGCGCGCGCGAATCCTCAGTCGTGGCTCGCCGTGTATTTGCCGAATCTGGCTTTCGACGTATTCGGCAGCCAGGGGGCGGACGAACCCGCGGTGGTCGTCGAGCCGTTGCACGGCCAAGTCTACGTCGTCGCCGTCAATCGATCCGCGCGCCGTTGCGGCATCGTGCGCGGCGCCAAGCTGAATTCGGCATTCGCGCTCGCCGCGTCGTTACGAGTATTCGAGCGCTCGATTCGTCGCGAGCAAGCGAGCCTAGAGTCGTTGTCCGCCTGGGTGCAGAGGCTCACGTCCGTGGCGAGCCTCTCGCCGCCCGACACGGTATTGCTCGAGGTCGCGGGGAGCGTCCGGCTTTTCGGTAGCCTCGCCGCGATCAAGCACAAGCTCGCCGAGGAGCTCGCGAGACGGCGTTGGGCAGTCCGGCTTTGTGCCGCGCCCACCGCGACTGCCGCATTGTGGCTCGCTCGCGGAGCGGTCGAAGACGTCGAGTCGCTCGCCACGTTGTCCGGAAGGCTCGGCTCGTTGCCCCTTCGAGTCACGCGCTGGCCGCCCGAGGTCCAAGCGTTGTTGCGGGATCTCGGCGTGCGCACGATCGCCGACTGCTTGCGTTTGCCGCGCGACGGATTCGCGCGTCGCGTCGGTCGGGAGTTTCTGCACGATCTCGATCGGGCGCTTGCGCGGCGCTTCGACCCGCGCGAGGCGTTCGTTCCTCATGAACGTTGGAGCGCGAAGCGCGAGCTCTATCACGAGACTGCCAACGTCGCGGTGTTGATGGCCGCCGTCGAAGACATGCTCGATGCGTTGACGGTCGAGCTGCGGCGGCGTCAAGCCGAGGTGCGAACCTTAAGCATCGCATTCGAGCACGTGCGCCGCGAGCCGACTTTCGAGAGCTTCGATTGGGCCGAGCCGACTCACGAGCGCGATCGCTTGCTGAGCCTGCTGCGCGATCGGCTCGAGCGCATCGTGTTGCCGGCGCCGGCGATCGCGCTCCGAGTGACCACGGGCTTCCTGTTGCCGTTGCAGCCGAAGGCCGACGATCTGTTCGACCCGATGCCGGTCGAAACTTTGTCGCACGTATTGCTCGAGCGGTTGCGCGGGCGGCTCGGTGCGGAGGCGGTTCACGGAATCGCGCCGGTCGCGGAGCATCGGCCCGAATTCGCCTGGTCGAGGTCGGATGCGGGCGCCGCCGGCGCCTCGTGCGCCGGGGGTCCTCTGTCGCCGTGGGCGAGGCAGAGGCCTCTTTGGCTATTGCCGGCTCCGCTGCCGCTCGGATCGGTCGAAGCGCATCGTTACTACCGAGGCAGCGTCGAGCTCGGCTCGAGCGCGGAGCGAATCGAAAGCGGGTGGTGGGACGGCCGAGATGCGTGCCGAGACTACTACGCGGCGCAGAGCTCGAGCGGCGAGCGGCTTTGGATCTATCGCGACCGACGCAGCCTCGATTGGTATCTGCACGGCTTGTTCGGCTGAGCCATGGTCCCTTCGACGACGAGCCGACGATGACCTCCCGAGCGCTTCGAGACGACATGCAATACGCAGAGCTCCACTGCCTCAGCAATTTCTCGTTCCTGCGCGGTGCGTCTCATCCGGCCGAGCTCGTGACCGCCGCGGCCGCGCTCGGCTACGCCGGGCTCGCGTTGACGGACGAGTGCTCGGTCGCCGGCGTGGTCCGCGCGCACGGCGCGGCGAAGAAGGCGGGGCTCAAGCTCGTCGTCGGCAGCGAGATCGTGCTCGCGGACGGCCTCGAGGTCGTCGTGCTCGCGGTCGACCGGCCGTCTTACGGCGCGCTCTGCCGATTGATCAGTCGCGCGCGGCGCGCGACGGAGAAGGGCTCGTATCTCGCGACGCGCGAGGACCTCGCGGACTGCCTCGTGGCTTCGCGCTGCGCGATTCTATGGATACCGGGCGAGCATCGCGCCGAGCGCGCTGCGTTGCGCTCGGACGGCGGCTGGCTCGCGGAGCGCTTCGGCGGCCGCGTCTGGCTCGCAGCCGAGCTTCCGCGCGGCGGCAACGATCGGCGTCTGCTCGCGGAATGGCGGGCCGCGGGCAGGGACCTCGGCCTGCCGCTGGTCGCGGCCGGCAACGTGCTCATGCACGCGCGCGAACGGCGGATGCTCCAAGACACGCTGACCGCGATCCGTCTCAAGACTCCGCTCGACAAGCTCGGCTTCGCGCTCGCGCCGAACGCGGAGCGCTGTTTGCATCCGCTCGATGAGCTCGCGCGGCGCTACCCGCCGGAGCTCTTGCGCGAGACGCTCGTAATCCTCGAGCGCGTGGATTTTTCGTTGGACGAGCTCCGTTACGAATATCCGCACGAGCTCGTGCCCGACGGCGAGACGCCCACAACGCATCTTCGCAAGCTCACACAGAGCGGCGAACGTTGGCGATGGCCTAACGGCACGCCGCCGGAGGTGCGCAAGCGCATCGAGCACGAGCTCCAGCTAATCGCGGAGCTGCGCTACGAAGCCTATTTCCTCACCGTCCACGACGTCGTTCGGGAGGCGCGCAGGATGGGCATCTTGTGCCAGGGCAGGGGCTCGGCCGCGAATTCGGTCGTCTGCTTCTGTCTCGGGATCACCGAGGTGGATCCCGCGCGGATGCAGACACTCGTCGAGCGCTTCATCTCCAAGGAGCGCAACGAGCCGCCCGATATCGACGTGGATTTCGAGCACGAGCGCCGCGAGGAGGTCATTCAATATATCTACCGCAAATATTCGCGCGAGCGCGCCGCGCTCGCGGCGACCGTGATCAGCTACCGACCGCGCAGCGCGATTCGCGACGTCGGCAAGGCGCTCGGGTTCGACGAGGGCCGCGTCGGCGCGGTCGCGCGCGCGCTGCACTGGTGGGAGGGCTCGCTGATCGAGCAAGAGCGTATCGCCGAGGCGGGCTTCGATTCCGCGAGCCCGAGAGTCCGCCTCTGGCTCGAGCTCGTCGAAACGTTGATCGGTTTCCCGCGCCATCTGTCGCAGCACGTCGGCGGGTTCGTGATCGCGGAGCGCGCGCTCGACGAGCTGGTGCCGATCGAGAACGCCGCGATGCCCGACCGCACGGTGATCCAGTGGGACAAAGACGATCTCGAGGCGCTCGGCCTGCTCAAAGTCGACGTGCTGGGCCTCGGCATGTTGACCGCGATCCGCCGCTGCTTCGGCTTGATCGAGAGTTTCTCCGGACGTCGCTACACGATCGCGACCGTTCCGGCCGAGGACGAGAGCGTCTACGAGATGATTTCGCGCGCCGACACGATCGGCGTTTTCCAGATCGAGTCGCGCGCGCAAATGGCGATGTTGCC
>Ga0335076_10004725_pt1 | contig 13802 bp, 8 predicted proteins | sample Lox_Sample_25_FD_206717 | JGI IMG/M metagenome (GOLD analysis project Ga0335076, IMG submission 206717) | Soil microbial communities from Loxahatchee National Wildlife Refuge, Florida, United States - Lox_Sample_2.5 | ecosystem: Environmental > Terrestrial > Soil > Wetlands | place: USA: Florida... | reverse complement strand
AAGCCGGTCGAAGCGGCGGCACCGACACCCGCGCCGACACCGACGCCGTCTCCTGCTGCGGTGGAAGCCGGCCAGAAGCAAGCCCTAGCGCCTGGACAGCGACAAGGAGGCGCCGGTGGTCCGCAAACCGGTGGTCCGCAAGGAGGCGCCCGCGGCCAAGGACGTCCGGGCGCTGGCGGAAGAGGCGGCCGCTTCCAGGGACTCGACCTGATGGCGGACTCGGCGGCCGAAGGCGCCGAGACGGCCGAAGCCGCGCAGTCGCCGCAGCTGCCGCCCGGCTTCAACGCGGACGCGCCGACGGAGGCGCTCGCGCTCTCCGGCGGACGACAAGTCCAGACCGTGGACTCCCTGCTCTACCGCGACCGGCTGCAATGGCTCGACGAGGCCGGAGGCGACATGGACGCGCTCGCGCGCCGCGTCGCGCAGGCGGGGTTCGAAGGCGGCGGGCCCGGCGGCCGGTTCGGGGGCGGCGGGCCGGGCGGCTTCGGCGGCCCCGGCGGCGGGTTCGGCGGCGGCGGCTTCCGCGGCGGCGAAGGCTTCGGCGGCTTCCAGCGCAGCAACAAGCTGCAGGGCTCGGTCTTCTACAACCTCGCGGGCTCTCCGTTCGACGCGCGGCCGTTCGCGCTCAACGGCGTGCCGACCGACAAGGCGGAGTACTACCAGAACAACTACGGGGCGACGCTCGGAGGCCCCGTCAAGATCCCCGGCCTCTACGACGGCACGTCGCGCACCTCGTTCCAGCTCAACTACTCGGGCATGCACTCGCGAACGCCGTACAGCGCGTACTCGACCGTGCCCACGGAGGCGGAGCGCGAAGGCGACCTCGCCAGTCTCGACACAGCGATATACGACCCGGTCACGGGCGCGCCCTTCCCGGGGAACGTGATCCCGCAGGACCGCATCGATCCGTCCGCGCTGGACCTGCTCCAGTACCTGCCGCTGCCGAACCAGCCCGGGCTCGTCCAGAACCTCCACTACGTGACGGCCACGAGCTCGGACTCCAACCAGGTGACGCTGCGGCTCACCCACTCGCTCACCGCGGCGAGCACGACGCCGCCCGCGCGCGGGCAGGCTGGCGGGGGCGGGGGCGGCGGAGGCTTCCGCGGCGGCCAGCGGCGGCCGAGCGTGAGCGTGGCGGTGACGTATCGGGAGTCGAACGCGGCCGACACGCCCACCTTCCCGACACTCGGCGGCGAGACGCACACGTCGAGCTTGGACGTGCCGGTCACGCTCTCGCTGCCGACCGGCAAGGTCTTCCACCAGCTCCGGCTCGACTACAACCGCAACCGCTCGGACGGCAACAACATCTTCGCCGGCGTGCGCGACGTCGCCGGCGAGGCCGGCATCCAGGGCGCCTCGACCGATCCTTTCGACTGGGGCGTGCCGAACCTGTCGTTCTCGACGCTCACGAGCCTCAAGGACCGCAACCCGTCGTTCCGCCTCGACCAGCGCTTCTCGGTCGGCGACGTCGCGACGCTCACGCTCGGCAAGCACAACGTCCGCTTCGGCGGGCTCTTCCGCTCGCAGAGCCTCGACAGCGAGACCGACGCGAACGCGCGCGGCAGCTTCGTCTTCACCGGCCTCTACACCACGGCCATCGCCGACGGCGCCGCGGTCCCCGGCACCGGCTCGGACTTCGCGGACTTCCTGCTCGGCCAGTCGCAGCAGGCCTCGGTGCAGTACGGGCCCGGCAAGGTCCGGTTCCGCGGCCGCGCCTTCAGCCTGTTCGCGATGGACGACTGGCGCGTGAACGGCAAGCTCACGGTGAACATCGGCGTGCGCTACGAGTACGTCTCGCCGCTCGACGAAGGCCAGAACCACCTGGTGAACCTCGACGTGACTCCAGACTTCACGGCGGCCGTGCCCGTGCTGTCGGGACAGACGGGGCCCTACACCGGGCCCTTCCCGTCGAGCCTCGTGAACGGCGACTGGAACAACGTCGCGCCGCGGATCGGCGCGGCCTGGAAGCCGAAGTCGGACATGACCGTGCGCGCCGGATTCGGCGTCAACTACAACCTCGGCGCGTACAGCGCCATCGCGCAGCATCTCGCCGGCCAGCCGCCCTTCGCCGTCAGCAACACCCAGCTCGGCACCGCCACCGTGTCGCTCCCGCTCTCGACCAGCCTGACGCTGCCGGGGCCGGCCACCACGAACTCGTTCGGCATCGACAAGAACTACGCGCTCGCGGCCGCGCTGCTCTGGAACCTCGACGTGCAGCGCCAGTTCGGGTCCGACTGGGTGGTCGCGATCGGCTACACCGGCACCCAGGGCCTCGACCTCGACCAGCAGCGGGCGCCGAACCGCGGACCCGAGGGCCTCCGCATCCCCGGGGTCGCGCCGTTCCTGTGGGAGTCTTCGGGCGCCTCTTCGATCCTCCACTCCGGCACGCTGCGCGTCCGCAAGCGCACGAGCCACGGCTTCGGCGGCGGCTTCAGCTACACCTACGGCAAGTCGATCGACGACGCCTCCTCGATCGGCGGGGGAACGGCCGTGGTGGCGCAGAACGACCAGGACCTCGCGGCCGAGCGGGGCCTCTCGAGCTTCGACCGGCGCCACCTGCTGGCCGCGGACTGGCTGCTGGAGCTGCCGATCGGCCCGGGCCGCAAGTGGCTGCGCGAGGGCGCGCTCGCGAGCATCATCGGCGGCTGGGTCTGGACCGGCACGGCGACCTGGCAAACGGGGACGCCCTTCACGGCGCGCGTGCTCGGCGACTTCGGCGACGTGGCGCGGGGTGTGAACGGCACGCTGCGCGCGAACGTGACCGGCGAGCCCGTCGTGATCGCGAACCCGACGACGGCGCAGTGGTTCAACACCGGCGCGTTCTCGGTGCCTCCCGGCGATTCGTTCGGCGACGTGGGCCGCAACACGGTCGAGGGCCCGTCGAGCTTCCTCGTGAACATGACGCTCATCAAGAACATCTCGCTGGGGCGGCCGCGCACGCTGTCGCTCCGCGTCCAGGCCAACAACATCTTCAACACGCCGCCCTTCGTCGGCATCGACACGGTCGTGAACTCGCCGACCTACGGGCAAGTGGTCCAGGTCGGACCGATGCGTTCCATCCAGCTCCAGACGAGGTTCCGGTTTTGAGGCGCGGGCTCGCCACGCTCGTCGCGCTCGCGCTGGCGCTGCCGCGCGCGACCCCGGCTCTCGCGCAGGACGTCCCGACCTTCACCTCGGCGGTCGGCCTCGTGCGCATCACCGTCGTGGTTCGCGACAAGTCGGGCGCGCTCGTGCGCGGGCTGAAGCGCGAGGACTTCCAGATCCTCGAAGACGACAAGCCGCAGACGATCGAGGCCTTCGATTTCGAAGACCTGCCGACGGAGAGCGCTCCGGCGGCGCCCGAAGCGCCCGAGGCCCCGCCGCCGGCCGTGCTCAGGGCGGCGCCACGAGCGCCGGCCGCTCCATCCGCCCCCGCGCCCGTCGCGCCGCCGTCGGCTCCGACCGAGAGCCTCGGCGGGCGCCGGCTGGTGGTGCTGCTCTTCGACTCGAACGGCATGGATCCCGACCAGCTCGACCGGGCCGTGGCCTCCGCCAAGGGCTACGTGGACAACCGGATGACGGCGTCGGACCTGGTCGCGGTCGCGTCGATCGGCTCGGGGCTGTCGGTGCTGCAGGACTTCACGAGCGACCGTGCGGCGCTGAAGCGCGCGCTCAACCGCGTGATCGGATCGAACGACGCCGCCGACTTCAGCGCCGACCCGGGCAGCGACGTCTCGTCCGACGCCGACGCGTTCAGCGCCGACACGAGCGAGCTCGACCTCTTCAACATCGACCGGAGGCTGCGCGCGCTCGAGGACCTCTCGAAGGCGCTCGCGCACGTGGTCCAGAAGAAGTCCGTCATCTACTTCAGCAGCGGCATCTCCGGCGTGGGCGCCGACAACCAGGTCGAGATCCGCGCCGCGATCGACCGCGCCGTGAAGGCGAACCTGTCGCTCTACCCCGTCGACGCGCGCGGCCTCGAGGCCGTCGTGCCCGGCGGCGACGCGCGGCAGGCGAGCGCCTCCGGCAGCGACGTCTTCTCGGGCCGCGGCATGAACCGCCAGTTCGACCAGCAGCTCGCCTCGCAGGACACGCTCGCCTCGCTCGCCAAGGACACCGGCGGCAAGGCCTTCCTCGACACGAACGACTTCGCGCCGGTCTTCGAGCGCGTGGTGCAGGACAGCTCGGCCTACTACGTGCTCGGCTACACGAGCACGAACCCGGCGCAGGACGGCCGGTTCCGGCGCGTGCGCGTCAAGCTGACGCGGCCCGACCTGAAGGTGGAGCACCGCTCGGGCTACTACTCCGACCGCGACTTCCGGCACGCCGGCAAGGAGGACCGCGAGCACCAGCTCCAGGACCAGCTGCTCGCGGACCTCTCGGCGACCGACTTCCCGGTCTGGGTGCGCTCCGGCTACTTCCGCACGGGAGAGAACCGCTTCTACGTGCCGCTGTCGGTCGCGGTGCCGGGATCGGCGCTGCCGCTCTCGCACACGGGGACCGAGGAGCACACGACGCTCGACATCGTCGGCATCGTTCGCGACGAGGGCAAGCGCGCGGTCGCGCGGCTGCGCGACACGCTCACGGTGAGCGGCGCCGACGTGAAGAAGAAGAGCGTCCAGTACCGCACCGGCTTCACGCTGCCGCCCGGGACCTACAGGTTCAAGGTGGTGGTGCGCGAGAACGAGGGCGGCGCCCTCGGCTCGTTCGAGACCGAGCTCGTGGTGCCGGACCTGCGCCGCAGCCCCGTCAAGCTGAGCTCCGTCGAGTTCGGGACGCAGCTCGCGGCTGCGGTGAAGACCGACCCGCCGAGCCCGCTCGCGCGCGACGGCGAGGCTGGTGCCGAGCGTCACGCACGTGGTCTCGACCAGCCAGCCGCTCTACTTCTATTACGAGGTCTACGACCCGGCCAAGGCGCCGAGCGGGGAGGTGAAGGTGCTCACCAGCATCTCCTTCTTCCGGGGCACCGCGCGCCGCTACGAGACGCCGCTCGTCGTGGTGAACAAGCTCGCCTCGGACCGCAACGCCGCGGTTCTCGAGCTGGCCGTGCCCGCGGCGTCGCTCAAGCCCGGGACCTACACTTGCCAGGTCAGCGTGATCGACGACGTGGCCGGGACCTTCAGCTTCCCGCGCCTCGCCTTGCTGGTCAGGCCGTAGGGGGGGGGGCCGTGACAAGTTTTGACCGGCGCCTGAAGTGCGTCCGACGTAATACTTGCCGAGGCAAGCATTGACCGAACAGGAGCCGCTCGCCCGCGTCATCGGCGCAACCCGCCGCCGGATCCACCAGGCCGTGACGCGCCGCTTGCGCGCGCACCGCCTGAATCCACAGCGTTTCTGGGTGCTCGTGAACCTCATGGAGGCTCCCGGGTCGTCGCTCCGGCACCTGGCCCGTCGCCTCCACATGGACGAGCCGACGGCCTCCCGGATCGTGGCGGGCCTCTCGCGAAGGCGGCTCGTGAGCAGCCGCCAGGACGCCTTCGACAGGCGAAGGCGCAAGCTCGAGCTGACGACCGAGGGACACAAGCTCGCCCGCACGGTCGCTCCGATCGCGAAGGAGGTCCGCGGCGCGGTCGAGGCGGGCTTCAGCGACGAGGAGAAGGACGCGCTGCGGCGTTTGCTCCGTCGCGTGGTCGAAAACGTGGCCGCGCTCGAGGGGCGGCCGGCGGCGGAGCGCGCAGGGAAACAGGCAACCGGGAGCGGGCCGCCCCGGCTCGCGGAGGCGAAAGCATGAGCTCGACAGCGCACGAACTGGAATCACGGCCGGGCGGCGTGACGCGAAAGCGGCGCGCGTGGCCCTGGATCGTCGGCCTGGGCTTGTTGGTCGCGATCGTCGCCGTGCGCGGGATGAGCGGCCGCCGCGCCGCCGCCGACGCGGGAGGCCGGGGTCGGGACGCGAGGCCGGTCCCGGTCGTGACCGCCGCGGCCAAGGCCGGCGACGTGCCGGTCTACCTCCGCGGCCTCGGCACCGCGACCGCCTTCAACACCGCGACCGTCAAGAGCCGCGTCGACGGCCAGCTCCTGAGCGTGCCCGTCAAGGAGGGGCAGGCGGTCAGCGAGGGCGAGCTGCTCGCGCAGATCGACCCGCGGCCGTTCGAGGTCCAGCTCCAGCAGGCGCAGGGCCAGCTCGCGCGCGATCGGGCGTCGCTCAAGGACGCGCAGGTCATCCTCGACCGCGACCAGTCGCTGCTCAAGGACCAGATCCTGGCGCAGCAGGACTTCGACTCGCAGAAGGCGCGCGTGGACCAGTTCGAGGGCGCGATCCAGTCCGACCTCGCGCAGGTGAAGAACGCGGAGCTCCAGCTCTCCTACGCGCGCATCACGGCGCCGTTCGCCGGGCGCGTGGGCCTGCGGCTCGTGGACGTCGGCAACATCGTGCACGCCAACGACCCCGGCGGCCTCTTCGTGCTGACCCAGGTCCACCCGATCGCGGTCGTGTTCAGCCTGCCGCAGGACGACCTGCGTCTGGTCACCGCGAAGATCCAGTCGGGCGTGAGCCTCCCGGTGCTGGCCTACGACCGTGACAACTCGAAGCAGATCGCCGAGGGCAAGCTGCTCACGATCGACAACCAGATCGACCCCGCCACCGGCACGTACAAGCTGAAGGCGGTCTTCGACAACAAGGACGACGCGCTCTTCCCGAACCAGTTCGTGAACGTGCGGCTCCACATCGACACGCGCAAGGGGCTCGTGATCGTGCCGCAGGTCGCGGTGCAGCGCGGCTCGAAGGGCACGTTCGTGTACGTGGTCGACAAGGACAAGGCGGCGCACGTGCGGCCGGTCACGGTCGCGCTCAACGAAGGCGGCGAGTCCGGCACCACCGAGGGCGTCGCGGCCGGCGAGACCGTGGTCGTGGACGGCCAGGACAAGCTCCAGGACGGGAGCAAGGTGGACGTCGCGACGCGCTCGGGCGGTCCGCGCGGAGGCGCCGCCGGAGCGTCCGGGGACGCGCAGTGAGCCCATCCCGGCCGTTCATCCTGCGGCCGGTCGCGACGTCGCTGCTGATGACAGGCCTGCTGCTGGTCGGGCTCGTGGCCTACACGCAGCTGCCGGTATCGGCGCTGCCCCAGGTCGACTACCCGACGATCCAGGTGCTCACCTTCTACCCCGGCGCGAGCCCCGAGGTGATGGCCTCGAGCGTGACCTCGCCGCTCGAGCGCCAGTTCGGGCAGGTGCCGGGCCTCAACCAGATGACCTCGACGAGCTCCTACGGCAGCTCGATCGTGACGCTTCAGTTCGCGCTCGACCTCAACATCGACGTCGCCGAGCAGGAGGTCCAGGCCGCGATCAACTCCGCCTCGACCTTCCTGCCGCGCGATCTCCCGAACCCGCCGATCTACAGCAAGGTCAACCCGGCGGACGCGCCGATCCTGACGCTCGCGCTCACCTCAGAGACGCTGCCGCTCGCGAAGGTCGAGGACCTCGCGGACACGACGCTCGCGCAGAAGATCTCGCAGCTGCCGGGCGTCGGGCTCGTCAGCATCAGCGGCGGACAGCGGCCCGCCGTGCGCATCCAGGCGAACCCGGCGGCGCTCGCGTCCTACGGCATGAGCCTCGAGGACCTGCGCACGGCGCTCGGCCAGGCGAACGTGGATCAGGCCAAGGGCAACCTCGACGGACCGCGCCAGTCGTTCACGATCGGCGCGAACGACCAGCTGCTCTCGAGCGACGACTACCGGCCGCTGATCGTCGCGTACCGCAAAGGCGCGCCGGTCCGGCTCGGCGACGTGGCGACGGTGCTCGACGGCGCCGAGAACGTGAAGCAGGCGGCCTGGGCCGACGGCCGGCCGGCCGTGATCGTCAACATCCAGCGCCAGCCCGGAGCCAACATCATCGCGGTCGTCGACCGCCTCGAGCGCCTGCTGCCTCAGCTCAAGGCCACCATGCCGCGCGCCGTCGAGGTGCGCGTGCTGGCCGACCGCACCACCACGATCCGCGCCTCGGTGGCAGACGTGCAGTTCGAGATGATGCTGACGGTCGCGCTCGTGGTGATGGTGATCTTCCTGTTCCTGCGCAGCCTCTCGGCCACCGTGATCCCGAGCGTCGCCGTGCCGCTCTCGCTCGTCGGGACGTTCGGCGCGATGTACCTGCTCGGCTACAGCCTCAACAACCTGTCGCTGATGGCGCTCACGATCTCGACCGGCTTCGTCGTGGACGACGCGATCGTGATGATCGAGAACATCAGCCGCTACATCGAGGAGGGCGAGCCGCCGCTGCAGGCGGCGCTCAAGGGCGCCGAGCAGATCGGCTTCACGATCGTGTCGTTGACGGTCTCGCTGATCGCGGTGCTGATCCCGCTGCTCTTCATGGGCGACATCGTGGGGCGGCTGTTCCGCGAGTTCGCGGTGACGCTCGCCGTCACGATCCTGGTCTCGGCCGTCGTCTCGCTCACGCTCACGCCGATGATGTGCGCGAAGCTCTTGAAGCACCGGCCGGGAGCCGAGCAGGGGCGGCTCTACCAGGCGTCCGAGCGGGTCTTCGAGCGGGTGATCGGCTTCTACGGCCGGACGCTGCAGGCGGTGCTGCGCCACCGGACGGCGACGCTCATCGTGACCGCGCTCACGCTGGTCGGGACGATCGCGCTCTACATCTTCGTGCCCAAGGGCTTTTTCCCGGTCCAGGACACGGGCGTCATCCTCGGCATCTCCGAAGCGCCGCAGACGGTGTCGTTCGCCGCCATGGCCGACCGGCAGCAGGCGCTCGTGAAGGTGATCCTCGAGGACCCCGCGGTCGCCAGCGTCTCGTCCTTCATCGGCATCGACGGCGTCAACACGACGCTCAACTCCGGCCGCATCCAGATCAACCTCAAGCCGATCGAGGAGCGGCTGATCTCGGCCTCGGACCTGATCCGGCGCCTGCAGCCCAAGGTCGGCGCGATATCGGGCATCCAGCTGTTCCTGCAGCCGGTTCAGGACCTCACGGTCGAGGACCGCGTGAGCCGCACGCAGTTCCAGTACGCGCTCGAGGACGCCGACGCGGCCGAGCTCGCGCAGTGGACGCCGCGGCTCGTGGAGGAGCTCAAGAAGCGGCCGGAGCTGCGCGACGTGGCGAGCGACCAGCAGAGCGAGGGCCAGGAGGTGCGGCTCACGATCGACCGCGACACCGCCTCGCGCCTGGGCATCCTGCCGCAGGCGCTCGACGACACGCTCTACGACGCGTTCGGCCAGCGCCAGGTGTCGACGATCTTCACCCAGCTCAACCAGTACCACGTGGTGCTCGAGGCCGACCCTCGCTTCCAGAAGAGCCCCGACGCGCTCAAGGACATCTACGTGCGCTCCGCGACCGGCGACGAGGTGCCGCTCTCCGCGTTCACGCGCGCGGAGACGGTCGCGGTCCCGCTCGCGATCAACCACCAGGGGCAGTTCCCCGCCACCACGCTCTCCTTCAACCTCGCGCCGGGAGCGTCGCTCGGCGACGCGGTCACCGCGATCGAGGAGGTGGAGCGGGAGATCCGCATGCCGGCGAGCATCCAGGCGAGCTTCCAGGGCACGGCGCAGGCGTTCCGCGCCTCGCTCGTGAACGAGCCGCTCCTGATCCTGGCCGCGCTCGTCACCGTCTACATCGTGCTGGGCGTGCTCTACGAGAGCACCATCCACCCGCTCACCATCCTCTCGACGCTGCCGTCGGCGGGCGTCGGGGCCATCCTCGCGCTCCTGATCTGCCGCACCGAGTTCAGCGTGATCGCTCTCATCGGGATCATCCTGCTGATCGGCATCGTCAAGAAGAACGCGATCATGATGATCGACTTCGCGCTCGACGCCGAGCGCAAGGAAGGCAAGACCCCCGAGGCCGCGATCTACGAGGCGTGCCTGCTGCGCTTCCGGCCGATCATGATGACGACGATGGCGGCGCTCCTGGGCGGGCTGCCGCTCGCGCTCGGCACCGGCGCGGGTTCGGAGCTGCGCCGGCCGCTCGGCATCACGATCGTCGGCGGCCTGCTGCTGAGCCAGGTGCTCACGCTCTATACGACGCCGGTGGTTTACCTGGCCTTCGACTGGCTGGCCCGGCGTCTGGGCGGGGCGACGGCACCGGAGGCAGGCCCCGCTCCGGCGGCGGCGGCCGAGGCTCCGTGAACACGGAGTCGGGCCTCTCGGCCCCGTTCATCCGCCGGCCGGTCGCGACCTCGCTGCTGACCGCGGCGCTCTTCCTCGCCGGAGTCCTGGGCTTCCGCAGCCTGCCGGTCGCGCCTCTGCCGCAGGTCGACTTCCCGACGATCTCGGTGCAGGCGGGCCTGCCGGGAGCGAGCCCCGAGACGATGGCCTCGTCCGTCGCGACGCCGCTCGAGCGCCAGTTCGGGCGCATCGCCGGCGTCACCGAGATGACCTCGTCGAGCCAGCTCGGCTCGACGAGCATCACGCTGCAGTTCGACCTGTCGCGGAACATCGACGCGGCGGCGCGCGACGTGCAGGCCGCGATCAACGCCGCGCGCGGCCAGCTGCCGGCGGGCCTGCCCACGGCGCCGGGCTACCGCAAGGTCAATCCCTCCGACGCGCCGATCATGATCCTGGCGCTCACCTCGCCCACGAAGCCGGTGGCCGAGCTCTACGACGCCGGCGACTCGATCCTGGCGCAGAAGCTGTCGCAGGTGGAAGGCATCGGGCAGGTGCAGGTCGGCGGGGGAGCGCGGCCGGCGGTGCGGGTCGAGGCGATTCCGGGCCTGCTCAACAGCTACGGCATCAGCCTGGAGCAGGTGCGGACCGTGCTCGCGAGCGCCAACGCGAACAAGCCGAAAGGCGCGCTCGCCGACGACGGGTCGACCTGGGGAGTCGAGACCACCGACCAGCTGTTCCGCGCCCGCGAGTACCGGAACGTGCTGCTGAGCTTCCACCAGGGAGCCTCGGTGAGGCTGCGCGACGTCGCGACCGTCACCGACTCGATCGAGGACCGGCGCACGATCGGCCTCGCGAACGGCGAGCCCGCGGTGCTCCTGATCCTGTTCCGGCAGCCCGGCGCCAACATCATCGAGACCGTCGACCGCGTCCAGACGCTGCTGCCCTTGCTGCGCGCCTCGATCCCGCCCTCGATCCACCTGGACGTCATGCTCGACCGCACCACGACGATCCGGGCCTCGATCTTCGAGGTCGAGCGCACGCTCGTGGTGTCGGTGATCCTGGTCGTGCTCGTGGTGTTCGCCTTCCTGCGCAGCCCGTGGGCGACCGTGATCCCGAGCGTCGCGGTGCCGCTGTCGCTCGTCGGGACCTTCGGCGGCATGTACCTGCTCGGCTACAGCATCGACAACCTGTCGCTGATGGCGCTCACGATCTCGACTGGCTTCGTGGTGGACGACGCGATCGTGGTGATCGAGAACATCGCCCGCTACCTCGAGGCCGGGCTCGCGCCGATGGCGGCGGCCTTGCGCGGCTCGCGCGAGATCGGCTTCACGGTGCTGTCGATGAGCACCTCGCTCGTCGCCGTCTTCATCCCGATCCTGCTGATGGCGGGCAGCGTGGGACGCCTGTTCCGCGAGTTCGCGGTCACGCTCACGATGGCGATCTTCGTGTCGCTCGTGGTCTCGCTCACGACCACGCCGATGATGTGCGCCCGCTTCCTGCGCCCCGAGAAGGGCCGCCGCCACGGCGCCGTCTACCGCGCCGCCGAGGCGGTCTTCGACGGACTGCTGCGCGGCTACGACCGCGCGCTGCGCGTGGTGCTGCGCCACCAGCCGGCGGTGCTCGCGCTCACGCTCGGCACGGTGGGCCTGAGCGTCTACCTGTTCACGATCGTGCCGAAAGGCTTCTTCCCGCAGCAGGACACCGGCCGGCTGGTCGGGTCGCTGCTGGCGGCCCAGGACGTGTCGTTCACGCCGCTCGAGCAGAAGCTGCGCCAGTACGTCGCGATCGTCCGCAAGGACCCGGCGGTCGACAGCGTGCTCGCCTTCGGCGGCGGCGGCGCGCGCAACACCGCGCGCATGTTCATCCAGCTCAAGCCGCTCGAGGAGCGGCAGCTCAGCGCCGATCGCGTGATCGGGCGGCTGCGCGGTCCGCTCGCGCGGGTGCCGGGCGCGAGCCTCTTCCTCCAGCCGGTCCAGGACGTGCGCGTGGGCGGCCGGCCGACCAGCTCGCAGTTCCAGTACACGCTGCAGGCCCCGCGCGTCTCCGACCTCACCAAGTGGTCGCAGGCGCTGCTCGAGAAGATGGCCACGATCCCGGAGATCCGCGACGCGAACTCGGACCAGCAGGACCGCGGCCTCGAGGCGACCGTGGTCGTCGACCGCGACACGGCGTCACGCCTCGGAGTCTCCACGCAGGAGGTGGACGAGACGCTCAACGACGCCTTCGGGCAGCGGCAGGTCTCGACGATGTACAAGGGCCTCAACCAGTACCACGTCGTGCTGGAGCTGAGCCCCGAGTTCCAGGAGTCTCCTTCCGCGCTGCGCGACGTCTACGTGAGGTCCAGCTCGGGCGGCCTCGTGCCGCTCGCGGCGATCGCGCACTACGAGACGCGGGCCACGGCGCTCGCCGTGAACCACCAGGGCCTGTTCCCGTCGATCACGCTCAGCTTCAACCTCGCTCCGGGCGCGTCGCTGGGCGACGCCGTCGAGCACATCCAGGCCGCGCAGCGCGAGATCGGCCTGCCCGCGGACGTCCACGCGAGCTTCCAGGGCACCGCCCAGGCCTTCCAGGCCTCGCTCTCGACCCAGCCGCTGCTGATCCTGGCGGCGCTCGTGGTCGTCTACATCGTGCTGGGCGTGCTCTACGAGAGCTACATCCACCCGGTCACGATCCTCTCGACGCTGCCCTCGGCGGGCGTGGGAGCGCTGCTCGCGATCCTGCTGTTCAAGACCGACCTCAACGTGATCGCGCTCATCGGGATCCTCCTGCTCATCGGCATCGTCAAGAAGAACGCCATCCTGATGATCGACTTCGCGATCCAGGCCGAGCGGCTCGAGGGCAAGGATCCCGAGGCGGCGATCTACGAGGCCTGCCTGCTGCGCTTCCGCCCGATCCTGATGACGACCTTCGCGGCGATGCTCGGGGCGCTGCCGCTCGTGCTCGCGCGCGGGACCGGCTCGGAGCTGCGGCAGCCGCTCGGCATCACGATCGTCGGAGGCCTGGTCGTGAGCCAGCTGCTGACGCTCTTCACGACGCCGGTCGTCTACCTCTACATGGACCGGCTGCAGGCGCGCGTGCAAGGCGAGAGCGCCGCGAGCCGGGCCGCCCGGCTCGGCAAGGAGATCCCCGCGCCCGTGTGACGCGGGCGCCGCTTCGTGGTTTTGTGCGCGGGATCACTCGGCCGGCGCGAGAATCAACCTGCGCCGACCCGGGTCTGTCGTATCTTGCGAGCAGGAGGCTCGAGAACATGAGGCACGCTCTGGCCGTCACGACTCTTACCGCCCTGGCGCTGGCGGCGGCGCTTCCCGCGGCTGCCGGGACGCGGATCTACGTCCAGGTGGGACCGCCGGTGGCGGTGGTCGAGACTCACGTGGTGGCGCCCAGCCCGGCCCACGTCTGGATCGCCGGCTACCACACCTGGAACGGCGCGGCCTACGTTTGGGTGCCCGGCCGCTGGGCAGTTCCTCCGACCCACCGCCACGCCTGGGTGACCGGCCATTGGGCCCACAACCACCACGGCTACTACTGGGTCGACGGCCACTGGCGCTAGACCCCAACTATCGCCCGCCCCTCGGGTAATGATTGGGCGAGGGGCCATGAAGAAGCAGATCCTGATCCTGCTCGCCGTCTGGGCGGCCTGGGTGCCGGCGGTGGGCACGGCCCAGGCGGCCATGCCGGGCACGGACGCTGAGCGGGAGCGCTTCCTGCTCGAGGCGCGCGTCGTGAGGATGAAGGGTGCGCCCGGGGGGACGACCGGCTCCTACCGGGCGACGC
>Ga0335076_10004724_pt1 | contig 13803 bp, 7 predicted proteins | sample Lox_Sample_25_FD_206717 | JGI IMG/M metagenome (GOLD analysis project Ga0335076, IMG submission 206717) | Soil microbial communities from Loxahatchee National Wildlife Refuge, Florida, United States - Lox_Sample_2.5 | ecosystem: Environmental > Terrestrial > Soil > Wetlands | place: USA: Florida... | reverse complement strand
CTGGGCCGTGCTGCTGCTCCTCGCAGTCGCTCAAACCGCGGCCGCGGACCCGCCGCAGGCGCCCGGCGCCATGGCGCCGATGACCGGCGTGCCAACCACGCTCGCCGAATGGGCGCACGGCGCGCAACACTTCGACGGTCTGGGCGCCTATCACCGGAAGATTTCGACTCGGTCGCACGAGGCGCAGCGCTATTTCGACCAGGGCATGCGCTTCACGTGGGCGTTCAACCACGACGAGGCCACGCGCTCATTCGCCCGGGCGGCGGAGCTCGACCCCGCGTGTGCGATGTGCCTGTGGGGTGTCGCATTTACAGTCGGCCCGAACTACAACCTGCCGGAACTCGCGCCGGCGCGCGCCCTGCTTGCGCATCGCACCGTGGCCGCGGCTCAGGCACGCACGAAGCACGGCGCAACGCCGGTTGAGGCCGCGCTGATCTCGGCGCTGGCTTCGCGCTATCCGACGCCCGCAGCGCTGGATCCTTCCAGCGTAGAGCCGGTGCTGAAAGCCTTCGCGGCGCAGATGTCGCGCGTCGCGGCGCAGTTCCCGGCGGACGACGACATCCAGGTCTTGTATGCCGAATCGCTGATGAACATCAACGCGTGGAAGCTATGGACGCCGGCAGGCGAGCCGGCCGAGGGGACGCCGGAAATCGTGGCGCTGCTTGAGAAGGTCCTGGCCCGCAATCCTCAGCACCCGGGCGCCAATCACTACTACGTTCACGCGCTCGAGGCCTCTCCCCACCCGGAGCGTGCGGTCGCGGCCGCCGAACGGCTACGCGGGATGATGCCCGCTGCGGGGCACTTGGAGCACATGCCGTCCCACATCATGCAGCGGGTCGGACGGTACGCGGACTCGGCCGAGGCTAACCGGCTGGGTGCTGCGGCTGACCGCGCGTACCTGGCTCGAACGCAGCCGCCGGACTACTACGCGATGTACGTTGCGCACAACTTCGACTTTCTCGCGTTCGCGACCTCGATGCAGGGCCGGCGCGCCGAGACACTGTCGGCCGTCGCCGCGGCGCGCGCGATGCGTTCCGATGAGCTGCTCACCGCGATGCCCAGCGTCGAGTGGTATTCGTCGGCGTACTACTTGGCGCGCGTGCGCTTCGCGGACTGGGACGGCTTGCTTGCCGAGCCGCGGCCACCCGCATCGCAGCGAATGCTCACCGGCGCCTATCTGTTCGCGAATGCCGTCGCGCTCGCGAAGCGCGGCCGCACCGCGGAGTCGCAGCAGCGCATCGAGGAGCTCGACATGCTGCGCGCCGGCGTCGCACCCGACGCGATCGCCGGGCTCAGCCGCGCGACACAGGTGCTCGACGTCGCCGTCGCGGCGGCGCGTGGCGAACTCGCGCTGGCGCGCGGAGAACGCGTGGCAGGGCTCGCGGAGCTCGAGCAAGCAGTCGCCGCGGAGGATGGCCTCGCCTACAACGAGCCCGCTGACTGGTTCTTCCCGGTGCGCCATCTGCTTGGCGCCGCGCAGCTCGAAGCCGGACTGGCGGCCGATGCCGAGGCGACATTCCGCGCTGACCTCGCGCGGCATCCCGCGAACGGCTGGGCGCTGCGCGGCCTGGCCGCCGCGCTGCGTGCCGAGCACCGCGACGCTGACGCCGCGCTCGTCGAGCAACAATTCAAGGCGGCGTGGAAGGACGCGGACGTCGCGCCGGAGTCGTCGGCCCTCTAGGCTCAGCGGGCGCGGCGCGGAACCTACTGCGTCGGGCGGCACGCGGCCGCACGCTCCAGCAGCAACGCGCGCTCGCGCGTGTTCTGCGTCAACTCGGCGGCACGCTCGAACTCGACCCGCGCCTCGGGGCGCCGGTCAAGCCGCCGCAGCAGTTCGCCGCGGACGCTCGGCAGCAGATGGTACTCGGCGAGCCGCGGATCCGTCGCGAGGCGGTCGACGATCTCAAGCGCGGGGGCCGCACCGAAGGCCATCGAGACGGCGACCGCACGATTGAGCTCAACGACGGGTGAGGGCGCGAGCTGCACCAGCGCGTCATAAAGTGCGACGATCCGCGCCCAGTCCGTTTCCCCCGCCGTGCGGGCACTGGCGTGGCACGCGGCGATCGCAGCCTGCAGCGCGTAGGGCCCGAGCGCCCCGCCCAGCGACTCGGCGCGCGCGAGGGCCGCGAGGCCCCTGCGGATCAACAGCTGGTCCCAGCGGGACCGTACCTGGTCGAGCAGCAGGATCGGCGTGCCGTTGGTGTCGGTCCGCGCCGCACTGCGCGACGCCTGCAGCTCCATCAGCGCGACCAGCCCGTGCACCTCCGCGGCCGCCGGCATCAACTCGGCGAGGATGCGGCCGAGCCGCAGCGCCTCTTCACACAGCGACGGGCGCAGCCAGTCGCTGCCACTGGTCGCGGCATAGCCCTCGTTGAATATCAGGTAGATGACCTCGAGGACCGAGTCGAGGCGCGCGGCGAGGTCGTTGCCGGCCGGCACCTCGAAGGGCACTCGAGCGGCGGCAAGCGTGCGCTTGGCGCGCACAATGCGCTGCGCGACCGCGGACTCCGACACCAGGAATGCGCGAGCGATCTCAGGCGTCGTCAGGCCGCCCAACAGGCGCAGCGTCAGGGCCGCGCGAGCGTCGGTCGGCAGCACCGGGTGGCACGCGATGAACATGAGCCGGAGCAGATCGTCGGCGACCGGCTCCGCGGCGACCTCCTCGGCTCCCGGCGCGCTGCCGCCGCCGCTCTCGGCCGCGTGCTGCAGCTCCGTTGCCGTTCGCGCCGCGAGCTTGTCGCGGCGGAGTTCATCGAGCGCGCGGTTGCGGGCAGTGGTCATAAGCCAGGCGCCCGGGCGCTCCGGAATGCCGTCGACCGGCCAGCGCTCGAGCGCCGTGACGAGCGCATCCTGCGCGAGCTCCTCGGCGCGACCCACGTCACGCAGCAGGCGTGTCAGCACGGCGATCAGCTTGGCGGACTCCATGTGCCAGATGGCCTCAATCGTCCGATGCGTCGCCGATTCCGCCATGCCCAGCGCCAGCGCCCCGTCGCTAGAGGAAGCACGGGCCGAGTTCGCGCACCTCGACCGTCGCCCACTCCGCGGCCGGGCACTCACGCGCGATCGCGACCGCCTGCTCGCGCGTCGCGACCGTCAGCAGGAAGAAGCCGCCAACCAACTCCTTCGACTCGGCGAACGGACCGTCGACAACGCCCAAGTTGCCGCCGCGTCCGCGCACGCGCACGCCGCTGGCGTCGGAGGTCAGCGACTGGGCCGCGGTCAGCTGGCCGCGCGCCTTCAGCTGTTCGCTGAACTCGACCATGCGCGCATACAGCGCCTCGCCCTCGGCGAGCGTGCGCGTCGCGCGCTGGCCGGGGGGCTCGAGGATCAGCAGTATGTACGCCACGGTCGGATTCCGTTGCGGCCGCTCAGGTCTTGATCCGATCGCGCAGCGCCTGCTCCTGCGCGCGCAGCTCCGGGGTCAGCGCCGGCCCGAAGTCCTCGGGCTCGTACACCGGACGGATCTCGATGTCCGAGTCCACGCGAAAGGGGTTCGGGCAGCGCTTGACCCATTCGACCGCCTCTTCGATCGATTTGACCTGCCACAGCCAGAAGCCCGCGATCAGTTCCTTCGTCTCGGCGAAGGGGCCGTCGGTGACGGAACGCTGGCTGCCCGAGAAGCGCACGCGCTTGCCGAGCCGGCTCGCCTTGAGCCCCTCGCCTGCGAGCATGACGCCGGCGTTGACGAGCTGCTCGTTGAATTTGCCCATCGCCGCCAGGATCTCGGGGTCCGGCGGCAGTCCCGCCTCGCTGTCCTTGGTGGCCTTGACGATAACCATGACGCGCATGCTGCAATCTCCTGTAAAACCAAGGGCCTGTAAGCGACCCCGCGTCGTCCCCGTCACGGGATCGGGTACTGTCGATCCCACGACGGTTGGGAGCTCGCGATTTCGACAGCGCGAGCGGACCGAGGTGCCGTGCCGGCCCGAGGACGGCCCGCAGGAAGGAGCAGGGACGGTCGGTCTATCGAGCGGCCCGTGGCCGCCGTCGGCTGCGTGACTTGGACACCGCACCGGGGTCCCGGACGCCGATCGGGGTCAGCAGCGCCACCGGCGCTGCGTGCTGAACGCGCCTCGCGCTCGACGCTGCGCGCGACTCGGGCGCCGGACCAATCGCGTCGATGCCGAGCCGGTCGAGCGTCGCCCACAGATCGCCGAGCACGTGCTCGCGCCGCAGAACCAGGTGTGCCTCGAAGCATCGCCAGACTGTCCAGCCAACCCGTTCGAGCGTCCGCTGGCGCGCGAGCTCGGCCGCCCAATCTTCAGTCCCGGGCGCACGGTCGCCGTCGCAAGCGATCGCGAGATTACGGTCGTCCTCCCCTTCCACGACCAGGTCGATCACCAGCGGGCCGATCGCGCGTCGTGGCGAGACCCGGAAGCCACGCGCGACCAGGGCATCGAGCAGCTCCCGCTCGAGCTCCGTCTCGCAGCGTTCGCGCGCCGGCCGAACGTCGGGTGCGGCGCCGTGAAAAGGCTCGCGGAAGTGCCGGACGAGCCGCGCAGCGTCGCTGTCCGCCGCCAGTTCCGACTCCGGGATCGACCGCAGCAGCACGAGGCGGTCGGTCGCGCGCGTGGCGGCGACGTTGAACCATTGCGGGAGCGCAGCACTGGTCGCGCCGCCGCGGTCGTTGGCCGCGAGGCCGAGCGAGACGATGACGAGTGAGCGAGCATCGCCCTCGAGCGCATCCGGCGTGCCGACGGTGATCCGGCGGTCGATGATTGCGCGCAGCGCGACCCGCTGCCTAAGCAGGCGCTCGATGCGCTGTGCCTGCTCCTCGCCGAGCAGGCTGACGACACCAATCGAGTGCCCGGCCAGGCCGTCGCTCGCAAGCGCCGCCTCAACCTCTTCAACCGCCGCATGCGCTTCCGCTTCGTTCAGATCGCCGTCGCGTTGCGCGCCTTCAATCATCACGTCAACGAGTGGCGGTTCGAGCCGCTGCCGTGCGGTGGGCGCGCGCAGCGGAACCAGCTCGCCACCGTAGAACTCGCGGTTCGCGTACGCCACGATCTCGGGCGCCGCACCAAAGTGCTCACGGAACGCGAGCACGCCTCCGAACGCGTCGCGCGCCCAGTCGAGCAATGAGCGCCCCGGCGCGAGTTCGCCGATCAGCGGCTGGTCCTTCAGGAAGCGCGCCGCAAGTTCCTTCAGCTTGCGCTCGCCGATGCCGCTCGCGGGCGGCGGCAGCTGCTGGCGGTCGCCCAGCACGACCAGTTTCTTGCCACGCAACAGCGCGCCGAGCGCGGTGAGGTCGACGCGCGAAGCGTCCGTCACGATCACAACGTCGAATTCGCCGATCTCAGCGGCGACCGCTTCCGGCACGCGCCACAGCGGTAACAGCCAGCACGGCACGGCGGACCGCGCCCGTGCGAGCGCTGCTGCGGAGATCTCGCGGTTGCGCGAGGACCGCACGCCTTCGCCCGCCGAGAGCGCGCGCAGCGAATGCGAATATTCCCGCATGGCCTGCCGCACGCGCTCCGGCGAGTGGCGATGGACAGCGAGCCATGCGCGATCGGCCACGAGCAAGCGGCTGGCCTTGACGAGATCGGACTCTGCTAGGCGCCGGCGCTGCAGCAGCTGGCGGAGCACGTCGTGACCGTCGAGCGCGCCGAGCAGCATCACGCCGATGCGCCAGCGCCACGCCTCGCGCCAGCCGGGCGGGGTTTGCGGGTCGTTGTCGCGGTCTGCCGGCAAGGTTCTCAGGCGCTCGGCCCAGGTCGCGGCGCCGGAAGCCTCAATCGCCGCGGTGACGCGCGCTACGCTCGCGAGCAACGGCTCGAGCTCCGTGGCGCGCCGCAACTCTGCGAGCAGCTCGCCCCAGGTGTTCCCATTCGCGGCCGCGCCGTCAGGCGACTCGCCTTTGCCGAGCTCGCCAGTCAGGAAGTGCCACATCCTGTCAACGACCGGGCCGCTGTAGCCCTCGAGGCTGCGCAGCACATCGCGCAGCCGCGTGCCGGCCCCGGACAGCTGGTCGCGGTCGAGGTGGCTTGCGAGGCTCTCGGCGATGGCCTTGTGGCTGACCTCTTCCGAGCCCGGCAAGCTGCGCAATGTCGCCGCGCTGAATACGGACGGCAGCGCCGTGCGGATTGGCGCCTCGACCCGAGTGATGAGTTCGTGCATCCGCAGCACGTAGTCGGCGCGCGCAGCGAGCTCGCGAAAGCCGCGTGGCCCCGAGTCCTTCACGGGCTCCAGGCGGCTGTCGCTCGCCACCTTGTTCCAGTGCGCGATCAGCTTGCGCGCCTTGGCGCGATGCTCGAGTTCCGCGGCGACACGCGCCCAGCTTTCCGCGCCATCCGGTTTCGCACCGTCGACCAACATGGCCTCGAGCGCCGCGCGGGTTTCCTTCTTGCCGACCGGCAGCAGCCCACCGAGCTTGCCACTGGCGCGACGGGCCACGGCCTCGACGACGTCCTCCGACAGCTCGGCCTCCGGCGGCACCTCGACCGGCACCGAGTGCCGCGCCTTTCGCGCCAGTTCCTCCACGGCGATCGAGCGCGCCGCGATGATCAACTCGCGCGCCACCTGGTCTTCGCGTGCCTCAAAGCGGATGCGCAACCCGTTCGCCCAGCCGTAGGGATCCTTGCCTGTCTCGGCGCGCAATGCGTCCTCGCGGCGCAGTAATTCGCGCAGCTTCACGGCGCGCTCGCGCGTTGCGGGACTGTCGTCGAGAAGTGGCAGCAGCGCGCCGCGTGACACCTGGGACTCGAGTCTGCGGGCCCTGAACAGCTCGCCGTGCAGGGCACGCACCGCCGCTTCGTCCGGGAGCGCGGCGGGGTCCGGCAGCCGGCAGCCAAAATAGACGATGTCCGGGCCGAGCGCGATGCGTGCGGCGCGCAGCGCCGCCATGTCGTCGGCCGTCACGCGAGGTGCGGGTTGGGTGAGCGGATCCAGCGGGTCGGTCAGCCACCCGTACTCGCCGGCCTGTGCGGAGAGCAGGCGTGCCAGTTCGGTCGGCGAGTGCTCGGTGCCATCGACGCTGAGCGGCGCTAGCTGCGGCGCGCCGAACGCCAGCAGTTTCTGGTCGGCCGCGGCGATCGCGTCGTGCAGTTCGGCGATGCGTTGCTCCTGCGCCGCGACCTCCCGCTCGAGCTGCGCGGGCTCGATGCTCTTCAGGCGCTCCGTGATGCTGGCGATGCTGTGCGCCACTTGCCGCATGCCGCGCCGCTCGTCGGACAGGATCGCCACGGTCAGCGGCCGCAATTCGAGCGGCACGCGCTGCTGCACGCGCCGCAGCGGCGCGTCGGAGGGCGAGACGACCAGTACGCGCTGGCCGCGCGCCAGGCACCGGCAGATGAGGTTCGCGGCCGTTTGCGCGGTGCCGGTACCCGGCGGCGCCTCGATGACCACCCCATCCGCCGCGTCGAGGTGCTCCGCCACCAGGCGTTGCGCGTCGTTGTACGGGAGCGGGAAGTAAAGCTCAGCACCGGCCGCGCCCGGGTTGCAAGCGCCACGCAGCGGGACGCTCGCGGCTCGTGGCCCGCCCGCGCCGCCATCGGCCAGCCGCGCGGCCGCTGTGGCTACGACCGGTGCCTTCTTGAGCTGGCGCTTCAGCCGCCGCAGGTCGTCGGCCCACACTCGGTCCGGGCGCCTGCGCGCGAACAAAACCCAGCTGTCGGTGACCAGCAGGTTCTCGCCCGGCTCCGGCACGGGCGTGCCGCCGAGCGTGTCGTCGTACCGGCCAGCCGGGTCTAGATAGCCCACGGCGGCTTGGCACACCGATGCAGTGCTCGGCGCCGTGAACGGCGACGGCCGCTGCTCCGACTGCTTCAGGTGCTCGAGCCAGATGGCCTCGAGCGCCGCGACGCCGGGCGTCTCGAGTTCCGCGTACGGCGCCAGTTCGATCGACGGCACCACCTCGCGCGGCCGGACGGCGAGCTCAAGCGTCTCCTCATCGAGTGTGAGCTCGCAGCTCTGCGTGATCAGCGGGAACTTGACGGATCCGCGCCCGCCTTCCGGCTTCCAGACGGCGATGCCCATGCCCCAGCACAGCTCCAGCGGCAGCGCGACGCTCTCGGCCTGCATGCGCCGGTGCAGCGCGAACAGGCGGTTGTAGAGCGAGATCGCACGGCGGCGCGGCCGTTCCTCGAGCGCCCACGGTGTCCACTGCTGCTCGAGGTAGGCGGCGAACAGCTTGGCCAAGCCGGGAAAGGCCGACAGCGCGAGCCGCGTCTCCTCTTCCCCGGCCTTGCGGACGATCTCCGAGCGCAGCCGCGGCTGCTCGTCGGCCGAGCTTGCGTATGCCACCCACGGCAGCAGCGCCGCGGACGGTTCCGGCGGCGGGAGTTCGCCCAGGCGCGGCAGGCTCAGCCATACGTCATCGCCCGCGTGCACCTGGTTGAAGCTGAGCCCCGGCAGGCCCTCGATTTCCGAGCGGAACGCGCAGAAGTACTCGTCGGGAATCGTGAACGGGACCGAACGGCGGAGCTTCTCGTACTGCTCGAGGTAGGACAGCAGGCCCGTCAGGCGCTCGGCGGGCGCCGTCAAGATCGGCATCCGGCGCCGTCGCTGCGCGCGTCGGCGATGCCAGCGGATCCGGCGATGTACAACGCGAGGCTCGACAAGGCTTCCCTACCCCGCCCGTGCGCGCACCGGCGGCGGTGCAGATTCAGCCAAGAATCATGTCGGGCGCCCGCGCGTTTGTCGAGCGCCCCGCCCGCCCGCGGGCTGCGCCGTTCCACTATGATGCTCCATCTCGTGGCGATGACCCGGGAAAGACCCGCATGACACGTCTGTTCGGTAGCTTGGCCACCCTCGCCGGTGGTGCGATCCTGGGCATTGCCGTTACAGGCGCGGCGGCCGCGCCGGAGGGCCCGGGCTCGGCGGCGTTTGCGCGCGACCTTCTCAAGGAGCTCGTTGAAATCAACTCGACGCATGCGCACGGCTCGAGCGCCGCGGCGCAAGCGCTGGCGGCAAGGTTTCGCGCCGCGGGCTTTCCGGCCGAGGACGTCATCCTGCTGGCACCGGCCGAGCACCCGACGAAAGGCAACCTCGTCGTGCGCCTGCACGGCCGCGGCGCCGGCAAGCCGCTGCTGTACCTGTGCCACCTGGATGTGGTCGAGGCCAAGCGCGAGGACTGGACCTACGACCCGTTCGTCCTGACCGAGGCCGATGGCTGGCTGTACGGGCGTGGCACCATCGACATGAAGGGGCAGGACGCGGCGGTCGCCGCATCGCTGATCCGTTTGCGGCAGGAGGGCTTCCGGCCGGCGCGTGACCTGATCGTGGCGTTCACCGCGGACGAGGAGGCTGGCGGCGATGCGAACGGCGTCGAGTGGCTGCTGAAGGAACACCGCGCGCTGATCGATGCAGGGCTCGTGATCAACCCCGACGGCGGCGAGGCAGGCATGAAGCACGGCCGCAAGCTGTACGTCGCCGTGCAGACCAGCGAGAAAGTGTTCCTGACATTCCTACTCGAGGCCACCGACAAGGGCGGGCACAGCTCGCGCCCGACGCCCGGCAACCCGATCTACCGGCTGAGCGCCGCGCTGACGCGGCTCGCGGCTTTCCGCTTTCCCGTTCACCTGACCGACACGACGCGACTGTACTTCGCACGGCGCGCCGAACTCGAAAGCGGGCAGGTGCAGGCCGATATGCGCGCCGTCGGCGCCGGCACGGCGGGCGCTGATGCGATCGACAGGCTCTCGGCAGACGTCGAGACGGACATCATGCTGCGCACCACCTGCACGGCGACGCTGGTCGACGGCGGGCACGCCGAGAACGCGCTGCCGCAGCGCGCCCGCGCGACCATCCAGTGCCGGGTCGTGCCCGGAGAGTCGGCGGCATCGATCCAGGCGCAACTGCAGGCGGCGATGGCCGACGCGAGCATCGCGGTCACCACGCTGACGCAGGCACGCGCGAGCCCCGACTCGCCACCCTCGCCCGCCGTGCTCGGTCAGGTCGAGGCGGTCGCGCACGAGCTGTGGCCCGGCGTGATCGTGGTGCCGGAGATGTCCGCCGGCGCCGACGACAGCAGCTACTCGCGCAGCGCCGGCCTTGCGAGCTATGGCATCGACGGGATGTTCGATGACCTCGACGATGGTCGCGCGCATGGCCGCGACGAGCGCATCGGCGTGCAGGCCTTTGCGGACGAGGTCGAGTTCACTTACCGGTTGATGAAGAGGCTCGCGGCGGCGCCATCGATCGGCGGCTGACCGTGCAGTTCGCTCAGTTGCCGGTCAGAGTGAAACTGAACAGGCCGTGGTCGAACTTGGTCTTCCACTGGCCCTGGACGACGCCGTTGACGACTTTGCCGTCGAGCAGGACGGCGGTGGTGGTTGTGCCGTCCGGGTAGCGCTCCGGGATCAGGCCGAGCTTCTTCGGGCGCGTCGCCAGGCCCCTGCCCGCGACGGCGGCGGGATTCGACAGGTCGAGCGTGCCGCGAAGAGCGGCGCCGTTCGCGGCTTCATAAACGAAAGTGCCGTCCGGGCTGACAGTGAAGGTGCCAGGCAACGTCCCGCCCGGGATGGTTGAGCCCGTGATGTAGCTCGGGTGCGAGCCGCTCGGGGCCACGCCGCCGCCGGTGGGCGACGACGTCGACGCGACGGTCGTCTGCATCGTCGCTGGCGCCGGGGCGGACTGCTTGGCGAGTTTGCGCGCGAGCAGCGAAGCCTCCGCCGAGTGCGCGCCCTTCGGGAACTGCTGCCCGTAGTCCTTGAAATCCTGCGGATCAGTGCTGTCCTTGATCCTCGCCCAGTAGGACTCCTCGAGCTCCGCCGCCGAAGAGACGTGCACCGATGGTGCGGGCGGCGGCGCTGCCGTCGCAATCGAGGCGTCCGGCCCGGCACGCGTACCAGGGGTCCCGGGCGTGAAGAAGAACTCGCCGATCGTCTGGTCGTACAGTGCCGGCACCTGCTCGTGGTGCACGCTGCTCGCGAGGCCGACGACCTCGTACGCGACGTCCTTCAGCATGCGGTCCGCCGGCACGCCGGGCTGCGTCATGTGCTTGATCAGCACGCGCGTGAACACGCCGTTCGGGCTCCTGTCGTTGGGGCCCAGCCGGTCGAGCGCTTCCTGGCCGGCGCCCGCCGAGTACATGACCATCTGGCCGTTCGCGGCCGTGACCGGCGCGAGGCCGCGCCCGCCGATGGCGCGGCCCTGGCCCTTGAACGGGTTGTCGCGGCAGGCATCGACGATCGCGAGCGCGAAGCGCGCCTTCTGGTCGTGCAGGTCGTCGAGCACGCGCTGCAGCGGCACAGCGTCATCAACCACCTGCGCCTCGCTCTCCGCGACGATGTCGGTCGGCACGAGGTAGTTGGTGCCCTCGAACTGAACGCCGTGGCCGGAGAAATAGAAGATGACCTCGTCGCCACCGGCGACGGTCGCCTTGAACTCTCGAAGCGTCGACTTCATCGCGCTGAGGCCGAGGTCCTGCTTCAGCGTCACCGTGAAGCCGAGTCCCTGCAGCGTCTCGGCGATGGCCTTCGCATCCTGGCGCGCGTTCTGCAGCGGAGCGACGTTCTTGTAGTCGTTATTGCCGATGACGAGCGCTAGGCGGCGCGCCTCGGCGGGCAGCGCGAGCGCGCAGAGCACGAGTCCTGCGACGAGGGCGACGGCGTTGCGAATCGCAATCATTTCGGTTCGTTGGGTGCCGCTGGCGTGTCCGACTTCGATGGCGCCGCTGCGGGCGCTGGCACCGCGGCCGCGGATACGGCCCGCGTGTCCGCTGCTCGGCCCTCGCTGCCCGCGGGCGCGGTCGCCCCGGTGTCGAGGTCGCGCGCGCGCGGCTTGCACTCGAAGGAGAAAGCCCGGGTTCCGGCCCAGGCCCCCGTTTCAAGCTGTTGGCACACCGCAGCGCGCTCCGTGCCCTTCGCGAGGTCGGCGCTGGTCACGACCCAGCGAGTACCCACCCAGAGCTTCCCTGTGCCGGTGCCGCAGGCGGAATCGTTCGGGATCTGCAGCAGGCTGCCGCGGAAGCAGCCTTCGACCGGCAGTGCGTCATTCTTGGGGCTGAGCGCGTTCCACGCCACCGAGCAGGCGGGCGTGAAGCCGTGCTCTACGTCGCCCTTCAGGAGCGGCAACGGCCGGTTCTCGGTGCGCGGGCCGAGTACGCGGTTGTTCAGCATCACGCAGACGTCCGCGGGTGGGTCGGCGGCGCGGACGGTGCCGACAAGGCTCACCGCCATGGCGAATGCCAGCGCGAGCGCTCTCACGACGACGCCTTCGGTGCGCGATGCGCACCGTGAATGGCGTCGATGCGCCGCGCGAATTCCAGGATTGCCGTGTGCGCCACGAAGAACCCGACCGCTGCGAAGGACAGATAGCCTACCCAGTCCACCGGCGGAAGAGAAAGCCACCGGTAGCCCACCCAGATGGCGAGCGCGACTACCGCAAGCGAGAGCACCAGCGCCGCCACATACAGCACGAAGCTCTTCAGCCGGTCCGCGAGGTCGCGCTGGGTCCCGATCCGGACCTCGAGGCCAACGAGCGCAAGCACGACCACCACCACCCCGATCGACTGCAGCACCGGGAAGGCCGCGAGGCACACCAGTGCGACGGCCGCGCTCACGACCCACAGCGTCGTCGGCAGGTTACCGACCAGATCGGCGATCCACGCCCGCGCGGAGGCCGATAAAGCGAATGGCGCGGTGATCTGTCCGCCGCTCGCCCAGTTCTGGCGCCACAGGTAGATGGCCGCGAGCAGCCACAGCACGCCGAGGTCGAAAAGGTAATAGCGGATCCGCAGGCTGCGGAACTCCTTGCGGACCTTTGGGTGCCCGTCGAACGCAAACAGGTTATCGAGAGCGACGGCATGGTAGTAAACGCCCGGCAGGCGCGTGTGCAGCGGGGTTGTCATCAGATCGCCCGCGCCGCGGAAGTTGCCACCGACGAACACGAACGAGCCCTCCATCAGGTCGAACAGCTCCTCGTTGCGCAGGCCAAGTGAGCTGTCCTCGCTCGGGTCGAGCAGCGAGGTGGCGAACAGCGTCGCGATCGGCGGGCAGAGGGTCTCGGCCGGCAGGGCCTTCTTGAAGATGATCGCGTGCGTCGGCGAGGGGATCGCGTCGCAGCGCGCCTGCGACCAGCGCTGGTTGAACTCATCGCCTGCCGGCGACCAGGCGAGCTCGAAACCGGCGCCCGCCGCGCGCCCGCGACGCAGACGCTCGCTGCAGCCCGCCGGGTCCGTGTGCGCGTCGCAGTACATGCGCACCGCGGCACTTGCGAGTCCCGTGCCCGGCGCCTGCTCGTCAGTGCGGTCTTCGAAAGGGTAGCGGCGATTGACGAAATCGGTCGAATCGACCTGCAGGCGCACCGAAACCGGGCGCAGGACGTCGCGCACCTTCAGCGCGTGCCCGGCGCCGTCGCGACAGTCGCCGGCGTCGAGTCCGTCGAGCTCGTCCGGGCGCGTCACGGCGACATATGTTGCGGCGCCGCCATCGCGCAGCCGCGCCGCCTCGCTGAGGAAGTTGCAGGTCGATGCGGGGCTCGCCGCATCCATCAGCAGGAAGTCGAGCATGATCGCGCGCGGCTTCAGGACCTCGAGCTCGGCGAGCATCTGCGCGTGGAAATCGAGCGACACCGGCCAGTGCGCACCGCGCAGTGCCAGTGCCGCGTCGTCGATCAGCATGACCACGACCCGCGGACGCTCCGGGCTTGCGCGCTGCTGGTTCGAGGGAATCCTCGGATACAGCCAGCCTTGATGCCCGAACCAGGCGTAGACGAGGTCCTGCGAGTAGCGATGCCCGACGGCGAGCGCGCCGAGCGGGTTGAAGTTCAGGAAGAACAGCGCGACGGACGCAAGTAGCAGACTTTCAAGGACAATTCCCTTCTTGCCCCGGAACGTGACAGCCGGAGGTGCAGCACTCGCAG
>Ga0335076_10004723_pt1 | contig 13803 bp, 7 predicted proteins | sample Lox_Sample_25_FD_206717 | JGI IMG/M metagenome (GOLD analysis project Ga0335076, IMG submission 206717) | Soil microbial communities from Loxahatchee National Wildlife Refuge, Florida, United States - Lox_Sample_2.5 | ecosystem: Environmental > Terrestrial > Soil > Wetlands | place: USA: Florida... | reverse complement strand
CGTCGGCCTTGTCATGCAGGGCGCGCACTTTGGCAAGCTCTGTTGCGGCAGCAGATGGATTCCCGAGCGCCTGGTACAAACGCCCGAGCTGATAGTGCGCATCGGGTTGGTTGGGAGCCAATTCGACTGCCCGCTGCAAGGCCGGTTTTGCCTGTTTGTAATTCTTCTGTTGCATGTAAATGGCGGCGAGATCGAGGTAGGCGACTCGCAAGTTGCTGTCTGCTTTCGTTGCTCGGTTCAGAAGCGGGAGAGCTGAGTCGGGATGATTATTTTTCCACTCGATGTCGCCGGAATAGGCAAGCGCCTGCGCATGATTAGGATCGAGTGCGAGTTCCTGATCAAATTCCTGCCTGGCCTGCTCGTACTGTTGAGTCTTCCAGTACAGGTATCCGAGGCCGAAGTGGACATTCGGTTCCTTGGGAGAGATCTTGGCGGCGGTAGCGAATTCATCAATCGCTTGTGACGTTTTGCCGATCCCATCGAGTGCCTCTCCGAACAGCATGTGGGCTGGCGCGGAGTCGGGATTGTGTTCCAAAAGCTGGCGGAACTGTTCTGTGGCGCAGGCGTAGTTCTTCGACCAGAGACAGCTTTCGGCAAGAATGCGGTGCAGTTCGACATTCTCGGCGTCAGCTTTGGAAGCCGGTTCCAGGCAGCGAGCGGCCTCGGCGAACCTCTTCTCACCGTAATAGCTCATCCCCAAAAGAGTTTGCGCCTGCATATTCGCGGGATCGGCGGCAACGACTTGGTGAAGAGCCGTCGACGCGGCAGGGAAGTGACCCTGCTTGAATTCGGCTAGACCGAGATTGAGTTCAATGCCGGGCAACTTCGGATTGAGGGTAAGCGCCTTGCGGTAAGCTGCCGATGCTTCGGAGTATTTCTGTTCTTTCGCGAGAACGACTCCGAGGCTGGCGAATGCCGCGGCATCTTTGGGATTTTTTTGCGTAATGGCGTTCCACGCCTTTTCCGCCTCTTTTAGCTTGCCTTGCTGCTCGAACGAGATTGCCTGGTCAGGCGTCTGCGGGTGGGCATCACTCAGAAAAACAAACAAGAGCGATGAGGCGAGGACTATAGACGGGCAGCGTTTCATGCAGTGCCAAAGAATATACCGGGCTCGATGCGGAGGATGACAATTCCGGATGCAGTTGAGAGTAACAGGTACGGGGCAGCAATTTCGTCCTGAGATGAGAATCCCCGCCCGCACCAGGTTTCGATGCGAGCGGGGGAAGTTTCGCGGCTGGCTCGATCAGAAGATCAGCTTCAGCGCGAATTGCCACTGACGCGAGTCGTAGGCGTTCTTGACCTGGCCGAAATCGCCGGCGCCGAAATTGGTGCTGATGCCGCCGGTATTGGCATTGCCTTCGAATTCGGTGTGGTTAAACGCGTTGAACGCTTCGGCGCGGAACTCCATGCGGAACCTCTCGGTAAAGGCGAAGTTCTTCAGGAGCGACAGGTCGAAGTTATTGCGGCCGGGGCCGCGGATCCCGTCAAATCCCAGATTGCCGTAGCAGTCGGTTCCGGGGCCTCCGGGCGCGCAAGGGGGAGCGGCGAAGTTGCCAGAGAACCAAGCTCCTGCCGTTTTTGGGTACGAGATCGAACCGCTTACGTCGGGCCGAGTACTTGAGTTGCTGATCAGACTGGCCGCTGTGTGACCGTTCACACCCAGGTTGATAGGCGCACCCGATTGTTCGGTGATAATCGCAGCGAATTCCCACCCACCCAGACCGCCTCGTACCAAACGGCTGGTGGCGTTGCGGAAGACAGGCAGATCGTATACGAAGTTGGCGAAAAACACGTTCCTGCGGTCGAAGACGGACGGACCCCAGTCATACCGCCATCCTTGATAAGGATTGGTAGCGTTCTGCAGGTCGCCGCCACTGCCCGAGGCCGTGGTTGCATCCATCGCCTTGGCCAGCGTGTAGGAAACTTGCAGGTGAAGGTCGCGCTTTACCGTTCCGGTAAACGAAGTTTGGAGTGAGTTGTAGCTGGCGTTCGCGCCATCGAATGAGAGGCGCATGTTGCCGTAGCCGGGGTAGTAGAGGACTTCGTTGAAGGTCGGTCCGCCTACGAGCCCATTGGCGGTACCAGCGGTGGTGTTGACCAGGTTGCCCAGATCAGCCAACGGCGGCAGATTGATGGCCTGGTAGTAATTCTCACGCCGGCCTTGGCTTCCCACGTAAGAGATGTTCAATACCGCGTTCGATCCGATGCCTTGCTGCACACCGGCACTGTACTGATAGCTCACGGGAGTCGGGTAGTGCTCGGCGATTCCAGTAACGCCCAAAGGCAAGACGGGGAGAGCTGCGGCAGTGATGATGTTGCCGGTATTGACGTTTTGTCCGGGGTTGTCGAGCGAAACGTTGTTCAACGTCGGATTGGGGTCACCGGGAGGGTTCACGGCACCGTTGTACATATCGTTGCCCTGAATGCGTTCATACATCATGCCGAAGCCGCCGCGGACGACGGTTTTGCCGCGTCCGGTGAGATCGTAGGCCCAGCCGATGCGCGGGCCCCAGTTGCTCCACGAATCGTGAACCAGACCCTTGGGGATGCCGTTGACGCCGCCGATGCCGATGCCGTTCAGATAGAACTGGTATCCACCGAGAATCGGGTTCGTGCTCGCGACCAAGTCCGGGCTCGGACCTGCGGGGCAAGCGGGAACGGAGTTGTTGCTGCAGATATTCCCGTTCGCATCGAAGGTAGCCGCGTTGGCGAAGTTATACAGGCTGGGGTAGAAGTTGGACGAAAGATGGTTGGCTTCGTAGGTGTGCGGAATGCCATCCCAACGCAAGCCGAGGTTCAAGGTCAAGCGGCTGTTGACGCGCCAGTTGTCTTGAACATAGCCAGCAAGAGAGATGTTGTTCCAATGGCCGCTGATTTTTACGCCGTCTTCGGTGTACTGTTGCGCCAGGCCCATCAGGTAGTCGGCATAGTCGAAGCCGCAGGAAATGGTACTCGAAGAGACGCATCCTGCTGGACTGGTGAAGGATCCGTCGAACTTGAAGTTGCCTTCCGTGTTTGCAAAAGCATCCTGCACTTTTTTGTAGAGAGCCCAACTGAAGCCGAACTTGAATTGGTGCGCTCCCCGTGTCCACGACAAATCGTCGCGAACCTGGTAGTCGTCGGCCTTGTTGACCCACGGCGTCCAGTTGGCGGTGTATTGCGAACCGGTCACGCCCGCGAGGTTAATGGAAGGAATCCGGTTATCGGCGTTCGGCCCAGTAAAGAGGCGGTTGAACGTGAAACTGTTCGGAGCGGAAACCAGGTTGTTGGGAATGATGTTAATGCGGTTCCCGTTGTAGTTGAAGGCGACTTCGTTCAGCAGGGTCGGACTGATGGTGTGCGTGGCATGAATCACCGCGCTGTAGGAGGGGTTGCCGAATGTGTTTGCAATCGTCGGTACGTTGTCACCGCTCCACTGGGTGGTCCCGTAGGTTTGCGAGATCTGTTCCGAGATCCAGTGTCCGAAGATGGAGAATTTGCTGGTGAACTGGTGATCCACGCGGGCGATCTCTTCCCGAAGGTTGGTAGGAGAATTATTACCGCCCACGAAGTTGATGCCGTTGGTCGGGGTCGGGAAGATCCCGCCGTACTTGCCCCCCGCGACGAGCAGAGCTGCAGCATTGGGCGAGATCAGGCAATCGGGAATGGTGTTGCTTGGGAACGCCATGCCCGGGGTTAGCGTTGCCAGAACAGCGGGGGAGCAATTGGCGCCAAAATTCGCAATTCCGCTAGGTACAACGGTCTGGACGGTTTTGGTGCCGAAGGTAGTGGGCAGAACGGCACCGGTGCCAGCGCCGTTCGCGTCAGGATACGAACTGGCCAGCGGAACAGGGACGTTCAGAGTGCCACCGTCAATCTCTTTGCGCCATTCCATGTTGTAGAAAAAGAAAGTCGGATGGCTCTTGGCGACGGGTACCTGGCCGCCCACATTGAATCCGTAGACGTCGTAACGCAAGTACGGGGGCTTGCCCGTGAAATAGTTGTTCGTATTCAAAGCGTCGTTGCGGAAGAATTCCCAAGCTGACGCGTGAAATTGCTTCGAGCCGGATCGGATGACGGTGCTGATCTGCGAAGCAGAAGCCAAGCCGTATTCCGCGCTGTAATTTGAAGTCATGTTGCGGAACTCGGCGATGGAGTCGATGGAGGGCATCACGCTGCCGCTGCTGCCGCCGCGGTCGAGGTTTTCGCCGCCGTCGATCAACTGCAGGTTATGGCCGGCGCGCTCGCCGTTGATGCTGACGTTACTGTCGCCGCTGACTGGGGTGAAGTTGATTCGGGAACCCTGCAGGCTGACTGCGCCCGGCGCGAGCGCAAACAGCTCGTACAGGCTGCGACCGTTCGTGGCGAGCTGCGTGACCTGCTGTCCGGTGATGACGTTGCTGACTTCGCCGGAGTCGGTCTGCACGGTTTCGGTGTTGGCCTCAACGGTGACCTGCTCCTGAGCGCTGCCGACCAGCAGCTTGAAGTCGATGCGGGTGCGGTCGCCGACGTTTAGTGTGATGCCCTTCTGCTCGGCCACCTTGAAGCCGCTGGCTGTGGCGCGCACTGTGTAGTTTCCAATGTGGAGGTCGGGTGCCACGTACTGGCCGTCGCCGTTGCTGGGCAGTGTGCGCTGCACGCCGGTGTCGTTGTTGGTAATAGTGATGTTTGCATTCGCGACAGCGGCACCTGATGGGTCCGTCACGGTTCCCACGATAGTGGCTTCCTGTGCGAAAGCGGCTGTGGCGAAGATTGCCAGGAATATGCAGCAGAGCAAAAACTTCACAGGGACGCGCGAATCGCGGTGTCGGAGTGAAAGGCCCAAACTCCCGGCAAACATGGGCGAGAGAGATCTCATGTGACAGCCTCCAGATGTGGTTGGGTGACAGCTCCCCTTGCAGGAGAAAAAACGCCTTCTACGTAAACGTTTACGGTCTACATCCCCTAAAAGACCGTTGTCAAGTAGAAAATCGATTGTGCAGCCTTCTTTTACATAAATTTCCGCCTGAAAGTGTAAGAAGATGTGGAAGTTGGAGTTAACGGGTTCGCGCCCGCGGCTGGCCATTGCGCAGATGGGTGGGTTTCGCGGTCCAATCAATCAAGCAGTCGGTATCCAGAGGTATACTCCCGCGAGGGAACCCCAAGTCGGAAAAAGTCCTTCGGCCAAAGCCGTTGGGGGAGCAGGCAACATGGTCATTCGATTCCTGTCATTGCTTCTGGCTTTCCAGAGTCTGTTTTCCGCCCTCACGCTTTGCCAAGACAGGCCTAGCGCTACGGTTACTGCTGCAGCGCTTGAATTTCCAGTCCAGTTGCAGCAAGGCGTAAGTGCAGGCAAAACTGGGGTGGGTACGCCGATTCAAGCAAAACTAATGGAAGCCACTCTGCTGAACGGGACGGTGATTCCAAGGAATGCAGTGTTTTCCGGGCAAGTGATCGAATCGGCGGCGAAGACCAAAGATAGCCCTTCGCGCCTGTCCATCCGTATGGAAACAGTAAGTTGGAAGCAGGGTTCCGTCGCGGTAAAGGTGTATTTCACAGCCTGGTACTACCCAACGACGCAGGAGGCGGGAAAGAACCTGGACTATGGACCGGCCCAATCTGCGAACCGCACCTGGAATGGAATGGGGCAGTATCCGGATGAGAAGTCAAAGGTGTACCAGCCGTTTCCCGGTGGCGATTCCGGCAAGAATTCCTCGGTGCCCGACACTCCGAATTCGACGACTTCTCAACACCGGATTTTGATGAAAGATGTCGAGTCCAGTCGTGCCGACGACGGAACGATCACGCTTTCCTCGAAAAGGTCGAACTTGAAATTCGACAAAATCACGACGTACGTACTCGCCGCCGGCAGCGTAGGGGGAAGCAGCGCAAAATAGCTGATTCCTGCCGGTCGTACTCCAGCGCGCTGCTTGCTTGACCTCAGTGTTTTGTCGGTGCTACAAGAGACGGTCAATCGTAAACGTTCACGTGGTTCGTTTCTGTTGTGTCTGACCTGGGCGCAACCAAGCATCGTGTGTGAAGGAGATCGATTCATGGGTAAGCGTAAGCGATTTTTGTTGCCGCTGTTGAGCGCCATCATTTTTTCGTTTATTGCTTCTGCCGTTGGCCAAGCTGACAAGCCTCTCTATCTGGATCCGTCCCAGCCTGTTAGTGCGCGAGTGGACGATCTGATCGGCAAAATGACGCTCGAAGAGAAGGCGTCGCAGCTGGTGAACCAGGCGCGCGCGATTCCCAGGCTGCAGGTCCCACAGTATGACTGGTGGAGCGAGGCGCTACACGGCGTCGCCAACGCCGGAACCGCTACTGTGTTCCCGGAGCCCATCGGTTTGGCCGCAACGTTTGACGACTCATTGATTCACGAAATGGGGGTGGTCATTGGCACTGAAGCCAGAGCCAAGCACAATCAAGCCGTGAAAGCTGGCCGGCGCGACATCATGGAGGGCCTGGACTTCTGGTCGCCGAACATCAACATTTTCCGTGATCCCCGTTGGGGACGCGGGCAGGAGACCTATGGTGAAGATCCTTTTCTCACCGGGCGGATGGGCATTGCGTTCGTAACCGGGCTGCAGGGAGACGATCCCAACTACTTCCGGGTGGTTTCAACGCCGAAGCATTATGCCGTGCACAGCGGGCCGGAGCCGTCCCGGCACAGCATCGACATACAGGTGTCGAAGCATGACATGGAAGACACTTACCTGCCGGCGTTCCGAGCGGCTGTAACCGAGGGGAAAGCCGAGTCAGTGATGTGCGCTTACAACCGCGTGAATGGGCAGCCTGCGTGCGCCAACACGTTCCTGCTCAAGGACACGCTGCGGGGCGCGTGGAAATTCAACGGCTATGTCGTGTCGGATTGCGATGCGATCGTCGACATCTTTGAGGGCCATCATTTCGTGAAGAGCCAGGCCGAAGCTGCCGCAGCCGCAATCAAAACCGGAATGGATAACGAGTGCGCCGACTTCTTTACCGTCACGAAGGATGATCATGACTACCGGCCGTTTGTGGATGCGGTGAAGCAAGGGCTGCTGACGGAAGGGGACCTCGACAACGCCCTGAAGCGCCTGTTCACGGCGCGCATGCGACTGGGAATGTTCGATCCGCCGGAGAAGGTTCCGTATGCGCGCACGCCTGAATCGGAAATCGATAGCGCCCCGCATCGCGAACTTGCTCTGAAAACTGCCCGGGAATCGATGGTGCTGCTGAAAAATGATGGCGTGCTGCCTCTGGGATCGAACGTGAAGAAAATCCTGGTCGTGGGTCCGCTGGCGGAGTCAGAAGAAGTATTGCATGGGAATTATGCAGGTACTGCGTCGCACGCCGTTACCGCGCTGGAAGGAATTCGAAAGCAATTCGGCAGCGCGCAGGTTTCTTATCAGCCAGGAACGAGCTTTCTGCGGCAGCATCCGGTGATCCCTACGACAGTGCTCTCGACCGACGATGGGAAACCTGGGTTGAAAGCCGAGTATTTTGCCGGCGATTTTTCGGGAGCGCCGCAGGTCGTACGAGTCGATCCCTATGTTGACCTGCAGCTTAGTCATGCGAACTCGCACGCGGTTGCGCCGCCACCCGGCATGAAAGATTTCTCCGTTCGGTGGAACGGGTTTCTGACCCCCAGCGAGTCGGGACTCTATGAACTCGGGCTTTTCGGATCGATGAATCGGATGTGGCTCGATAACAAGTTGATTGTGGACGATGCCGTTCTCCACGACCCGAATCCGCAAACCGCCAACATCGAGTTGGTGAAAGGGCACCGGTACGCAATCAGAATTGAAACTACGCCCGGCGGCAGAATTACGAAGTTGACATGGCTGCCGGTAACCGGCGATCCGCTGATCGAGGCGGTTTCGGCGGCGCGTCAGGCTGATGTGGTGGTAGCAGTTATGGGCATCACCTCAAAACTGGAAGGCGAGGAGATGAAAGTCGACCTGCCAGGTTTTCGTGGCGGCGACCGCACCAGTCTCAACCTGCCTGCAGAGGAGGAAGCTCTGCTCGGAGGTTTGAAGAGCAGCGGTAAGCCGGTCGTGCTGGTGTTAATGAATGGCAGCGCCCTCGCCGTGAATTGGGCGAATGATCACGTGAATGCGATTGTCGATGCCTGGTATTCGGGAGAAGAAGGCGGAACCGCGATCGGACAAACGCTCGCAGGGATGAACAATCCGGCGGGACGCTTGCCGGTCACGTTTTACAAGGGAGTCGAGCAGTTGCCTGATTTTGAAGATTACGCGATGAAGAATCGGACGTATCGATACTTTACTGGCGCGCCGCTCTATCCCTTCGGATACGGACTGAGCTATTCGACGTTTGAATATAGCGGGATGAAATTGTCGAGCACCGAACTCCAGGCAGGCAGTCCACTTGATGTCGATGTAGATGTGAAGAACACCAGCAAGCGGGCGGGCGATGAAGTTGTCGAACTCTACATCAGTTTTCCCAAGGTCGCAGGAGCGCCGTTGCGCGCGCTTCGGGGATTCAGTCGCGTTTACTTGGAGGCTGGAGAGTTGCGTCATGTGAAACTCACGTTGCAACCTCGCGATCTGAGTCATGTCAATGAGTCAGGCGATCGAGTGGTGGGCGCGGGCGATTACCTGATCACCATGGGAGGCGGACAACCTGGAACTTCTGCTGCGCACGCCGACGCGCATCTCTCCATACGCGGGGAACAGGCTCTTCCGGAGTAGGACGCACGGTAATATGGAACCAGGCACGTGGGTGCCCTCCCACAGATGAGAAGTCGTGTCTTCCCCGCACTACTGGTTCCATTTCTTGCGATCGTGGTCGCGGGCGCCTGTTTTCTCGCACGAGGCCAAGCGCTCGCCCAGCAAGCTGCTGCCAAGCAAACGGAACCCTCGTCGAGTTCGCCCGCAGATAGCCCGATCCGGTTTTCTTTCCAGCCAATTGACTTCAAACTCGACAGCAATGAATCGCCGGAGCGCCATGCGCCCGAGACCATGGCCGGGGGCGTTGCGGTTTTCGATTACAACAACGACGGGAAACTCGATGTTTTCTTCACTAACGGCGCGGACCTGAAGACGCTGAAAAAGAGCTCTGCGAAGTATTACAACCGGTTGTTTGAAAACGATGGGCACGGGAATTTCACCGACGTTACGGAGAAGGCCGGGCTCGCGGGTACCGGATTTGACGTGGGCGTGGCGGTCGGCGATTACGACAACGATGGCTACGAAGACATTTTCGTCACGGGTGTTTACAGCAACACTCTCTATCACAACAACGGCGATGGAACCTTCACCGACGTTACCGCGAAGGCGGGACTAAACAAGACGGATCCAGAGTACGGTCCGCTCTGGGCTGTGGCAGCCGCTTGGGTCGATGTGAATAACGACGGGTTGCTCGACTTGATCGTAGTGAATTACTTCAAGTGGGATTTCGATCACGATCCGGACTGCGAAGCTTATGGGCATCGCGACTATTGCCATCCGAAGTTTTATAAGCCAACACCCAACCAGCTTTTTCTGAACAATGGCGACGGCACTTTTCGCGATGCTTCGGTGGAAGCGGGATTCCGCGCGCATCCCGGCAAAGGAATGGGAGTCGCCGCTGCCGACTCAGAACTGACGGGGAAGATGGACTTGGTCATCCCAAACGATAAGCTGATGAATTCATTTTTCCGCAACAAGGGTAGAGGCAAATTCGAGGAGTCTGCCTTCGATGAAAATGTCGCTCTGCGGGAGGATGGCACCTACATTTCAGGGATGGGAGTGGATTTTCGCGATCTGGACAACGATGGCTATCCCGACATTTTCTTGGTGGCGCTGGACGCTGAGACTTTTCCTCTGTACCGCAATACGGGCAAAGGAAGCTTCACGGAAGTGACGCGGGAGAGCGGCATGACGAAGCTGAGTCTGCCGATGGCTGGGTATTCGCCGCTGATAGCAGATTTCGACAACGACGGATGGAAAGATATTTTCGTGTCGCGAGGACACGTGCAGTCCCTGTTGTCGGCTGAAAACCTGAGCATCGAGCAGCCAAATACGGTATTTCGAAACCTTGGGGGCATGAAATTTTCCGCTTTGACGGCTGAGGCTGGATTCGCGTCAAAACCGCCGTCGCGTCATCGTGGTTCTGCCGTCGGCGATCTGAACGGCGATGGGCGCCTCGACGTGGTTGTCACTGCCATCAATGCCCCAGCAGAAGTTTGGATCAACCAAAGTCCGGCCAATCATCATTGGCTGGAATTCAAGCTTCAGGGAACGAAGAGCAATCGTGACGGCATCGGAACGAGGATCAAAGTGGTGACGAAGGCGGGCGCGCAATACAACCATATGACCACGAGCGCCGGCTACGCATCGTCCAGCGCGGGTCCGGTTCACTTTGGGCTGGGATCGAGCGCCTCAGCAGACTTGGTAGAAATCCGCTGGCCCTCGGGGACCGTGCAGCAGATGCGGGACGTCGCAGCCGATCGTGTGGTTTTAGTGAAAGAACCACTCCCAGCCGCGAAAAAATGAAAGCCGAGACGCGGTAACTGCAGCGCAAGTGCCCGTTCGTAATTTGTCCTCTGATTACACGTGTAGTGAAATCATCCTGCCCGCCACTTCTTTCAATCGCCCGTTTCACGAGGAAACCCGCGATTGGGACGTAAATCGCTCTGGCCAACATTGGATGTGTAGCGGTGATACCTCGGCGCAAAGCGATCCTGTGCATTGACGATCACTGGAACAGCCTGATCGGGCGCAAGGCGCTGCTGGAGCAGAACGGCTACGAGGTCTGGGAAGCGACCAGCGGCGATGACGGCCTGAAGCTATTTCTGCTGCAGAGTTTCGACGCGGTCATTCTTGATTACCAGATGCCGGGAATGAACGGCGACGTTGTGGCGGCCCAGATGAAGCGTCTGAGGCCGCAGGTGCCGATCCTGCTGCTTTCCGCCTACGGTCCTTTGCCAAAAAAGAAACTGCGTGCGGTGGACTTGTTTGTGCACAAGTCCGAGAGTTTCAGTTGCGTTCTCGTGGCGCTGCAAGACTTGCTGGAATCGCGTCCCAAACGTTTCTTTCATCGCTGGCTCGAACACTGGAGGAGCCGGAATCAGGTGGTGATGCAATGAATTTTGTGATGATGCTCTTGAAGCGCGGATGCTCGCATCGTTTTTCCTGGCCCAGGATCGACAGCAATGGACGCCACTACCAGGTCTGTTTAATGTGCGGAATTTCGTACGAATACGACTGGACAACGATGCGCCAGACGGGCCGCCTGCTGCTGACCGCCCCGGTGACCGACGTAGACGGGAACCCGTACGTATCGGCCTGATCGCGAATCAGCGGATGCAGGCCTAACGACCGAATCTCTTTGCGTCGAACCAGAAGTCCACCAGTGCGTCTCGATAGTCGATCTTGATCTCCAGGATACGCAAGGTGGTGAAACCAAGAAATCCGGAGACCTCCGTCCCAATGCTGTTACTGAGCGGGGTGGTGTCAAAGGCGGTAATCTCCTGGTTCTCCTGCCGCAAGTGTCCAAATTGCAGAACTGCTTTATTGGCGCTGTAAACCTTGTCAACCCGACCGCTGATCCCTTCAACGATCATGTCGGAATCGAGGTGCACCTTTGTCACCTCGCGGGCCGCCGCAGGAGAGATGAAGTTCGAGAGCGCGCCGGTATCGAGAATAAACAGTTTTTGCGGAACTCGTCCGATGCTGGTCGGTATCAGGAGCTGGTGGCCAAAACGGTAGATCCTGGTGTAGTTCTGCATTTCTGGTGCGATATAGCGGTCTTGTGGTCCCTTGGAGTCAGGTGAATCAACCTTGGCCTGCCCGGATTCCGCCGAGTCGTCATCGTCGCCGGAGTCATCCTCTGCGTTCTTGAGAGTGAGATCGTTAGCGGTTTCTCCGGGACGTTTCGGCAGTTGGCTCAGCTTCAGCTTCTCGTTGGGGAAATCGATGTCGACCAGAAAATCCTGGAGCACATCGCTTCCGATCAGCCCATCTTCCTGCGCAACAGAGCGGCTCTCCATGACTTCGATCGGACAATTCTGAAATTCGAGTTCGCCGATTTTGATGGAATCGACAACGCCAACGTAGGCATCTCTGCGGCCCTTCTTGCCAATGCCCAGCACTTTTGTCTCGGTGATTTTATTGATGCCCGCATGTTCGGCGATGGCGCGCTTGACGAGAATTCCCGATGCGCCGGTGTCGAGCATCAGGGAACTCTTGTGCCCATTGAGTTGCACGGCAAGACCGTAGCCGCGCAGGTGCTGGGGATCTGCGAGCAACCGGACCAGCGGTGTCTCAGTGGCGGTCACCTTGCTGACCAAACGACAGGGGCTCGTATTCTTATGCTTGGCGCGCTCTTTCAGGTAATCAAGATAACTCGCGACGTCGGAGCGTTCCTCGGGGTCCCAGTTGTTCTCGCCCGAGAGCGAGGATTCAAGGTATTTGATCCTGTCGGGCCGCGTTAGAGTTCCTACCCACTCGTCCGTAATATCAGGGTCGCCGGGGTCGATCTCGTGTGCTTTATCGAGGTAACGCTTGGCGGTCTTGTACATCGCGTGTGCCCGCCGCACGCGAGCGAGACCTAAATAGGCACGAGCCTCCGGAAAGCCGGAGTTGATGACCTTCGCCCATTGCGTCTCGGCATCGTCGATCTTGCCCTGCCGAAACCACACTTCGGCCTGAACAACACGCAACCGGGGAGAGTCGACTTGGGCGAGCCCCTCAGTCACAGCTTGTGCGGCATCGTCGACACGCTTCTCTTTCAAATAGGCCTTGGCAACACCGGCATAACCGTCAGGGTAATGCGGATGGTCTTTTTGATAATCCCGGTACTTGGCTATTGCGCCGTCGAAGTCGCCTTTGTGATAAAGGGCAATAGCCTGGCCAAGTGGATTGGCTGCCGCGATTGGCGAAGGAGCATTCTGACTGGCAGGGTCTTGCGAGACGCAAGCGGCTGCGATCAGCCCGAAAATGAAGCTGAAGCAGAAATTGCGGAACATCGGACGTTCCTCGGAGCAACGCCAGTAGGGTAGGGGAAGCTGGCGTGGACCGACGATTCTCACACAGCGGAGCGATGGCGGCAAGGAAAACCGATGGTACCGGCTGCCGATCACAATGGCGTTTCCGCGAGATGGGAAACGCTTCAAACGATGACAACTTGCTGGACACGTCCTACAATAGGCCGAGGAGTTCCCTCGCCCAAACTTGCCTGGAGTTGTTCCTCCCCCTTGGTTACGTGAGATCTGGGTTGCATGAGTTCAAATAGAAAATACGGCTGTGCGGCTCGAATGCTCAATGTGAAGACCTCTGTGGCCCGGGCACGCGCCGTCCTGTCTGTTTTGCTGCTTGCGGTGTCTCTATCCGCAGCGGCGGGGGCTCCACTGGACATTAAGACTTGGGCCGACGCGGTGGACGGGCATTACAACCACCTCAAGTCACTACAGGCCGACTTCAGCGAACTGTACCGGGGCTCGGGGATGGAAAGGACGGAAACAGGGACCCTTTGGCTGAAAAAAACCGGCAAGATGCGCTGGGAGTATCGTTCTCCCACTGAGAAGTTGTTTGTCAGCAATGGGAAGGACGCCTGGTTTTACGTGCCAGCAGATGGGCAGGCGAGACGGACGGCGTCGAAGAATCTGGAAGACGCCCGCTCTCCGCTGGCGTTTTTGCTCGGGAAGGCCAAGCTACAAAAGGAGTTACGCGGTTTGTCGCTGGCGCCGGATATGGCTCCTCTGCAGCCCGAAGATGTGGTGGTGAGAGGAGTGCCGATGGCGCTGGCGGACCGGATCAGCGAGATTCTGTTGGAGGTTAACCCTCAGCACCAGATCGGCCGCATCATTGTGCAAGGGGTGGATGGATCGACCACGGAATATCGCTTTAGCAACCAGAA
>Ga0335076_10004721_pt1 | contig 13811 bp, 10 predicted proteins | sample Lox_Sample_25_FD_206717 | JGI IMG/M metagenome (GOLD analysis project Ga0335076, IMG submission 206717) | Soil microbial communities from Loxahatchee National Wildlife Refuge, Florida, United States - Lox_Sample_2.5 | ecosystem: Environmental > Terrestrial > Soil > Wetlands | place: USA... | reverse complement strand
CGGGCGCCCTCGACTACCGCGGCTACACCCTCTACCCGGTCTTCGGCGAGCCACTCCGTGCCGCAGCCGGCCGGCCCCTCGCCTTCCTCGCCTCCCTCCGGCCCGGCTCCCGCCCGATCTCGGAGGCAACCGTCGAGGCGGTGCTGGGCAGCGCGACGGTGCTCTCGAGACCCGTGGCCCTGCCCGCGCCCGACGAGAGCGGCGCCGTCCGCATCGTCGGCGAGCTGCCCCTCGCCGGGCTCGTCCCCGGCGCCTACACCCTGAGGCTCGTCGTGAGCGACGGTCAGGCGATGGAGACCCGCACCGCCGAAGTTTCGATCGCACCCTGATAAGCTCCCGGCGTGGCGGACGGGGGCCGGCTCTCGAATCCGCGCACCGGCCCGGGCGGCCGGAGGTCGAAGCACCTTGCCGCCCTCCTCCTGCTGGCCCTCGCCGCGCCCGCCCTGGCTCAACGGCCGGACGCGCTCTCTCCCGCCTACGAGGCCGTCGTCCGGCGCTACCAGTCCGGCGACCGTGAAGGGGCGGTCGCCGAGATGAGCGGCTGGCCGGAGCACCGCCTGCGCGACGAGATGACGGCCCTCCGCGCCCTCTCGCAGGGAGCGTTCGCCTGCCCCTACCGCTGCTCGGCCGCCGACCGGTGGGCGATGACCCCGGTGCGGGCGGCCCTGATGCTCCACAGCGACTGCGCCCAGCGTGCGCGGGCCCACGGCCAGTCCGCGAGGCTCCACGAGTCGGTGGCGTTCGAGCTCGCTGGCTTCATGAAGGACGACCCCGGCCATCGCGCCTTCGCCCGCCGGTGGTACGAGGCGACGTCGGCTCTCGCCCAGGGCGAGGCCCGCTGGGGCGAGGCCCTCGACTGGGCCGATCGCGGCCTGCTGGCCTTTCCCGATTCGGTGGACCTGCTGCTCGTGCGCGGCTCGATCGAGGAGGCGCTGGCCGCGCAAGCAGCTCCCCGTGCCTCCGAGGACGCGCTCCTGGATGCCGGAGCCCGGGAGTCGCGTTCCCAGCTCCTCCACGCCCAGGAGGTCCGCGGCCACCTGGAGAGCGCTCGCCGGGCCCTCCGGTCCGCCGTGACGACCGATCCCTCCCGCGCCGAGGCCCACCTTCGCCTCGGCCGCGTCGCCTGGCGGCTCGGCGAGGCGGCCGAGGCCCGATCGGTGCTGGTGGACGTCCTCGCCCGGAAGCCGGACCCGGCGACGGCGTTCCTCGCCCACCTCTTCCTCGGCCGACTCGACGAGGACGAAGGCCGGCTCGACGCCGCCTCTCGTTCCTACGAGGCCGCGCTCGCCCTGGACGCGCACGCCCAGTCCGCGCGGATGGCCCTGAGCCACGTCCGCCTGCGGACGGGCGACGCGGCCGCCGCCCGCCGCGAGGTGGAGACGGCCGTCGCGTCCGCGGGCCGCCGACGCCAGCCGGACCCCTTCTGGCTCTATCCCTGGGGACCCTCCGTCGGCGTGGAGGACCGGCTCGAGGCGCTGCGGCGGGAGGCCTCGTCGTGAGCGCGGCCGCCATCGCGCTCGCCGCAGCCGGCGCGCTCCAGGCCCCGCCTCCCCCGACGTTCGCGGTCGACGTCGAGGGGGTCTACGTCGACGTGTTCGTGACCGACGGCAACCGCCCCGTGGTCGGCCTGACGGCGTCGGACTTCGAGCTGCGCGACGACGGCGCGCGCCAGCCGGTGGAGCTGGTCGCCGTCGAGTCGCTGCCGATGAACACCCTCCTCGTCCTCGACACGAGCGGCAGCGTGGCCGGCGAGAAGCTCGTCCAGCTCCAGGCGGCGGCGCGCGCGCTGCTGAAAGGCCTCCGTCCCGACGACGAAGCCTCGCTCGTGACGTTCAACCAGGAGGTCCGGGTCCGGGTGGCCCCGACGGCCGACCGCACGCGCCTCGACCGCGGGGTGAACGGCATCCTGCCCGGTGGCGCGACCGCTCTCCTCGACGCGCTCTACGCCGGCACGCTGCTCGCCTGGGGCCCGGGGCGCTCGCTCCTCGTGCTGTTCACCGATGGCGAGGACAACATGAGCTGGCTCGAGGCCGAGGACGTGCGGCGCGTGCTCCTGCAGTCGAACGTCCTGGTGCAGGCCGTGGGCATCGTGCCGGCAGCGGATCCGACTCGTTACCCGAACGGCGCGGTGCGTCCGCCGCCCGAGGACCCGCACGCGCGCACGCTCCGCCAGCTCGCCGAGGTGACGGGCGGGCAGTACTGGCCGGCAGCCGCGCCCGGCCAGCTGGCAGGAGCCTTCCTGGCCATCCTCGAGGCGATGAAGACCCGATACGTCCTCCGCTTCGACCCCGGCCGCTCGAGGCGCGAAGGCCTCCACGCGGTCGAGGTGAAGCTCGTGCATCGCAAGGGCAAGGTCCACTGCCGCAAGGCATACTTCGCCGGCCCGTCACGCTGAAGGAGACCCCATGTCCCGGACCAGTCTCGCTCCCGCGCTCCTCGCCGTCCTCGCCTCCTGCGCCGGCGCCGCAGCCGGCGAGCCCGTCCGCTGGGTGGCGAGCACGGAGGGCTCGCGCTGGCAGGAGCGCACCGTCGCCTCCGACCCCGTGGGCGAGCCCGACCTCGAGATCCTCCCGGCCCGCCTCCAGCGGGTCGAGGGCTTCGGGGGCTGCTTCAACGAGATCGGCTGGCAGGCGCTCTCCTGGCTCGGCGAGGCGGAGCGGCGGGTGGTCCTGAGCCAGATCTTCGACCCCCAGGAAGGCCTCCGCTTCAACTTCTGCCGGGTGCCGATCGGCGCCAACGACTACGCCCTCGAGTGGTACAGCCTCGACGAGACCGAGGACGACTTCGCGCTCAAGGACTTCTCGATCGCGCGCGACGAGCGGACCCTCATCCCGTACGTCAAGGCGGCGATGGCGATCCGGCCCGACCTGAAGCTCTTCGCCTCGCCCTGGAGCCCGCCCACCTGGATGAAGCGGCCGAAGGCCTACAACCACGGCCGCCTGCGGCAGGAGCAGGCCGTCCTCGACGCCTACGCCCTCTACTTCGTCAAGTTCGTCCGCGCCTACGCGGCCCACGGCCTCTCGGTCGCCCAGGTCCACGTCCAGAACGAGCCCGACTCCGACCAGAAGTTCCCGTCCTGCCAGTGGAGCGGGGCAGAGATGCGGGACTTCGTCCGCGACCACCTGGGCCCCCTCTTCGCCCGCGAGGGGCTGCCGACCGAGATCTGGCTCGGCACCATCGAGCGCGCCGACGTCAACGGCTGGACCCACGTCGTCCTCGGCGACCCGGCCGCCCGGGCCTACGTCAAGGGGGTGGGCTTCCAGTGGGCGGGCAAGGGCGCCGTCCAGCGCGTCCACGAGAGCTTCCCCGACCTGCCTCTCATGCAGACCGAGAACGAGTGCGGCGACGGGCAGAACACCTGGGACTACGCCCTCTACGTGGCCAGCCTCATGAAGCACTACTTCATGAACGGGGTGTCGCGCTTCGTCTACTGGAACATGGTCCTGCCCGCGGGGGGCGAGAGCACGTGGGGCTGGAAGCAGAACTCGATGGTCACCGTCGACCCGAAGACGAAGGCGATCGCCTGGCAGCCGGAGTTCTACGCGATGAAGCACCTCACGCGCTTCGTCTCCCCCGGCGCGCGGGTGGCCGGCGTCACCCGCTTCTGGGCCGCCAACGCGATCGCGTTCGAGAACCCGGACGGCGAGCGGGTCGTCTTCGTCACGAACCCCTGGCCGGAGCCGCGCCCGATCGCGATCGGCGACGGCCCGACCCGCATCGGCGCCACCCTCGACGCCCGCTCCTTCAACACGATCGTGTGGAAGCCGTAGGCCTACGGCTTCGCCTGTCGCGGCTGCAGCTCCCTCACCCAGACGTTCCGGAAGCGGACGGGGTGGTTGTGGTCCTGGAGGCTGATCGGCAGCTTCTCGGGGTGGGCGGAGTAAGGCGTCCTCACCTTGTTCGTCGTGGGGCCGATGAGCTCCATCGCGTGCTGGACGAGGACGCCGTTGTGGAAGACGGTCACCCGCGCCGGCTTCCGCAGCTTCCCCGCGGCGTCGAACCGGGGCGCCTCGTAGACGATGTCGTAGGCCTGCCACTGGCCGGGCCGGCGGCAGGCGTTCACGAGGGGCGGGTACTCGCCGTAGAGGGCGCCCGCCTGGCCGTCGGGGTAGGTCTTGTTCACGTAGCTGTCGAGGACCTGGATCTCGTAGCGGCCGCCGCCGAAGAAGACGCCGCTATTGCCGCGGTCCTGGCTCTCCCCCTTCGCCGGGTCGGGGGCCATCCACTCGACGTGGAGCTGGGCGTCGCCGAAGCTCTGCTTCGTCTCGATGTCGCCCGTCTTCGGCACGACCTCGAAGTACCCGTTCTCGACCTTCCACGCCGCGGGCGAGCCGTCCTTCCGGCTCTTCCAGGCCGACAGGTCCCGGCCGTCGAACAGCACGACCGCGTCGGAAGGCGGCTGGCCCGGCGCCTCGGGCGGCACGCCGGTGCCGGGCTCGATGACCGTCGGCTGGGGCCGGGTAAGGTCGTGCTGCGGCCAGCCCTCCGGGTCGGGCGGGGCCGGGGCCTGTGCAAGGGCGGGGCTTGCGGCGAGGAGAAGGATGGCGGCGGCTCTCATTCTCGGACCTCCGGGATGGGTCGGTTATACCACCGACGCCCGGCTCACCGCCGCGCGAGGCGCCCCGAGTAGACTAGGGCCCGTGGCGCGCCGTGTCGCTCTCCTGAGCTTCTTCATCGGTGCCGCCACCTGCTCCTGCACGCAGCGGCCCCCGGTGGCTCCCGTCGCTCCCCACCCGCCCGTGATCCTCGGCCTCGATGGCCGGCCCGACCCCCGGCCCGACGCCGCGTTCGTGGAGGCCGTCCGGAGAGAGTGCGCGGCCTGCCACGTCCTGCCTTCGCCGGGGGACGCGCCTCGCGGCTTCTGGAAGGAGCGCCTCCAGGACATGAAGCGCTTCAGCCTCACCGGCATCGGCCTCCGGCGGGGACGCGAGAGCGCCCTCGCGACGCTCGACCTCGCCCCCTTCGTCGCCTACTTCGAGGCCCGCGCCCCCGAGACGCTGCCACTCTCCGAGCCGTGGCCCGCGGCGGAAGACGGCCGCTTCGAGAGGCACCTCCTGAGCCCGCCCCGCGCGGTGCCGGTGCCGATCGTGGCCAGCACGCAGTTCTTCGACCTCGAGGGCGACGGCCGGCTGCAGGTCGTGGCCTGCGACTTCGGCCACGGCCTCGTCCTGCTCGGCGACCCCTCGCGGAAGCCGGGAGAGCTGCGGGAGATCGCGAAGGTGCCGAACCCCGCCCGCGCCGCCATGGTGGACCTCGACCGCGACGGCCGGCGGGACCTGCTCATCGCCGACGTCGGCTACCTCCTGCCCGAGGACCACGAGAAGGGCGCGGTCGTGTGGCTGCGCCAGACCGCGCCCGGGACGTTCGAGAGGCGCGTCCTCGCGGAGAGGCTGCCGCGCCCGATGGACGTCGAGGCGGCGGACTTCGACGGGGACGGCGACCTCGACCTCGTGGTCGCCGCCTTCGGCCTCCACACCCGGGGCTCGATCCTGCTTCTCGAGAACCGGACGACCGACTGGAAGGAGCCCCAGTTCGAGCCGCGGGTGCTCGACACGCGCGCGGGTGCCATCGACACGATCCCGGCCGATCTCGACCGCGACGGCCGGATGGACTTCGTCGCCCTCCTCGCGCAGCAGCACGAGACCGTAGTCGCCTTCCTGAACCGCGGCGGCCTGAGCTTCGAGCAGAGGACGATCTTCGAGGCGCCGTCTCCGGCCTGGGGCTCGACCGGGATCGACCTCGTGGACATCGACGGCGACGGCGACCTGGACGTGCTGATGACCAACGGCGCCAGCCTCGACGAGTTCTCGGTGAAGCCGTGGCATGGCGTGCGCTGGCTCGAGAACCGGGGCTCCTACCCGTTCGCGGTCCACGACCTCGCCGCGCTGCCGGGCGCCTACCGGGCGCGCGCGGCCGACCTCGACGGGGACGGCGATCTCGACGTCGCCGCGGCCGCGTTCCTGCCGGACCCCGACCACGTCCGGGGCTCGCTCGCGTCGCTCGGCTGGCTCGAGCAGACGACGCCGGGCGCCTTCGTCAAGCACGCACTGCAGACCGGGCAGCTGTCGCACCGAACCCTGGACCTCGGCGACTTCGACGGCGACGGCGACGTGGACATCCTGACCGGCAACTTCGTCGGCTTCACGTTCAGCTTCGCCCCGACCGGCACCGGGTTCCGGGCCGACGGCTGGGTGGAGCTGTGGGAGAACCGGACGCACGAAGGCGGGTCGAGCGCCCCTCCGCCGGCGCCGCCGCCATCGCCGCCGTCGAAGTTATAGACTGGGTCGGTGACGCCTCGCCGCCTCTTCCTGCTCCTGCCCGTCCTCGCGGCCTTCGGCGCCGCGCAGGCTCCCCCGCCTGCCCCCGCTCCGGCCCCGGCCGGCGGCGTGATCCTCGGCCTCGACGGCAAGCCGGACCCCCTCCCCGACGCCGCCTTCGTCGAGACCGTGAAGCAGCAGTGCTCGAAGTGCCACTTCCCGCCGCAGCCCCAGTACCTGCCCCGGGGCATGTGGCGGCTGCGCATCCAGGAGATGGCCCAGCGCAGCCTGATGGGGACCGGCGTGACGCCGGGCGAGGAGAGCATCCTCTGGCAGATGGACACCGCCCAGTTCGTGCGCTACTTCGAGGCCCGTTCCCCGGTCACGCTCCCCCTGCCCGACCCGTGGCCGCAGGGCGACGGCGGCCTGCAGATGCGCAAGGAGCCGATGAACCCGGTCGGCGAGCCCCGGATCCCCGTCGTCGCCAACGTGCGGTTCTTCGACCTCGACGGCGACGGACGGCCCGAGGTCGTGGCCTCGGACATGGGCCACGGCATCGTGTACCTCGGCGAGCCGGTGAAGAAGCCGGGCGAGCTCCGCGAGATCGGGCGGATCCCGAACCCCTGCCACTCGGAGATGGTCGACCTCGACCAGGACGGCAAGCAGGACCTGCTCGTCGCGGACCTCGGCGACTTCATGCCCGGCGATCACGAGAAGGGCAGCGCGGTGTGGCTGCGGCAGACCGGCCCCCTGCGGTTCGAGCAGACGACCCTCGTCGACAAGCTGGCCCGCACCGCGGACGTTCAGGCGGGCGACTTCGACGGGGACGGCAAGCTCGATCTCGTCGTGGCCGCCTTCGGCTGGCACACCGTGGGCGGCATCTTCGTCTACGAGAACAAGACCACGGACTGGAAGCACCCGAAGTTCGAGGGCTACGTGGTCGACGCGCGCCCGGGCGGGATCCACGTGCCGGTCGTGGACCTGAACGGCGACGGCCGGCTGGACTTCGTCGCCCTCATCTCCCAGCAGTACGAGCACGTGGTCGCGTTCATCAACCGGGGGCCCGGCAAGGGGTTCCGGCCGGAGACGATCTTCCGGGCGATCGTGCCCGTGTGGGGCTCCTCCGGCATCCAGATGGTCGACATGGACGGGGACGGGGACCTCGACCTGCTCATGACCAACGGCGACTCGCTCGACGACTTCACCGTGCGCCCCTTCCACGGCGTCCGCTGGTTCGAGAACGAGGGGACCTTCCCCTGGAAGCAGCACGACCTCGCGATCATGCCCGGGGTCCACCGGGCCCAGGCGGCCGACCTCGACGGGGACGGCGACCTCGACGTGGTCGCGGCCGCCTTCCTCCCGAACGCCGAGCACCCGGCCTTCCAGCTCCTCGAGCGGCAGGGCGACCTCTCCCGGTACACCTCGCTCGGCTGGATCGAGCAGGTGAAGCCGGGCGTCTACACGCCGCACCCCATCGAGCTCGGGAAGCTGACCCACACGACGCTCGACGTCGCGGACTTCGACGGCGACGGCGACGTGGACATCGCGACCGGGAACTTCGTGGGCTTCACCTTCACCAAGACCGACACCGGCTTCAAGGCCGACAGCACGGTCGACCTCTGGGTCAACCAGAGGAAGCAGCCACCCGCGGCCGCCCACCCGTAGGAGCGAGAGCGGCGCGCGGCTCGTCCGCCTACCGCTTCTCCCGGAAGGGAGCCCCCGACCGGTAGAGGCCGATCCGATTGTCGATGGCGACGGCGAGCTCGGCGTCGCCCCGCTGCCGGGCCAGGTCGAGGGCGCGCTCGGCCGTCTGCACCGCCTCGTTGAACCGCCCCAGCTCCGCGTAGGCCGCGGCCTCGGCGTCGAGGATCGACGGCTCCCGCCCGCCCGAGAGCCGCACGGCGCGGCCGGCCAGGGCGAGGGCCTCGGTCCCGTTGCGCACGCCCGCCGCGGGGCTCGTGGCGAGGGCCCACGCGGCCTCCGTCAGCACGGCGACGTTGTCGGGCTCGGCGCCCAGGACGAGGCGCCACTCGACGAGCGCCTCGGCCGTCTTCCCCTGGCCGTGGTGGAGGGCGCTCGCGAGGCTCTCGCGGGAGGCCAAAGCGCTCGGATCGAGGGCGACGGCCTTGCGCAGGTGGGCGATCGCCTCCTCCGTCCGGCCCTGCCCGAGGAGGGCGAGGCCGAGGCTCGTCTGGAGCGGGGCGGATCCGGGCGAGAGCGCGACCGCCTTCTCGAGGTGCGGGATCGCCTGCGCCGATTCCCCCTGCTGGAGGAGCGCTCCTCCGAGGTTCGCGCGCGCGCCGAGCGACTCCGGGTCGAGGGCGACCGCCCGCTCCAGTCGCACGATCGCCTCGCTCGGCCGGCCGGAGCGGGCGAGGGCCGCGCCCAGGTTGGCGAGGGCCTCCCCGTTCTCCGGGTTGAGCGCGAGCGCCTTCTCGTACTGGGCGATCGCGTCGTCCACGCGTCCCGTCGCCATCAGGGCGGCGCCGAGGCCGCTCATGGCCTCGTCGAACTCCGGGTTCGCCGCCACCGCCCTCTCGAAGTGGGGGATCGCCTCCGCCGGTCGCCCGGACGAAGCGAGCGCCGCCCCGAGGCTGTTCTGCGCCCGGTCGTCTTCGGGGTCGAGGGCCAGCGCCTGCTCCCACGCCGGGACGGCCGCCGCGAAGCGGCCCTTCTCGGAGAGCGCCGCCGCCTCGTTGAAGAGGCGATAGAAGTCCACGGCCGGGGCGTCGATCTTGAGGAAGCCGTCGGCGGGGACGTTCACGAACTCGGGGATGTTCACCGCCCGGTTCGCGGCCGTCGAGTTCTCGACGAGGAGGGGAGGGCTGTCGGTCCCGTCCTCGTCCACGTGGGTCAGGAACATCTGCGTGTAGGGCGAGCGGCTCTTGGAGGAGAAGACGAGCCAGCGGCCGTTCGGCGAGAAGCTGTGCCAGGAGTTCATGAGGGGCGTGTTGCAGCGCATGAGGCGGGCCTCGCCGCCCTCCGCGGGGACGATGAAGAGCCGGCTGTCCGGTCGCATGAGGAGGCCGTTCTTCGCCTGGACGAAGACGATCCACCGCCCGTCGGGCGAGATCTTCGGGAAGGAGTTGCTCATCCCGTTGCCGGAGGCGCCGGCGACGGGCTCGGCCTTCCCGCCCCGTCCGCCGTCGAATGGGATCCGGTAGAGGTCGTACCGGATCGGGACCTCGTTCGGGTCGTTGGCGAAGGTGGCGAGAGGGCGGCCGGGCGGCCTCGGGTCCGTCGCCTCCGCGCGGGCGAAGACGAGGTACCGGCCGTCCGGGCTCCACGTGGCGTTCGCCTGGACGTACCGGGGATCGTCCGCGCCCGGGAGCGGCTCGAGCCTGCCCGTCGTCCGGTCGTACCACACGAGGATGCCGCCCGTCGGGTAGAACACCTGGAGGAAGCGGTAGGTCGGGAAGTTCGCCACGTAGTAGAGGGGAACGAGGGGCCGCTTCGACAGGGGCAGTTCGGCGTACCGCGCATCCGCCTCCGCGTCCCTCGGCTTGATCGTCGTCACCACGTACCGGCCGTCGGGCGACACCTGCGACATGAAGCCGACCCGCAGCTGGTTGCCGAGCTTGCTGCGGAAGGAGCTCCAGGCGACGACGTCCTGGTTGCGGATCGTCGTCTGGGGCTGGACGGAGGCGAGAGCGTAGAGACCCTTGTCGTTCTTGGGGCCGTCGAGGTCCATCCCGAGGGTCTTCCCGTCGCGGGAGAAAGAGTGGCAGTTCGCGCAGGTGTGCATCCCCGTCAGGAGCACGCGGCTGCGCGGCTCGGCGACGCTCCGGAGCCGCCAGGCGATGAGCGGCACGTTGGCGACGGCGAGCGGGCTGATGAGGCCCTTCTCTCCCGCCGAGGGCATGAGCGGCACGTCACGGTAGAAGATCGGCGCGCCGACGGGGTCGGCCGACGTCCGGATCCGGACCTCGCCCCGCGAGACGGGACGGCCCGCGGCGCCGGCGGCCAGGCCGGTGATCGTCACCGTGGCTTCGCCTCCCCGCGAGCCCGCCTCGATCGCGGCCCAGGTTGCGGCGGGCGGCTTCCACGTGCGGGCCGCCGCCTGCTCCGGCGTCAGCTTCGGCGGCTCGTTGGTCGGGCCGACGCACCGCGGGTCGATCTCGCCCACGCGCAGCCGCGGTCCGAGCGTCCTCGCGCGGACCGCCGGAGAGCCGTCCGCGAACGTCACCTCCAGCCGCCAGCGCACGGCGTCCGGCGAGGGGTCGCGCCAGAGGAAGGTGGGCGCCTCCATGTCGGGAGGGAAGATCGACCCGTCCTGCGGGTAGTCCACGACGATCGGGGCCAGGCTGGCGGCTCCCTCGAGCGAGGATCCCTCGCCGCTCCCGGCCGCCGGACGCTCGATCGCGGCGACACCGGCCAGGACCCCGACCGAGAGAGCGAGCTTCAAGGACCGTTTCACCCCCAAGACCTCCGTGGAACCATCCGAACATAGCGAAGGCACCGGCCCTGCGTCCAGGGTCGATTCCGGGCGCGCTCGACCCAGCGGCCGTCGAGCCGTCGTCCGCGCGCACCAAGCAGGAGCCGGTCGGGCGAGCGGCCGCCAGCACCATCCCGTCCACCCGGGCCTTTCACCCCGAGGTGTGCGGCCCGGAACTCGCCGTCAGCCGTCGAGGCTCAACCCCGCCGGCTCGAAACGCACGAAGTCTCTCGCGTTCGTCGTGGCGAGCGAGGCCCCGGTGCGGATTGCCGCCGCCGCGATCATGCAGTCGGCGAGCGACCCCCGGCGTCGCCCGGACTCGTTGAAGAGGCGAGCGGCGAGCGCCGCATCGCCCTCGGTGAAGGCTACTCGGTCGGGCACGATCCGGACGACGAGGTCCAGGTCCGCCGCCCCGATCGGTCCGCACAGGAGCTCCGCCCAGGCTATGGCGCTCATGGCGAGGGGCTCTCCCGCGGCCAGCCAGGCTCGGACCGCCCGGTCCTGGCTCGTGCCCGCCACGAGGGCGCGGACGAGGAAGCTCGTGTCGAGGTGGATCACCGGCCCCGGGCCTCGTGCCTCCGGGAGCGCTCCCCTCTCTCCCGGCGAGCGGCTGCCGTCCAGCGCGCGGCGCCCCTGGGCGTGAGCGAGAGCGAGCGCTGCACGCGGTCGAGGGCCTGGACAGCGGTGAGCCCCTCCGGGGGCGCCTGGGCCGAGGAGGCACGGATGGCCCGCCGGAGGGCCTCCGATTTGGAGACGTTCCACCGCCGGGCCAGGTCTTCGAGGGTGCGCACGGTGTCGATGTCGAGAGCGTAGGTCGTCTTGACGGTGTGGGTGGCCATAACCCATGGTATGGCCCTACTTTGATCCAATCAAGCCGTCAGCGCCGGCGCGCCGGGGTGCGGTCTCGCTCCGGCTCCGGCCCGGGCCGGGAAGCGACGTCCAGCCAGGCGAGGAGAGCGTCCACGTCGTCCGGGCCGAGGGAGCGGCCCCGAGGCGGGCAGAGCGGCGAGCGCCCGACGGACGCCGTCCCGCCCTCGATGATGCGGCGGCGCTCGTCCACCGTCACCCTGACGAGCGACTCCCCGAAGTCCGGCGGGGCGGGCTCGAGATTGTAGGCGTTCTGGCCGTCGCCCCGGCCCTGCGGCCCGTGGCAGGTCGCGCAGCGCTCCAGGAAGAGCCGGTGGCCGCGCGCCTCCGACGCCGTGAGAGCGTCGTCCTTGAAGGCCGCCTGCAACGCGTCCCTCGCGGCCGGCGCCGGAGCCCGGCACGCGAGTGACGCGAGGGCGGCCGCCGCCGCCAGGCGCCACCGTCTCACCGTCCCCCCCCCTTCGCCTTCCTCGCCGGCAGGCTCAGCACGTAGGCCGCGAGGGCCTCAGCCTCCGGCCGGGTGAGGCCGTGGTCCGGCTCCAGCGTCCTCGGCTTCCAGCGCTCCGGCTCCAGCAGCCAGGCCACGGTCCAGCCCGGCTTCAGCCGCGCCCCGCTGCCGTTCAGCTCCGGGCCCACGTAGCCGCCCTTCTCGCCCGCGATGTGGCAGGCGATGCAGCCGTGCCGGTCGAAGAGCTCCCGGCCCCGCGCCACGGTGGCTCCGTCGGTCGGCACGAGTCCCTCGACCGCGTCGTCCACCATCACCGTCGACAGGTAGGCGGCGAGCGTCCGTGCCTCCTCGGGCGACACGTTGAGGTGCGGCATGCGCACCGGGAGAGCCACCCGGACGCCGTACGGGCTCGCGATGAACCGCTCCAGGTGGTCCCGGGTGAGCTGCGAGCCGATGCGATCGAGGGCGACGGTGGAGAGCGGCGTGCCGGCGGTCGTGAGGTGCCCGGAGCCTCCGAGCGTGTGGCAGGACAGGCAGCGGTAGCGGCGGACGAGCGCACCGACCTCCCCCTGCGGCACCCTGGCCGGACGGACGGGGTCGTGCGTGGTGCGAGCGGCGGGCGTCTCCTTCGCCCGGAGGCTGAGGAGGGCCACCGTGACCGCGGCCGCCTCGTCCTCGGCGAAGCCGAACGTGGGCATCCGCGCCGACTCCAGGACGCGCTCGGGGCCGCTCACCTTGGTGAAGAGCCAGTTCGGCAGCGTCGGCTCGATCCCCCCTGCGACGAGGGGCGCCGGCTCGAGGACCCGGTCGCCGATCGCCCCGAGCTTCGGGCCGATGCGGGCGAGGGCGGGGAAGCTCTCGAGCTCGTGGCACGAGTAGCAGCCGCGCTTCTCGAAGACGCCGCGCCCCTCCTCCGCCAGGGCCGCGGAGGGCGGAGCGTCGCTGCCGCCGAAGTCCTTCGGGGGATCGCCGAGCTCCGACGACAGGTAGGCGGCGAGGTCTCGCGCCTCGTCGTCCGCGAAGCGGAAGCGCGGCATGAGCGTCTTCGGCTGGAAGCGGTGCGGGTCGCGGATCCAGCTGTAGAGCCAGTCGCGCGAGGCTTTGGCCCCCACGTGGCTGAGGTCGGGGCCGAGCGTCCCCCCGCGGCCGTTCACCTCGTGGCAGGTCACGCAGCGCGAGCGGCGGAAGATCTCGCCGCCTCGCTCGACGTTCGCCCTCGACCAGTCCGCGGCGTCGAGGGCGAGCCGGCCGTGCGGCTGGAGCAGGAACGCGGTGAGGGCCTCGACGTCCCGCTCGGACATCCGGAAGTCCCCCATCCGCGACTTCGGCAGGTAGCTCTTCGGCCTCCTGAGCCAGCCGCGGAGCCACGCGGGCCGGACCTTGAGCGCGAGGCCGTCGAGCCGCGGCGCCCGCACCTCGGCCGGGTCGTGGCCGGGCACCTCGTGGCAGGCGACGCAGTTGCGGTCGGCCATGAGCGACCGGCCCCGGGCCAGCCAGTCCGTGCCCTTCGGCCGCCGCTCGCGGTGGCACGTGCCGCAGCGGGCCTCCATGAGCTCCCGCGAGGCCATGGGCTCCGACCAGTCGGGGAGGGGCCGGTGGGCCGCGCCGCGGAACGTCGTCGCCTCGCCCTGCCCGCCGTGGCACGCGGTGCAGCCGTAGCGGTCGGGCCGGTGGGTCTCGAGCCAGCGCCCGGGATGGGCTCGGAACGGCTGCGGGGCACGCTGCCGCTCGGGTGCGGTGATGCCGAGGTGGCACGTCGTGCAACGATCCACTCGGTCGAGGTCGGCGAGCCAGATCTGCTGGA
>Ga0335076_10004720_pt1 | contig 13812 bp, 12 predicted proteins | sample Lox_Sample_25_FD_206717 | JGI IMG/M metagenome (GOLD analysis project Ga0335076, IMG submission 206717) | Soil microbial communities from Loxahatchee National Wildlife Refuge, Florida, United States - Lox_Sample_2.5 | ecosystem: Environmental > Terrestrial > Soil > Wetlands | place: USA... | reverse complement strand
TCGGCTACGCCACGCTCGAGCACGTACTCGTAGGCGAGCTCGAGCAGCTCCTGGCGTCGCGGGGAGGTCGCAGGCGCGCTTGCGGACATCGCGCGTAGTGTAAGCTACTGAAACGACTGTTTCAGTAGCGATCCGTCCGCTCGGGGAACCCGGCGACCTCGGTTGGGTCGTGATGGCCCACGGCGAGGTCTACGCGAGCGAATTCGGCTGGGACACGACGTTCGAGGCGCTCGTGGCCAGGATCGTGGCGGACTATGCGACTGATCACGACCCGAGCCGCGAGGCTGCGTGGATCGCGGAGGCCGACGGACGGCGCGCCGGGTGCATCTTCTGTGTCGCCGACCCGGACCGCGCCGGCACGGCCAAGCTGCGGATCCTGCTGGTCCATCCCGACGGCCGCGGCCACGACATCGGCCGGCGGCTGATCGACGAGTGCCTGGCGTTCGCGCGACACGCCGGATACCCGCGCCTGAGGCTGTGGACCAACCACCCGCTGGCCGCGGCGCGCCACCTCTACCTCGAGCGGGGCTTTGAGCTGATCGCCGAGGAGCCCCACCGGAGCTTCGGGGTCGACCTTATCGGCCAGACTTACGAACTCGATCTGCGGGAGCCGGCTACCGGTGCGCGGCCCGGCCGCGCGGGCGGCTACGAGACCGCGCCGAGCTGACCGCTGCCTGGAGCGGCGCGCGCCGGGCCGCTAGCCACAGGCCGGGCTTCATCGCCAGCGCAATCAGCGCCTGATTGCGCGCTCGTTCGAACGCGCGCCGGCGGAAGCGTCGCTCCCCGTCGCCCTCGGACGACGCCTCGAGCGCCTGCCAGCGGTCCAGCGCGAGCGCCGCGTCGTCCTCCTGCTCGGCCGCGGCGCGGCACAGCGTCAGCGCGCACGGCTCGCCGTCGCCCGGGGCGTTGCACCCATGCCCGGGAGGGCAGCAATCGGCCATGTACAAGAGCTACCCCCGCGCCAACAGACAGAATCCCGATCATGGGTCTGCGGACGGACATGCGCCGGCTGATCGTCAACGCTGACGACTTCGGATTCGCGGCCGGCGTCAACGAGGGCATCATCGAGGCGCACGTGAACGGCATCCTCACGAGCACGAGCCTGATGGTCAACCGTCCCGCGGCAGAGGACGCCGCTCGGCTCGCGCACGAGCATCCCGGGTTGTCGGTCGGCCTGCACTATGAGGAAGACGGCCCCGAGATCGACGAGCCCGGCCACGCCGCCCGGACGTTCGCTGCCCAGCTTGCGCGCTTCCGGGAGCTCACCGGCGCCGAGCCCACGCATGTCGACTCTCATCACCACGTCCACATGAACCGCATGTCCACATTCGCGCCGCTGGTGGCGCCGCTCGGCGTGCCACTCCGCGGCGACGGGCGCGTTCACTACCTCGGCGAGTTCTACGCGCAGCCGCGACGGGGCATCGTCGAGCTCGAGCGTGTGCGCACGCCGTTCCTGCTGGCGCTCCTGTCGGGCGACGGCGTCACCGACGCCTTCACCGAGCTCGGATGTCATCCGGCCCGGGTGACCGGCGATCTGCGTTCGAGCTACGCCAGCGAGCGCGAGGTTGAGCTCGCGACCCTGACCGAGCCGGATCTGCGGGACCGGATCGAGAGCATCGGGCTGACGCTCGCCAGCTACCACGACTGGCGAACGAGCACGTAGCGACCCGGCAGGGTTCCGCGCCCGGACGTCCAGGCAGGGTGCTCGGCTGCAGGCGCTCCGGTCGTTCAGATCGCCGCGTGCCCGGGCGCGCAGACCCTCTCGGTGACGCTCGCCCCCGGAACCGATACCCGGGACACGTGCACCGCGCCCTAGGTCGCTTTATGCGCTGACCGTCGACTCCTCGGAGATCTCTTCCAGCTCGAGCCGAGGACCGAAGCCGACGCGGAGGACAGCGCCTCCGTCGGGCGCGTTGGCCGCCTCGACGAAGCCGCCATGCGCCTCGGCCGCCTGGCGGACGATCGCGAGCCCCAGCCCCGAGCCAGGCTTCGATCGCGCGTCCGTGGCGCGGTGGAAGCGGTCGAACACGTACGGCAGGTCCTCCTCCTTGAACCCAGGCCCATGGTCGCGGACGGTCACCACTCCGTCGTGCAGGGTGACCTCGACCACGCCGCCGTCGGGACTCCACTTGGCCGCGTTGTCGAGCAGATTCGTCACCGCACGCGAGATCCGGTCGGGCTCGCCTCTGACCAGGGTAGGCTCGATGACCTGGTGGAACTCCACCGTTGGGGCGCGCCGGCGGCCGCGTTCGAGCGCGTCGCGCACGATCGAGTCGAGCCGCACGTCCCCGGGCTCGCCGCTGGGCTTGCCCCCGCGCGCCAGCTCGACCACATCGGCGACGAGCGCGGTCAGCTCGTCGAGCTCTTCGATCACGTCTTCACGGAGTGCGGCGCGGTCCTCGGGCGGGAGCAGCTCCTCTTCTCGCATCAGCTGCAGGTTCGCCCGGATCGTGGCGATCGGCGTGCGCAGCTCGTGCGAGGCGTCGGCGACGAGGTTGCGCTGGGACTGGACCGATTGCTCGAGCGCGTCGAGCGTCTCGTTGAAAGTCGTCGCGAGGCGGGCGATCTCGTCGGAGCCGGTCACCTCGAGGCGTTCGTGCTCAATTCGCTCGGGGTTGTGCGCGATCGACTCCGTTTGACGGGTGAACCTCGTGATCGGCGAGAGCGCGGTCCGCGCTACCAGTAGCCCGAAGAGCACCGCGAGCAGGATCCCTGCGCCGCCGATCACGAGCAGCAACACGAGCTGGTTCGACAGCGCGTTGTCGACCGTGGTCAGCGGCAGCGCGACAGCCAGCGCGCCCTTGTCGCCGATCCCAGTCACCAGCACCCGGATGTGGGTGCCTTTGACACGCATGTCGGTGTAGAACTGGCCGCGACCCTTGGCAGCAAGCGCGCGTATCGCCGCGGTCGAGGGAATCTCGGAGCTCTGGCCGGGGGGCACCCACGTCCCACCTTCGCGCTTGAACAGCGTGAACGTCCCCGAGGCTCCACCGAACGCCTGCGGGGGCAGGCGGTCGAGGCCGAGCCCCTCGTCCGGGTCGTGTCCCGCGCTCCCGCTCGGCGAGTGCGGTCCGAACTGGAACACTCCGCTGGCAGGCGGACCTCCGCCCGGGCCGAGCCCGATGTTCTCGAGCGGTCGCTTCGAGAGGCTCTGCAACGACTGGTCGACCTGGCCCTGGAGCTCGCTCCGGGTTCCCCCGTACCCGGCGACGACCACGGCTACGACCGCGATCGCCACCGCCGCGCCGGCGAACAGCGCCATCCGCGCGCGTAGGCTCATTCCTGGGGCTCCCGCAGCGAGTACCCGACGCCCCTGACCGTGTGGATCTGCGCCTGCGCCCCGGCCTCCTCGAGCTTGCGGCGGAGGTAGCCGACGTACACGCGGAGCGCGTTCGACGTCGGCCCGAAGTCGTATCCCCACACGCGGTCGTAGATCAGCGTGTGCGGCAGAACGCGCCGCGGGTTGAGCATCAACAGCTCGAGCAGCTGGTACTCGGTCCGGGTCAGCTCGACGAACTTCTCCCCCACCATCACGCCGTGTCGCGCCGAATCGAGCCGCAGGTCGACGAACGACAGCGCGCCGTCGGCGGCGGTCTCGCCGCCCGCGCGTCGGAGCAGCGCGCGCAGACGCGCCTTGAGCTCGTCGATGTCGAACGGCTTGACCAGGTAATCGTCGGCGCCGGCGTCGAGACCGTCGATCCGGTCGGACACGGCGTCGCGCGCGGTCAGCATCAGAACCGGGACACGATTGCCCTCGCGCCGCAGCAGACGACACACCTCGAGCCCGTCGATGTCAGGGAGGCCGATGTCGAGCACGACCGCATCGGGCAGGCTGATGTTGACCTCCGACAGTGCGCCCGCCCCGGATTCGGTCAGCTTCACCTCGTAGCCCGCGAGGGACAGCGCCCGACGCAATACGTCACGTAGCGCGCGATCGTCGTCGACTACGAGCAACCTCATGCATACGATTGTGTCGCGTGCGCGCGAGCGCGCGGGTAGTTCCTACTTAGCTCTTACCTGGCGGCGCGGCCGTCTCGCGGAGAACCGCGCCCAGGATCCCGTTGACGAACGCGGGCGCGTCGGCGCCGCAGAAGCGCTTGGCCGTCTCGACGGCTTCGTCGATTGCGCCCTCGGGTGGGATCGCTTGCTCCCCGGGAAGCTCCTGCGCGTACAGCAGCTCGGCCAGCCCGACGCGCAGGATCGAGCGCTCGAGCGGCGCGATCCGCTCCAGCGACCAGCCGCTCGCGTGGGTGCGGATCAACTCGTCGAGCTCGGGCTGATGGTCGCGTACGAGCCCCGCGACGGCACGCGTGAACGCGTGGGTGTCTCGGGGAAACGTCTGCTCGAGGGGCCGACCGAGCAGATCGCTCTGATACAGCGCCCAGATCGCAGCGCGGCGCTGCTCGGTCCTACGCACGGCGACGAGTGTAGTCGGGCGCCGGATCGAGCTACGCGACCCAGGCCCAGGTCACCCACAGCGCGCTGAACGCGGCGAGTAGCGCCGCCGAGCCGACCAGAGCGCGACGGTTGAGGCTCGGACGCTCGCCGAGCCGTGCTCCCCAGCCCATGAACACCGGGAAGATCACGAGCACGAACCGGGAGATCGACATCAGCGGCTCGAGCGCGGTCGGATAGCTGCACGCCTGAGCGAGCAGCGCGAGCGCGTAGACGGAGTAGGCGACCGGCATGCGGCGCCACGAGAACGCGAGGCCGGCTACCGCGAACGCGAGGAACACCAGGTCGATCACGTTGTGCGTGGGCAAGCTGATCGGGTCGTTCGCACCTCCGACCCACGTCGACCCCGTCACGCCCTGGCCGAGATTGCCGGGAGCCACCGCGAGCGCCTTCACCAAGCCGCTGAACAGACCGGCATACGTGCGGCCCCAGTTGGCCTCGGCGTGGAACGGCGCAAACGGCGCGTGGTGTGCGACCGCCATATAGCCCATGTAGGCGAGTAGACCAACGGGGACGAAAGCGAGCCACGCCGCCGAGCGCGTGATCGCATATCGCGGACGCCACCAGGTGATCCGGACGCCGGGCCTCTCGCGGGGGCCATACAGGTAGAGCAGGACGAGCGGCAGCAGGATCAAGACTCCGCCCGACCGGGTCGCCCCCGCGAGTCCGGCGAGCACCCCCGCCCAGGCCCACCGGTCGAGCCGGGCCGCGTAGATCGCCCCGACGGACATAACCAGGAACAGCGCCTCGGTGTATACGGCGGACAGGAACAGCGACGTTGGGAAGAAAGCGACGAGCATTACGGTGCTGCGCGCCTGCGCGTCGCTGAGGTCGAGTCGCGCCAGCAGGTAAAGCAGATACAGCGCGACGGTCATCGAGACGACCGAAATCACCATGCCGGCTACCAGAGCCGACCCGAAGGGGATCGCCGCGAGGTGCATCAGCATCGGGTACAGCGGGAAGAAGGCGCTCGACTCCGGCGAGGTGTAGCCGTGGTGGGAGATCGCGAGGTACCACACCGAATCCCATCGGACCGCCGGCGCCAGCACGAAATTCGCGATCGCGCTGTGGAACGGCCGGGTCAGGTGCTGGGCGTCCATCGCCGAGGCCACGGCAGCCTTGCTTCCGAACGCGGCAAGCGCGAGCAACGCCGCACCCCACACGATCAGGCGGGATCCGACCAGCGCCCTTATAGTCGCCGCCGTCGCGTCGTCCTGGGCGCGCCAGCGCGGGCGGACCAGCCGCGTGCGCCACGCCGTCGCCGGCATGGCCAGGGCAGCCGCGCGGGTGCGAGTTGCCGAATCGTTCACACGAACTGTTATCGCCCGTAGCGACCAGAATTGGAGGCCACTGGTCGGATCGCAGACGGGTGTCAGTCGACGATCGTGAGGTCCTTGGAGATCGACGTGAGGATGTCGCGGCCGTCTCCGGTGACCACGACCAGGTCCTCGATCCGCACGCCGAATCGTCCCGGGAGGTAGATGCCGGGCTCGACCGTCACCACGTTTCCCGCCGCCAGCACCGCCTCAGACGGCTGCGCCAGCCGCGGCGCCTCGTGGACCTCGAGGCCGACGCCGTGTCCGAGGCTGTGACCGAACTGCTCGCCGTAACCGCCGGCGGCGATCGCCGCCCGCGCCACCGAGTCGACGTCGCGCGCAACGGCTCCCGGCTTCACGTCCTCGAGCGCCGCGAGCTGGGCGTCGAGGACGAGCTCGTAGATGTCGACGACATCGGAGCCGACGGGACCGGTGGCGAGCGTCCGCGTGCAGTCCGAGCAGTAGCCGTCGAGCTGCGCTCCCCAGTCGATCACGACCAGCTCGCCGCGGTTGATTTCGACGTCACGAGGGCTTGCGTGGGGCAACGCGCCGTGCGGGCCGGCGGCGACTATCGGGTCGAAGCTCGGCTTGGTCGCGCCGCGCCGGCGCATCTCGTATTCGAGCTTGAGCGCCAGGTCGTACTCGGTGCTCCCCGTGAGACCACCCTGGATCAGGCGGGCGAAGGCCTCGTCGGCGAGCGCGGCGGCGGCCTTGATCGCCGCGACCTCGTCCGGCTGCTTGACGGCCCGCAGCTCCTCGACTAGCCCGCTCGTGGCGACAAGCTCGATCCGGGTCGGGAGCAGCTCGCGGAGCTTCGCGTGGTCGCTCACGGTCATATTTCCCGCCTCGAAGCCCATGCGGAGCTCACCAGCGGCCAATGCCTCCTCCACCCCCTCGAGCAGGCGCTGCGCCGAGCGATGGCGATCGAACGCCGGATCGACCTCCGCCGCCGCCTGCTCGACGTAGCGGAAGTCGGTGATGAACGTCCGCACGTCGGACCCGACCAGCGCAATCCCGCTGCTGCCGGTGTATCCCGTGAGGTAGCGCACGTTGACCAGGTTGGTGACGAGCAGAACGTCGATGCCGGCGTCCGGCAGTCGCTCGATCAGGCGGTCGGCGGCCGTTGTGCTCATGGTGTGGCGAGCTCGTCCCGGACACGCTCGAGCGCGTCGCGGTAGCCGTCGGGGCCCTTGCCCGCGACCCGAGCGATGCACAGCTCAGAGATCACCGAGTGACGCCGCCACTCTTCGCGCGAGTCGACGTCGGACAGATGCACCTCGACCGCGGGCAGACCGGCGAGCTCGAGCGCGTCGCGGATCGCGTACGAGTAGTGCGTCCAAGCCCCCGGATTCAGCACGATCGCGTCGGCCGTGCCTTCGAGCCCGTGCAGATGTTCCACGAACTCGCCCTCGTGGTTGGTGTGGAAGAAGCGGGCCTCGAGCCCGAGCTCCTCAGCGTTCGCTCGTATCTGGTTCTCGAGCTGCTCGAGCGTGACCCGCCCGTAGTGCTTGGGGTCGCGGCGACCGAGCTGGTCGAGGTTGACGCCGTGCATGACTTCGACGCGGTTGCGCATCCGGGGCTCAGCCGGCGAGCTCTCTCACCGCGGCGATCAGCGCCCTGGGCTCGACGGTGCACCCAGTCTTGGGCACGCCTGGTCCCTCGAGGAGCACGAACGGGACCGCTGATCCTTCGCCGACTCGCTTCTTGTCGCGCGCGGTCGCCATCACCACGGCATCGGGGTCCGCGTGCTCGAGCTTCGTGGGAAGGCCGTGGGTTGTCAGTAGTTGGTGGACCTCGGCTCTGAGGTCGTCTTGCTCGGAAAGTCTCAGTGCGGCAAGCAGCCCTAGCGCGACCGCCTCCCCGTGGCGGTACGACGCGTACCCGGTCACGGTCTCGATCGCGTGGCCGACCGTATGGCCGAGGTTCAGGACCTGCCGGATGTCGGCGTCACGCTCGTCGCGGGCCACGATCCGGAGCTTGGTGAGTGCGCAGGCGGCAATGAGGTCTGGGTCGGTCGGGTCTGCTTTCTGCCGGACGCGTTCCCACAGCTCCCCGCCCGCGATCAGCGCGGTCTTGACTACTTCGGCGTAGCCGGCGGCCCTTTCGGCCTCCGGGAGGCTGTTCAGGATTTGCGTGTCGGTAATCACGGCCGACGGCTGGTGAAAGGCACCAACGTAGTTCTTCGCCTCGGCAAGGTCGACGCCGGTCTTGCCTCCGTACGCGGAGTCGACCTGGGCCACTAACGTCGTCGGCACCTGCACGTAGCGGACGCCGCGCTGGTACGTGGCGGCGCAGAACCCCGCAAGGTCCCCGACCACGCCGCCGCCGAGCGCGGCCACCACGTCCTGCCGCGTCATTCCGGCCCGCGCCAGCTCGGTCCACACGATCTCCGCGTGCGCGACGGTTTTCGACTGCTCGCCGGGCATGATCGCGACCCGCCCGCTCAGCGGCGCGAGATGGCCGGCGTACAGCCGGCCGACGACGCCGTCGGTGACGAGAAAACGCCGGCCGGCCACCTGGTCAGGCCAGAAGCCGTGGCGAGTCAGGAGTCCTCCCCCGACGTACACCGGGTAGTCGGCGGCCGGGTTGCCGGCGGTCGCCGCCCAAAGCAGCTTTGTGTTCTCGGGGGCGTCCCGGTGCGCGGCGAGGATCGGCTCCATCCGGTGCGAGCGCTCGGCGGGCACGGTCACGTCGGCGAGCGCGGCATAAATCGGCTCGCGCTGGTGATAGAGGCGTTCGAAGTTCGCACGGTCACGAGCGAGCGGGCGATCGCTGCCCTGGCAGCGCGCCCAGGCGATATCGAGACCGACGTCGAGCCACACCACGACGTGATCGGACAGCGCGGCCCGCACCCGCTCGTGGCCGATCGCGCCACCGCCGAGTGCCAGCACCTCTTGCCGGTGCGAGTGGAGGAGCTCGAGCGTGACCTGCTCCTCGGTTGCCCGGAAGGCGGCCTCGCCGTCCTCCGCAAAGACCCGCTCGATCGACTTGCCGAGCCGTTCCTCGATGACGCTGTCGACGTCGACGTGAGCGGTGCCAAGCGCGCGGGCGACGCTCTCGGCGGCGGTCGACTTGCCGGCGCCCATGAACCCGATGCACACGACCTTGCGGCGGTCTCCTGGGCTCGGCTCGGCTACGAGTGCCGCCACGCGATTCGCTCCTTGTAGGCATCGAGGGACGCCCGGACATCGTCGATGTGATCGCCGCCGAACTTCTGCCGGTAGGCATCGGCGACCACGAACGCGACCATCGCCTCGCCGACGACGCCGGCCGCCGGCACCGTGCACGAGTCGGTCCGCTCTCTCAGGGCCTCGGCCGGCTCATGGGTGGCGATGTCGACCGAGCGAAGCGGTTTGGTCAGGGTCGGGAGCGGCTTCATCGAGGCGCGCACGACCAGCGGCGCCCCGGTGGTCATCCCGCCCTCGACCCCGCCGGCCCGGTTGGTCTCGCGGTAGTAGCCGTCTTCGTCGGTGTAGAAGATCTCGTCGTGAGCCTGCGACCCGGGGAGGCCGGCGACCTCGGCACCGTCGCCGATCGCCACCGCCTTGATCGCCTGGATCGACAGGACCGCCTGGCCCAGGCGGCCGTCGAGCCGCTCCTCCCAGGAGACATGCGAGCCCAGCCCAGGCACAAGCCCGAACGCGATTACTTCGAACACGCCTCCGAGCGACTCGTTGGCCTTGCGGAGGCGGTCTATCTCCGCGACCATCTGTTTCGTCGCCTCCGGGTCCAGGCAACGGACCGGCGACTCGTCGACCTCGTCGAAGTCTTGTGGCGTCAGGTCGTCTCGTCGTGGGGCTTGCACGCCCGTGATCTGGATCACGTGAGAGAAGATTTCGACATTCAGGTGGCGCAGGAACGCCTTCGCGACGGCGCCACCCGCAACCCGCGCCGCCGTCTCGCGTGCACTCGCCCGCTCGAGGATGTTGCGGACGTCGCTCGAGTTGTATTTCTGGGTCCCGACGAGGTCGGCGTGGCCGGGGCGGGGCAGATGCACCTCGGGAATCGCCCCCTCGACCGGCCACGGGTTCATCCGCTCCTCCCAGTTCGCGTAGTCGCGGTTCGTCACCTGGAGCGCGATCGGACCCCCGAGCGTGCGGCCGTGGCGGACGCCGCCGGTGACCTCGACCTGGTCGCGCTCGATCTTCATCCGGCCACCCCGGCCGTGACCGAGCTGCCGGCGCGCCAGGTCGCGGTTGATGGCGTCGCGGTCGAGCACGAGACCCGCCGGCATCCCCTCGAGGATGCAAGTCAGCCCAGGGCCGTGGGACTCCCCCGCGGTGGTCAAACGAAGCGACATGGCCGATGTAGGTTACGGAGGGACCCGCGTGCACGATCGGCAGGGCTCTCTACAGACCAATCCGTAGTTTCTACGGATACTGGTTGGCCGCCACGGAGCCGATGCCTTGTCTGTGCTGTCGATGAGCATGCCGCACGCCCCGTGACGCTTACCCGATGTCCGATCCCCTCGATCATCTTGCAGAGCACGACCTTCTGACCGGCGTCTTCAACCGGTCGAAGCTCATCAGCGAGCTTGATCGCCAGCTCTCGTACACGGCTCGGTACTCGCGCGCCGGCGCGCTTCTCACGCTCGACATCGACAACTTCAAGCTGTCCAACGACACCTACGGCCGCGCCGCCGGCGACGTGATGCTGAAGGCCGTGTCCGAGAGCCTCCGGGCCCGGGCCCGAGCCACCGACGTGGTCGCCCGCCTCGGCAGCGACGAGTTCGCCCTGATCCTCCCCGAGGTCAACGAGGACGAGGCCCAGATCGTCGCCCGCGACATCCGCTCGGTCCTGTGCGAGCGCCAGATTGGCCCTCCGATCATGGTCAGCATCGGCATCGCGCTGTTGACCGGCGACGAGGAGGTTGCCGCTGACGACATCCTCACGCGCGCGCAGATCGCGCTGTATGAGGCCAAGGAGCTAGGTGGCGACCAGGCAAGGGTCTTCACGGGCCAGGCCACCGGCGCACTGACCTGGGTCCAGCGGATCCGCACCGCGCTCGCCGAGGACAGGTTCGTCCTGTACGGCCAGCCGATCGCCGACCTCCGCACCGGCCGCATCACCCACCACGAGCTGCTCGTGCGGATGCTCTCCGAGGACGGGGACATCATCCCGCCCGCCGCCTTCCTGCCAATGGCCGAGCGCTTCGGCGTGATCCGCGAGATCGACCGGTGGGTCACCGGCGCCGGCCTGCGGCTGGCGATCGACGGCGAGGGCGTCGCGATCAACCTGTCCGGCTACTCGATCGGCGACCAGGCGATCGTCGCCGAGATCCGGGAGGCGATCTCCGACGGCGTCGACCCCGGCAAGGTGATCTTCGACGTCGCCGAGGCGGCCGCGATGACCAAGCTCGAGGCCACCCGCCAGTTCGCCGGCACGCTCTACGGGCTCGGCTGCAGCCTCGCCCTCGACGACTTCGGCACCGGCTTCTCCTCCTTCACGTTCTTGAAGCACATCCCCGCGCGGTACCTGAAGATCGACATGGGCTTCGTCCGCGAGCTGGCGAGCAGCAAGCTCGATCACCAGGTCGTCAAGTCGATCGTCGGCATCGCCCGCTGCCTGGACAAGCGCACGATCGCCGAAGGCGTCCAGGACGCCGACACGCTCGGCGTCCTCAAGGCGATCGGCGCCGACTATGCCCAGGGGTTCCACTTCGGCGCCCCCAAGCGGCTCTCGCCGCCCACGGCGTTCGAGCGCCAGCTCCGCGCCGCCCGGGCCGTCCAGCCGACGGCCTGACGCGCCACCCGGCCGAGTCGCGCCACCCCCGCGACACGCGCCACCCCCGCGACCCGCGTGACCCCCGCGACCCGCGCCACCCCCGCGACCCGCGCCACCCGCGCAACCCGCGCCGCACCCACCCGTGGCCCGCGAGGCCGAACAACTCGTCATTCGGCGCGGTCCGCCCGGCCGAGTGCTGAGAAACTCGAGATATGCCCGAGCCGGTGAAGCGGCATCCACAACGGACGAGCGGGTCGAGTGTGCACCTACCCGGGTGCGACCACCGCCTCGCAGTCCGGCCGACCCATGCCGCTTAAAGCGAAACGCCGGCCGCCGCTCTCGCGACGCCCGGCGATTCGCTGGGAAGCTGCGCCCTGGGAGCTCTAATACTTGCCGGCGGCGACGATCGAGATGCGCTTGTTGCCGGAGGCGACGAGCGCCAGACGGACCGTCATCGCGACGTGATGGAGCCGACTCAGCTTCTTGGCCGTTGCCTTCGAGAGGTACAGGCGCAGGCTCACGGTTCCGTTCTTGACGGAGGACACCGTCCCGAGTCCGATCCTCACCGACGGGCTCGCCCCGAACTTGATCCCCGCCTTCTTGGCCGAAACGCGCGTGATCCACACGCTCGCGATCCCATTGGCCGGTGCGTTCGACGTTATCCGGACCGAGATGCCCTTGCGGAGCACGGTCTTGAGGCTCTGCGGCAGCAGTTGCAGCCGTGCCTGGAGTGCCGGGCTCGATCCCGAACCCGACCCCGAACCGGAGCCGGTCGGCGAGACAGGCTGGCCGTTGGAGCCCAGCACCTGGATCGTCTGCGTGATGGTGGCGGTGTTGCCTCCGCGGTCGGTCACCGTCAGCTTGACCGGGTAGTTACCGGGCTGGGAGTACGTGTGGTACACGCCCGGCCCGGTCCCACCCGTGCCGTCGCCAAAGTTCCACTGGTATGCGCCGTTGTGGACCATCAGCGTCGAGGCAGTCACCGACCCGTCGAACAGAACGGTGTCGCCCGGCTCGACGGGGCCCGGCACTATGAACGTAGGACTCAACTGGACGACGCCTGAGCAGGGGAGCGCGTTCGGATCGGTCTCGATCGCGCCGGCGTTGTTGAACTCGCGCTGGAGCGCCCACGTGTCACCGTTCATGGTGACGTTGTCCAGGCCACCACCGAGCGGGCCACAGCCGTTGTCGTCGATCTCAGTGCCGCCCACGCCGTACCAACCGTTGACGACGTCCGGATCGATGATCGCGGAGATGTTCCCCTGGCTAAGCGGGCTTACGAGCTTATCCGCAACCTGCTGGGCGATCAACTTCTGGTCGACAGGCAACGTGATGTCGGGTGCGTCGGGGTCATCGCAGCCGACGCCTTGATTCCATTGCGCCGTCCACGGCTGAACCACATACGTGACCATGGTGTTGTTCAGATCCACTTGAGAGTGGTAGCTGCAGAACTGTGCTTGGGTGCTGGCCGGATTGCTGTTGGCAGAGCACAGGTGGCCGGCGGAGTCGAGACACACCTCGACGCCCGGCGGGAGCAACACGTCGACCAGCGGTGACAGCTGCTTACCCGACACCGAAACCTCTCCGCCGGGCAGCCCCATCTGCGGCAGCATGGCCTGAAGCTCGGTCTGGATCTGTCCATCGGTCAGACAGACGTCGTTATTTGCTCCGGTGTTCAGTGGCCCATTGGGGGTGGGGCCCCAGACGTCGCTGCCGGACTGCGGGCAGCCGTTCGCCGGGTAGTCGTTGCCCGCGCCGCTTGGGTGGTTAGCGCCGAACTGACAGGTGTAGCCGTTGTCGCTGGGGTCGCCGCTGTTGTTCCCGTAGTCGATGCAACCGCCGGCGAACACCGACGTGTTGCTGGCACGGCCGACGATCTGGCCGTTCGAGGTCTCGGTGTACTGAGGGGTGACCGCGAATGGGGAGCCAAAGGAGCCGCTGGCGGCGCCGACGTCGCTCAGGAACTGCTCGACGTACTGTCGCGTAGTCGCCCAGTAACGGCGGTCGGGGTCCCAGGTGAGGACGTAGGTCTCGTTGCCCTGGAGCACCGAGCCGTTGTGGTAGCAGAGCGGCGACACCAGTCCAAGGGTCTGGAACGTCAGCTCGGGCGCCAGCGATGGATCGTTACATGCGCCGTTCCAGTTGTCCTGGAGACTGATCGGCAGGCTCGTGCTCGGAGCGAGCGCGACGCCGTACTTGGTGCCGTTGTCGTTGGCGACGACCGCCTGGGCGCTGGCCGCCACGGCCAGCGTGGCCGCAAGGGAACAGGACAGCGCCACGACAATCCGGCGCGCGATGAGCGAATAGCGGCGCATAT
>Ga0335076_10004719_pt1 | contig 13815 bp, 8 predicted proteins | sample Lox_Sample_25_FD_206717 | JGI IMG/M metagenome (GOLD analysis project Ga0335076, IMG submission 206717) | Soil microbial communities from Loxahatchee National Wildlife Refuge, Florida, United States - Lox_Sample_2.5 | ecosystem: Environmental > Terrestrial > Soil > Wetlands | place: USA: Florida... | reverse complement strand
GACAATCTTCTGGCTCCGTGAAGGGTAGTAGCGGACAAACCTCTGGTTCCGAGAAGACCAAATGAGTATTTCCTCTCCTCACGTCAATCTGATCAGGGCTAGTCGATTCGATTGTCGTTCGTTCAACAGCCGAATTAGCTTGTGTTCGGGAATTTCTTTTATGATTTTCGATTTGGATGGTTGTTGTAACGAATGTTGGTTGCATTTCTCTTTGATTATGTAGCTCTTTGGGTCTATTTATTGCCGAGGGCGCGCCCTAGGCAAGATCTTGTCCTTCCCTTCGTCTTCTTGAAATCGAATTCTTGCTTATTGAGTGCTGCGCCTACCCGATCCGTCGATTTGAATGGTTTCCGATTTTAGGACGTTTAACTTTTGGGTCGAAACGGCAGACTTACCAATAAGCTCGGCCCAGGAGACCTAGTTAGTTAACCATTAGTTACGTGTGCAAGCGAGGCGACTCTCAGATATTGGATTCCGGCATTGATTTACTTCCACAGATGCAGGGGTCAGATATGTTGATCGAGGGTGCCTTGGCTCACAATTTGCTTTGATTGGTCTCTTCGTGATCAACAGAATAGCATGTAAATATCTAAAAGGACTGCAAATTTAAGTTGCCGCATCAAGATAAGCGACCCGAGTTATTCAGACGTTGCACATCTCCGAGGCAGATGATTGATGCTAAAATATATATAGGTCTCAACCCTAGTTTCACCCATAGCCTTCTTCGCTCTACACAGATCTACAGAATTGACCACCCCTTTGATCTTTGCGTCCTCGCCTACGTTCTCTCTTGCTCTACTGCCCTTCATTGGGCTCTGTACTGCCGTCCCTGGCCCTCCTTCCCCGCGCACCCGCTCCTTTACTTGATCGGCGGTGTTGTAATTGGGGCTGGTTTCTGACTAATCTGGCAAATTCGAAATTCGAGCCTCGCCGTCAAATCCTGATTCTCCCATCGCCCCTTGCTGTGCGCCTTTTGTCGCCCATCCACCCCCAGGCAGACAAAGCGGACAGACACAAGCAACACTGCAAGTCGTTGGGAGCGACCCCCCCCTCCCCCCCTTACACCGAGGGCCACAGCCGTCTGCCGCTTGTTCTGTGTAACACGACCGTACGCACGGACACACACATATCTACACGTTCAGTGCTGGTGCAGTCGGAATTCAACTTCATCCGATTTGCGCTTTCCAAATCATCCCCCCGCGGCCCCGCGGCCCTCCCTGACGACACGCTGGTCTGCGTCACCCTGGCCCGCAGAGTGACCCGCCATGACCAGGATACAGCCAATCTCCTCAAAGCCTCCCCCTCCACCTGTAATCGTTCCCCGACTGTGAAATGCGTGTTGCTAACCATGCGTCATAGCCCCGTGACATCCAGGAGAAAATCGACGTCTTCGCTACGTGTCCTCGTATCGACCTTGCACGCCATCTTGCCACATTTACCCGCTGGGATCATCCCAAGGGCGATCTCCACCAGTGGATTGCCCCACTTAACAGATTCGACGAGATTCTCTTCACAGCCGTCAAGACCCATGGCGACGACGCAATTCTCAAAATCCAAACAAAACCGTTTTCTCCAGAGGATAAGGAGCTTATCTGTCAAATCCTTCGCGTCACAGTCTTGCTCTTTGGAAACTGTGCCTATCGCACTATCTACGGCTCTGCTCCGGTATCGCCATCCCCTTCCCTCACCCAGGATTTTTCTTTTTAGCTTTGTACGGATGGCTAATTTGAAGGCGGTGCTCAAACTTCTTTGGTCTACGGATCTAGATGTTCTTGAGAATGCACTTCGACTCGTCGCTTGTTTTGCCGCCAGAAATGCTGTGCGACCAGAGTCTTCGAATAAGACCTTGCTCGTCAACAAAGCCCGTCTCTGGAAGTTTGTCACAGGAGAGGCAATTAATTCAAGACAAGCACCCTTCCCAGATATGAAGAGTCTTCTCTCAACACAAGTAGTCATCCCTGTAAATTGGGCAGGCTACTACTTTCATTACTACAAGCGTGCACCCTCGTTATCGCCGTTATCGACCCCGTCTGCCCCTCCGACAATCATCCCCCCGCGATTGGCAGCGGCGGCGAATGCACAGGCTTCGCCAGTGATGCCTATAGCAAAGGCCCGCGAGGCTCCTGCTGATCATGCCCATCGAAGTGGTGCTGAAGCGACGGCAACAGAGGCCAAAGCCACTGCCGAAGGATGGGTTCGCTTACATCTCCACCCGGAGAATATTATCAAGCAGGGCATCGAGGCGACGTATCGGGAGTTAATTGGCCAAGGCACTATCCCCGAAGAAGATCATGGACGACTCTTCATTCAAATTGTCCAGACATATTATTACAATGATCCCGCTCGCCGAGAACAATTCCTTCGATGTCAACTGCACGCCCTCCTCTCTCTAGGTAGTTCAACACGCAAAGGCTTTACTGATTGTAGGCAATATTTGCCATGATTCCAAAGACTTGGAAAAACATGTCTATAATTCTCGTCAGGACATAATCCAGCAAATGGTCCGTCTTCTTCACAACGACAGTGAAGCGGGTCTACCTCTCAAGACCCTTGTTCTCCGTGTCTTGAGAACGCTCTCGCGAAACTCCCTCTACGCCAGCAACCGTCGCTCCGAACATTCCCGATTCCAACAAATCCTCACTGCCTTGGACTCTAATCTCAATCATGGAATCCTCATGACACTTCTTCGGGAAAATGTCACTTTCCTCCAAAACAACGACCCTACCGTTGACGAAATGCATTACTCGCAAGCTCTGCACAGACTCATACGGGAATTCCTTGAGTCACCCATGGGGGCCTCGAATCTGGGTTTTGCAGGACTCGTCCCCTTACTAGTGGAACTATTGAAGATTGAACGGGCGAGTGTATGGAGTATCGCAGTGACAACAGCCGATTTGGTAGCGAGTTTGATCCCTCATTATCGACAGAATCGGATTCTCCCTCTCTTCATTGAGGCCGATGGACTCAATACCGTAATCCACGTCATTCGAAAACATGTCGATTTGAATCTGGCAAGAACCCCCTCACCAGAAGAAGAAGGTCTTCATCATTCGCTCTTGACGTTCCCTGAACATCAACTTCTTCATACCTTCCTCCTTCTCCTAAACCGCCTTGTCAAGTCCGGTCACGGTGAGCGCGTCCGCGCCGTCGTAGATAGCGAAGTCATCCCCGCCATCCGCGAAATCTTCAACGACCTCCTCCTCTTCGGCGGATACATAGCCTGGCAAGCTTCCAAACTCCTCTCCCTCGTCCTCCATAATGAACCAACCTCCTATCCTGCTCTTCACGAAAACGGTCTCCCGCAAGCCTTCCTCAAAATGGTCGCTTCGGGCATCCCGCCCGTACCTGACTTTATTCAAAGTCTCCCCACTGTCTTTGACGCTATTTGCATCAATACACAGGGGAAAGAATTATTTGCCCAACACCATTTCAAGGGCCTTTTTGAGATCTTAAAGAGTTTGGAGCATTGTCGGGCGCTAGTCAAGGGTCATGCGGTGGAGTGTGGAAGTGGGATGGATGAACTTTTGCGACATCATCCGGATTTGAAGGAGCCATTTTTACAGGGATTTAAGCAGTTTTTGGAGGAGGTCAGTGAGATTATTTTGGCCGAGGAACCCGAGGGAGGCAGACTACCGGAAATGGCGGATGTTAAGGGAGCAGAGGTTGCGAATGCAGATTGGAGGGCTTCGATGCGACCGGGACCTTATCTTACCATGGCACGTCTAGAAGAAGAACGGACTCTTCCTATTCTTCAACGGATTAGGGCGATCGTTCATGTACCTACCAGCCTTTCTTGTGTTTGGATGCTGACATGGTAGTTTACGGATGGATTGTTTTCGAGGGGATATTGGGTCAAAGATGTCCTTAAAGACGAAGGACATTTGCGGTTCATGAGTTGGTTAAACGCCCCTGCTCTTCCCTACGACTTTTGCGAGCTTCGCGAAGGGCATAATCTCCGTGGTTTGATGGTTACCTTTTCCGAGGGCGCCACGGCCGGACAAGTCGTTCAACCTCTCATCACTGCGACAAAGGAGATCGTCGATGAAATTATCTCGAAGGAATTGCAGCTCCCCATGACTGATATCGTCGACCCTAATAGTTCGGAGTTCGATGTGGCCGAATTGAACCGACTTTTAAATTTGTACAGTCGACTTCAGTCGCATCTTTCTGTTCTCCAGTCGATTTATAATCCACAACCGACTTTCCATGGCCGCGTCAATGCCCCCTTTATAGGGACCTTTAATCTCCAAGGAAACATCGATTTGCTCCGCTCCCTCGGAACCATCCTTCGGTATGTTCCTCTCTCTTTCTTCTCATTTCACTTCTAACACTCTATATATAGGGACGTGTATTGGCGAGGAAACAAACTACTCCGAAGTGTACCCAAGAAATACAGCGACGCACTCCGAGTCGACATCTATGACCCAAATGGACGGAAGCGTCAGGAAAAACCCGAAATCGCGGACGAAGATTTCCTCAGGAAATACGGGTTCCCCCGTCGTGAACCAGCGTTCCGCAACGTCGAGATGTTCCAGTATTTTGCCTCTTTTTTGACGCGAAAGATTCTCAAGTTTTTCGCTGGATTATCAAATTCCATTGTTACCCGGCCGGTGATGAGCGATGTGAATCAACGGCCTATGGCGGTTGCGGTGGCGAATGCCATTGCGGATGTGTTTTCGGCCCTTTTGACGTATGAGGAGACCAGGGGCGAGCAAACCATTGATGTTCATCTTTACTGGTTCTGCTGCGCCAATTTCATTTATATCGTGCTCAATGGAGGCAACCTTCCCCGCTACCCCCTTTTTGGAGGCTGTAAGCTGACTTTCTGTAGGTAACGAGCCTGGTCCCACCGGCCAAGACAAGATGTTGCAGACGTTCGTTCTCTATCGCTTCCATAGTCAAGGCGGTCTCAAACTGATCCTCAACATCATCAAATCTCTCACCGAATCCATCCGTACCAGTGAAAAGGACGACGAACGTCTCGTCGCAATCGCCCCCAACCTCAAGAAATTCTTCTCCCTAGTTCGTCTATTCATCACCGAATCCTCTATCACCGGTTCCCAGCAAACCGCCGCCCTCTCAAACCGAGACCGACACCGCGATCAAGAACATTACTTTAATCCCGCGACATTCCTCACAGATACTCGTGCGACGTGTATTCCTGTGTTTTGCGAACTGATGGAGCATCTCGAGGATTATGATAAGGGCACTGCTCAACCGTTCCTGGATATACTGTGGAATCTGATTTTGGGTGGGCCTGAGGAGTTTAACGGGGATGGGATGAAGTACGATGAACCTGATGAGGCGATGATTTCAAGGATTGCCGCTCAGGGGTTTGACAGGCCTCTTGTTTACGCGGCGCTTATGGCGAATGGGAATGCTGAGAATATGGCTCTTCAACATTTACATTCGAGGCGAGGGGCTGTTCCTCCCAATGAGCCGACCGCGAGACCTACGAGCCCCCCGCCAGAAGCGTCGACGAGTGCTGCGCTTGTGTCACAAGGCCCTCCCGTCCTCGACTTTGAACCCATGATGGACTATTCCAGTCTCCTTGATATCGTGGACAACCGCATGGACATTGACGGGCCGGAAATCGGGCCCCCTGCCCCAGCGACAACCGACAAAGGCAAAGACAAAGCTGACTCCACAACTTCCGACAAATCCAAAGAGGTCATGGTGGAAACTCGAACCGAAACCCTCGCCCGTCTCCGCGCAGAATTCGCTCGTAACCTCGAAAATTACGTCACTGACATTCTCATCTACCACCCTGATCTCCCGTTTGAACTCTCACGCGTGATCCGTGCTGTGGGAAAATGGGAATCGGCTGAGTGGGTTCATGATAGGATGCTCGAACTCGCCGCCCGACTTGCGAGTATGGAAGACGATAAGGAGTCGAAAGCTAGGGAAATCACTGCGTGCGCCCATGTTCTTGGTTTGTTACTGAGCGAGAAACGGTATTATGAGGCTACCGAAGCGAGTATTGTTGTTTTCCTGGACAGTTTTGTCGAATTTTTGAATGTCGAGGTAAACGGGGAGACGCCTTGGATTGCATCAGTCACGTTGATTATCGAAATTGTCATTCGAGAGATCGAATGGCGGCAGACCCAAAAACGCCTCGATCCAACATTTGCAAATGTCAACGTTCCCGAGCTTGAGCCGGAATTCTTCCCGCGGTTGATGGATAAACTCATTGCTATCATCAAAGCCGATGTTGTCGAAGATACAGTCATTCTTTGCGCCATGCGACTCCTCGTCCGAGTTACACGTGAAAGCCAGTATGCCATCCTCTTCCGCGAAAAAAATGGTTTGCAGTCGCTCCTTCATCTCAACCATCGTCTCGCAGGCAAGTCCTCCGTCAAGATCAGCGAGCCGAGTATCATCATTATCCGCAGCTTGGTCGAAGACGAAAAGATTATCATTGCGACAATGCGTTCAGCAATTCAGGGGATATTGGAGGTCAGTGCGCAACGAGGACGGCATGTCGAACTTGGTGAACTCTTGCGCAGCAAGTACACTGAAGTTCTTCGAAATCCGGAACTGTTTGGCGAGGCGGTTGAAAGCGTAGCCAAACTCGCCAACTGGTCGTCGTCGAATCCGAATAGTCACAAATTGACCAAGAAGCAAACGGAGGAGACGCCGAATGAGACTGGGGATGGCCCTAAACCGGAGAAAGATGCAGAAAAGAAAGACGCAAAACCACCGCCTCCTCCAGAGACCCCGAAGAAGCCTACTTTGGAATTGAGTCATTCTTCAGGTGTTGTGCAAATTATTCTTACGGAACTTTTGTCGCACCAACCTGACGCTGTTGCATCGCCAAAGAAAGAATCCGCGTCCTCAGACTCTTCCTCATCTGAATCGACTGCGCCAAACGGAGTTGACGGCGTTCGGTCCATTAGCCAGGCCAAAATGACACACGAGGAAGTGAAAGAGTTTTCTTACTCATTGTTCCTTCTCCAGATCCTTGCGGAGTTGGTTGGCAGTTATAATAATTGCAAACTCGAATTCGTCAACTATTCGCGTCGCGTACAGTCTCGGGAACCAGTGACTCCTTCGAAACCTCGTTCCATGATGCTCAACTATCTCCTGAACGACCTCTTACCGACGGGTCATCCTCAATATGTCTGCCCTCCAACGCATGACATGGCACTCGAGAAGAAGCGAGGGATTTCTGCCCTTGTCATCACTGTAATCTCGTCCTTGTGCAAAAAGACCCCGGAATCCTACGAACTTGACGACCGACCTGATCTCCTCGTCAATGTCCGCAAATTTGTCTTGGAGGGAATTGCGAGATCGTTGAAAGATACGCTTGCTTCGAGTGGGACTGCTCAACAACGATACAGCCGATACACATCACTTGCCGAACTGTGCCGGAGATTACTCCAGTCTCAATCACCCCTCGTCCATCCCAATATGGGATTTGACATCTCCGGCAGCTCAGCCATGGCCAAGTTAATGTACGAAAAGGGATTTGTTGGACTTCTGACCAGCGTCGTCGCCGACGTCGAGCTCGACTTCCCCGATGTCAAACTTGTAATCAATGATATTCTTGCTAGTTTGAAGGATCTCACTACGTGTCTCAATCGACTCGTGCAAAGTGGATCTCTTGATACTGGCAGCGTTTCAGGAGATGTTGAGGAAATTTCGACGGCATCGTCTGCTTCCGAGGACGACGAGGAAGAGGAAATGCAGGAAAGAGACGATACGCCTGATGTTTTCCGCAACTCTGCTCTTGGAATTATGCAAGGTGTCGTTGAGGATGTTGGGCCAAGGAATCACCGCCATCATCATAATTTCAATGAGTACGACGAGGAGATGGAGTATGATGATGACGAAGACGAGGACGATAATGATGAGGATCAATCTGGAAGTGACGATGACGATATGGACGACGACGGCGTTGACGATACTATGGATGTACCAACCCTGTCCGTATTTAACTAATCATTTTAAGGTGCGGGCTGCTGTTGAAATTATTATGGACGAAGGTGATGTGGATGATGAAGAAGACGATGACGAGGTTATTAGCGATCACGCTAGCGAACTTTCTGGGGAAGAAGAGGGCAGCATGGACGAAGAGGACCATGATGATGTCGACCACGAAGTCGCACATGAAGATTCTATCATAGACATGCTTGAAGAGCAACAAATGGAGGAACAAGTCGACCGAGGAGATGGATGGACTACGGATACCGACTCCATCGAGGAAGAGGAGGAAGAAATGGATGACGAGGAAGACGCAAACGATGAACTCATCGAATTTCCTGCCGTCCAATTCCACTCAAATGCCGGTGATGATGTAGAGGATGATGGCGTCGATTATTCGGAGGAGGAAATGGATGAGGAGGCTGATATTGAAGGCTTCCGTGAAATGGTTGGAAATCTCCATGGTCAATTCTTCCCCGATGGTGAGGAAGATGAGGAAGATGAGGAGGATGAGGATGAGGACGACCACCATCATCACGACCATCTCCATTACCATGGTGGCATATTCTCGGTAAATGCAAGGCCATTAATTCGTCACGGTGGTCCAGGTAAATGCTCTTTTCAATACGCCACTCACTGTCAGTTTCACTGCGGACTGGGATCTTTCAAGACGACCCGCGAGTCATTCAAGCGCGAAGGAGTATCGTCCAAAACACTGATGAAGCTAATATATAGTTATACCTCCTCCTTCCAATGCATCTATTCACCCCATGATGGTCAGCGCGCCTCAAGGCCCAGTCAGAGAACGCACGAACCATCGAGGCAACCGCCTTGCCCAATTGGCACAGTCTGTGCCGCCGGATATTTTACGCTCAATGGAACAACTGTTCGGCATGCAAAATGTGCTCAGCGACTTGATGAATTCATTGAACGATGGCGGCCAGACATCAATCTCACTCGAGTTGAGGTCTAATATACCGGGTTCAACCACGGTCCGTCGTCGGATATTCCCTTTACGAGGCTCGGGTACTCCACAACAAATTCCGCACGAAGATCCACATCCCTTCAAACTTACCAAAGACATTATCGGATTGGAAACCTCGACAAGGTGGCAGCAAGCTACCAACATGTGGCTCGTATCCCAATCCGGGGCTGCTGATCGTGCGGCGATTTATGAAACCCCCATCTTTAAACGCCTCGAGCCTGCTGCACTTGAAGAGGAGCGGGTGAGGAAAATCAAGGAAGAGGAGGAACGCAAATCAGTCGAAGAGAAAACAAAGCAACAAGAAGAGGAAGAACGGCGAAAAGCGCAGGAAGAAGCTGAGGCTCGCGAAAGAGCGGAAGCTGAAGCCCGGGAACAAGAAGAGGCCGACCGTGTCAGGCGAGAGGAAGAAAGACAACAACGTCTTGCACAAGAACAAGCTGAACGAGAACGACTTGCCGCCGAAGCGCTGATCGAGAGTTCTAATGGCCCCGGCGTGATTGCCATGGAGGGTGTCGAGATCCAAGACACAACTCGCGACACCGATCAGACCGACGAAGCCGGAGAAAATCAGGCGACCGGAGAGCCTGAGGCACAAGCCCCCGCCGAACGAGTTTACACTGTCTTGCGTGGAAGCCGTGTCGATATCACCGGTCTCGGTGTCGATCCTGACTTCTTGGAGGCTCTTCCAGAAGATATGAGGGAAGAAGTCTTGTATCAACATATCAGAGAACGACGAGCCGCAGCGCCCCCCGATCAGCCGTCTACTCTCGATCCTTCATTTCTCGATGCTCTACCTGCAGACATTCGAGCAGAGTTGCTCGAAGAAGAAGCTGAAGAACGTCGACGTCAAGAACGAATTGCACAGCGCCGAGCCGCTGGTGTCGCTCCTCCAGCCGGTGAGATGGATAATGCCAATTTCCTCGCTTCTTTGGATCCTCCATTACGTCAAGCGATTCTTCTCGAACAAGATGAGGATTTCATTTCTCAACTTCCTCCACATATCGCAGCCGAAGCCAACGCCCTCCGTGAACGGGTCGGTCATCGCCTTCCATTCATCACTCGCCATGCACCTCCGAATATCTTTGGCGAAATGCGTCGGAAACAGCCCTCCCCAAAACGCAAGGATGGAATTCAGCTGCTCGACAAGTCCGGCTTAGCAACATTGATTCGTTTAACGTTCCTCCGTAATCGTCCAGAAGCACTGCGAGAAATTCTTATTGAACTTTGTCGCCATCGTCAAACTCGTATCGAGGTCGTCAGTCTCTTGCTCTCGCTCCTGCAGGAAGGCAGTGCCGATGTCGCAGCCGTCGAACGAAGCTTCTCCCAACTTTCGCTCAAAGCCAAGGGCCAAGAGTCGGGTCTGTCTCCAGTGAAAGCCAAAACGAAGATGGATTCGAACTTTATCTCCCACATCTCCGGCGAGAATTCCCCTGGCCTCATCGCCCTACACTGCCTTGAAATTTTGAATCATCTCGTTAAGAATAATTCTTCCCTTCCGTATTATTTCTTGACCGAGCATGAGGCTCCGCCTACCTTGAAACGCGTCAACAGCAAGAAGGGCAAGGGGAAGGAAGTCCTGACGAAAGAGTCTCGATATCCTCTCAATGCACTCCTTGGTCTTCTGGAACGATCCGTAATTCTCGAGACGAAACATAGCACGGAAGAGTTTGCTCGCCTTCTAGCCGACGTCACTAAACCGTTGTTGTCATTGCTTCGTAAACCGAAAGAGGAGAAACCAAAAGAACCCACGGAAGGCCAAGCCGACAACGTTCCAGGATCCAACTCTGCTCCCGATGCAGCTTCTGCCTCAGCCCAGGCTCCTGTCGGCCCCGAGGCAGCCGCGGTTACGGAAAATGAGGCACCTGAAAATCCAGAAGCCGGCGCCTCGACCTCAACACCGTCAAAACGTGAACCGTCTCAACCGACTCGTTCTCTCACGCCTCCTGTTATTTCAGAGCACAATCTTGAGTTACTCGTCTTAATTTTGGTCGCCAAAGAAGTGTCTCGTGAGACGTTCCGCTCCACTTTGGCTACGATGCACCATCTTATGGCTGTGCCTGGGGCACTCGAAGTCTTTGGAAGAGGTTTGGCAAGGGAGGCGCAACGGTATGGAGACATCGCCCAAAGTGACCTTGGGGCTATTGCTCAGAAATTCAAGGCCGCAAAAGAAGTTGGGAATCTCAAAGACGTTGATCTCACGGAATATACATCTCGAGGAACGGATCAGACAAAGTTGCTCAAGATCTTCAAAGCCATCGACTATCTCTTCAACAACAGAGCTGAGCGAGACCACGTCGCCACAAAGGATAAGGATGAAAGTCAGCCTCCCCTCGATGCGCTCACCATCTACTCCCAACTCTCTCTCAATCCGCTCTGGGATAATTTAAGCATGTGTCTTGGGTACCTTCGGGATAACCCAGACACATGGCCTCTCGCTCAACCCTTGCTCCCGATGATTGAGTCTCTTCTCGTCGCTTGCAACCATATCAACACCTCTGGACCCGGCAAGCGTCCTCAAACGCCCGAAGCCGAACAAATGGAGAATCTCTTCTTCCATTTCACCGAGGAGCACCGTAAAATCCTCAACTACCTCGTCCACATGCAGCCAAGTCTCATGAGCGGTTCGTTCGAAATGTTGGCTTATAATCCCAAGGTCCTCGAGTTTGACAACAAGCGCAATTATTTTAATCGCAAACTTCATGATCGAAAAGGCCAACGCGTCGCCACTCGATCGATTCCGCTCAATATTCGACGAGATATGGTCTTCCTCGACTCCTTCCGATCGTTGTGTTTCCGGTCGGGAGAAGAAATCAAGAATGCTCGCCTCAATGTTCGATTCCAGGGTGAGGAAGGCGTGGATGCCGGTGGTTTGACGAGGGAATGGTATCAAGTTCTCGCTCGACAAATGTTTGATCCAAATTACGCGCTGTTCACTCCTGTCGCTTCGGACAGCGCCACGTTCCATCCCAACAAAAGTTCGTACGTCAATGATGAACATCTAATGTTCTTCAAATTTGTTGGGCGGATCATCGGGAAAGCACTGTACGATGGACGATTACTCGATTGCCACTTCAGCCGCGCTGTGTACAAGCACATCCTCGGTCGACCGATATCTGTTAAGGATCTCGAGTATTACGATAATCAGTATTATAAGAATCTCTTGTGGATGCTCGAGAATCCGATCAACGATATCGTTACTGAAACGTTCTCGATCGAAGCGGAGGAGTACGGTGTCACTCACATTATCGATCTTGTCCCAGACGGCCACACAATCCCTGTCACCGATGAAAACAAGACGGAATACGTCAGACTCGTCTCGGAGTACAAGCTTCAAACCAGTGTCAAGGATCAACTCAAAGAATTCCTTACTGGTATGATCCCTGAAGTCGACCGTCTTCTAACTTTCAGGCTTCCATGACATTATCCCAGCGGATCTTATTTCGATTTTCACGGAACAAGAGCTAGAGTTGCTCATTTCCGGTCTTCCTGATATTGACATCGAAGATTGGAAAGCTCATTCGACGTATTTCCCTTTCGCGGCTCTTGATCTGACATCTCAGGTATCAAAATTACGATGCAACATCTCCACAAATCCAGTGGTTCTGGCGCGCGGTTAGATCATTCAACAAGGAAGAACGAGCCAAACTCCTCCAGTTCGCCACCGGAACATCCAAAGTTCCTCTCAACGGATTCAAAGAACTCGAAGGAATGCAGGGTATGTGCCCTTCTCCCACCCCCGCTTCCCAACCAAGCAACTAACATTATTCTTTCTGTTTAGGAACCACGAAATTCACGATTGTTCGGGATTTCGGTCACAAAACCCGGCTTCCGCAAAGTCATACGTGTTTTAATCAGGTTGATCTTCCGGAATATGAGACTTATGAGCAATTGAGGTCGTCTTTGTTAACTGCTATTACGATGGGAACAGAAGGATTTGGCTTCGCATAAGTGTTTTCCTTTTATTGGGAGAAGGGTTTATGGTCCTTTAGTTTATGTGTCAGGTCTTAGTCTTATCATATACATTATTCTTTTGCTACTCGCCAAGAGTGGGTCTCTGCGGGTTCGGTCTCATGGTTTGTGTTGGATCTCAAGCATAGCATTCTCTAGTCCGTAGTCGATTTCCATCTTTCCGCCTTACTTGATCTTCATTATCTGCCTAATTACGACGATTTCGGGGATATCGTTCCATTTACATAGTCGATGATATGGTTGGTGATGGTAACACGGCAACTTTGAAATTCTGCGAAATTTGAGGTTAACATTGAGTTTGGCGTCACACGATTTTCTCGTCGTGCGTGTGGATAGGCTGGCCACTAGTAGTACAAATGGCTGTGCACTGGTGAAGACACAGGACCTCTCTGCATCCCATTCCCATCCAGCGACATCTCCACTATCCTCGTCATGAACGGCGCAGCACGCAACGGCTTGTCTGGCAGTGGAACGCCGCTGCGCATCTTCGACGCTGGGGCCATCGCATTCCCTGGTCCAACTCCGCAGGCAGAAGACTATGCGTCTTTCCGTGGCCAGGACACGGCCATCGTCATAGACAATGGTAATCTCTCTTCCACCGTGGCGTGTTGAATGGAAAGCCGACTGACTGTTTGCAGGGTCAAGTCGACTGCGCGCTGGGTGGGCCTCTGAAACGGAGCCCCGTCTCGCCATTGAGAATTTGGTCGCGCGGTACAAGGAGCGAAAGGCTCACCGAACGTATTGTCTTGTTGGAAACGATGTGCTGGCGGACGCCGCTGCTCGAAGTGCCGCGAAGAGTCCCTTCGAGGGACCCGTCATAAGCAATTGGGATTTGATGGTTTCTCCAACATCCTTGAAGTGAGCTAATGTTGGCAGGAGACCGTTTTGGATTATACGTTTGTCAAGCTTGGGCTCGACGGGGATTCACTGGATCATCC